>VOFJ01002331.1_pt1 | contig 82139 bp, 75 predicted proteins | sample 5384081 | NCBI WGS metagenome assembly VOFJ01 (sample SAMN12384729, study PRJNA508395) | human gut metagenome | isolation source: healthy gut I | host: Homo sapiens | reverse complement strand
TTTTCTCCTGATAACGCTGCTTTCTTCTTTCTTGTAATTCCGTGGTTCATTCATTCCGAAAGCGTTCCGGATTCCACCTGGCTGCTGCTGCCGCACGCCGTTTCCGCGGCATTCACCGCGTTCCCGAATCGTCCCCGCGAAGGCGCATCGGAGTTGCCGTACGCCGCTGCGTTCCCCGACGCCCCTTCCGGCAGGAGAAACGCCGTATGCACCGGCCGGCCGGTGCAAAAGCGCCCCAGGCGTCATATGTAACAAATTTTCCACTCATTTCGGCAAAAAATTGAACGATTCGTAATCATTTTTTGCTTAAATTTGCACATCCGTAAAATAATACATATATTTAAATTATGATTCGTGAACTTTTGGCCGTGGGCCTGGGAGGCGCCGCGGGAAGCATCGTCCGTTATGCGCTTTCCGTCTGGCTGCTCGGAGGGCACACGCTGCTGGGTTTTCCGGCCGGAACGTTCACGGTCAACGCCGCGGGATCGCTGCTGATCGGCATGCTGCTGGAGACCACGAATTCGGCTGCGGCAGGATGGTTGCTCATCGCAGGATTCTGCGGAGGCTTCACCACCTTCTCGACCTTTTCGGCCGACGCCGTGCGGCTGCTCCGTACCGGGGACTATGGCTCCGCCGCGGTTTATATCGCCTTGAGCGTCGTGGTCTGCATCGCCTTCGCGGCGCTGGGCATGTGGATAGCCGGCTTAAGAAGCCGGTTTTAGGGGCGACGGCAGGCAGGACGGTTCCGACCCGGTATTGCGCTTCCGCCCGCAGGCCGGCTGTAATTCCGGTCGCGCCGCGACAAGCCCCTCCCGAGGGCCGTTTAAGAAACGGCTTTTAGGAATGGGAGCGCAGAACAGGGTCAGAGCGCAGTAACTTTGTATCGCGCCGAAATCCCGGCTTTTAGCCGGGTGGGGTCAGACTTGCAAACGACGCCGAAGGCGGCGACAACGCCGTCCGAAAGCGGGATAACGAACGAAAAACATAAAAACTTAAAATAGATATTATGGTAATTTTGGTATTGAACTGCGGCTCCTCGTCGATCAAGTATCAGGTGATCGACATGGAGGACGCGTCGAGCAAACTGCTCGCAAAAGGCATCGTGGAACGTATCGGCCTCCCGGAAGGCGACCTGACCCATAAACCCGTCGGCAAGGAGCCGTTCGAACTCCACCGGCCGATTCCCGACCACACGACCGGCATCAAACTCGTGCTCGACGCCCTGACGGACCCCGCGCACGGCGTGATCGCGTCGCTCGACGAGGTGAAGGCCGTCGGCCACCGCGTGGCCCACGGCGGCGAGTTCTTCCCCGAGAGCTGCATCGTCACCGAGGACGCGAAGGCGAAGATCCGCTCGCTGTTCGAGATCGCCCCGCTGCACAACCCCGCCAACCTCGAAGGCGTGCTTTCGATCGAGAAGGTCCTGCCGGGCGTTCCGCAGGTCACGGTGTTCGACACCTCGTTCCACCAGTCGATCCCCGCGGTGAACTACATGTACGCCCTGCCCCACGCCTACTACGAGAAATACCGCGTGCGCAAGTACGGCTTCCACGGCACCAGCCACAAGTACGTGGCCAAGGTGGGCGCCGAGCTCGCCGGGCTGGATTTCCACCACTCGCGGATCATCACCTGCCACATCGGCAACGGCGGCTCGGTGACGGCCATCCTCAACGGCAAGTCCTACGACACCTCGATGGGTTTCTCGCCGCTCGACGGCCTGGTGATGGGCACGCGCTGCGGCCAGGTGGACGCCAGCGCCATCACGTTCATCGGCGAAAAGGAGGGCATGAGCTATGCCGAGCTGAACGACATGATGAACAAGAAATCGGGCGTACAAGGCCTCACGGACATTTCGAGCGACATGCGCGACATCGACCGCGCCTACGACGAAGGCAATCCCCGCGCAATTCTGGCGCGCGATATGTACTACGGGCGCATCAAGAAGTTCATCGGCGAATATGCCGCCGAGATGGGCGGCGTCGACATGATCATCTTCACGGGCGGCGTGGGCGAGAATTCGTGCGAAATGCGCGAGGCGGTCTGCACCGGGCTGGAGTTCATGGGCGTGAAATTCGACCCTGCCGCCAACAAGGGCGCACGCGGGGTTAACAAGATCCTCTCGGCTCCGGACTCGAAGGTCAAGGTAGCCACCATCGCCACCAACGAGGAGCTGGTGATCGCCACGGACACGTACAACCTGGTGAAATAGCATCCGCTTCGGGCAATACAGACATCACTACATACAAATTTCAGTTCTTAAACGTAACAGCATTATGATTCAGCATCTTACCGAAATCGTCGAGGAGGCGAGAAAACGGGGTAAAAAACGTCTGGCCGTCGCTTACGGACAGGATTCGCATACGCTGGAAGCCGTCTACGAGGCTTACAAGGAGGGGCTCGTGGAGCCCACGCTCTTCGGCGACAAGGAGGTTATCAAGCAGGTCTGCCAGGAGAACGACATCGACGTCAAGGCGTTCAACATCGTCGATGAGCCCAACGACGTGAAATGCGTCCAGCAGGCCGTCGCATCGGTCGTTTCGGGCAACGCCGACGTTCTGATGAAAGGTCTCGTATCGACCGACAAATACATGCGCGGCATCCTCAACAAGGAGGCCGGACTGTTCCCCCCGAAGGGCGTCCTGAGCCACGTTTCGATCGTCGAGATGCCCTGCTACCACAAACTGCTCATCATTTCGGACGTGGCCGTGATTCCGCTTCCGGACTTCAAGCAGAAGATGGTGCAGATCGGCTACCTGGCCCGCACGGCCAACCTGCTGGGCATCACGACGCCGAAAATCGCCTGCATCGCCCCCTCGGAGCAGCTGCTCCCCAACGTGATCTCCTCGACCGAAGGCGCGCTGCTGGCCAAGATGGCCGACCGCGGCCAGCTGGGCAACGTCGTCGTCGACGGCCCGCTGTCGCTCGACGTGGCGCTCTACAAGGAGGTGGCCGAGCACAAGAAGGTCAAGGGCTCGTCGGTGGCCGGCGATCCGGACTGCCTGCTGTTCCCCAACCTCGAATCGGCCAACGTCTTCTTCAAGTCGGTCACGCACCTCTGCGGCGGCGAACTGGCAGCGATGGTCATGGGCACGAAGGTTCCGTGCGTACTCACCTCGCGCGGCGACACGAGCAAGACCAAGCTCTTCTCGATCGCGCTGGCCTGCCTGGCAGTGAAAAAAATAAAACTCCGGTCATCCGGACCCCTAACCCAACACGAACGAACCGAGAACTTATGGGCTACAAAGTTTTAGCAATAAATCCCGGCTCAACGTCTACAAAGGTCGCCCTCTACGACGAGGAGCGGCCTTTGTTGGAATTGAACCTCCGTCACTCCACCGAGGAGATCTCCCGCTTCGCCGGCGTGAACGACCAGCTGGACTGGCGCCGCGGACTGATCCTCTCGGCCCTGCGCGAACAGGCGTTCGACATCAAGGACCTCTCGGTCGTCATCGGCCGGGGCGGACTGATACGCCCCATCCCCGCCGGAGTCTACGAGGTCAACTCCCGGATGCGCTACGACCTGCGCAACGCCCCGATGAAGCACGCCTGCAACCTCGGGGGACTGCTCGCGGCGCAGATCGCCCACATGGCGGGCGTCAAGGCCTACATCGCCGACCCGCCGGTTGTCGACGAGATGGACGACGTGGCGCGCATATCGGGCATGCCGATGTGCCCGCGCAAGCCGGTCTTCCACGCCCTGAACCAGAAAGCCACGGCGCGTCTCCATTGCGAACGGATGGGCTGGGTGTACGAGGAATCGAATCTGATCGTGGCCCACATGGGCGGCGGCATCTCGGTCGCGGCGCACAGACAGGGCCGCATCGTCGATGTCAACAACGCCCTCGACGGCGACGGGCCCTTCGCCCCGGACCGTGCGGGCAGCATCCCGTCGAGCGAGCTCATCAAGATCTGCTTCTCGGGGCAATACACGAAGGAGGAACTGCTGAAATTCATTTCGAGCAAGGGCGGACTGGTGGCCTACCTGGGAACCAACTCCGTGATTCAGGTCATGGAACGCATCGCCGAGGGCGACCAGCGGGCCAGGAAGGTTCTCGATGCCATGTGCTACAACGTCGTGAAGCAGATCGGGGCCATGGCTGCGGCGCTCTCGGGCAGCGTCCAGGCCATCGTCCTCACGGGCGGCATCGCCTACAACGAGCCTGTCGTGGAGTACATCCGCGAACGCTGCTCGTTCATCGCACCCGTCACGGTCTACCCCGGCGAGAACGAACTCGAAGCGCTGGTCACCAACGCGCTGGTGGTGCTCCGGGGCGTCATCACCCCGAAGGTCTACAAATAGCGGGAGGAGGCGAAAAAAGACAGGTTGCCTATCTCCGGGCAACCTGTTTTTTGATAATGGCCGTCACTTCGCGGAAGGCCTCCAGCCGGAACAGCGCCGAGAGCACGAGGTAGCTGACCACGCCCGTCGCCAGTTCGGCCACGAGGCGCAATATATCGCTTCCGGGAAGTATCGAAGCCGAGAGCCGCACAAGGACATACATCGTCCCCGACACCAGCGCCACGGGCAGCAGCGTGCGAACGAAACGCCACAGCGTCAGCGTGGTGAAGCGCGTCGTCGCCAGGAAGTTGACCGCCATTTCGCAGAACGCGATGGCCACCAGTCCCCAGACCACGGCCATCACGCTGTGCGGGATCGTCACGGCGAAAATCGCCGTCATGATGATCTTCTTCACTACTTCGAGGCGCACGATCAGCGGGCCGTTACACTTGGCCTTCAGCACGTTGTAGGCCGTCAGAGCGATCGGCGAGAACAAGCCTGCCATACATACCGCCTCGAAATAGGGAACCGTCGGCATCCACTCCTCGCCCAGCAGCACAGCGAACATGTCGTGCGCCACGGCCGACATCCCCAGCATGATCGGAAACATCACGTAAGCGACGACCATCACCACCTGCCGGTAACCCTCGGCGAACTTCGGAGCGTCGTCGCGGATCTTCGCCAGCGCCGGAAACGTGACGTTCTGCACGGCCTGAATGCCCGTCGCGGCGGGCATGTCCTTGAGTTTCACCGCCTGGTCGAACGATCCGAGCATCGCGGGCGAATAGAGTTTCCCGAGGAAAAACTGGGGTATCTTGTTATAGAAATTCGAGATCAGGTCCGTCACCATCAGGCTGCACCCAAACGGCGCCATCTCGCGCAGGGGTTTCAGCCCGCACTTGCCGCAGGGCCTCCAGTCGCTCAACCACCACAGCAGCGCAGTCCGCACGCCGACCGCGATCACACGCTCCGTCACGAGGCTCCAGATGCCCCATCCGGCCAGCGCCAGCGCGATGGCCGCAAGCCCGCCGGCCAGCGACGAAAGGAAGGTCACCTTCGAGAGCAGCGCGAAACGGAACTGCCGGATGAAAATCGTATTCTGCACGGCGCACAGGGCGTTGAGCGGCAGCAGCAGGAAGAAACCGGAGCGATCCGCGCGATTTCGGGCATACCGTACCAGCGCGCCGCGAAGGGCGCCGCCGCCACCAGCAGCGCATAAAGTAACGCCGAAACGGCGATATTGAAGAGGAAAACCGACTTGTAATCGCTTTGCGAAGGCCCTTTGTGGCGGACCAGGCTCTGCGAGAACCCGCTGTCGACGATCACCAGCAGCACCGTCACGACAGCCGACGGGATGGACATGAATCCGAGGATGTCGGGCGTCAGCAGGCGCAGGATGACCAGCCGCACGGCCATTGCGAGCAGCATCGAGCCGATCTTCTCGGCCATGCTCCACGCCACGCCCTGCGCGACTTTCTCTTTGAGTTCGCCGCCCAAAAAACTAACAGTTATGCTGCGCCACGATCTCCTCGTTACGCTTGCGGATGTTCTGCACGTTAGCGATCTCGACGTACGACGCACCGCCGTCGGGACCGAAACTGCCGCCCACAATGGCCATCAGGTCCCCGTCGTCGAGTTTGCGGTACTGGTCGAGAAACTCCAGCGCATCGACCAGGAAATGGTATTTGTCGGCGAGTTCCTGGTTCCGGAGAATCGGCACGACGCCGTACGACAGGGCCAGGATGCGCTGCGCATGCAGCTGGTAGCAGACGGCCATCACGGTCTTGCGGCCGCGGAACGCCGCCAGGTAACGGCCCGTGCGGCCCGTCTTGGTGTCGAGCACCACGTATTTGATCGGCAGGTTGGTCGAAGCGCGCACGGCCGAACGGGCCAGCTGTGCGGTGATCTCGTGGTTCACCGAGACCATGTCCATGTCGATCATCGGCTTGAAATGCGTCTCGTCGCGTTCGATCTCGCGGGCGATGCGGGCCATCGTCTCCACCGACTCCACGGGGAAATCGCCCATAGCGGTCTCGTCGCTCAGCATCACGGCGTCCACACGCTCGTAGATGGCGCTGGCCACGTCGCTCACCTCGGCGCGCGTCGGGCGCGGGGACTTGACCATCGAATAGAGCATCTGCGTGGCGATGATCACGGGACGCTTGGCGCAGATGCACTTCTCGACGATGCGCCGCTGCGTGTTGGGAATCACCTCGGCCGGGAGCTCCACCCCGAGGTCGCCGCGGGCGACCATGATGCCGTACGACGCCTCGATGATCTCGTCGATGTTGTCCAGCCCCTCCTGGTTCTCGATCTTCGAGATGATCTTGATGTTGCTGCCGCGGGCGTCGAGAATCTCCTGCACGGCCCGGATGTCGCGGGCCGAGCGCACGAACGAGTGCGCGATGAAATCGACGTCGTTCTTCACGGCCCATTCGATGAAGCGGCGGTCCTTCTCGGTCACCGACGGCAGGTCGATCGATACGCCCGGCACGTTAACGCTCTTGCGCGAACGCATGGCACCTCCCACGACGAACTCGCAGTCCAGCTCCGTATCGTTCTTGCCCACGACGCGGATTTCCAGCTCGCCGTCGGCGATCAGCATCCGCGCCCCGACCGGGAATGTCGCTCACGATCGACGGCACGTTCATGTAGACCACCTTGCGGGTCGTGAGGTCCGAGCCGTCCGAACCGCGCACGGCCACCCGGTCTCCCGGGCGGAAATTGATGCTGTTACCGTATTCGTCGGCGATGGTCGTGACGCGGATTTCGGGTCCTTTGGTATCTATCATGATCGGAATGGCCGGGTTCACCCGGTGCACCGTCTCGACGATATGCGTGGCTCCGTCCTCGGTGACGTGCGCCGAATTGACGCGCACAACGTCCATGCCGGCGTCGAAAAGCTGTTTTACGAACTCTTCGGTGCAGCGGAAATCCGACATCGTGGCGACAATCTTGGTTTTTTTCATGCGATACATAGAGAGAAATATTTTTTAATTTTTGAGGAGCGGGTGCGGCGCATCGTGAAGTCCGTCACGGATGCGACATACAAAAGGCATTTCCCATTCGGGACGGACAAGGAATGTGCCGCAGATGCCCTATAAAATCGAAAGCAGCAGGGCTTCTATCCCGAGCCGGTAGGAGTTCAGCCCGAATCCCATGATCGAGCCTTTGGCCACGGGCGCCAGCAGCGAGGTGTGGCGGAACTCCTCGCGTGCGAGGATCGAGGAGATGTGCACCTCAACGACGGGAACCGACACGGCCGATACGGCGTCGCGCAGCGCCACCGAAGTATGCGTATACCCGCCGGCATTGAGCACCACGCCGTCGTAAACGCCGTCGGCCTGCTGCACGGCGTCGATCAGCTCGCCTTCGATGTTCGACTGGAAATAGGCGAACTCCACCGACGGATAGCTCGCTTTCAACGCTTCGAAATACGACTCGAAAGTCTGCGATCCGTAAACCCCGGTGTCGCGCCGCCCCTGGAGATTGAGGTTCGGTCCGTTGAGAATCAATATCTTCATCATTTCATACATTAACCTAACGCCCCAAGCGGGCGATTCCCGGACAAAGATAATCAAATTCACCGAAAAAATCGGTAACTTTGCGCCATAACACAACTCTTCCATGACCGAATTCGGATTCATCGACAGCATAAAAGACCTTTCGCCCCGCTTCCCGACAACGGGTTCGAGGGTATCGGCGACGACTGTGCCGTACTGCCCGTCGGCCGAGGCGAATCGCTGGTCTTCACCGCGGACCTGCTGACCGAGGGTGTCCATTTCCTGCGTGCCGCCACCACGGCCCGGGAACTGGGGCGAAAATCCCTCGCCGTAAACTTGAGCGACGTGGCCGCAATGGGTGCCCGCCCCGTGGCGACGCTGCTCTCGATCGCCCTTCCGGCCGATGCTGCCGATGCGTGGGCCGCGGAGTTCATGCTCGGCTACCGGGAACTGTCCGAAGAGTTCGGCGTGACGCTCGCCGGAGGCGACACGACCCGCTCGCTGTCGGGCGTCACGATCAACGTCACGGCCATCGGCCGCGCGGCCGACGCGCACCTCAGCGACGCAGCGACGCACGCCCCGGGGACGTGATTTTCGCCGCCGGGCAGCTCGGGGCCTCGGGCGCTGGCCTGCGGGACATCCTCGCAGGACGCTGCGACACCCCCCCGGCCGCCGTACACCGCAACCCGCAGCCGCAGGTCGCCGAGGGCCTCTGGTTCGGGACCCGGCCGGAGGTGCACGCCATGATGGACCTTTCGGACGGTCTGGCCTCCGACCTGCGGCACATCCTCGACCGCTCGGGCGTCGGCGCCGAAGTCGCCGTCGAGCGGATTCCCGCGGCCCCGGGCGCCGATGTCCGCACGGCGGCCTGCGCGGGCGAGGACTACAAACTCCTGCTCACCGCCGCGCCGGAGGCCGCCGAACGCCTCGCCGCGGATTTCCGCATCCGCTTCGGCACGCCGCTCCACCCCATCGGCCGCATCACCCCCGAACCGGGCCTCGTGTGGCTCCGCGACGGAAAACCCGAGCCGCTGGACTGGCACGGGTTCGAGCACTATTAATATGAATCGGGGAGAGGTTGTATAACCCCTCCCCGATTCATATTACGCCATCCTTCGGATATCGGACTTCATACCGACAATTCCTCCGAATCTCCCTTTGAAAAGGGAAAACCTATTCCCTGATAATGTACACGTGTTCGTCGCGCCCCTGCATGTGGTAATTCTCCCGGGCGTACTCTTCGAGGTAATCGTCGTATTTCAGCCGTTCGAGCAGGGTGCTGTCCTGTGCGATCTTCCCGGCGTAATAGGCTTGCTCGCGTGTCAGGGCGTTGATCTGCCGCTTGATCTTCACGGCGTGCAGGGCGTTGCGCCCCACCATGAAAACGGTGAAGACGACGATAGCCGCCGTGGCGGCGATCCAGAATCTGCGTCCGAACTGAATTTTCATTTATAATATTATTACAACCGGGTGAAACGTACGCCATCTCCCTCCCAGAGGGAGGGCCGGGGTGGGGTCAGACTTGAATATGACGCCGAAGGCGGCAGGAACAGCGATCGACAGCGGCTGATACATGAAGTGTTTTTTTTACGGTATATGCATGTATTTGTGCGTCTGAATGGAGATATTCCACCGCGGATGCGCCTTGGCGTACTCGACCATCGCGGGCATCACCTTTTCGGCAACGCTCCACTCGGGCTGGAGAAACAGCAGGCACTTCCCGCCCACACGGGCGGCATTTTGCTCGGCCCATTCGAAATCGGCCTCCGACTCGACGATCACTTTCAGTTCGTCGGCCCGTTCGAACGCCTCGTCCAGGGGCGGCTGCCGGCGCTTGGGCGACAGACACACCCAATCGAAAACACCGCTGAAAGGGTGCGAACCCGATGTTTCCAGGAAAATCTGCAACCCCCTCTCGCGCAGCGTCTGCGTGAGCACGCCCAGCGGATAGAGCAGCGGCTCGCCTCCCGTGATGACGATGGCCTGCGCCGGACACGACGTCGCACGGTCGATCACGGTCTGCACATCGGTCGGGGGATAGAGTTTCGGATTCCACGTATACTTGGCGTCGCACCAGCGGCAACCCACGTCGCACGCCGAGGCGGATGAAATAGGCCGGCTTCCCGGCGTGGAATCCCTCGCCCTGAATGGTGTAGAAATCCTCGACCAGCGGCAGCAGGCGCCCGCCGTCGAACAATGCGGGATCGGTCGCGGCCGCCATCACTCCGTCACGACGTAAATGTCTTTCAGACTGCGGCCCAGCTGGTCGTAATCCAGCCCGTAGCCCACGATGAACTCGTTGCCGATCTCCATAGCGCGGTACTTGATGGGCAGCGTCTTGCGGTACGACCCGGGTTTGAAAAAAAGCGTGCAGACCTCGACCGACGCCGGGTTGCGGGCCTCCAGTTCCTTGATCATGTGCTCGATCGACTCGCCCGTGTCCACGATGTCCTCGACGATGATGACGTGACGGCCTTCGATCGAATTGTTCAGGCCGATCAGGCTCTTGACGCAGCCCGTCGAGCAGGTCCCGTCGTACGACGCCAGCTTGACGAACGAAAGTTCGTTCTGGAATTCGATCTTCTTGATCAGGTCCGACATGAACATGAACGAACCGTTGAGAATGCCCAGGAACAACGGGGTCTCCTTGCCGGCATAGTCGGCATTGATTCGCTGCGCCACGGCATCCACGGCCCTGTCGATCTGCTCGGCGGGGATCATGATTCTGAACTTCTTGTCGTGAAGTTGTATGGTATTCTCCATTTCGTTACGGGATTTTTTGGATTATACTTGCAAAAGTAACTATTTGCGCGCAACAAACGAAGCCTTCGGGCAAAATAAATTGCAGAACACGCAAACTCCGCACGGCGGCGAAAAAAGCCGCCCGGGCTATCCGGGCGGCTCGTAAAACGAAATCGGCACTTTTCGCCTATTCCGCGTAGGTAAATTCGAATACCGTTTCAGAGGTAATCTTAACTCCTATACCCATCACATCGAAACCTTCTCCACCCCACTTGGCAGCGGTCACATAACCCTCGCCGTCCTGGATGCAGGTAACCGCCTTGGCGGGATCCTCCTCCGACATGGCGTCGATCAGCGTCGAAGTGGGCAGGTTGAGCGAAGCCTTTCCGTCATAACCCAGGAAACAAGCCAGAGCATGGTCGTCATCCAGCTGGGAGGTAACGCCCACAATGGCTTTCGCCACATCGACGCCGAAGATGTTGTTCTTCTTGCCGGCATCGCCGTATTCGAACATCCCGTCCGCCGTATAGTTTCCGTTTTCAAAACTGAACGAGGCGTAATCGGCGCCATTGCTCTGATAAACGACACCGGTGCACTGTCCATTAACGGCATCATAGGCCCAGGTGAAATCAGCGGGTTTCGAAACGACTTCTCCGCCGACGGTCCGCATGAAGTCGACGTTGCTGCTCTCCACTCTTCCGTCGTTCAGCACCCAGGAGAATGCCCGGATACCGGTTTCGCCCTCTTCGTACATTTTGTTCCGGGCCGAAACCTTGTCTCCGTCGAAGGAGAACGTGTACCAGTCGGCGGCATCTGCGCCCTCGCCCTGCTGAACGGCGGTCACCCGATTGTCGCTGCCATATTTGAACGCCAACTGCGAGACGACGTTCGTCCCTTCGCTGAACAGCATATTGAAATAGGCATCCGCTGTCGCCTGGTCGCCTCCAACCATCTCCAGCAGCATGGCCTTCACAGCCTCTACGCCGCCGTCCACGGTGGAGAAATCGCAGGTCTGCGACATCGCATAGCTGATGCCCGTCAGCCGCTTGTACACCGCAGCGGGAATGTTCTCGCCCAGCGTCCAGTCGATATTGTTGTGCTTGAGGATCACGTTGTACGTGCCTGCCGCAACGCCGTCGGGAATGGTGCAGCTGATACCCGTCGAGGAGGGCGCAGCCGTCAGTTCCGTACGGGTCTTGGCGGCATCGGCGGTCTCCAGGAAGATGCGCGAAGCCGAGGTGAATCCGTTACCGGCGATCTCCAGCGGCTTGTTCAGCTTGATCGCAGCGGGCAGCACGACACTCGACACCGGGTTCTGCGCAGTCTCCAGGCGCACCTGTCCCAGTTCCCAACTGCCGTTCTGCTTCACGACGACGGTGTACACGCCGGCCGTGAGGGTCGACGGAACCGTACATTCGATCCCCGCAGCCGTCACGGTCTGGTCTTCGGCAGCGGTCTCCGTGCCCGAAGCATTGCGCAGGAAGAGCTGCGCCGAAGCCTCGAATCCCTTGCCCGTCACCGTATAAAAACCACCGATCTCGGCCGTGGAGGGAACCGTATATTCCGTAATCGGACAGGACGGCTTCTGGTCGTCATCTCCGTCCGAGCAGGCTGTGAATGCACCCGCCGTGCATCCGATCAGCAACATAAGCCATAATTTTTTCATAATGCTTTTTGTTTTAAAAAGTTAAAAAATAGGTATCTATATTCCTTCCAGTTCGTTCAGCAGCCGTTCGGTGTCCTCGGACGAAGGCCGGAGCATGTCGGCGTTCACGATCTTCCCCTCCTTGTCGAGCAGAATGAAATGCGGAATGCCTTCGATGTCGTAGTCGCGCTGAAACTGGCTGCCGGAGCCCAGCAGCAGCTGCACGCCCGCCAGCTGGCCCGATTCGGCCATCTTCTCCCAGGCGGCCTTGTCCTTGTCGACCGAAAGCCCCAGGAACGTGATGTTCCTGCCCTCGAACTTCTTCACCAGTTCGCGGAAATAGGGCAGTTCGGCCTTGCAGGGGGCGCACCACGTCGCCCACATGTCGATATAGAGGTATTTGCCCCTGAAGTCGGCGAGCGAGTAGCTCTTGCCCGTGAGGTCCGTCGCCGTGAAATCGGGCGAAGGATGCCCTATCGCCGTCAGGTTGTGGCTTTCGAGTTCCTCCTTGTATTCGCGCAGCATCTGCGGGTCGGTGATGTAGGTATTCGCGATGTTCTGCAACTCCGCCGTATTGCGCACGCCGTTGCTCTGCATGTACTCGATCGCCAGCAGCCGCAGCATGGTCTGCTTCACCTTCTCATTGGTGAAATTGTCGGCGACATAGCGCATCGTCGCCACCGTACGGGCATAGGGACCGTCGAATTTGCTACCTTGTCCTTCGAGCACCATCGGGATCGCAAAATGGATGTAATCGCGGTAAGCGTCCACGTCGGCCAACTCCTCGCGCTCCACGACCATCTTCCCGACGGCATCGTAAACCTCCTTGCCGGGGACGTAGTCGGGATCGCCCATCATCCGGTAGCCCATCGTGTACAACAGCATCGGCTGTGCGTAGAGGTAGCGGAGGCGCGCCTCTTCGACCTTCGCGAAATCGGGACACGTCTGCTCCAGCTTGCGGGCCTTCATCAGATGCACGGCATCGTCCGCCAGGCGGTTGATTTCGGCGCAAAACTTCTCCCAGGGCAGGTCATAGGCGTTGAATGCGGACGGGGTCGTGGATTGCAGGTACTCGTTGGCCTCGACGTTCCGGCCTTCAACCCGGATGCCGTCCTTGAACTTGCGGCCGTCGAAGCGCAGCGTCACCTCCTCGCCCCTGCCGATGAAGATCAACTGCGCGGCCTGTCCGTAAATCACGCGCGGATAGATGTTCTCCAGCCCGGTAATCACCAGCCGGCCCTTTCCGTGCTTGTCCAGCGGAATGATGAAGGACGTCGAGCGGTCGATCAGCAGCCCCACGTTGGAGACGGTCATGTTCTCCACCTCGACATTCACCACGATGTCGTTCGGGTTTTTCGATGTGCAGGCGCAGAGAGCCGCTCCCAGCACGAACAATAGAATCTTTCTCATGTATTTGTTTCGGTTAATCATTTTCCGTAAATTTCCTCCAGCGCGCCGTCCAGCCACCCGCCGCGGGCGTTGAGCCGGCAGATGCGGCCTTCGCCGTCGACGAGGATCGAGGTCGGCACGGCCGTGGTTTCATACGCCGAGAAACTCGTGCGGCCCGTGTCGAGCAGCTGGGGCCACGGCATTTTCTCCTCGTCAAGCGCCCGTTTCCAGTTCGCGGCGTCGCTGTCTATCGACACGTAAAGCACGTCGAAGCCCTTCCGGTGGTATTTTTCGTAGGCCCTCCGGACGAACGGAATCTCGCCCCGGCAAGGCATGCACCACGAAGCCCAGATTTCGACCAGCGTGTAATGCCCCGGACGGATGAAATCCGACACCCGGCGCACGATGCCCTCTGCATCCGGCAGTTCGAGGTCGGGCAGCGGCTGGCCTTCCACGATCCGCTTGCCCTGAATGCCGGCCGCCGTGTACCGCCCGGCCGCGGACTCGCGGAGCTGCGGGGTGAGCGCGCCGAGCAGCGACTCCATCTGCGCCTTATCCAGCCGCGACTGGCGGTCGCAAAGTTCCTGCACGATGGCGAGGCTGACCGCCGAAGCGGGGTGCTCCCGCACATAAGCGATCTTGAAATCCCGGATGCGGCCGGCCTTTTCATCGACCCGGCGGGCCAGTTCGACGCCCTTTTTCCCATCTTCCTGGTGGTAAAAAGCGGCTATGTATTCATCGAACGCGCGTTCGCGTTCCTTCGCCAGCGGTTCGAGGGCCGCACGGTAAGCCTGCCACTCGGTCTGGGTGGCACCGCCCGTGAGGGTGAAGACGGGATCGTCTTTCGCAGCGTCGCACACGGCGTTCACGGCCGTGCTGTCCAGAAACACCGGGAAAGTCACCGTCAGGTTGCGGTCCGTCCGGTCTTGGGGATCGAGGTAGACGGCCACCCGGCAGTTGCGGGGCGCGTCCAGCACGCCCTGCAAACGGAATTTCCCGTTCGCCACCGTCGTGCTGTCGATGGCCTCGGCCTGCCCGGTATCGGTCGTGAACAGCACCACGGGCTTGCCCTCCCAGGCTTCGGGAACCTCCCCGGTAAGGGTGTACCCTCCGTGCGGGGCGCACCCCGTCGCGAGAAACGCCGCCAGAGCGGCATAGATCCAGTTTTTCATAATCAGTTCTGTTTATCCTTATTTCTGTTATTTCAGCATTTCCCGGTAAGTCACGTCGACGATCCGTCCCAGTCCGGAGTGGACCTCGGGCGCCACACCCCGGAAGTTGCCGTCGGAGTTGAAGCCCTCGTAAATCCGCAGTGTGCCCGTGTCGTCCTTCACGCTGCCCACCACCAGGTCGTACGTGCGGGCGAGGTTGGCGCTCTGCCGGTAGATATTGAATTTCAGGCAGGTGATGGTCTCGCCGACGAGCGTGAACTGTGCCGTCGCCGTCAGGGGCTTTTCCGAGAGGTCCACGCGATAGACCGTCCCGCCCACGGCGTAATACATGTAGTTTTTCAGCGAGCTGAATGCGAAATGCTCCGCCCGCGCGATGTTCGTGCACCCCGACAGGTCGCCGTAATAGGCCTTGCTCAAGGCCTGCGTGCAGTCCCCGACGGTGACGACGCTCCACAGTTCGCCCAGCTGCGTTCCGTAAAGACAATACCGGTCCCCGTCCCTCAACACGGTGTAGATAACGCCCATATTGGTGCTGTTCGGGTCGTATTTCGTATTTTCCATCCAGACGAAATCCAGCCCTTGGGGGAATTCGTCGAAGGCGTCGCCGGTGACCCTTCCGCCGTTGTCCATCTCTCCGAGCAGCTTCACCAGGTCATTCATCTCCTGCAACGGGGCGTATCCGCCCACGTCGGGCGACCGCAGATTGGGCGCATAGCCGACGAACCGCTTCGTGTCGAGATCGTACATCATCATCGCGAAAACCGCGATGTTCTGCGTCACGATGTTGCATCCGATCACCGGCGCGGCGTTCAGCGGCGCGTCGCCGATCGGTCCGAACAGGCCGACCGACACCAGGCATTCGGCGAAATAGGTTTTCGAACCGCTCACCATCATCTTGGACGCCGTGACGTCGTTGATCACCCACGGACGCGGATCGTCCGAATTGCCCATCTCGTAGACCAGCCGGTACTCTTCCTTCCACTCGAAGCCGTTGCGGCCCAGGCGCGTGGCGCCGTCATCGGTCAGCAGGTAGTAGGGCGAATCGGCATCGGCGAACCGCGACCACTGGATGCGCCGCGGACCCTTCATTTGGGGCATGCCGTTGTTCTTGAGCAGGTCGGTGTAGGTCTCTCCCGTCACCGTGGAGACCATGTCGAGGCGCGCCCGGTCGTCCGCACCGTCGGCGCACAGCACCATCCAGCCCTCGGAAGTGGCCTCGCTCACCTGTAATTCGCAGCTCTGCTGCCAGTAGACGCCGCTGGCATTCTCCGTCACTTTGAAAAACAGCGTATAGGCGCCAGCGGGAAGCGCCACCTCGTAATCCAGGTTGCGCGACGTGCCGATCACCGTCACCGTCTCATCGGCGCTCCGGGCGAGCGTCCGCCACTCGAACGAATAGCGGTCGTCCGGGAAATCGTTGCCGCCCAGGCCGGGCGTCAGTTGCAGCCGGGCATGGGTCAGCACCGAGATATTCGCCTCGATGCCCGTGATGTCGGGTTCCGTGAGGTCGCGGTAGTCGTAATTGCCCAGATCGTTGGCACACGCCGCCAACAGAAACAGGACCGGTATGCAGAAAAATCGTTTCATCGTCATAGTCTTTCCATTTAGAATTGCAGAGGCTCTCCGTTCTCGTCGAAAGCCCGTTCGTCATAAGGCTCTCCCCCGGCTTTCAGCTCCTCCTGATCCCTGACATAATTGATCATCCGGCTCTCGATGTAGAGCCATTTGGCATCGGTGATCTTCCCGGCCTCGTTGAAATCGGCCCTCGGAATCCCCATCACGTCGCAGATAAGTTCGAATTTCTGCTGCGAGAAAGGCCCCACGAACATCGTGCGCCAACCTGCGGGCGGCGCCGTGAACTGGTCCGAAAAATTGATTTTGAAGGTCACCGCCGACACCGTGTCGCCGCCCGACTGAACCTGGCTGGTGAACGGAATGATGAAGTTCGCATTGGGGCGAAGTTCCAGCAGCAGGTTTTTGGTCTTCTCCTTCAGGATGTCAGTGCGTTTGAGGGTGACCACGTAATCGAACGACACGCTGCCCGCGGGGAGCACGGCATCACCGCCGAGCGTGTAGTCCGTTCCCTCCTCGGCGTCCTGCGACGTGACCCGGATGTCGACCGCCCGGGGCTGCGCGGCGGCGCGTCCCACCAGCTGCAGCCGGACGGGCACTTCCAGCACGTCGGCATCCTCGTAGATGAACGTGTATGCGGCGCTGTCGATGACGGTCCTGTTCGCCACCAGTTGGTTGTTGAAGTAAATGCCTTCGATCGGGCCGAAATTATCCGGCAGGCTCTCCTTGCAGCCCGCCAGGCACAGCCCCAGCAAGAGGGCCGCCGAATGGATGATATGCTTCTTTTTCATGTCGTCAGGGGATTATTCGCGGTTTTCGGTCTCCGAATCGGGCAGCGGCACGACGAAGAGGTTCGTGCTCGGTTCGGGGTTCCGGGAGTCGGTATAGGACCAGATCACCTTCGAGAAGAGGCGTTTGTAGAGGTAGAACAACTGGCCTTCGCCGTACAGTTCGCGGATGTACTCGTACTTGAGCAGCTCGGGCGTCAGGGCGTCGAGCGACGAACTGATACCGCGGTTGCGGCGCAGAGTGTTCACGTAGGAGGTTCCGTTGGCCAGCACGTCCGACTGGCTCTCGGCGGCGATCAGATACATCTCGCCCAGCCGCAGCATCGGGATCATCGTATTCTGGATCTTTCCGGTCTGAACCATATCGGTGTATTTGTAGAAATAGCGGTTCTCGCCGGAAGTGCTCCAGTTCACGCGGTTGCGGTAGTCGTCCTGATAGCCGCCCGTCTCGGCTCCGCCTCCGAAGATCGCCTTCGAAATCAGGTCGCTCTCCATCTTAAAGGTGAAAGTCGTCCGCGTGGGGCTGAAATAGTTCAGGAACAGCTGGTTGCGCTTGGCGTGCGACAGCGCGAAGACCACCTCCGACGAGAAAATCCGGTCGGGGTCTTCGGGGTTGCCCACCACGAGACTGCGGTCCACGAACGGGAAAATTCCGTTGTTCGAAGCGCGGATCACCTCCACGGCATAGGTCAGGGCATCCTGTTTCTGTCCGGCATAGAGGTTCACCCGCGCCAGCAGGGCCGAAACGGCGTAATAGTTGAACCGCAGGGCGCGGTAACGCAGGAAATTCGAACCGTTGCCCGCGCCGCTCATCAGCGTTCCTTCGGTGATCACGGGATCGTTCAGCAGGGCCGCGCGCGCCGCCATCAGGTCCTGGAGAACCTTGTAGACGACCTGGCTGGCCGGCAGCAGGGCTTCGGGCGTCAGCGCCTCGTCCGTATAATAGGGAATGGCTGTCCCGTCGGGGTTGAGCGAATAGACCGGTCCGAAGAGCCGCAGCATGTCGAAATGCAGCATCGCGCGCAAGGCCAGCGCCTCGCCCCGGATGATGTCGTAGTTGTACCCCGTGAAGAGCGACTGCTTGCCCTGGATGTTTTTCAGCAGCTTGTTGCAGTTCAGAATCAGGGCGTACGCCTTGTTCCACGTCCCGCTCAAACGGCCGCGCCAGTAGTCGGTGTTGTAGTCGTAGTCCCGCAGGTCCCGATAATCGCCCCACACCGAGGAGTTGTCGCCGATCTCGTAGGCTCCGCCGAGAATCTCGATCATCTCGACGGTGAGCGTGCTGCCGTACAGTTCGTCGCTGTTGAGTTCGATATAGATGCCGTTCAGCAGTTTCTGGAAACCCTCTTCCGACCCGAGCAGTTCGTCTTCCGAAATCTGGTCGTAGGGTTTTACGTCCAACCAACCGCTGCACCCCGGAAACAGGGCCGAGGCGAGCAGGATCAATGTAAGTATTCTGTTTTTCATAATGCGCTTTGTATTGAGGTTGTCACGATCAGAAGGTCGCCGCCACGGAGAACGAGATGGTCCGTGCGAACGGATAGTCGATGCCCCGCTCGTTCTTGACCGAGGAGATGCGGAACGCATCGTTCATGTTGGCCTGCACGCTCAGCGCCGAGAGTCCCAGCTTGCGGACGAACGACTGCGTGAATTCATACCCGATGCTGAACGATTCGCCCGAGATGTAGTTCTCGTCCATCACGAAGCGCGAGGACTTGTCGGTTTTCTGCGTCAGCGAGATGCCCTTGAAATAGGCCTCGGTGTTGTTCGGCGACCAGCGGTCGTAGAGCGCCCGCTTGTCCTGGTTGTTGAACACGTCGGCCGTGCCGATGTTCTCGACCTTCTGGAACAGCGCGCTGTTGAAGATCTGCGCACCCAGCGAATAGCGGAAATAACACCCCACCGACAGGCCCTTGTAGTAGAACGTCGTGCCGATCACGCCTTCCAGTTTGGGTTCCGTGTCGCCCAGCACCACTTCGTCGTTCACGTCGTAGCCGAACGAATACGTACCGTCCTTCCTGATGAAAAGTTCCTTGCCCGTCGCGGGGTCGATTCCCGCCGAGCGCACGCCCCAGATCGCCGTGGGGCTGCCGCCGTCGTAGTAGCGCGTCGTCCCCGAGAGCGAGGCCCGGCCCTCGTTGTTGAGCGAGCTGAACGCATTGCCGATCTTGGCGTACTTCGCCTTGGCGTGCGTGCCGTTCAGGCTGATGTTCCAGTTGATGCGGTCGTGCGGGCGGTAGACCGGCGACACCTTGAGCGTCAGCTCGACACCGTTGGTCTTCTGCTGCCCGGCGTTCATCGTCACCGACGTAATGCCCATCGAACCCGGCGTGGTGATGATCGCCAGCAGGGGGTCGGTGATCTTGACGTAGTAGTCGAACGTGAAGTTGACCCGGTTGCCCCACATGGTCACGTCGGTTCCCACGTTGTAGTTGATCGTCTCCTGCCAGGCGAGATCGGGATTCCCCAACTGGTTCAGGATCACGCCCGTGCCGAAGATATTGGTCATCCAGCCGTTGAAGGCGTAGGTCGAGAAGGCCTGGTAGGCGGCGAAATTCTGGTTGCCGGGATTACCCACCGAGGCGCGCAGTTTGAGCAGCTGGAAGAACTTGCTGTCGCGAAGGAATCGCTCGTTCTGAATGTTCCAGCCCACGCCCACCGACCACGTGTTGCGGAAACGGTTGTTCGTGCCGAACATCGACGCGCCGTCGCTGCGGTAGTTGAAGTCCAGCAGGTAGCGGTTGTCGTAGGAGTAGCCGCCGTTCAGGTAGAAGCTCGCGGCGCGCGTCTGGCTCTCGGAGTAGGTCGACTTGCCGCCCTCGGGGTAGCCGTTCGCGAACGACGGAGCGCCGAACTGGTCGTCGGTGAAGCCGTTGGCCTTGTATCCGTTGGCGGTCCGTTTCGTGGCGTTGAAGTTGAATCCCGCCACGGCGTTGAGCATGTGCTTCTCGGCCAGCACGCGGCCGTAGGTCGCCGTGAGGTCGCCCTCGTAGTTGGTGCGCTTGGTCGTCGAGTGGGTGTAGAGGCCCTTTTCGGTCTCCTCCAGGTCGTCGAAACTGGTGTGCAGGGGCGACAGGCGCGTGTCGGTCGTCCCCGTGGCGTGCGTGATTCCGAACTTGCCGCGCACGCGGAAATCCTTCATCACGAACCACTCGATGATGAAGTTGTTCGTAAACCCGAACTGGTCGCCCTTGTCATAGTTGTTCAGGTGGGCGTTCCACAGGGGATTGCTGATAGCCTCGGTTTCGAGCGTTTCGGGATCCTGGTAATAATAGAGGTAGCGGTCGATCTTCCCCTCGTCGTTGTACTTCTTAAAATAGGGATTGGCCTGCGCATACTCCGAGAAGGGAACCGCGGGATCGTTGGTTTTCTGGTAGTCGAGCGTGAGTTTGTTGCTGAACTGGAATTTCCCGGTCCGGTAGATCAGGTCGATGTTGCCGCCGATGGTCTGACGGTCGGAACCCTTCATCACGCCCTGCACCTCACCGTAGCTCAAACCGATGCCGTAGCGGATCTTCTCCTCGCCGCCCTCGGCGTAGATATTGTGCTTGTGGGTGAATCCCGTGCGCAGCGGCTCGTTCAGCCAGTAGGTGTCGATACCCCGGGCGATGCCTTTCAGCCGCTCGTTGCGCAGGTCGTCCAGCCGCAGCTGGTTGGCCATGCTGTGAGTGGCGTCCTTATACACCCCGGCAAGGGTCTCGAACTGGAGTTTCTCACTGGAATTCATCAGATTATAGTCCGTCAGATCGGCCATCGTGACGCTGAAATCGCCCTTGTAGGAGAGTTGCAGACGCCCCCGCTCGGGCGCCTTGGTCTCGATCACGACCACGCCGTTCGAGGCCTTCGAACCGTAGATGGCCGTCGAAGCGGCGTCCTTGAGCAGCGTCACCGACGCCACGCGGTTCATATTCAGGTTCATCACCGTCTCCAGCGTCGTTTCGAATCCGTCGAGGATGAACAGCGGCTGGTTGGGGTCCGTGCCGTACTCCTCCTTCAGGCCGATCACGCTGCTCTTGCCGCGGATTTCGAAATCGGGCATGCGGTTGGGGTCGGAACCGAACTGGACGCTCTCGGAGATCTTGAACGAGGGGTCCAGCGTGCGGAGGCTCTGCAGGACGCTCTGCGTACCCACGGCCTTGAGTTCCTTGGATTTGAACGTGGTCGCCGAACCCGTGAAACTCTCCTTCTTGCGCTGGTAGACGCCCGTCACCACCACGTCGGCCACCTCCACGGAGGTCGGCGTCAGCGAAACCTTCTGAAATTCCGCGAGGTTCCGCCCGTTGTAGTGCTTCACATGGATTTCATAACCGATGAACGAGAACATGATGTTGTAAACGCCGACGGGAATTTTCAGCACGTAACGTCCGTCGGCATCCGAGGAGGTTCCGATGGTCGATCCCTCGACGACGACCGTCACGCCCGCCATCGGGCTCCTGTTCGACCCGTCGGTGATCCGACCTGCGATCTCCACGAACTTCGGCTCCTCGGGAACGGGCTGCGCGGCGCGCGGCAGGACCACGATCGTGCGGTCCTTGATCCGGTAGGAAAACTCCGTTCCCGAAAAGACGTGGTCCAGCACGGTTTTCAGCTCCGTGCCGTCGAACGAGGCGGTGATCCGCTTGTCGCTTTTCAGCACCACGTTGGAGTTATAGAAGAATTCGTACCCGGAGGCCGCGCTCACCTTTTTCAGCGCCTCGGCCAGCGACACGTTTTCCAGCACGACCGACACCCGCTGGGCCGTCGAAGTCTTCGGCAGCGCGATGCACAGCAGCAGCGCCAGCAGCATCAGGGTCCTCCCCCGCCACCGGTTCCGCGGAATTGATTGGCAAAATTTCATAGACAACGATCCTTTCATTATTTAAGTTTCCGTTCAGCGAAACGGCCGCGTCAGCCGAGCCGCATCACGCCGTCCTCCACCTCGCAGACTACGTCCGACGTCTCCGACAGCAGGTTGAGGATGTACTCGACGCCCCTGTCCTGGCGGATTTTCCCGGAGAAGGTATACTCCCCGAGCCGGGCCGCCACCTCCACCCGGATGCCGTATATGCGCCCCAGACGCTCGGCCAGGGCGGGCAGGCTTTCGTTCTCGAACCACAGCCATCCCTCCTTCCAGGCGCCGTATACCGACGCGTCCACGGCGTTGACCGCGACGGTCCCTGCCGCCAGGTCGCGGCTCACCTGCTGGTTGGGCTTCAGCACCACCTCTTCCGCACCGGCCTCCGCGGCATAACCGATCCTGCCCGTTACGAGCGTCGTCACGTGCCGGCCTGCCCCGGCATAGGCATTGACGTTGAAACTCGTCCCCAGCACGCGGATGCACTCGCCGTCGCCCAGCTCCACGCAGAACGGCCGGCACGTGTCGCGCTTGATCTCGAAAAAGGCTTCGCCCTCGATCCGCACGCGGCGTTCGGAGGCATTTTCGAAGGTCGCCGGATATTCGAGCCTCGACCCGGCGTTGAGCCACACCTCCGAGCCGTCGTCCAGCACCAGGCGGAACTGGCGTCCGTTGGGCACTTCAACTTTCAGTTTGCGCTCGGAGGCCAGGGGCCGCTGCTCGCCGGTCTCGGTGCGCAGGGCCACTTCGCCCTCGGAACGCCGTTCGAGGCGGGCCGCGTTCTCCAGCACCAGCCGCATTCCGTCATCGGCCGTCATCACCACCTGGGGCCGCTCCACCGTCACACCCATCTGCTGCAACTGCGCAAAGGCGTCCGGCTCGGGCAGCACCCCGGGCTGACGGACGACCAGGACCACGGCGGCAACGATCGCCGCCGCGCTTCCGGCCAGGGCCGCACGTGACATCCAGCGCCGCCGCACACGACGTCGAATGCGTTTTCTCACATCGTCGAAATCCCTGCTGTCCGCATCGGGACGACCGTTCGGCGTCTCCAGCCCGGCCCAGATGCCGTCCAGCAATTCTTCTTCGTCCTCATCGATGTTCCGATGCGGAAAATTGGATTTTTCCATAATATAGGGTAACTATTCTTTACCCTATAAATACAGTGAACCCGAAAACTACGTACTGGATTTTTACTTTTTTTTGATTTCTCCGCGCAATTTCTTCACTACTTTGTACAAAATAGTCTCCACCGTTCGCACGGAGATGGAGAGTTCGGTGGCTATCGCTGCGTTCTTCTTGTTTTCCCAATAGCTCATCATCAGCACTTTGCGGCTCTGTTCAGGAAGCCGTGAGATAGCAGGGGCCAATTCGGGGGGGGGAACCTCTTTCTCCTGTTCCCATCCGCCGTGCAGTTCGGCGGCGGCGCTGATTTCGCGGCGCCGGCGGGCCTCGTCGTACTTGAGCAGACGCAGGGAGTTGTTGTGCACGGCGCGCAGCAGGTAGTTGCGCAGCGGCTTTGCGGCGTCGAGCCGCTTCCGGTTGAGCCATACGGCGGTAAAAACGTCCTGCACGACCTCGTAAGCGGCCTGTTCGTTCTGGAGAATGGTCGCGGCATAGTTTCGCAAAGGCGCGCAGAAAGCCGTATAGACCTCCTTGAAAGTCTCCTCGTCGCCGACTTTCAAAGCCTCCACGATCCGACGGTTATCGGATATGTCGAAAGTGTATGCCATGTAATTAACCTAACCCTGTTTTGCAAAAATAGTCATTCCAACCAAAAAAGACAATAGAAAAGCACCACTTTTCTCATTTTGCGGCCATTTTCCGCCGGAACCTTCTCCTCCCCGGCGGAAAACTCCGCACGGCCCTTTCCTCCGGCCGGACCCGGATTGCGCCCGGTCCGCAGCAGGACCGCAGCCGCGGCGGTCACGTGTCGCAAACGACGGACCGCCGCGACGTATCGTTTGCATATTCGGGCTAATTTTCGTATATTTGTCTACCTGTTACATTACGCGTTCCGACAGAGCGGCCATCCCAGGTTCACCGGATGTCCGGGAGGTCGGCATGCGGCCATAAACGTTATCCACAGCCCATGTCCACATTCAGCAGCGACCGCATCGGCGAGACAATCATTCCGGACCTGACAAAACGGTTCAGACGCGGCTATATCGACTATTTCGACCGGAAGAACGGAACCGACTGCCCGGTGGAGGAGATCCCTACCCGGTCGATCATCCCCCTGGATCAGTTCGAGAGGCTGATGAAGCTGCTCGACGACATCGTGCTGTTCAGCGCGGCGACGCCGGAGCTGGCGAACAAATTACAGGGGCTGTGGAACCGGCTCGATCTCCCGGACAAGGACGACAAGGACCGGATCGAGTGCACGCGCATGGGGCTTATCTCGTTCGAATCCTACATCAAGGTCTTTATCTACCTGCTGTGCGGCAACGGCGACCTGCTGCGGCAGATCGACGCGGAGAAACGGGGCCTCGGCCACATCCTCAACAATCTCGCCGTCCCGTCCCCGGACGGGAAATCCGGCCTGTTCGACGCCCGGTACGCGGGTCTGTTCGACACGCTGCGCCGCTACCGGAACGGAATCACGCACGCCCCGAGCGACACCAACGTTTATGAAAGCGACATCCTGGTAGTCCGGAAAAACCCGAACGACGCGTACGACGAACTGTTCCTGCTGACGCTGACCGGACTGCTGCTGCTGCTCCACCACCATGCCGACTATTACAGACGGTATCTCGACGAACACCTGCCCGAACTTCCCCCGAAGAAAGCCGCAGCGGAATCGCCGGCCGACGATTTCGACCTCGAACGGTTCAAGGACCACTACCTCGAAGAACTGCTCGGCGAACAGAACCGCGAACTGAAACAGAAGGTGGGCTTCATCGGCCGGATCGACAACCAGCAGACGCTGAACCTGCTGCCGTTGAAGCTCCAGCGCCGGCAGGACGCCGGGGAGGAGCCGTCCGACCCGGACTACGGCGACCGTCCGCACGAAGGCGGCGACTTTACGGACGGCGAGCAGGGCGGCATGGCGATGGACGACCTGATGGACGCCGGAGACCGCATCAGCCTGATTCTGGGCAACCCGGGCGCAGGCAAGACCACGGTGCTGATCCGCCTGATCCGCCAGTATGCGGACCTGTGGCACAACGGCGACCGTTCGATCCTGCCCCTGCGGATCAACCTCAACGCGGTCACCGAAGGCCAAACGATGGACGACGCCCTGCGGACGGCCTTCAACGCGGGCTTCGGAATCACGACGACCGAGGACCGGAAGCGCATGGTGTTCGCCCACGCCGAGCAGCTGCTCGCAGAGGGCCGCATCGCGCTCTTCATCGACGGACTGAACGAACTGAAGGTCTCCCGCCCCGAACTCTTCATCGCCTCGCTCGGATCGTTCATCGCCAAATACGACAAGTGCCGTTTCCACATCACGGGACGCATTCACGAATTCGCGGCCTGCCGCGAGGCTTTCCGGCGGATCGAGGGGTGCGGGGTTTACCACCTCTGCGAGATTTCGCTCGACCAGATTCTGCTCTACCTCCGCCAGCTGGGACTCCCGGAGGAGCGGATCGACGAATTCCGGCTGCAAATAATCCGGGCCGGAATCGAGGAGCTGCTGGGCACGCCGCTCAACTTCATGATGATCGCCGCCCTGCTGCTCGGCAGTACGGAATACAAGATTCCGGCGGTCGGAAACCGGGGCGAACTGCTGGAGATGTTCATGCGTTCGTCGCTGAGCCTCCGGAGCCGGGAGAAGCTGGTGGACGAAGCGGTCAATTTCAACGCCTTCGACCTGCTGCAACGGATGGCCTGGCGGATTGCGGCCGAAGGGCAACGGGTCCTGCGCGAGGATTTCGTCATCGAGATCGCCCGCGACCCGCGCTACAAGGGGGCCGACCGGGTGGAGAAACTCGTCGACAGCCTGATCGGACTGCACATCGTCGAACAAAACGTCGACCACCAGGGAAGCTGGCTCACGTTTTTCGTAGACACCTACCTCGAATATTTCTTCGCCCGGCGCCTGGCGTTCGACTTCTGCGAGCGGCACGAGCCGCTGCCCGGGCAACTGGACGTAAGCAACGAGCGCAATTTCGAAATCCTGAAACTCACGCTGGAGCTGATCTGCAGCGGATGGGGCCGCAAGGAGGGGCGCATCGCCGACGGCCGCGACTTCGTCAAGGCCCTCTACGACCTGGGGCGCAGTCCCGCGCAGCCGGCGCCGACGACCACCGCCGACGGCGTGCTGCAAACCGACGGGTTGCCCGCCAAACCGGCCGTCAACGGAAACCTGGCCCTCGTGGCGCGCATGGCTTCCGGCCTGAAACCCTATACCGACAAAACGAATCCCAACGCGCGGCTGCTGATCGAATCGTGGCTGCTCAATACGATGGTCGTCTACCGGATCGGCCATCCGGTTCCCGACACGGAAGGAGATTACGACTATATCCGGCAGCTGGCCGAATGCGCCGTCGTCCTGTCGAGCGAGCGGATTTTCAGGGAACTTTTTTCGGACTACTGGCTGACGGCCCTGCGGCTGACCGTCGCCGACGATTTCGGCATGCGGCTGCCCGAGAATTCCGTAAAGGCGATGGCGCTCCACCGGGTGCTGATCGACAACTGCACCGACGTCAGGCTGTTCTACCGGTTCCTGCATTCGCGCTACCTCGACCTGGTGCTGTTCCGCCCCCGCTCGGCGCAGCGGATAAGGAAGTTCCTTTCGCTGCTTTTCGGGAACCTGAAAAAATACACCCAGAAACTGCTTTACGGCTATATCGCGGAGTGGCGGGAAGCCGACGCGCAGCGGCAGGGCGGAGACCACTACCTGGCGCAGGATGCCAACACCCTGCTGCTCTGTATCGACGACGTCGACTACCTGATTTCGAGATACGACCTCCCCGCGGCGGAACGCTCCCGGACGAAGATCGGATGGTCGCAGCTGCGCAAACTGGTGCGCAACTACGACGACGAGCGGCTGGCCGCGTTCATGTTCACCGAGCGCTTCTTCGGACTGCTGCTCTACCGGGAACAGATGGCGCTTTACCTCTTCCGCTACTACATCTTCCGCAACCGTTTCTCGCGCAGTATGATGCAGTTCCTTTTCGAAGGTACGGGCCGCAAGGGGATCTCCCCCGGCAACCTCTCGGAACTGCTGGACGCTTTCCCGCTGGAAAAGATTCCGGTCGAGGAGGCCCGCAGGCGCTACGACAACGAAATCTACGACTACCTGACACAGGAGACGCGCAGCGAGGAGTCTGACGACGGGCTGATCTACCGCATTTTCGACGTGAACGCAGAGCGTATACGGCTTGCGATCAAGGATGCGGACACCCCGTTCGAAGGGCTGACGGCGTGTATCCGGACCGACGACACGCGAAGGTTCTACCGCGTGGAGGCCGACGGATACGTCGACGCCCGGGGCGAGACCTTCAGTTTGAGCAGCCGCGACGGCTCGCTGCTGCCCGTCTCGGGGAAGATCGTCGCGCCGGACGGGACGGAGCTCGCCTATGCGGCCTCGGCCAGCAACAAGGAGATTTCGGTGACCCGCTACGATACGGCGGAGATCGCCTGGCTGCACGCATTGGCCGAAGCCGGAACCGGCGTGCGGATCGGATCGGCGGAGTGCAGCCTGCGTTTCGCCGTGAGCGCCCCGCTCATCTGCCACCGCGTCCTTACGCTCCGCCGCGATGCGGCCTGCGGCCTTCCCCGCTTCACGGGCGAAATCACCTTTTTCCGCGACGGCGACCGGTCCGAGCCGGTCGTCATCGACCGGCGCACGCGCCCGGAGAACCGTTACCGCAGCCACCGTCTGTTCCAGCCGATCACCCAGGCTCCCCTCAAAGCCCCGGAGACCCCCTACATCCTCTTCGGATACGCCGGCCGCAAGGCCATGGTAATCACCGACAAACTGATGAACGCCGACCGCTACACCGGCGCAGGCGTCCGTCTGTGGACGAAGAACCAGTCGGCCGCCTGCCGGTTCGTGGCGGGATGCAAGATGCAGCAGGGCTTCGCGGAACTCACCCTGCGCTCGTCCGTCAAATGGGACCTGAAACCGTCGGGAACGCTCCGCCATACGCTCCCCGACGGTTCGACCGAGCATATCCCCTATATCTTCTGCCTCTCGAACCGCACCACGTTCATCCTGCGCATATTCCACGAGGATTTCGTGGCCCGGATCCGCGACCGGGCGGTCTGCGACCGCTACATCGCCGGGAGGGACGATTTCCGGGTCGGGAAACTCAGCCTGCGCCTCGAATCGGCGGAGTATTACGAGCCCAATTCCAAACTGTCGCTTCTGGAGCTGGAGCTTGCCGACGGGCAATCCGCCGTTCCGGCCAAAGGTTCGCTCGCCATCACGCTGAAGCACGAAATGCAGCCCGCGCAGCTCTCGTTCACCGGCGAATCACGGGGCCCCTCCACCATGCTGGTCAACGTCTGCTGTGCGGGAATCGACCTGGAGGGCCGCGAAGCCCGCTTCCTCGTTCCCGACTCGGGCATGCCGCTCGCCAAAGGGCTTTACCTGCGCGCCCCCGGCTCGACGGCTCACCTGTGCATCCGGCAGGCGCCGCAGCCGGTGCAGTGGTGCGTCGAACTCGAACTGCGCGCCGAACTGCGCTTTCCGGAATCGGGTGAAATCGGATTCGAAGAGTTCCCCGGCATCCTGTTCGGCTTCCGGAACCTCACCGCCGGGGAACGGACGGGCACGCTTCTCGTGTGGTGTGCCGGAGAAGAGGCGGTCGATTGCGACAACTTCATCCGGGCGGTGTCGCAGGCGGCCCGGATCACCTTGTCGTGCGGCGGACGACGGACACAGATGGAACTTTACCAGGCGGGCAACGCCGTTCGGCGAACGGGTTACGGGCGGCTGGCGGTCGTCGATTTCCCGGGCGGCGCGAAGGCGGACGCCGCGGCATACTACGCCGCAAACCGGCTCCGGGTGGAAATCCTGATGCCGGTCGTCAACACGATCGACATTCCCAAGGTCGACAAGACGCTGTACAAAATCCATTCGCTGGGCTATAACAAGGCGGGCAGCAACCGGATCCGGATCGTCCGGCCGCTGACCGGAATCGACAAACTATGGCTTTCGCTCGACGACACCAAAATCATGTGCCGCCCCCGCAACCCGGTCACCGAAATACTGGACGGCGTGGAGTACCTGTGCCTGGGCGTGGAAACCGAAACGGGCGTGGTTCCGCGCATCCTCAATACGGGAAGTGTCCATTTCTTCCGCCGCGGGGAGTCCGGCACGGAACCCGAGCAGGTGGGATTCGGGGTGATCTTCCCGCTGATCGCATACGGCCGTCCCGAACGCTACCACGCGGACATCTGCGACGTCGTCAGCAGCGAAATGGCCCATACGGTCACGATCATAAACGAACAGATCATCGACTTTTTCGTGGCCAAGAGCCGTTCCTACCTGCTGCTCGACAACGAAAAGTTCTTCGAACAAATCTGCCGGATGAAGACCTGCGGTCAGGTTTTCGACGTTTGCCGCATCGTCTCCCAGGACAACGCCCAGGGGCTGACCGTCTATTCACCGCTGCACAAGACCACGGCCTGCACCTGCGACACGGAGGCGGGTTTTTCGGCTCCCGGCTACGAGGCCGACAGCCATGTTCTCTTCGAGAAAAACCACCGCATCCGCCTGCTGCGGGACATTCCGAGACAGCCCTGCATGGGGTGCAAGACGGGAGTGGTGGTCTATTACAACGAACGCCGCGACGCCTTTATCTCCGTGGAGAACGAAACGGAGGACTACTACTACCCGATGCGGGACGACGAGGCGCTCCAGCCCGGCGACCGGGTTACCTTCTTCGCCACGGAGAACCTGCTCTACAAGCGGCGGCGCAACGCCGACAAAACGATGATGGCCGACAAGGTGCAGTATGCGGGCACAGCGCCCTCTTACCGGGGCCGCATCGCGGACAAAGTCACCCGACAGGACGCCGCGAGCGGCATGACGCTGTTCGAACTCACCGTGGCGTCCGACGACAAGCGCCTTCCCCGGTCGCAGGTGACCATCACGCTCTACGACACGTCGAACCAGCGGTGGTCGGTCATTTCCGCCTGGGAAAAGGGAACCCCGTGTTCCTTCTTCATCGTCAAGGGCAAGTGGTACCTCCACCTGACCCCCGACCCGGCACAAACCCTTTCAACCGAAAACGCACATGGAGAATAGGAATTCCCTGCAACCCATCCGTACCGCCGCCCCTGCCGACCGATTGCTGGGGCGCGTGTGCAGCGTCGGCGGCCGCCGCTACCTCGACTGCGGATTCGACCAGCTGATCGCCGTCTCCGACGCGGACGCGGCGCGCTATGCCGACGGAGCCTTCGTCGAGGTGGAGATCGCCGCCGGGGCGACCCCCTGGCACGACGCGGTTTCGCAGCAGCAGGCCGTGCAGCAGTCGTTCGACCAGCTCATCGCCTCGATCCGCGAACGTACGACACTCGAAGTCGGACTGGCCGCGGCGGACGTGGAGCGGCTGCGAAGCGAGCTGACCTCCCCGGCCCCTTCGGGCAGACGCTTCCGGGTCTACGCCCCGGGCAACAGCTGCCACTTCACGCTCAACCCGAAGAACTGCACGGGCGAGCACCTTTTCCATCTGCTGGCGGGCGAACGGATCGAAGCGCAATGCTGGGACTATACGGACTTCAACCGGCTGAAAACCAATGTCGACGAACCGGTCTGCCTGAATCCGGTGCGTCCTGCGCCCGTCGAGGCCGCGGAAGGCGAATGCTTCGATGTCTATGTCAACCGGGCGGTCGATTTCGGACTGTTCGTCACCTTCGGCGGAAACGACGGCCTGATCCACAAGAAGTCGTTCCCGAACTACGACGAGCGTTTCCGCAGCGGCGAGATCGCCGCCACCTACCGCCGCGGCATGAAAATCCCGGCGAAGCTCCTTTCGAAAACCCTCGACGAGAAATCGGGCCGGGTCCGCTATACGTTCGACCCCGTAGCGGACGACACCCCGGTGGCCTTCGACGCGCTGACGCTCGACGTCGGGGACACGGTGACGGTCCAGGTCAACAGCATAACCCGCAACGGGCTCTCCGTACGCTATCGCGGCGAGGTCCACACGGTCGACAGGAACTCGGTCCCCAACTGCACGGAACGCTTCCGCAACGGGGTCTACCACCCGAACCAGCCGTTGCGGGTGAAGATGATCAGGCGCAACGACAAGCTGCGCCATTTCCTGTTCGAGCTGCTCGACAAAACGGTCGATTACGGGCTGACGGAAGGCGACATCCTCCGCTGCGAAATCACCCCGACGGAAATCCCCGACACGACGGAGATCCGAACCACGATCGACGGACGCGCGTGCTCGTTCCACCTCCACCCGCAGGAGCTGCCCTTCTCGCTGACCGGTTATCTCCGGGAACACACGCTCGAAACCGAAGTGCGCGTCTGCGGCTTTTTCGAACACGGCGACCCGAAGTTCCAGTTCAAAAGTCTGATCGTCGAACGTATCCGGACCCTCGACGACGGTCTGACGCTCGACGCCGAAGTGCTCTTCGAGGACGAGCAGGCCGGACACATCCTTTGGCGGGCCGGCGAGGTGTTCGGCTTCCTTCCCGTCGGCAGCTACTCCTTCCCGATGGCCCGCAACATCGCCTTCTCGCCCGGCGAGCGGATCGCCATCCGGGTCAGCCAGTCGGACGGAAAGACCCTTTTCCGGCTGGCACAGCCGCCGGTCAACCCCTGGGACTCACTCTCCGGCATCGCCGAGGGGAAGCGGATCCGGGTGGAGGTGTGCGACGTTCGGGAGGACGGAATCCGGATCGGCTACGACCGGGTTTTCGGCATCCTGAAACCCCATACCGCCCGCCAGCCCGAGGCTGGCGAAACGGTCGAGGCGTTCGTCTCGCGTTTCTCTCCGTCGGAAACGGTGCTGGAGTGTTTCAGCACGGATTACGACGCCGTTCCGGACTGCCTCGAACCGGGAACCGAATACGACCTTCAGGTGGTGGCCCACGCCGCCGGGGCGGGCAAACTGTGGGCCTTGCAGCAGGAACGGCTGCTCGAAATCGAACTGGAGCGGCCCGAAATACCCGATTACGTCACCGAGTGCCTGCTCCGCCACGGCAGCCGGATCCGCGTGCGCGCCGAAGAGCGCGACGGCGTGCGCCGGGTCCGCCTGCTCTACGACAGAGAGGCCCTCTGGGCGCAGGCCGGACTGCGCGAAGGCGACCGCTGCTACCCGGTCATCGCCGAGATACGCCCCGACCGGATGATCGTGACGCACCGCGACGTGATCGGCTATATCCCGAACGACGAGCTCGACTGGAATTCGTCCCGGATCGTCGACCGCTCGGCCTACCGCCCGGGCATGCAGGTCGAAGCGCTCGTCCTGCGGGCCGACGCGGCGAGCGGAGAGCTGGTCTTCAGCCGGAAGGCGCTGCTCGAAGACCCCTGGCCGGCCTACCCCCACCGGGAGGGCGACACGACGGAGGGAACCGTCGCGGCGGTGCTGCCGAACGGCAACCTGCTCGTAAATGCCGACGGCATCGTGGGCGAGGTGCTGAAATACAATGTCTCGTGGTTCAACTTCCAGAGCGGAATGAACCGTTACAGAACGGGCGACCGGCTCCGGGTCCAGATCATGAAGTTCGACCCCGAGGCCCGGGTGCTGTTCCTGAGCGGAACCGGCGGCACCGAATCGCCGTGGAACGGGATAAACTACCGGGTCGGCGCGAAGTATGAGGTAACGGTGCTGCGGAGCGACCGCATGGCCGTCATGGTCGCCTTGGACGGAATCATCGGCGAAATTACCCGCGAACGCATCGGATGGATCACCCCGCCGAGCGCCGAGCGCATTCGCCGAAGGCGAACGGATCGAGGCGCAGCTCATCTTCATCAACCGCACGAAGCGGGTGGCCCAGTTCAGCCGCAAGGCCGTGCTGCCCGATCCTTGGACCGTCCCGATCGCCGAAGGCGATGTGGTGGATGCGAAAGTCGTGGAAGCCTCGGCGGCAGAGGTGCGTTTCGATGTCGGGGGACGGCTGGGCGTCTGCTCCCGCGAAATGGCCCGCGCGTTCGTCGCCGGAGCCTGCGGCGACGTGCAGCCCGACGCACTCTTCCACCCGGGAGAACTCCGCCGCGTGCGCATCGAGGGCATCGACCGCCGCAGCCAGCGCCTCTACGTCGGTTCGCCCGACCGCGAGGACTGCCGTCCGATGGTCGGCCAACGATTCGACATCACCGTCCTCGGCCGGGAAAAGGCCGAATACCGGGTCGAAACCGCCGACGGCATCCGCGGCATGCTTCCCTTCGAACGCGCCACGTGGAGTGCGCCGGAAACTTCCCGCCTCGCACCCGGCGACCGTCTGGAGGCGCGGGCCGCGGCCTACGACTTCAAACGCGGCTGTCTGCTGTTCGACCGTCGCACCCTGATCCCCGATCCGTGGAAATCGCTCCGTATCGTCCCCGAATCCTTCATCGAAACGCAGTTCGTCGCCTTCGACGCAGGATCGGCCATCGTGCGTTACGAAGGAATCGACCTGCGGCTTTCGCCCCGCGACACGGCGATCCTCGCCGGAAAGCCGTGGCTGGATTCCGTCGCAGCCGACGAGCTGCCGGCAGACGGCCGTTTCCGGCTTTATGTCGCCGGGTTCGACGCCGGAAAACGCCGGCTGCTGACGGAACCGCGCCCGCAACTCTCCGACGCATTCCGCAACGGAGCCGGGGCCGAAGTCGAGGTGAAGCGCTGCACCGAAGAAGGCATCCATGTCTTCTGTCCGGGCGAAGGGTGCTTCGGATTCATCCCCAGGGAGGAGATCATCTGGGGAATCGTCGACTCGGCCTGCTCGCTCTACGACGAAGGCGAAAAACTGTGGGTCTGCAATCTGGATTACGACGCCGCCCGCGGCCTCTGCCGCTTCAGCCGGCGGCGACTGCTGGCCGGGGCCTCCGTTCCGTTCGTCGCGGGAGCGCGTCTCTCCGCCCGGATCACGCGCATCACCGAGAAGCTCATGGTGGTGAAGTGCAACGACACGGAGGCATCGGTACTTCTCGGCGATACGACCTGGACCCCGCCCTTCCGGCTGGGCGAGCGTTACCTGCCGACCCGCTATGCGGCGGGCGGGGAGATCGAAGCGGTGGTCGAACGGCTGGAAACAGCCGGAGTTCCGCGGCTCAGCATCCGCCGGCTGCAACCCAATCCGTGGCTCTACTGCCCGGTACCGCACAACGGTACGGTCGTCGCCGAGGTCGTCGGGCACTGCGGGGAGAGGACTGCGGCCGAATATGCCGGCTATGCCGGCCTGATCGAAGACCTCGCCCCGGGACTGGGTTCGACACTCGTTCCGGGCGACCGGGTGGCCGTCTGTTGCAAAGTCATCGACCGGGAGCAGGGACGCCTTCGCTTCTCGCTCGTGAAAATCCTGCCCCGCCCGTGGGTGGAAGCCGGATTCCGGCAGTACGGCACGGTGGAATGCTCGGTCGTTTCGGTCGGGGACGACCGAACGCTCACAGTCGAGGCGGCCGGTTATACCGGCATCGTACCGCGCGGGGAACTGGCATGGGGCGAACCTTCCGCGACGTTCGTTCCGGGTCAGCGGCTCTCGGCGGTGATCCTGCGGATCGACTACGAAAACCTCGCCCTCACGCTGAGCCTCCGCTATGCCGAAGGCATTCCCCCGGCGAACATGCCGCTGCGCATCGGCGAGGCGCACCGCTTCCGGATCACCGACGTGCGGACCGCGGCGCGGAAAATGCCCGAACAACTCGCCGTCGAGAGCGTCGAAATGCCGGCGCTGCGCGGCGTGATCTTCGCCCGCGACCTGGCTTGGGAGCGCGCCGGGCGTTCGGCGGCGGCCTACCGTCCGGGCGAAGAGATCGAAGCGGTGGTCACCGACCTGATGCCGCGCAAACTGACTTTCAAGGCGAGCCTGCGCGACATGGTCGACGACACGCGGTCGCTCGACGACATCCGGCCGGGCGAGAAACTCGACGTGACGCTGCGCAAATTCATCCCGCAGGAGTTCGCCGCCGAAGTGTCCTATTACGATTATGCCGGACGGCTCACGCTCGACGCCGCCGTCTGGAGCGGCGTCGAAAACCTCGCCAACTTCTTCCGTCCCGGCCGCGAGATCGAAGCGGAGGTAACGGCGGTCGATCCCGACAAACGAAGCCTGGCGTTCCGGCTGCCCGAAGACGAATATACGCCCGACTGGGAAGGCATCCGGATTGCGGAGGGCGACACGATCGAAGTGGAGGCGGATTATGTGATGGATTCGGCCCTCTTCGTCAACTACCACGGAATCGTCGTGACCCTGCGCCGCGAGGAGTTGAGCTGGCTGCCGGTTTTCCGCATCGGGGAAAACTACCGCGACGGCGACACCCTCCGGGTGAAAGTCAAACGGTTCGACCGGGAGAACCGCATCCTGAAATTCAGCGTCCGGGAACTTCTGCCCAACCCGTTCCTGCAGGAGATGCCCTTTGCGGAGGGCGATCTGGTCCGGGGAACCGTCATGCAGACCGTACCGCAGGGCATCTACGTGGATTGCAGCGGGTATCCGTGCTACATCGCCCATACGGAGTTCGCAGGCGACATCCACCGCAGCTACAAGGCGGGCGACGCGCTCCGCGCCCGGATTCTCTCCATCGACCCCGGGCAACGGAAAATCCGGCTCACCCGCCGCTGCGAAGAGCTGTCCGGGGAAGAGATCCGGTTCCGCCCCGGCGAATGGCTCTGGTTCACCGTGACGGAACGGGCCGACGCGGGCCTGTGGGCCGAATACGAAGGCTACCGCGCCTTCCTGTCCGACGCCGATGCCGGGTTCCGGGAGAACGAGAACCCCAGCCAGCGTTACGTACCGGGCCAGCTGATCCGGATGCGCGTGACGGGCATCGACGAAAAGGCCAATGCGCTCACGGTATCGGCCGAGCTGGTCAGCGACTATTCGCAGTTCGACAGCTGTACCGCAGGCACGGTCGACGTCGCCGAAGTGGTCCACGTGGCCGTCAAGGCGATCACGGTCTGCTTCCGGGGCATCTACTGCCGGGTTCCGCTCGAACGGGCCAGCCTCTTCCCGATTGCCAACGCCAAGATGCTCTACGCGGTGCGCGAGCAGCTGACGATGGTCGTCGAAGCCGCCGACCCCGAAACGCGGACGCTGACACTCCGCGTGCAGCAGCGCTACAACGACTGGTCGGAGATCCCGGTGCGGCCGGGCGACCGGGTTTCGGGCGAAATCTGCTTCCGGTCGCCGCGTTTCGGACTGTTGCTGCGCGACGGGGATCTTTTCTACCGGGTGTGCGCCGAGAGCCTTTTCTGGCAGCCGGCGACCGAACTCGCGCTCTACCCGATCGGCTCGCGCTGCGAGGAGGCCGTCGTGGAACGCATCGACCCCGAGGCGCGCATGATCTGCGTCTCGATCGGAACCCGCGCCGCAACCGACCCGTTCGAGCAGGCCAGGCTCCGCAACGGCGACATCGTGAAAGCCACGATGGCCGGGGGCGACAGGACGGTCTGTGTGCTCCGCTGCGGAACTCTACCTCTCAATGCCCCGGGAGGAGGTTTTACCGGGACGCGCGCCCGAATGCGGCGACGAGGTCAAAGTCCGCATACTGTCGGTGGACAAGGTCAAACGCGCCTTCTGCGTTTCGCAGCGCGCCGTAACGCACGATCCGCTGCTCACGTTCAGCGTGGGGCAGAAGGCGGAAGGCACGGTGCAGAGCCTGTCCGGGACGATGTGCCTCGTCCGGGTCAACGGACTCGTCGGCATGCTCCCGGTCAGCGAAGCGCAGATCAGGGCCATGAACATCCGGGCCGATGCGAAACTAACGGTGTACGTCTCCTCCATCCGTTTCACGAAGCGGCAGATCGCATTCTCGCTCACGCCCACGGCCAACAACGACCTGGCCGTCGGCTCCCGCGTGCAGTGCACCGTGGTCAAAGCCACGGCGCATCACGTATTCTGCACATTCCCCAAACGGGGCAGGCTCTACGACGCGGCGATCCGGTCCTCAGAATTCTACTGGAACCGTCCGACCGACGTGCCGTGCCAGCCGGGCGACCGGATCAACGCCGTCATCACGGGCGAAGAGATCATCGGCAAGACAAAGTACACGACGCTCAACGCCTGCGTGCTGACCCTCAACCCGCTGCTGACCTGCGAGACCGGCGACACGCTCTCCTGCACGGTGCTGGGGACGACGTCAGGCGGCTACCTGATGCGCTGCGGCGGAGCCGTCGGCTTCCTCCACTGCTCCGAGATCATGTGGCAGTATTGCGATCAGTGGCACGGCGTCTGGAAGCGCGGCGAGAAGGTTTCATGCCGGATACTGCACCTCTCGCCCGCGGAAGGGGGCCTGCTGCTGGGCCACAGGCAGACCGTCGGCGACCCCTTCCTCCAACACACGCTCAAGACCGGGACCGGCTACCCGGCTACGGTACAACGCTCCTCGGACGAGTGCGTCGTCGTCCTGCTCGGGGATACCGGGATCGAAGCCACGATCTCCAAGGCCGACATGAAACTTTTCTTCACGGGCGTCGGCCGGTTCATCCCGCAGCCCGGCGCAACCATATCCGAAGTGACGGTCGTCCGCATCGAAAACCCCGGGGACCCGAAGCGGCGCCATCCCTTCGTCCGAGTAACCCTGCTTTAACCCACAACGATCCATGGATAACAAACTGCATTACGCGCATACCTTTTTCTGCGGCCACCTCGCCGCCGTCGGGCGCGCTTCCGAAGTGCTGCCCGCCGACAAACGGTGGCAGGCGGAGAAGCCGCTGTCCCGCGAGGCCTACGAACGGCTCAGCAGCATCTATTACGAGAGTTTCATCGATTCGCTCATGCAGGTCGACGGACAGACCTCGGGGGCGGTCTACGCCGGCACGGCTCACCTGACCCTGGAGACCGACCGGCTCTGCACGCTGCGCCATCCCAAGCTCCCCGCCGAGAAATACGCTTTCAGGCTGTGCCGGTTCCACCTCTTCTTCTTCCCCTACGACATCTGCCTCTTCGCCATGGAGATCGCCGAGGAGCCTGAAACGACGCTCGACACGCTGATCGCCGCACACGGCATTCTGCGCGAAACCTCCTGCTATGAGACCGTAGAGCAGGGGATTCCAAAATCGCAGATCGACGCCCCGGAGTACCTCGGCCTGCTGGAAGAGATCCTGCGGCTGTGCCCTCCCCGGCCGTCGGCCGAATCCCCGCGCCAGGGACGTTTCTCCGGCCTGACCCTCACGGGCAACAAACTGAAATGTTTCCAGATCTTCATTTTGGACGACTTCTCGGACGAACTGCTCTTCGAACTGGGAACCTTGAGTCCCGTCGGCTGCGTCGCCGACCACAAGCACGAATATTCCCCCTCCCAAGAGTATTACGACCGGATCATCCGCAGCCACACGGTTTCGGCATTCCGCGACTGGAAAGCGTTGGCGCTGGTCGACAGTTTCACCGTGGTTGCAAAAGGCCGCACGGCCGCGCAGATGTGGGTATGGCCCAACAGCTATTTCCGGCTGATCTACATCCATGCGCTTTACCAGAAGACGCTGCTCTTCGTCGTCAACCGGCAATTCCGCTCGGACACCAACGACCGGAAGTCCATCCGGCTGCTCCACAAAATGAAGGAACAGGAGCATTGGTACGCCTTCTCGAACATCTCCTACAACTTCCTGCCGCAGCTCATCTACCGGGCCATCGACACCGGGCTGGACATCGCCACCGAGCGCGAACAACTGCACCGCCACCTCGAACAGGAGGCCGAACGTCTCGAAAAGAACTCGGAGCGGCGGCTGGCGGGCCTTATCCTTTTCCTGACGATGCTGACCGTCTGCTCGGCGACCTACGACGGCGCGTCGCTGGTCAAGGATTATTTCGGCTGGGAAAGCGGCACGGCCCCGTTCCGGATTTTCGCCGCGCTCCTGCTCTCCGCAATCGTGATCACAAGCATCTCCGTCTGGCATTACCGGCGCAACAAATCCTGATCGGACATGGAACGAATATCCCACTCGCCCGAAGCGCTTTTCCACGTCCTGGCCCATTTCGAAGCGGCGGACGAGCCGCTGCGCGGCAGCCTGCGCCGGGCGGGATTTACCGACGAGGAGATCGACGGCCAGTTACGCATGCCGGGGTCCAAATTCCTCCGTTCTTTCGCCCGGTCTCCGGAGGAAGCCGTCGCACGGCTGCAACGGGATTTCCCCGGGTCCTTCACCGCCCTGCGCCCCGAAGCCGACGGCCGGGTGCGCCTGTCGTTCCGCTACGACGAACCCGTCGGAACGAGCGGACTGGCGTCAGATGCGGAGCTGACACCCGCCGAGCGGGCTACGGTCCGCAGCATCCTGCGCAACGGATGCCCGGTCCGCACGGTCCGCACCTCCCGCACGATAACCACCGGCACCTGCCAACTGGTCCTCGAACGCACCGGGGAGGCCGGGTATGCCCTGCGGACGCTCTTTCCCGGTGAACTCGCCCCTCCCCTTCCCCTGCCGGGCGAAGCCCCCGACCCTTTCTGGGCGACGCATCTCCTTATCGACTTCAACTGAATCCGACCGCAACCGAAGCGGCATGCACACCGACCCCGAAACCCGTTTTCCGATCAGTGCGGTGCAGATGCCGTGCATCGTGAAACAGATTTTTGATTTTAAGCCGGGGAGTTCCGTATATCGTGAAAACGGAGCGAGAAGCAGTTTCCGATCAGTGCGGTGCAGATGCCGTGCATCGTGAAAAATCCGGTAATGATGCCAAAAGTGGTTGGTGTCGTATTGGATCAAATGACCAGAATTGTACGATTCTGGTCATTTGCGTTTCTTAATAATTCCATCATTGCTGTTCAGGAAAAGATACCACTTTACAAAGTCCTTAAAATGTTGTTCCGAGAGTCCGCGATGGATTCTTAAATTATCCTTCAAGTGACCGAAGAACGACTCAATAGAATTTGAAGATTTAGGTACATTAGGGTATCGCGTGTATGAAAACAGATCGGGTATGGCACGCTTGATATGCGAGACACTTCGATGCAGCATCTTATGCGTAAACCACCATCTTCCCGACAGCTCATCTACGGTTTTTTCATTGATAAATGGTTCGTGTCGCCGATACCAGTCAATAAAAGCCCGTATCCATAACTGTGCCTCATCATGTGTTTGTACTCCATTTAACAAGTGCACCAGTTCGAGGAGTTCCTGTGCCGCTACGGTCTGTGGTTTGCGTGTAATCCACGTCTCTATCTCTCGCGCTACATGTACCGTACAACGCTGCAAGATCGCCTCCGGACACACTTCCCGCACCGCTTTTATGATATTGGGAGATCCATCACAGGTGACACTCTCAATTTGAATGCCGACATCGCGTATAGCCGTTAGGTCTGCTTTCAAATCCCGCAGCGTTTCCACTCCTGGTTATGCGATAGAGGAGGGTCATCTTGATGTTGTGATCCCGATATACAACCAGACAAATCTTATTTGAGAAGTAGGTGCCGTCGATCAGAAGATTTACCTTCTCGCGTCGCTGTATCTGCCATAAAGGGCACTGGGGCAAGAGCCGATAGAAGTATCTTTTTAGGGTGCGTTCGCTGTATCCGCTCTCACTCGCAAGGTCACAAATACGCTGTTTACCGCGAACCCAACGCGCGAACCATATAAACTTGTTTTTATCGGAAATCCAGTCTCGACGATCCGTAAAATAGCTGCCACAATTCTTACAATAATAGCGGCTGCAACCGCTACGAGTCCCCCATTTTATTGTCTCTAAAAAGCCACAATGAGGACAGCGTATTTTTCGTTTTTTGACATAAAAATAGAGATTAGTAGAAACCCGTTTCTACTAATCTCTATTTTATCCTTATAACTACCAAATATTATGTCGGTTACATTTTATACCACCAACCATTTTATACCACCAACCACTTTTGGATTCATCATTACCAATCAGTGTGGTGCAGAAAATCCCCGGATGGGTAGTACTGAAGTACGTCCCATTCGGGGATTTAAGGGATGTGCGGCAGGTGCGCCGCAATCATCGAAAACTATACCAGGCCGGAGAATCCCATAAACGCCATGGCCAAAATCCCGGCCGTGATCAGCGCGATGGGAATGCCTTTGAACGCCTTGGGCACGTCCTCGAAATCGAGACGCTCGCGGATACCCGCGAAGAGCACCAGCGCGAGGGCGAAACCGAGGGCCGTGGCCACCGAGTAAGTGACGCTCTGCAACAGGTTGAACTCCTTCTGGATCATCAGGATCGCAACGCCCAGCACGGCGCAGTTGGTCGTGATCAGGGGCAGGAAAATACCCAACGCCTGATAGAGCGACGGCGAGAGTTTCTTGAGCATGATCTCTACCATCTGCACGAGGGCCGCGATCACGAGAATAAAGACGATCGTCTGCATGTAGACGATGTCCAGCGGCACGAGCACGTAGGTCTGAATCAGCCACGCCACGACGGCCGCAATGGCCATCACGAAGGTTACGGCGGCTCCCATGCCCAGCGAAGTCTCGACTTTCGACGACACACCCAGGAAGGGGCAGATGCCGAGGAACTGCGCCAGCACGACGTTGTTGACGAAGATGGCGCCGATGATGATTGCAAAATAGGAAAGCTCCATAACTATTTCTTGGCTAATTTGTTAAACAATACCATCAGATAGCCCAGCACCAGGAACGCTCCCGGGGCCAGCACGAAGATCAGCGGCGCGACGTCCGCAAAGCCGAGACTGACGCCGAAGATGGCGCCGCTGCCCAGGATCTCGCGCACGGCACCGATCACAGTCAGCGCCAGCGTGAAGCCCAGGCCGATGCCCACGCCGTCGAGGATCGAATCCAGCGGGGAGTTCTTCGACGCGAAGGCCTCGGCACGGCCGAGGATGATGCAGTTCACCACGATCAGCGGGATGAAGACGCCCAGCGCGCCGTACAGCGCCGGCACATAGGCCTGCATCAGCATCTGGATAATGGTCACGAACGAGGCGATCACGACGATGAACGCCGGGATGCGGACCTTGTCGGGAATGATGTTCTTGATCAGCGAAATCACGAGGTTCGACATGATCAGCACGGCCATCGTCGCCAGCCCCATGCCCATGCCGTTTTCGGCCGAAGTCGTCGTACCCAGCGTGGGGCACATGCCCAGCACCAGCACGAACGTCGGGTTGTTCCTGACGATACCGCTCGATATAATTTGCAGTTTATTCATTTTGACCTCCTTCCTGAGCCGCAGGCTCGTTGGTTTGTTCGGCGGCGGCCGTCGTCGCTCCGGATGCCACGTCCGTCGGGGCTTCGCCTGTCGCCACGCTCTTGTAAGCCATCCATGCACGGTTGATCGCGTCGACATAGGCGCGCGACGAAATCGTCGCGGCGGTCAGCGCGTCGACGTCGCCGCCGTCCTTCTTCACGGCCAACCGGCCGTCCACAAGTTTCTTCTCTTCGAGCTTCTGCCCCTTGACGCTGCCGAGCAGGACGTTGCCTTCGTCGGCCATCTTGGTGCCGAGACCCGGGGTCTCGGTCTGCTCCAACACGTTGACGTTCACGACTTCGCCCTCGGGCGTGAAGCCCACCATCAGGCGCACCACGCCGCCGAAGCCCTGCTTGGTCATCGACTGCACGGCATAGCCGCTCACGCTGCCCCCGGCCGTCGCCGTGTAGACCGTGATCGGCATGTCGTCGATGGTCAGTTCCTCGGTCGTCGTGGCGTCGAACGCGGGAAGCACCTCGTTCAGGGCTGCCAGCGTCGCGGCCTCCTTGGCCGCCGCGATCGGCTCCACGGTAATCATATTGACGAAGCCCACTCCGGCCGAAGCTACGAGTGTGATGCCGAAGAGGACGGCCGTCATGTTCAAAAGTGTACTTTTCATGCTGTCACCTCCTCTATTTCACCGAAGCGCTTGGGTTTGACATATTTGTTGATCAGGGGCACGCAGGCGTTCATGATGAGGATGGCGAACGACATGCCCTCGGGATAGGCGCCCCACAGACGGATGCACATGGTGATCAGTCCGATTCCCACGGCGAAGATCACGCCGCCCCGGACGGTCATCGGCGAGGTCGAATAGTCCGTGGCCATGAAGATCGCGCCGAGCATCGCACCGCCCGCCAGCACGTGGAACAGCGGAGCCGACCACAGCCAGGCTCCGGTCTTGCCGCCCGCCAGCGCGACGACCAAGGCGAACACGGCCATCGTCACGAGCACCGTCACGGGAATGTGCCACGTAATGACGCGCCGCCACAGCAGGTAGACGAATCCGCACAGCAAGGCCGCAGCGGCCACCTCGCCCAGCGAACCGGGAATGTTGCCCAGCACCAAATCCTGCACGTCGAGCACATTGGGACACGCGCCGTTTTTCACGGCCGCCAGCGGCGTGGCGCCCGAAAGGGCGTCGAACGAGCCGTTCACGGGCAGAGGCCAGGTAGTCATCTGCACCGGATAAGCGATCAGCAGGAACACGCGGCCCACCAACGCGGGATTGAAAGGATTCTTGCCGAGACCTCCGAAGGTCATCTTGGCGATGGCGATCGCCACGAACGCGCCGATCACGACGATCCACCAGGGAATCGACGCCGGGAGGTTGAAGGCCAGCAGCACGCCGGTCACCACGGCCGACCAGTTGCCGACGGTGGTCGCGCCGCGAACCAGGAATTTCTGAATCAGGTACTCGATCGCCACGCACGCCGCCACCGAAAGGGCCGTAACGCGCAGCACGTCCAGTCCGAAGACCACCGTCGACACGACCAGCGCGGGCATCAGCGCGATCACGACATCGCGCATGATCCGGGTCGTCGACTGGGCCGTCTGCACATGGGGTGCGGGAGCCACAATGAGTTTATTAGCCATATCTATACTGTTTTTTCATTTACTTTTTAGGTGCTGCGGCGGCTCGTGCGCGGATCAGGCCCATCACGGTCTGCTTGCCGAGGCGCACCCAGTCCAGCAGCGGCAGATAGGCCGGACACGTCGACTGGCAGCAGCCGCACTCGATGCACGAGGTGATCATCAGCGTTTCCAGTTCGTCCCAGCCCTTCTTCTGGGTCATCTTCGAGAGGTAATAGGGTTCCAGTCCCATCGGGCAGGCGGCGACGCACTTGGCGCACTTGATGCACTGCGTCGCCTCGCGGCGCTGTGCGTCGCGGCCCGACATGACGGTGATTCCCGAGCAGCCCTTCGTCACGGGCGAGTCGAGGTTGACCATCGCCCGGCCCATCATCGGACCGCCGTTGATCACCTTGCCGGCATCCTCGGGAAGGCCTCCAGCGGCCTCCAGCAGCGCCGAGACAGGCGTCCCCATACGGGTCAGCAGGTTCTTCGGCTCCTTCACGCTCTTGCCGGTGACGGTCACCACGCGCTCGATCAGCGGTTTGTTCTTCAGCACGGCCTGGTAGACTGCCAGTGCCGTCGAGGCGTTGCACACCACGGCTCCCACGTCGATCGGCAGTGCGGGCGGAGGCGGGACCTGACGTCCCGTGACGGCCGCGATCAGCTGTTTCTCACCGCCCTGCGGATACATCACCTTCAGAGGCACGACCTCGATGCCCGAATACCCGGCCACGATCCGCCGAAGGTGCGCAATGGCGTCGGGCTTGTTGTTCTCGATACCGATGCACGCCTTCCCGACGCCCACGGCCTTCATCAGGATCGTAACGCCCATCACCAACTCCTCGCCGTGCTCCAGCATTGTGCGGTGGTCGGAAGTGAGGTACGGCTCGCACTCCACACCGTTGATGATGACGACCTCGGCCTTCTTGCCGGGAGGCACCGAGAGCTTCACGTGCGTAGGGAACGTCGCGCCGCCCATGCCGACGATACCGGCGTCCTTGATCTTGGCAATGATCTCCTGCGCCGAGAAGGGGCAGACCTTCACCAGCGCGTCCGAACGGTCGATGCCCTCGACCCAGTCGTCGCTCGCGCTTGATGGTGATCATCATCTGGCGCAGACCCTGGCCGTTGGGAACCATATCCACGGCCGTGACCGTTCCCGACACCGGGGAGTGAATGTTCGCCGACATGAAGCTGCCGGCTTCGGCGATGAGCTGTCCCGTCAGCACCTTGTCGCCCTTGGCGACCTTGGCTACTGCGGGAGCCCCGATGTGCTGTGCGAGGGGAATCGTCACCACGTCGGGCAGCGGCAGTACCTCGATCGGCTTGGCGCAGCTCAGCTTATTTTCCGACGGATGGACTCCGCCCATTGGAAATGTCTTCATAGTTGGAATTCCTTTTTTACGATTCTTTGTTAGCAGCAGGCGTGGCTTCGGCCTTGGGAGCCGTTTCGGCCTTCGGCGCAGCGGGAGCCGGAACGGATTCGGCCTTCGGAGCGGCGGGTGCGGATTCAGTTTTCGGAGCCGCTTCGGCCTTCGGAGCGGCGGGGGCTGCCGGAGCGGCCTTCGGGGCTTTGGGCAGCGGATCCATGCCGACGAGCCGGATGGCTCCCGTGGGACATTCGTTCACACACTGCGGCAGAGTTTGCACTTCTGCGGGTCGATGTAGGCGAGGTTGTTCTCCACGGTGATGGCGTCGAAAGCGCATACTTTCACACACTTGCCGCAGCCGATACACCCTGCCTTGCAGGCCTTCATCACCACGGCTCCCTTATCCTTCGACACGCACGACACGTAGACCGCGCGGTTCTTGGGCCATTTCTTCCGCAATTCGATGATCATTTTCGGACACGCCTTCACGCAGGCGCCGCAGGCCGTGCACTTGTCGGCGTCGACCTCCGGAAGCCCCGTTTCCGGGTTGATGTGAATGGCGTCGAAGGCGCAGACCGCAACGCAGTCGCCGAAGCCGAGACAGCCGAACGCGCAGCCCGTCTCGCCCACATAGAGCGACGCAGCCACGGCACACGACTTGGCCCCGTTGTACTCGTTGGTGCGGGGACGCTTCTCGCACGTGCCGCCGCAGCGGACGGTCGCCACCTCGGGCTGCTTTTCGGCAGCGGCTTTTCCGAGGTACGCGGCCACGGACTTCATCGTCTCGCCGCCGCCCACGGGGCAGAAGAGCGCCGAGATGTCGTCACGCTTCACGAGCGCATCGGCCAGTCCCCGGCATCCGGCGAATCCGCAGCCGCCGCAGTTGGCCCCGGGGAGCATCTTCTCCACCTCGTCGATGCGCGGGTCCTCCTCGACCCGGAACTTCTGGGCCACGAAATAGAGGATCACCGCCGAGAGCACTCCCAGCGCACACAGCGTCAGGATCGTGTAAAGTAATACTTCCATCAGATTTTTGTTATTGTAAATTGAATTGTGTGTTCGATTTTCCGCCGGAAGAGCCACAGCACGAAATAATAAACGCCCACGCCCGCAATAGCGGCGAGGGCGCCCGCACCTTCGCTCCACCCGGCGACGGCGATCGTCCCGGCCAGAACGGCCAGCAGGACGGCCAGCGCACCGACATACGCCAGCACGACGGCGCGTACGCCGGCACTCCGCCGCACGCCGACCATCACCTCCCCGCCGACGGCATACTGCCCGGCCTCGGGGGTCGCCACGGCGACGATCTTGTCCTGCGCCTCGGCCAATCCGCACGCCTGACGGGCCTTGCAGCTTCCGCAGGCGCTCCGGGAGGTGATCCGCACATAGACCGTGTCGCGCTCCGTACGTTCCACCACGCCGCTGTGTTCGATCAAGTCCGCCACGCCCTAATCTCCGTATTTATTGGTGAGGGGCATCAGCCGCTCGTGTCCGAACGTGCACGACGAGAGCCGCAGCACGGGCGGGAACTGGTAACGTTTCTTCTCGTTGCGCATGATCATGGCGTGGATCTTCTCCACCACCTCCGAGTCGAAGCCCGCATTGACGATCTCCTCGCGGTGCTGTCCCTCCTCGATCATGCGGAACAGGATGGCGTCCACCACCTCGTAGGGCGGCAGAATGTCGCTGTCCTTCTGCCCGGGATGCAGTTCCGACGAAGGTTCCTTGGTCAGGATGCTTTCGGGAATCGGGTTGCCCTGCGTCCGGTTGATATAGCGTGCCACGTCGTACATTTCGCTCTTGTAGAGGTCGCCCGTGGGGCTGAAAGCGCCCGCCGTGTCGCCGTACAGGGTGCAGAGTCCCAGCGCGTTCTCGCTCTTGTTCGAGGAGTTCAACAGGATGTAGTCCGTCTTGTTCTGCAAAGCCATCAGCAGCACCGTGCGGATGCGGGTCTGGATATTCTCCTCCGTGGCGTCGAACTCCGTGCCGCCGATGACGGGTTTGAGGGTGTTCACCACGCTGGTATAGATTTCCGGAGATGGGAATGACGTTGTATTCGATGCCGAGGTTGCGCGCCAGCTCCTTGGCGTCCTCCACCGACTCGTAGGAGGAGAACGGCGAGGGCATCAGCAGCGCCCGGACATTCTCCGCCCCCAGCGCATCGGCGGCGATCGAGGCCACCACGGCCGAGTCGATGCCGCCCGAAAGGCCGATCGAGGCCTTCCGGTAGCCGTTCTTGCGGAAGAAATCCCGCAGTCCGCAGCGGGCCGCCTCGTAGACCAGGCGCGTGCGGTCGTTGTAGGTCGAGGGGATCGTGATCGGCACCGCTTCGGCGTCGGTGTCGAAAATCCGGAAATCCTCCTCGAAATTCTTCATCATCAGCACCAGTTCTCCGCGGCTGTTCAGCGCGCCCGACGTGCCGTCGTAGACGATATCGGTCGAACCGCCCACCTGATTGACCAGCACGAGGTTCTTGCTCTCGACGAAAGCCAGGTTGCGCATCATCTCGTAACGGTAGGTCATGGTTCCCTTGCCGTATTTGCGGGCGTTGATCGAAATGACCGTCTCGACCGACTGGTCGAAGTCACGCTCGCGGCTCAAATCGTCGCCCACGATGATCGCGCATTTGTGGCCCTTGATCGTGGCGTATTCATAGCCTTTCGACGGGACCAGGAAACCCATTTCACGACGCGCCGTGATGTATTTCTTGCCGATGTAGCGCAGCACCTTGCGGTCCTGGATCAGCGCCGCGGCGCTGATCGTGCCGTCCGCCGTGAGGATCGGAAGACCGACGATGGCGGCGATGCCGTCGCAGCAGGAGGCGATTTCGACCAGGGCGTCCTCGCAGAGTTCGAGGAAGGTCGTCTTACGCAGCAGGTCGAAGGCAGGGGTTCCGCTCACGGCCTGCTCGGCAAAAATCACCAGATCGGCGCACTGCGATTTCGCTTTGTGAATGGAGTCGATGATCTTCGAGGCATTGCCGTCCACGTCTCCGATCGTGTAATTCAGCTGAGCTATGGCTATTTTCATGCGAGTAATTTAAGTCCGGAAATTACGACTTTGCAAAGTTAAGGATTATTTGCAAAAGTCGGAAAGATTTTCAATGTTAATAAATTAACATTTCCGCATTTACGAAAATATTTAAAAACAGCGAAAAAAGGCTCCCGGAAAATCCGGGGAGCCTTTTCGCTGTTCGTATCGTCTCTATTCCTGCGCTTCGTCGGGATCGGCCACCAGGATACGGCCGCAGTACTCGCAGATAATGATCTTCTTACCCTGGCGGATGTCCACCTGACGCTGGGGCGGGATGCGGTTGAAACAGCCCCTCCGCAGGCATCGCGCTTCACGGTCACCACGGCCAGTCCGTTGCGGACGTTGCGGCGGATGCGCTCGTAGGCGGCGAGCAGCCGCTCGTCGATCTTCTCCTTGACGCCGTCGGCCTGCACGGAATACTCCGCCACCAGCGGCGCGGTTTCCGCCTCGATGCCCTCCAGCTCGGCCTTTTTGGCCGCGAGGTCGGCAGCGCGCTCCGTGGAGAGGTTCTCGGCCTCCTCCAGCTGGAGTTTCTTGGCCTTCACGCCGGCGGAATACTCCTTCAGGCGCTTCTCGGCCAGCTCGATTTCGAGTTCCTGATACTCGATCTCCTTGGTGATGGCGTCGAACTCGCGGTTGTTGCGCACGTTGTTCTGCTGCTCCTTGTAGTTGCCGATCATGATTTTAGCCTGGTCCACCTCGCGCTTGCGCTGCTTGGTCAGCGTATTCAGCTCCTCGATCTCGGCGTTGATGTGTTCGATGCGGGTTTTCATCCCGGCCATCTCATCCTCGAGATCCTGAACCTCGAGAGGCAGTTCACCTTTCACCTTGTTGATTTCGTCGATCTTGCTGTCGATCTTCTGCAGCTCATAGAGCGCCATGATCTTCTCCTGCATCGAATAATCGACGTCGGCCGTCTTCTTTTGCGTTGCCATATATTGTCTTTATAGTTTAGACTTAAACCAGATAGTTTACCGGATTGCGCGAGCGTTCACTCTTGCGAACCGCAAAGGTACATAAATTTTTCGATAAAATATCAAATATTAATTGAATTGCGCAATATTCGCTTTCGAAATGGCCTATATCCGCTACTGTGAGGGCCTTATCGGGCGTCATGAAGTCGTTGTACTTCAAGTCCGCGGTGATGTAGATTCCGGCTCCGGCGCGGCGTGCGTCGCCGATCAGCGAGGCACCGGCACCGGTGCAGACCGCCACGCGGCGCACCTCGGATGTAGCTATGTCACTGTACCGTACGACGCTTACCTCAAGCCGCCGTTGAATGATCCGCATAAATTCCAAGGTATCAACCATTTCCGGCAATTCGCCCACAGCGCCGAACCCCGCGCCGTCCCCCGCCTCCGAAGGCTGGAGTACCCGGAGGTTCCCCACGCCCAGCATTTCGGCCAGCCGCCAGCTCATGCCCCCGGGGGCGCTGTCGAGGTTGGTGTGGCAGGCGTAGAGCGCGATCCGGCTACGGATGGCCCGCTCGACGCACCGCTCGACGGGATCGGCCGAATTGAACCGCTTGAGCGCGCGGAAGACGATCGGATGGTGCGTGATCACCAGATCGCACCCTTCGGCTTCGGCCTCGTCCAGCACCTCTTCCGTGACATCCACGGCCAGCAGGGCTTTGTGGACCTCGTCGTCGGGGCGGCCGACGATAAGTCCCGCATTGTCATACGATTCCTGCCATTCAAGCGGGGCAAAGCGTTCGATGACATCGGTTATCTGTTTGATAGTCATAACGTATAATTTATATCGTTTTTCATCGCGGTACACCGCGGTCCTCTTTTCACACCTTTTGGGGGCAACCGACGCACGCAGCGCGCGTAGAGGCCGCTTGCGGACTATGCCGCGCCAGAAGGAGGAAAACGAGCGCAGCGAAGTTAAAAGGTGTCCAAAACCATCCGCATGTCGTTCTCCGCGGGACCGGCCCACGCCCCTCGTCGAGCGGGCGCAGTAAGATCAGGCCTTTACAGCCTCCCGCTCCGGGCACTCGGGGCTCAAGCCGGTCCGTTTCCGCTCCGAACGATAATGCGGAATCTTAAACGCCGCTTCGCGACATAATACCCCCACGGATCGGGAGCGTCTTTACGAACAATCCCTAAAACAACGACTGCTCGTAGAAGGCGAACAGCTCCTTGTTTTCGACCTCCTCCTTCTTGCGGCGGGGCTTGCGGACGGTGCGTTTGACAGCAGGCTGCGCGGCGGCATCCCCGGCAGCGTCCCCGGCGGCGTCCCCGGCGGCGTCCCCGGCGGCGTCCGACGGCTCGGCGATCTTCACCACGGCCTTGGCCCGGCGGCGGCGCACGGGCGTTTCAGCGGCGGCAGCGGCGGAGGCATCGGCATCGGCCATATCGGCATCCGAAGCCGCCACGATCTCACCCTCCCCGGCTTTCAGGTCCTCACGGACCTCAACCAGCAGGGCGCGGATACGCTGCAACCGCTCCATCAGCTCGGCGTCACGGTCCACACCGCTCTCGGAGGGCGCTTTCCGGAGCGCCTTCTTGGCCCCTTCGAGCGTCATGCCGCGCTCCTTGACCAGGTGGTAGATCAGCTTCAGATTCTCGACGTCCTGCGGCGAGAAGAGGCGGTTGCCTTTCTTGTTGCGCTTGGGGCGGAGGATGCTGAACTGCGACTCCCAATGGCGGATGAGCGACGTATTGACGTCGAACATCTCGGCCACCTCGCCCATCGAATAAAAAAGTTTATCGGCCATATCTATCGTTTTATAATTCGCAATGAGTTGGGATAGAGGTTATTCACCCGTGCGCCGATCCGCTTGGCAAATCCCAGCGCACGTCCCCGCGAGCACACGAGGTTCATCCCCCTCGGCCAGTCCCCCGGCGGCGACGTCCTGCCGGCGCAGGAAGCGCAGCGCCTCCGCTTCGTCCAGCTCTGCAACGGGCAGCGCCCCGCGGCAGAGTCCGTCGAAAAAGGCCAGCGCGGGATCGGGCTTCAACACGCCCTTGAACACCTGCCCCAGCGCCACACCCGAATAGATCACGGGCAGCGCCTCGGAGAGCAGGCGGACCGCATCCGTCTGCGCGGCGTACCACGCATAGCAGGTGTCGGCCACCGCGGCGAAGCGCATCCCGTCGGGGTCCCGCACCCAGCGGGCCAGTTCGCCGGCGGTCTTCCGGTCCACGGCCGCAAATACCGTGCGACGCGCCTTCGGCGTACGCACGCGGCCCCCGGTGTCGAACGACTTGCGGGCCACGGCGGCGAAGAACCCCTCGCCGCAGGTCCGGTGGGGATAGAACCGGAACGTACGGAACGCTCCGACACGACCGCAGACGATGCCCCACGCATCTTCCACAGCCGTTTCTTCCGACTCGGCGATCTCGTCGCCGGCCCACGCCGCCATCCGCTCCAGCGCACCTTCGTCCTCGTCGCGGTTGAACGTGCAGGTGCTGTACACGAGCGTGCCGCCCGGCCGCAGCGCCCGCCACGCCTCGCGCAGGATTTCGTCCTGCCGCACGGCGCGCATTGTCTCACGTTGCCTTCGCTCCACTCGCCGCGGGCGTCGGGGTCCTGCGGAACATCCCCTCGCCCGAGCAGGGGGCGCATCGACGGCCACCACGTCGAACCACGCCTCGAAATCGCCCAGCGCACGCGGCTCGCAGGTCGTGACGGCCACGTTGCCCGTGCCCCACTTGCGCACGTTGTCCGCCAGCACCGAGGCGCGGCGGCGGTCGATCTCGTTGGCGACGACCAGCCCGTCGGGTCCGGCCAGCGACGCATAGAGCGTCGTCTTGCCGCCCGGAGCCGCACACAGGTCGAGGATACGCGCCCCTTCGGTACGGACCGCAGCGAGCAGGTGCCCCACGAACTGCGACGAAGCCTCCTGGACGTAGTAGGCCCCGGCATGGAAATCGGGGTCGAGCGTGAAGGACGGGCGCACGGCGAGGTAACGCCCGTCGCGGTTCCACGGCACGCGCCCGGCGATCTCCAAAGCGGAAAGCCCGGCGGTCTCCGAAGCGGGAAGTCCAATGGCCTCCAGAGCAGAAAACCCGGTATCAGGTCCGGCGGAAGCCGTATCCGTTCCGGTCTTCGCCGGGTTCAGCCGCACCGACACCGGCGGCTCCGCGTCGAGCGCCGCGCAGAGGGCCGCGCCCTCCGTCTCACCGAGGTCGCGCAGGACCCGTTCCACGAATTTCGCAGGCAGCGTCATGCGCTATTCCCTGGCTTTGAGCGCGTCGAGACGCGCGCAGATCCGTTCCAGCACCGCGGGGTTCGAGACGAAATCCTCGTGGTCCTTGTCCACGACGAGCACCTCGCCCTCGTAGATGTTGTCGATCCAGTGGTTGTATTTGTTGTTCAGCCGCTTGAGGTACAGTTCGTCGATGTTCATCTCGTACTCGCGGCCGCGCTTGCGGATCTGCGAAATGAGCGTCGGAACGCTCGCCTTGAGGTAGATCAGCAGGTCGGGTTTGGGGATGAGCGTCGTCACCAGCCGGAAAATCTTCATGTAGGTCTCGATGTCGCGCGTGGCCATCAGCCCCATTTCATGCAGGTTGTCGGCGAAGATGTGCGCATCCTCGTAGATCGTGCGGTCCTGGAAAATCACCCCCGACTTGCAGCCGGAGATCATGTCCATCGTCTGCTGGATGCGGCTCCCGAGGAACGAAATCTGGAGGTTGAACGCCCAGCGGTTCATGTCCTCGTAGAAATCGCCGATGTAGGGGTTGTCGCACTCCTCGAGGTAGCACTTGGCGTCGTAACGCTTCGTAAGGATCTGGGTAAGCGTCGTCTTGCCGCTCCCGATATTTCCGGCTATGGCTATGTACATAGTGGTATAGGGTTTTATATTTTCAATCGTTTTCTCGCCTCCGACCCTTGTATGCCCGCCGCCTCCGGCGTCGTCTACAGGTCTGACCCTCCCCGGCTAAAAGCCGGGATTCAGGGGCGATGTAAGGCTACTGCACTCGGACTCAATTCCACGCTTCCATTCCCAAAAGCCGTTTCTTAAACGGCCCTCGGAGAGGACTTGTCGCAGCGCGGCCGGGATTTCGACCGAAATGCGGGCGGAAAAGTCTGCCGAAATTTTCAACTTTCAACTTTCAAAATGTCGTCGGCCACACGGCGGTCGTTCACCAGCCGCGGAACCTTGTTCTTACCGCGCGCGCGCATCCACGCGAGGAACCGCCCGCGCTCCACGACCGTCAGGCGCTGGCGTTCGAGCGTGGTCCGCCGCTTGGCGTCGTAGTCCGAATTGACGGCCCGCAGCTCCCCGTCGAGCGTCCCGGCGAAGCGTTCGAGGCTGTCCGGCTCGCGTTCGAACTCCACGATCCACTCGTGGGCGCCCCGTTCGCGGAGCGACATGTAGCACGGCGCGACGCTGTATTCGCTCACGGCGGCCCCCGTCTTCCGGCAGGCGGCCAGCAGCGCGCGTTCGGCGTTGTCGACGATCAGTTCCTCGCCGAAAACGTTGATATACTGCCGTGTGCGCCCCGCAAAGCGGATGCGGTAGGGGTTCGTCGAGGTAAATTCCACCGTGTCGCCGATCTCGTAACGCCACAGGCCGTTGTTCGACGTGATCAGCACGGCGTAGACCTTCCCGCACTCCACGCCTTCGAGCGGCACGATCTGCGTCCCGCTGCGGAACTCGAAGAAGGTGCCGTAGTCGAGCATCAGCAGCATGTCGCTGCGCGCCGGATCGTCGGCCATGGCGAAAAATCCCTCCGACGCGTTGTAGGTCTCCATGTATTTCATCCTCTCCGAGGGGATCAGCTCCTCGAACGTCGCCCGGTAGGGCGCAAACTCCACGCCCCCGTGGGCGAACATCTCCAGCCCGGGCCACACCTCCAGCAGATTTTTCTTACCCGTATACTCCAGCACCCGGCGCATCAGCGCGAGGTTCCACGACGGAACGCCCGCAAAGGCCGTGATCGGTTCGCCGACGCATTCGCGGCAGATGGCGGCGCATTTTTCGTCGAAATCGGGGATGATCGCCGTCTCGACCTTCGGCGCCCGGAACCACCCGCTCCAGAAGGTCGTCTCGTGGATCAGCAGCGCCGAAAGGTCCCCGACCAGGTTGCGACCCTCGCGGCTGCACGAGCCGCCGAGCGTCAGGGTCTTGCCCTCGAAAACGCGGGTCCTGGGATTGTTGGCCGAAAAGACCGTCGCCACGTCGCGCATGCCCAGTGTATGGTTCCACCACAGCGACTCCATCGTCACGGGGATGTATTTGCTCCTGTCGGAAGTCGTGCCCGACGAACGAGCGAACAGCGACACACGCCCCGGGGCCGTGACGCTCCGCACGCCCTCCATCATCCGTTCGATATAGGGCTTGAAGGTCTCGTAGTCGAACGTCTCCACCTGCGACTGGAACCGCTCCACCGAACGGATGTGCCGCAAGTCGTAGCGGTCGCCGAACTCCGTGAAGCGCCCCCGGCGCAGCAGCTGCCGGAACATCCGCGCCTGCGTCTCGGCAGGACGGCGGCGAAAACGGTCGATGGCCCGCTCGCGCTGCGAGAACCAGGCTTTGAGAAGTATGTTTCGAAAGGACATTACGCTAATTAAAATAATACCCCACCTTCCCCACCGAACCCGGCATGGCGAAGACCACCACACGGTCGTAGGGGATTATTTCCATGTTGTCGACGGCGATGAAAACCTTGTCGCCGCGGACGATGCCGCCGATGATCGTATCCTCCGGCAGCCCGAGGTCCTTGATCCGCGCCTTCGTGGCCGGGGAGTTGGGCTTGACGATGAATTCCAGCACCTCGGCGTCGCTCCCCGTCAGGCACTTGATGGCCTGCACGTCGGTCGACATCGTGAAGCGGAAAATGTTCGACGCGGTCACCAGCTTCTTGTTGATGATCGTGTCGATGCCGATCGACTCGGCGAGGTTAATGTAATTGAGATTCTCGACCTCGGCGATCACCTTCTTGACCCCCATGCGCTTGGCCAGCATCGCCGCCAGGATGTTGGTCTCGCTGCGCCCCGTCACGGCCACGAAGGCGTCCATGTTCGAAAGCCCCTCCTCCATCATCGCCTCGGTGTTGCGGCCGTCCTCGTTGATGATCAGCGTCTTGTCGAGCATCTCGGCCAGCCGGTAGGCCTTCTCGGCGTTGTAGTCGATCAGTTTGATGTTCACCTCGTCCTGCAACTCCGTGGCGATGCGGATGCCGATGCGCGAACCGCCGAGGATCATCATGTTCTTGATCTCGATGTTCGACTGGCCCGAAAACTCCATCACCTCACGCACGGCGTCCTGGCGGGCGATGACGTAGATCACGTCGCCCTCCATGAACTGTTCGCCCTCGCGCGGAATGATCGTCTGCCCGCCGCGCGTGATGGCCACCGTGCGGTAGCTCAACGGAGCCTGGTCGTCGTCGAAACCCGTGAGCACCTCCCCCACCAGCGGCGAGGCCGGTTCGAGGCGGAAGACCACCAGCGAGAGCTTGCCGCTCGAAAAATCGACGTACTCCGTGGTCGAAGTGTGTCCCAGCAGGTTGATGACCTCGCGGGCCGCCACCTTCTCGGGATAGAACAGGTAGTCGATGCCCATGTCGATGAACATCTCCTTGTTGTTGGGTTCGAGGTATTCGTTGTTGTCGATGCGGGCGATGGATTTCTTGGCCCCGAGCTTCTTGGCCAGCATCGCCGCCACGACGTTGTCGTTCTCCTCGTGGTTGACGGCGATGAACAGGTCGCACTTGCGCACCGAAGCCTTGCGCAGCACGGCGAAGGTCGTCGAGTCGCCCTCGACGGTGATCACGTCGGCCAGGCTGCCCACCTCGGAGAGCAGTTTCTGGTCGCTGTCGATGATGGTGATGTCGTGGCCGTTGCCGCTGAGCATCCGGGCCAGGTGACTGCCCATCTCGCCGGCACCCGCTATCACGATTTTCATAGTTGCGTCTGTTTAGTCAGCACAATATGTCGGCCCGGAACATCCGGGCAACATTTTTGCAATTTATCTTACAAATGTATACATTTGTCCCCGAAACCCCAAATTTCGGGTAGTAAAAAAACGGAATCCTATGCCAACGTGGTTAATCGTCCTGCTTTGCGCCATCCTCGCCGTCGGGCTGTTCGTACTGGGCATGTCCCTCACGCTGATGATCAAGGGTCACAACATCGACTCGGAGATCTCGACCAATAAGAATATGCAGAAACTCGGCATCAAATGCGCCGTGCACGAGACGCGCGAGGCGGACGGCGGGGCCGACTGCTCCGGCAGCCAGCCCGCAGGCTGCTCGGGCAACTGCGGAGCCTGCGACATCGAGGAACCCCGGACGGAAAAGCGAAAATAGAGAGGAGCGGCGCTCCTCTCTACTCTTTTACAGCTTGCAGAACTTCGACCGGCAGACGAACCACGGGTTGCGGAGGTCCTCCTCGTTGTAGAGCAGTTCCCGGCTGTCGGGAAGCGTGCGGGTGCTGCCGCCGGCCTCGGCGAGAATCAGCTCCCCCGCCGCCGTGTCCCACTCGTAGGTGTGCGTCGTGCGGACGTAGTAGTCGACGCGGCCTTCGGCCAGCAGGCAGAACTTATAGGAACTGCCCTGCTCGACGATCTCCAGGTCGGGATGCCGCTCGCGAAGGCGGGCGACATGCTCACGGGTCTCGGGCGTCTGGTGCGAACGCGAAAGGGCCACGCGCGGATGAGCGTGGTGCGCCTCCCCGGCCAGCGGCAGCGGCGTCCAATTGCGGACGATCTCGTCGTAGGTATACTCCGCAGCGGCGTCCGGCGCGATATGCTCCTTGAGGTACGAACCCGAATCGCGGCCCGCAATGTACATCTTTTCGAAATAGGGAACATAAATAACCGCCCCCATGCAGACGTTGTTCTCCATCAAGGCGATGTTCACCGTAAATTCGTTGTTGCCCTTGATGAATTCGACCGTGCCGTCCAGCGGATCGACCAGCCAGTAAAGCTCCCAGTTGCGGCGTTCGTCGTAGCCCATCTCCCGACCCTCCTCCGAAAGGATCGGGATGCGTGTGGGACCGAGGTATTCGCGGATGGTCTTGTGCGCGACGCGGTCGGCCAGCGTGATCGGGGTTTTATCGTCTTTGAGGCTTATGTCGTAATCGTCGAGATTCTTGTAAACGTGCATGATCGAGGCTCCGGCTCTGACTGCCGCATTGAACAGCGGCGGCAGCAGATACATTCTCACCTTGTCGTTAATCATCGTAACTCGTATTTTGGGATCGGTAATTTTTATTGCCATGGTAAAGGTAACAAGAATTTATGATATCGAAAAATTTTCAGTGCCTTAATAATGTCTGAAAAGGCGGCTCCATGCCGTGAGGTTGCCCGGGACCCAAGGGACCGCGCCGCCCGCAAGCCGCGCGGCATACTCCCCGCCGGCCCAGACCAGCGCAAGGGTCGCGAGTGCGGCGGCGGCTGTCCACCACCCCGCTGCCGCAGCGGCGACGAAGGCCGCGGCAAGCGCCGCCGCAGCCAGTCCGCGCAGCCACCCCGGCATCCGGGTCCCGGAGCGCGGCGCGGCCAGCAGGGGTTCCCACAACCTCCTCCTCCGGCCGCGGGGAATCCCGCGCAGCGGGCGCATCCCGAAACCGCCGGCCGCGACCACCGCCTCGCGGCTCAACAAGGCGGCAGGTTCGCCCAGGGGCGAGCGTATGAGGTCGAGGCTCCCCGGCCGGCCTTCGCCCAGTTCGGCGACGAGCCGCTCGACGGTCCCGGGCAGCAGGAAGCATCCTGTGCGGACGGGCAGCAGGTAGTCGTAGGTGGCCACCGACGCCGCGGCATCGAAATCGCCCGCCTCCGAATCCCAGGCCCGGTCGACGAGCACCAGCCGCCGGAAGCACCGCCTGCGCGAACGCCCCAGCGCACGGACGCCCGAGACTTCGAGTTCGCCCGAACAGGCCCACTCGACACGGATCATGCGGTAGCGCGCCACCAGTGCGGCAAATTCCGCGGCGTGACGACGGGCGTCGAGCACCACGATCACCTCGTACCGCGAGTATTCGGGGGAGAGGAGATTTTCGATCTGCGCCGCATCCGTCACGCCGCTGCACAGGACCGAGATGCCGATACCGTCGGGAGCGTCGCTGGAAGCCCTGCGCACGGCGTTCAGCAACAGCCGTTTGTCACGGGCACGGGAGATGAGCAGCAGCAGCGCGCCCACGCATGCCGCCGTCGCAGCGAACAGCAGGAGAAGGATCAGCTTCATGCCAGGCTGCGTTTATAGGTTTGCACGAGCGATTCGCAATAGGGCCGCTCGCGCTCGTCGAGCAGCCGCCGGAGCGGTCCCGGGGAATAACCCTCGGCGACGACGTAGCGCAGCAGGGCCTTGCGTTCGGCGGGGGACATGGCCGACAGCCGCCCGGAAACGGCCCGCCGCGTCAGCGGACGGCGCAGGGCGCAGAGCGTATAGAGCGCCTCGCGCACCAGCTCCGGGTTTTCGTCCCCGGACACGATGCGCAGCAGGAGCCGCTCGGCCTCCTCGATACCGAACTGCCGCACGATGTTCAGCCCCACGATCCGCAGGTTGCGGCTCGGCGACCCGATGAGGGGTTCGTAGGCGATCGGCAGCATTCCGCGCCGCAGGACGGCCATGATCTCCCCCACTTCGCAGGCCGAAAAGGGATCGGGGTATTCGGCCATCAGCCGAAGGGCCGTCGAAGGGTCGGCGGCAAGCCGCACCATCAGCGACTGGAAACGCACGTAACGGTTGCGGCTCGCGGCATAACGCGCGGCGCGCTCCCCCGCCGCAGCGCCGGCGGGCAGGCGCGAGAGCAGCAGCAGGCAGCGCGCCGGCGGTAGGCCCGGGAGCGGGCCGTGCGGCGGAGCAGCCAGTCATCGAGTCCGTACTCCGCGACGATGCGCCGCAGGGGCGCGGCGTCCAGTCCGTAGGTGACGTCGGCCAGTCCGGCGATGGTCTCGGCGAGAAGCAGCCGGGCGCCGACGCGGCGGATCATGGGAAAACGCGGCGCAGGCCCCTCGCCTGCGAGCAGGTAAAGCATCACGATACGCAGGTATTTCGTGCGCAGAACGGCGTCGCGGCTGCGCCGCCTCCGGGCGCGGAGTCCGGCCGCGCCGAGCAGCGACAGCAGGACGAATGTCCCGGCCGCCGCAAGCGCCGTATAGAGAATCAGAAGCGTTTCGGTCATAACTGTCGGTTCAAGGCGTTGGCGATCTTCGTCCGCAATCGCTGGAGGCTTACGGGAAAGGTCATGTACTGGTCGACGCCGCACTCCAGCAGGCTCAGCACGGTCTGTTCGGCGTGCTGCCACGCCACGACATAGACCAGCGGCCGTTTGAGGCCGGCGGGGCGCAGCGTGCGCACCACGTCGCAGCCCGAGAAGAAGGCCGAAGTCCCCACGACGATCACCAGATCGAACAGCATGCGCCGGGCCATGCGCTGCATGTCGGATACGTCCGATGCGCAGCGCACGTCGGCCTGCATGTCGGCGAGCGAAAGCCGGATCACGTCGCGCAGGAACTCCTCGTCGGAAACAATCAATATTCGGTGCATGTCCTTCCGCCGGCTTTGCCGGCAGCGTCTGCCGCGCCCAAAACCGTGCCAGAGGCGCGCCGGGACAAAAAAAATTGCAGGTTGTGTTGTTTATAAGATAAATATGCGTATATTTGCACTCCGAATTTATGTTCAAATACATAATCGAATTAAATGTACGTTATAGTAGAGATTGCAGGTCAGCAATTTAAAGCTGAGAAAGGTCGGAAACTTTATGTCCACCGTCTTCCGGGCGAAGAAAATTCGTCCGTAAGTTTCGACAAAGTCCTGCTCACAGACAACGACGGTCAGGTTAAAGTCGGCGCACCTGTAGTGAAAGGCGCCGCAGTGAAGTGCAAGATCCTGAAGCATCTGAAAGATGACAAGGTTCTGGTGTTCAAAAAGAAACGTCGCACGGGCTACCAGAAGTGCAACGGCCATCGCCAGTACCTCACCCAGATTCTCGTCGAGGAAATCGTTGCATAAACCTTTATAAACTGAATCAACATGGCACACAAGAAAGGTGTAGGTAGTTCGAAGAACGGCCGCGAGTCGGAAAGCAAGCGACTCGGCATCAAACTGTTCGGCGGTCAGTTCGCAAAGGCGGGCAACATCATCGTTCGCCAGCGCGGCACGGTGCACAACGCCGGTGAAAACGTAGGCATGGGCAAGGACCACACGCTCTTCGCACTCGTAGACGGAACGGTAGAATTCTGCAAGAAGAGCGAAGGAAAATCTTACGTAAGCGTTTCCCCGCTCAGCGAGTAAACAAAACAACGAAAACGATAAAAAGCGGTCTCCTCCGGGAAGCCGCTTTTTTCGTGTGCCTGTCTCAAGAACAATCGGGGACGGAACCTTCCGCCGGGTGAAACTTTAGTATGTAGTGACGTATTGGCCGTCGGCCCGTCCCCGAAAAAGAAAGGGGCGGCGGATGGGATCCTGTCGGAGAACTCTCCTGTGACGCCTCTGTACACCCGTCGTTCGGAAACGAACGGCAAAACAGGAATCCCATAGGAAGAATGTTGTCTGTGACGCCTAAATCACAGCCACCGCCCCAAAAATCCAACTGGGGCGACGACACGGGGATTTCTTCTGAAATCCCGACCGTAGTGCAACGGCCGGACGCCGCCCCGGAATAATGACCGCGCGGCTTTGTTCCCAACAAAAAAGCGCGAGTCGGACCCTCTCAATGCTGGCCTTAGGGAGCCATGAACCGGAAAGTCGTCCCGCGCCCGTGCCTGCCCCAACCCTAAGGTCGAGGCATAACACAGGACTGACAACAATCATACCCGGTTCAAACAGCCTCCTGGTGAGGTTCCCTAAGTTTGCTAGAGGTATAAAGAGTTGTTTACCCTTGTTTATTTGTACAAAGATAGGTAAAATTTCCGTTCCGGCAACGCCTTGAACCAAACAGAACAATATCGAACTCTTTTCAGAATACATATAAAACCGATCCGGCACTCATTCGGACAAAAAGCGGACTTGCCGGAGAGGAATACGCCCGGTGCAGCGGCAGAACAAAAGGCGGGGATACGGGGCAGCGGGCGGCAAGAGTGTTTTTTTACAGAGCCGCGAAGGCAGCGGGTGCGGGCTTTACACAGGGCCGCGAAGGATGCGGCGGACGGACTTTCGGAAATTGCCGAATTTAACGTACCTTTGCGTCATGCGGCGGAAAAACGAACGATATAACGAACCGGTGGTCCGGGGCGTGATCGCGCAACTGCGCGAACTGCGTCATGCGCGCAACCTCTCCCAGAAGCAGGTCTTCACCGACACCGACATCAACATCGGCCGGATCGAATCCGGACGCGGAAACATCTCGGTCTCGACGCTTGCCGATCTGTGCGCCTACTACGGAATCCCGCTCCGGGAATTTTTCGAACGGCTCGAGGCCGGATCCGCTTCCCGAGAATAACACCCCATACGGGCCGTCTGCAGCCCGCGGCCAAGACACGACAAGCCCGTTTCCGTGTGTCGGAAGCGGGCTTGTCATTCTGACCGGATACGACTTATTTCTTCTTGGCCGCAGCGTCCTGCACGGCGCGGAATTCGGCAACGACCTTTTTGTCGTCGTAGAATTTCAGCTCCGAACCCTTGATCTCGTAGCGGTCCACCTCGTCGAGCATCTTCACGAAAGCATCCTCGTACTGCATATCGGGACAGGCCATCCGGGTCATGCCGAGGTTTTCGAACTCCAGCTTCTGACCTTTCAGCTCGTACCTGCCGAAGAAACGGTTGCAGTTGGTGCGGCCCGACACGAGCGTATCGGCGGCGCTGAACTGCATGGTGAAGAAATCGGCCTCGGCATCGATGGCCTTGGCGGGAATCGCCTCCATTTTGGCAAGTTTCCACGTCGTGCCCTCCAGCGGAAGAGCCTTTTTCTGCGATCCGCCGCAGGCGGTCATGGCTAAAAGCAGCGCTGCGGCTGCAAAAATCTTTTTCATAATTTCAAAATACGTTTGTTAACCGAATATTTCATTCAAAATACGCGCCAGACGGTAGCCGGCTTTCAGCACCTGCGCCTCGGCAAGAGGCTGTACGGTCATCAGGTAGGCGCTCGTCCGGGCTTTGTCGAGCGTGTCGCCGGGTTTGATCCAGTCGTAGATCACGCGGCAGTTGCGGGCGTTCTCGGCGGCCCATTCGCGGGGCGTGCCGGCGGCAAGGGCGCGGCGCTCGGACTTCGGGCAGCGGTCGAGCTGATAGCGGTAGTCCTCGTAACCCCAGCGGTGGTTGAGTTCCAACGCCTCGGTGTCCCAGAAGCCGTGGAAAGCGCATTTCCGGCCGTTGAGTTCGAACTTGAAACTGCTGTACCACGGATATTTGACGTGCGTCGGGCAGTGCATGTCCCCCACCAGGTGCACCAGGCAGCAGATCGCCACACGGACCGTCGAATCGTCCTGACGGCGGTAGCCGCGGAGTTTCTCCATCGCATCCTCGATGCCCAGCACGGCGTCGCCCTCGGCAGGACGGGGCACGTAACGGCATTCGGCGTCGGCATCGAATCCGTGCCATTTCGAAGTGGCACGGTAAGGCTCCGTAGCGCGCACGGCGTCCATCCACGAGGCATAGTAGACGATCGAACGGCCGTCGAGGTACTTCCCGATGTTTTTCTTCGCCCTGGGCGTCAGGTTGCATTCCGCAATGTAGGCGATGGCATCGTGTCCGGTCTTGCCCCAGCCGAAAGCCGTGCCGCAAACGCAGAGAAGCACGGCGGCGAGCAGGAAAAAGTTTTTCTTCATCTCGGGTCGGTTTTTGTCAGACAAATATAGGCAATATAATCCGGACCTCCAATACGGCGGCAGAAAAAAGCGGCCCGGAAAATCCGGACCGCCCATAAGCCGGTTGTTACCGATCAGAGGCGCTGCAAGGGAAGCGCAATCTCCAGTTCCGTCGTGTTATTGAGAACCGTCGTGACGATATCGCCGAGGCTGATACCCATAAACGAGGCCTCGTCACCCAACAGTTTGAACAACTCTTCGAGCAGGGGCAGGAAAGGCATAATCATCGCACGGTCGACGTAGAGCTTGGTCACACCGTCCTTAACACTGTATTTCAAGGGAATAGCATAGTATTCGTCCGTCGAGACGATGTCGAGTTTGTAAGCCGCAAGAAGTCCGTCGATAATCGACGTCAGATCGCCCATTTCCGACGTCTCGCCAACCTGTTTGAGGAACGCCTTGCTGATGGTGAAATAGAAGTGCGAATCCTTCGTATAATATCCCAGAGCGCCTTCGGGCAGCAGTTCCGCGGTCTCGGCACTCGGGAACGAACTGATCTCCGGGGTGAATTTCGGATCCATAATCGACGAAATGACGTCGTCGCCGATGATCAGACCGTGATACCGGGCACCGAACGATCCGTCGTCTTTAAGATCCACCTGCACCAAACCGCCTTTAACGATATTCGAGGCCATGGCCTGAATCAAGCCGCAAATCGTATTCATCGGCATAATCCAGCTTCCGGCAGGCATACCCATCGACTCCGACAAGTCGATGCCCGGGATATTATCGGGATCGGTCCACGTCGGCAACAGCAGGAAATAAAACGGCGAGGGTTCCTCGACCACATCGGGAATGGTCAGCGTCACAGGGGTCGGCTGATAGCTGCCGATCAACTCGGACTCGAACTTTTTCTTTCCGCCGTCGTCGCCGTCGTCACATGCGGTAAAAGCGGATGCCATCGCAACAACTGCCAACAGCATCGCTGCACGCGTAAAAATCTTTTTCATAATCAGTGAGGTATTTGGAATTCAATTTGTGCCGCAAAATTACTACCCCGCCCTATCGCGGTCAAATAAATTCAACCGGGGGGGGGGGAAATTCATCACCAAACAGCAGAATTTCATCACGAGCCGATCCAGACGTTATACGAGAAAGCCGCAGAGTTTCAACAAAAAAGGCCGCACCCCGAATCGGGGTGCGGCCTTTACAGCAGGAACAGGCGGGATCAGTACTCCATCTGCGCGAGGCGCTTGTAGCCGTTGTAGCGCCACTTGGCGTTCTCCTCCGCGGCGGAGAACAGTTCGTCGGCCTCGGCAGGGAACGACTTCTGGAGCGAGGTGTAGCGCACCTCCTTCAGCAGGAACTCGCGGAACTTCGACCAATCCGGCTCTTTCGAGTCGAGCGAGAACGGATTCTTGCCCTGCTCCTCAAGCAGCGGGTTGTAGTGCCACAGGTGCCAGTAACCGCAGGCTACGGCCTCTTTGCCGACGGTCTGCGTGCGGGTCATGCCGCCCTTGATGCCGTGGTTGATACACGGGGCGTAGGCAATCACAAGCGAAGGTCCGGGATAAGCCTCGGCCTCTTTCAGCACGTTGAAGAGCTGCATCTGCGACGCGCCGATCGAAACCTGCGCCACGTATACGTAACCGTAGGTCATGGCAATAGCGCCGAGGTCCTTCTTGCGGATGCGCTTGCCGCTCGATGCGAACTTGGCAACGGCGCCCACGGGGGTCGATTTCGACGACTGACCGCCGGTGTTCGAATAAACTTCGGTGTCCACGACCAGGATGTTCACATCCTGACCCGTAGCCAGCACGTGGTCCACACCGCCGTAACCGATGTCGTAGCCCCAGCCGTCGCCGCCGATGATCCACTGCGACTTCTTCACGAGCCAGTCCTTGTGTTCGAGAATCTCCTTGCAGTAGTCGCAGCCGCAGGCCTCCATCAACGGGAGCAGGCGCGCCGTAACCTCGGCCGATTTGGCCGACGAGGTGCGGTTTTCGATCCACTCCTTCATCACGGCCTTCAGCTCGTCGGAGCACTTTTCGCAGTTGGCGATGGCCTTCTCCATCGTCTCCTGGATGCGGTCGCGGAGCTTCTCCACGCCGATATGCATACCCAGACCGAACTCGGCGTTGTCCTCGAAGAGCGAGTTGGCCCATGCGGGACCGTGGCCCGCGGCGTTGGTGCAGTAGGGCGTCGAGGGAGCCGAACCCGAATAGATCGAGGTACATCCCGTGGCGTTGGCGACCATCATCTTGTCGCCGAAGAGCTGCGAAATGGCCTTAATATAAGGGGTTTCGCCGCAGCCGGCGCAGGCGCCCGAGAACTCGAACAGCGGCTGTGCGAACTGCAGGTTCTTGACCGACTTGGTCTTGTCGACGACCTGCTTGTAACCGATATGCCTGGTGATGTAATCCCAATTTTTCTGCTGGGGCATCTGCTCCTCCAGCGGGCGCATCACGAGCGCCTTCTCCTTGGCGGGGCAGACATCGACGCAGTTCGAGCAGCCCGTACAGTCGAGCGGCGAGATCTGGATGCGGAACTTGTACTCCTTGGTCTCGCCGAGGCCCTGCTTCCACTCCACGCCCGAAGCGGCGGCCTCCTCCTCGGTGGCGAGGAACGGACGGATCACGGCGTGGGGGCAGACATAGGCGCACTGGTTGCACTGGATACAGTTCTCGATCTTCCACTCGGGAACGCTGACGGCGATGCCGCGCTTCTCATAAGCGGCCGTGCCGTTGTCCCACGTGCCGTCTTCGCGGCCGTTGAAGGCCGAAACGGGCAGCAGGTCGCCTTTCAGGGCGTTGATCGGATCGACGATCTTCTTCACGAAGTCGGGACGCGCGGCATCGACCGTGTGCTCCTCCTCCTTCACGACGATATTCGCCCACTCGGCCGGAACCTCGACCTTCACGACGGCGCTGCCGCCGGCGTCGACGGCCGCGTAGTTCATGTTGACGATGTCCTCGCCCTTCTTGCCGTAGGATTTCAGAATGGCCTTCTTCATCTCCTCGACAGCCTTGTCGAACGGGATGACGTTGGCGATCTTGAAGAAGGCCGACTGCATGATGGTGTTCGTACGCGAACCCAGACCCAGTTCGGCGGCGATCTTCGTGGCGTTGATGATATAGAAGTTGATCTTGTTCTTGGCGAGGTAGACCTTCATGTGATCGGGCAGCGTCGCGCAGGTCGTCTCGGCGTCGTGCACCGAGTTCAGGAGGAACGAACCGCCGGTCTTCAGACCCTTCAGCACGTCGTACTTGTCGACGTACGAAGGCACGTGGCAGGCCACGAAGTCGGGAGTGGTCACCAAGTAGGGCGACGTGATGGGCAGGTCACCGAAACGCAGGTGCGACGAGGTGTAGCCGCCCGATTTCTTCGAGTCGTAGGAGAAATAGGCCTGGCAGTACTTGTCGGTCGTGCCGCCGATGATCTTGATCGAGTTCTTGTTGGCGCCCACCGTGCCGTCGGCGCCCAGTCCGAAGAAGAGGCCCTCGAACGTGCCGGGCTTCGCGAGCGAAATCTCCTCGCCGACGGGCAGCGAACGGAACGTCACGTCGTCGACGATACCCACCGTGAACTGGTTCTTCGGCTCGTTCATCTTCAGGTTCTCGAACACGGCCAGCATCTGCGCCGGGGTGGTGTCCTTCGACGAAAGGCCGTAGCGGCCGCCGATGACGAGCGGCTTGCGGTCGCACGGGCAGGCGGAGAACGCCTCGACGACGTCCATATACAGCGGGTCGCCGTTGGCTCCAGGCTCCTTCGTGCGGTCGAGCACGCAGACGCGCTTCACGCTCTCGGGAAGCACCGCCATCAGGTATTTCACCGAGAAGGGACGGTAGAGGTGCACGGTGACGACGCCCACCTTCTCGCCCTTGGCCATCAGGTAGTCGACCGTCTCCTTGATGGTCTCGGTCACCGAACCCATCGCGACGATCACGTTCTCGGCATCCTTCGCGCCGTAATAGACGAACGGCTTGTAGTCGCGTCCCGTGATCTTCGAAATCTCCTTCATGGTGTCGGCCACCATGTCGGGAATGGCGTCGTAGAACTTGTTCGAAGCCTCGCGCGTCTGGAAATAGATGTCGGGGTTCTGGGCCGTACCGCGGGTCACGGGATGTTCGGGGTTCAAAGCGCGGGCACGGAACTCCTTCAGGGCGTCGCGGTCGAGCATCGCCGTCAGCGCGGCTTCGTCGATCAGTTCGATCTTCTGGATCTCGTGCGAGGTGCGGAAACCGTCGAAGAAGTGCAGGAAAGGCACGCGCGATTTGAGCGACACGAGGTGTGCGACGCCGGCGAGGTCCATGACCTCCTGCACCGACGAGGTGGCCAGCATGGCGAATCCGGTCTGGCGGGCCGCCATCACGTCCTGATGGTCGCCGAAGATCGAGAGCGACTGCGCGGCCAGCGCACGCGCCGAAACGTGGAACACGCCCGGGAGCAGCTCGCCGGCGATCTTATACATGTTGGGGACCATCAGCAGCAGGCCCTGCGAGGCCGTGAAAGTCGAAGTCAGGGCGCCGCTCTGCAACGATCCGTGGACGGCGCCTGCGGCTCCGGCCTCGGACTGCATTTCAACGACTTTAACGGTCTCTCCGAAGATATTTTTACGGCCCTGGGCGGCCCACTCGTCCACGAGTTCGGCCATCGTCGACGACGGCGTGATGGGATAGATGGCCGCGACTTCCGAGAACATGTAAGCCACATGGGCCGCAGCGTAGTTACCATCACAGGTGATAAATTTCTTTTCTGCCATTTTAGTTGAAATTTAGATGATATTTGTGTGTTTTTCCGATATTTCAGGCATAGCCCCGACAAACGGGCGATGCAAATATAGCAATTTCAGCCGAGAATCCGCACTTACTTTTGTTCAAAAAAGTGTTATTTTTTGACATTTCAAATGTGAATCCATTAACAATCCGGTTGTTATTCGATTAACAACAAACTGCCGGGAAATCACCGAGTTGCAGAACTGGCTAACCAATAGCGAATTACCCGGCAGGCACATCGGCGGGAAGGCGGAAGCCCAGCGTCCGGACACAGCACGCGGCGGCCGGGCGGCCCGCGGCCCGGCCGGAACCCCTAAAATAAGGTTTATGAATAGGACTTTCGGACACTTTGGCCGCAAACCGGGATTTTTTATTAACTTTGTCCTCGGAAACACGTTTACATTCGTTCTTTAAATATCGTTATTGAAACGGTTATATTGGGGCTCCTGAAATCTGGTAAATTTTTTGTAAACCCACAATGGATCGTACCCGAAGGGTGCGCGCTGATGTGAGGGGTTTACAGGCTTTACCAGAGCCACAGGAGCCAGGATCTCGGCAGCACTCTTCTCGTTTCTGCCGATGTACCGGTCATGCAGCGGCGGGAGCGATGGATTCCTATCCCAAACTTCTTCATAGTCACCGAATCCATTTTCCGAACAATGAGGCGTCACTTGTATTTCCCGCCGCTGCTTTTTTCACTGCCCCCGGTGTCGCAACGACACTTCCATCAAATATCAAATCAATCCGAACGTTTTGCAAAACCACGCGCGCCGGAATCTATCCCGCGTTACCTTCGGGGTCGCAACGCCCCCTTTACCAACCGGAAGGTTTTACGTAACCGCTCGCGATCCGGGTTTGCTGCCACCGGACTTTTTCGTACCTTTGCACAATTATGATTCCATACACCAGAAAAATACTCGCCAACGGGCTGACCGTCGTGGTCAACCGCGACCGGGCGTCGAAACTCGCCGCCGTGAATATCCTCTACAAGGTCGGCGCGCGCAACGAAAACCCCGCGCGCACGGGATTCGCCCACCTGTTCGAACACCTGATGTTCCGCGGAACGCGCGCCGTGGAGAATTTCGACCTCCCGGTACAGATGGCCTCGGGGGATAACAACGCCTTCACCAACAACGACTACACGGATTTCTACATCACGCTCCCGAAGGACAACCTCGAAACGGCCCTCTGGCTCGAAAGCGACCGCATGGAGGGACTCGACATCACCCCCGCGAAACTCGAAGCCGAGAAGAAGGTGGTGATCGAGGAGTTCCGCCAGCGCTACCTCAACCAGCCCTACGGCGACCAGCCGATGCTGCTGCGGGCGCTCGCCTACAAGGTCCACCCCTACCGCTGGGCGGCTATCGGCCTCACGACCGACCATATCGCCGGAGCCACGCTCGCGGACGTGGAAGCCTTCTACCGCGCCCACTACCGCCCTTCGAACGCCATTCTTTCGATCTCGGCCGACATCGATGAAGAGAAGATGCTCGATCTGGCCGAAAAGTGGTTCGCGCCGCTCGCCGACCATCCGTCCGCGGCGGCGGCCATCCCGCAGGAACCCGTGCAGACCCAGGCCCGCCGCCAGGAGGTCGAGCGCGACGTGCCGGCCTCGACCGTCACCGTAGCTTATCACATGTGCGCGCGCACGGAGGCCGATTTCTACACCGCCGACCTGGTTTCGGACCTGCTGTCGGGCGGCGATTCGGGACGCCTCTACACGCATCTCGTCAAAGAACGCGGCCTGTTGTCGAGCGTCAACGCCTACATCACGGGCGATGTCGACCCGGGACTGTTCGTCTTCACGGGCCAGCTGCTCCCGGGCGTGACGCCCGAAGCGGCCGAGGCGGCTTTCCGCGAAGAGATCGAAGCCCTGCAAACGACCGCTGCGACCGCATACGAAATCGAAAAGGTCAAGAACAAGTTCGAAGCCAACACGCTCTTCGGCGAACTGAACGTGATGAACAAGGCGATGAACCTCGGGTTCTACGAGATGCTGGGCGACCTCGCGCTGATCAACCGCGAGGTGGACCGCTACCGCGCCGTCACCGGCGAGGACATCCGCTCGTTCAGCCGCCGCACGCTGCGGCCCGAAAACAGTTCCACACTCATTTACAACGCCAAAAAATGACACAACCCCGCATAACGCCCTCGCAGGTCGAGGTCGCCGAAGCCCGCCGCACGACGCTGCCCAACGGCATCGGGCTTTACACACTCGCCTCGGAGGACTTCGAGGTGCTGCGCATCTCGTTCGTCTTCCGCGCCGGGTCGGCCCTTCAGCAGGCGCCCTTCTCGGCGTCGGCCGCCGCCAACCTCCTCTCCGAAGGCACGCACGACATGACGGCACAGCAGATCGCCGAACGACTCGACTATTACGGCTCGTGGTACGACGTGAACGTCGACCGCGACTACGCCTACATCAATTTCGCCACCCTCTCGAAATTCTTCGACCCGACGCTCGCCGTGGCGGAGCAGATCCTGCTCTGCCCCACACGTTCCCCGAGGAGGAGCTGCGCACCTACGCCGCCAAACGCAAACAGCGGCTGGCGGTCGAACGGGCGAAGATCGAGGTGAAGGCCCGCGAAGCGTTCGCCCGGGCGTTGTTCGGGGAGCGGCATCCTTACGGCGTCTCGTCGCACGAAGAGGCCTACGACAGCCTCACGAGGACGTGGCCGGTTTCTACAAACGGTTCTACACCGCCGAAAACTGCTTCGTCGTGTGCAGCGGGCGCATCGGCGACCATGAGATGAAGGCCGTGGCGGAACTCGCCGGACGGATTCCCCGCGGCGCCGCCGAAGCGCCGCCCGTCTTCCCCGCGCCCGAGACCACGCATGCGGCGTTCGTCGAATACCCGAGGGCCGTGCAGTCGTCGCTGCGCATCGGCCGCCTGCTCTTCCCGCGCACACATCCCGATTTTCTGGGCATGCAGGTCGTGGCGTCGGCGCTGGGCGGCTACTTCGGATCGCGCCTGATGCAGAACCTGCGCGAAGAGCACGGCTACACCTACGGCGTGGTCTCGGCGATGGTCAACTTCGAGCGCGAAGGTTACTTCGCCGTGGCGGCGCAGGTCGGCGCCGACGTGACGCAGGAGGCCCTGCGGGAGATTTACGCCGAGATCGCACGCCTCGGCGCGGAGCCGATGCCGGAAGCGGAACTGGAACTGGTGAAGAACATGATGGCGGGGGAGATGATGCGCATTCTCGACGGTCCGTTCGGTATCGCCGACGTGACGATCGAGAACATCCTCTGCGGCCGCGACCACACCGTGATCGGCGAGAACATCCGCCGCATCCGGCAGATGACGCCCGCCGAGGTGCTGCAGCTGGCCCGAAAATACCTCCGCCGCGAAGACCTGGTGACGGTGGTCGCCGGGGCGGAAAAGCCCCGGTTATGAAAACATACCGGAATCCCCTCTTCAGAAGTCAGGAAACCTGGATCTATGCCGGGTCGCTCGCGATGTGCCTGCTGCTGTGGGACACTTTGCGGACCCGAGGATTTTTCATCCTCGGAGGCTTCTATACCGGAATGTACCTGCTCTACCTCGCAACCCGCAACTGCATCGCACTCTCCGACCACGAGATTTCGATCCGCAATCCGTTCACACGGCGCACGCTCGATTACCCCTACGACACCCTGCGGCGGGTAGAGTTCATCCGGGACCTGCGGGCCAACCCGCGCATCCGTCTGACGGACGACAGCGGAAAGGTCCGGTGGCACTATCTGGAAGGAATCCGCAGCAGGGATTACAGCGAGATCATCGCCCGGCTGGAAAAATCGGGCGTCGTCGTGGAAACAAAGCGTATGGAACCGTATTTAAAAAAAGAGGAATAACGGCCGCTACCGGCGGTTTTCGGAAACCCAATTCGTCAGCTCCACGAACTCGGCGACGCCCAGCTGCTCGGCACGCCGGGTGAAGAACGGATGCTCGGCCCCGCCGAAATCGCCGAAAACGGACTTCAGCGAGTTGCGGATCATCTTGCGCCGCTGGCCGAAAGAGGCTTTCACCACCTTCACGAACAAGGTCTCGTCGCAGCCGAGGCGCTCCGTGGCGTTGCGGCGCAGACGGATGACGGCGCTCTTGACCTTCGGGGGCGGATTGAAAACCGTCTCGCCCACCGTGAAGAGGTATTCGATGTCGTACCACGCCTGCAACAGGACCGACAGAATGCCGTACTCCTTCGAACCGGGAGGCTCGGCCAGCCGCACGGCGACCTCCTTCTGGATCATGCCCACGCACTCGGGCACGAGGTCGCGGTTTTCCAGCACCTTGAAAAAAATCTGGGACGAGATGTTATAGGGAAAGTTGCCGATGATCTTCAGCCCTTCGGGAAAGCGTTCGCGCAGGTTCATCCCGAGGAAATCGCCCGCGACGAGCCGCGGCGCGAACTCCGGGTAGTGCGCGTGGAGGTACTCGACGCTCTCCGGGTCGATCTCGGCGCCCCAGGTCACGATGTCGCTGCGTCGCAGCAGGAACTGCGTCAGCACGCCCATGCCGCACCCCACTTCGAGCACCGTGCACGGCCCGCCGGCCGCATCGCCGCCCGAAAGCGAATCGCAGATTTTGCGCGCGATATTCAGATCGACCAGAAAATGCTGTCCCAGCGCCTTTTTTGCCCTTACTTCACCCATAGCTTTACATTGTAGGCAGCAAAGATACGAAAAGCCGGTTCAAAACCGAATCGCCGGAGGTTTGTAAAGCCCTCCGGCAAATAAAAGCGCCGCCGCGACACCAACGGTACGGATTATTGCTACCTTTGCGTCCATACGATTTAAGAAATGAAACGCCTCCTCCCTACCCTGCTCGGCCTCTGCTGCATCGCAAACGCCCCGGCACAGTTCAAAGTCCAATCCGTCCTGCCGCACGGCGCCGCACCGGAGAAAACCGCGGCGGCGGTATACGATTCAACGGCGAACATCCGCGTGGGCGGCGACGCTGCCTATTACGAAAGCCTCGTCGGACAGCGTATCCTCTTCTATCCCCGGGACATTCATGCCAATCTCCGCCCGATCGCCTACTTCAATTTCCTCGCCGAACAGCCCGCCATCATAGGCATCGACACGACGTGGCTGCGCAAACCCCGCAAGAAGGTTCGCCCCGAGGATTTCCGCGTGGACACCCTTTACAGCGATGTGTACAATCCCCGATTTTTCGAGCATTTCGGATACGGCGACATAACGCCTCTCGGGTGCTCGCTGCACGAGGCCAGGGGGATCGGCACGCTGGACTATTCGGGGCTAACCCGTTCCGGATGGTTCACTCCGGCGGAGGCGGTCGAAGGGCAGAGTTTCGAAATTCTCGGAATCGAACAAAGCAAGCTCGAAGATTCCGAACTGTTGCTGTTCCGGCTTCGCGACAACGCAGGCAAAGTGCTCTACTGGTTCGCACACATGGGCGAAGACGAAACGAACCTGCGGGACGAGTATTATCCGGCCGTCGTCGAAGGGCTGATCGGAAAATACCGCGCGGCATACGTCGGCAAAGATCTCTTCCTGACCAAACGCAAACCCGGGGCAAAGGGATATGTTTCCGAATATTTCGGATTACGGGCCAACACCATGCAGGGCGAAGAGACCCGGCTGAATTTCGGCACCGAACTGCGGTGCACGGACATCCGGCTGATCGGCGACGGAAAAGGTTACGCCGTGCCGTCGTTCGTATTCGAACGGAAAGAGGACAGCGCGCAGCTCTACATTCCGCTTTGCCGCTACCCGACGCCCTTCGGAATCGAAGGATACACCATCGACCGGGACCGCGCCTTCCTGGACGAAGTGGTCCTCACCCCTTCCGAAGCGGTATACGCCCAGCGGGCAGAAGAAGCGCGTCTGCGCGAAGAGGCGCGCCTGCAGCAGGAGAAGGAGCAGAAGGAGCGCAGGGCGACACTCTGCCGGAAATACGGGAAAGCCACCGCCGAACTGATTCTGGAAGGCAAAGTCCGGATCGGCATGACCCGGGAAATGTGCCGTGAGGCGTGGGGTTCGCCCGAAGACATCAACCGCTCGTCGGGAAGTTGGGGCATACACGAACAATGGGTCTACGGAATGAACAGCTACCTCTATTTCGAAAACGGAACGCTCGCCTCGATTCAGAACTGACATGCGAAAGCCGCCGGACGATCGGATCGTCCGGCGGCTTTCGCATACGGCCGTCAAAAGCGGCATGTCCTATCGGCAAGGTCGGTAGAGGCGGCGGCTAATGCCTCGCACAAAACCTGCAACCCGCCCCCAGGAACCCGCAGCCGGCAAAACAAATCCGGCCAGGAAAGACCGGGCGGTGCGGAACCCAATCCTCCGTTCCCGGGGCCTGCAAGAAAGCCCCGCTTACGGTTCCCGGTCAGCGCTTCGAACGGCGGCTGCGCTTCTTTTCGAGCCACTGACGCTCACGCTGTTCCCGGGCGACGCGGCGCTGCGTCAGGCGGAACGTGTAGAGCAGGCCCACGAATCCGATGCCGAGCAGCGCAACCCAGAACCACACGGCGATGCCGCGTTCCATGAATTCGATGGCATAGATGACGCCCGCGACAGCCAGCACCATCAATACGAGGCGCAGAAGCTGCATAAGATTGGTTTTCATGTCAATCCTCATTTTGGGTAACTTTCCTTTTCCGGTGCTGCAAAGCGCCGACGGTCATCGCGGCGGATGCCAGGGCCATGATCACGGGAACGTACCAGATGTCCCCTCCGTCGGCGACGGAGACCCGCCAGGCCGAAACCAGGGTCCCAATGAAAAATACGACGGCCATGATGGCCTGAAAACGGTCGATCGCACGCATCGGTCAAGGAATTTTGTGTTTGTTCACCTCGTCGAGGTGTCTGCATTTCTTTTTGTTGAATTCGTTATACACCATTCCGATCCCGGCCGCGACGAACAGCACGCCCACGACCAGATCGAATGCGTTCACGCAGTTGGAACGCGTCACGCGCCAATAGACATTGGCCCCGAGCCACCCCAACGCGCAAATCAGAAAAATCACGGCTAAAGTAAAAGTCTTCTTGTTCATAGGCGTCATAATTTAGGTTATATCGGTTAGTTACCTCCTTGCGATCGGCGTCAAAAGCGCCAGCCCCGTTCCGTTCGTTTTTGATTTCAGAGGAGCAGTTTCCGGGCTTCGGGATGTGGGCCGAAGCAGGAGCCATACAAAAGCACGGACTGTTTCGGGCCGCAAACGAAGTGCGGAAAATGGCCCTGTAGAATCAAAGATCAGTTGCCCTGTTCGCACATAAACTTAATGCGCACCAGGCGTATCTCCTCCTCGGTATAATCGGCCCCCAGCTCCTCGATGGCAGCGTCGAGCGAGTCGCTCTCGGCGTCCTCCTTGAAGTAGAGGTAAATGTCCTCGATCTTGTCCTCGTCCATGAACTCCTTCAGGTAGTACGAAATATCGAGTCTCGTTCCGGCGTTGACGATGCCTTCGATCTCGGTCAGCAGTTCGTCGAAGTCGAGGTCCTTGGCCCGGGCGATGTCCTCGAAATCCATCTTGCGGTCGATCGATTGGATGATGAAGATCTTGTTGCCCGACTTGCTGGCCACGCCCTTGACGACCATGTCCTGCGGACGGATGATCTCCTTCTCCTCGACGTAGGCTTTGATGAGTTTGACGAACTCCTCGCCGAACTTGCGGGCCTTGCCCACGCCCACGCCCGTGATGTTCTGCATCTCCTCGATGGTGATCGGATACTGCACGGCCATGTCTTCGAGCGACGGGTCCTGGAAAATGACGAACGGCGGCAGCCCGTGCTGCTTGGCCACCTTCTTCCGCAGGTCCTTGAGCATCGAGAACAGCTCCTCGTCGGCGGCTCCGCCCTTGCCCATCGGGGCCACGGACTCGGCCTCCTTCTCCTCCTCGTCGTAATCGTGGTCGAGGGTCACGGTCACCGGGAACGGCAGGGCGATATACCCCTCGCCCTTCTTGTTGACCGAAATCAGCCCGTAATTTTCGATATTCTTGTCGATCAGGCCCAGTATCAAGGCCTGACGCAGCACCGCGCCCCAGAAACGGGCGTCGTGCTCGGCGCCCGCACGAACCATTTCGACTTGTTGTGGCCGTAGCTCTTGATCAGCGCCGTGGTCTTGCCCACCAGCACGTTGACGAGATAGTCGGCCTTGAACTTGTCGCCGATGTCGCGCAGGGCTTCGAGCGCCATCTTGAGCGCCGCCCGGGCGTCGACCTTCGGCTTGGGATTGCGGCAGTTGTCGCAGTTGCCGCAGTTGTCCTCGGTATAGTCCTCGCCGAAATAGTGCAGCAGCGTCTTGCGGCGGCACATCGAGCTCTCGGCGTAGGAAACCGTCTCCAGCAGCAGCAGCTTGCCGATCTCCTGTTCGGCGATGGGCTTGCCCTGCATGAACTTTTCGAGTTTCTGGATGTCCTTGTAACTGTAAAAGGTCAGGCAGTAACCCTCGCCGCCGTCACGGCCGGCGCGGCCCGTCTCCTGGTAATAGCCTTCGAGCGACTTGGGAATGTCGTAGTGGATGACGTAGCGCACGTCGGGTTTGTCGATACCCATGCCGAAGGCGATCGTGGCGACGATCACCTCGACGCGCTCCATCAGGAAATCGTCCTGGTTGGCGGCGCGCGTCGCGCGTCCATCCCGGCGTGGTAGGCCAGCGCCCGGATGCCGTTGGCCACGAGCAGCTCGGTCAGCTCCTCGACCTTCTTGCGGCTCAGGCAGTAGATGATGCCGCTCTTGCCCTCGTTCTGCTTGATGAAGCGGATGATGTCGTGGTCGACGTTGTGCTTGGGCCGGATTTCGTAATAGAGGTTCGGGCGGTTGAACGACGACTTGAAGACCGAAGCGTCGGACATGCCCAGGTTCTTCTGAATGTCCAGCTGCACCTTGGGCGTGGCCGTGGCCGTCAGGGCGATCAGCGGCGCAGGGCCGATCTCGTTGATGATCGGACGGATGCGGCGGTACTCCGGACGGAAGTCGTGCCCCCACTCCGAGATGCAGTGCGCCTCGTCGATGGCGTAGAACGACACCTTTATCTTATGCAGGAAAGCCACGTTGTCCTCCTTGGTCAGCGACTCAGGGGCGAAATAGAGCAGCTTGGTCTTGCCGACGAGCACGTCGGCGCGGACCTGCGCCACGGCGGTCTTGTTGAGCGACGAGTTGAGGAAATGGGCGATCCCCGAATCGGCCGAGAAGGTGCGCATGGCGTCCACCTGATTCTTCATCAGCGCGATCAGCGGCGATATGATGATCGCAACGCCGTCCATCAGCATGGCCGGCAACTGGTAGCACAAAGACTTGCCGCCGCCCGTGGGCATCAGCACGAAGGTATCCTTGCCTTCCAGCACATTGCGGATCACCGCTTCCTGGTTCCCCTTGAACGACGAAAAGCCGAAATACTCTTTCAGCTTGTCATGCAACAGGGATGAATCGAATTGTTTCATTTCGCCGTTTGTGTGCTTTAAAATCGGAAAATTCAATGTAAAGATAAAAAACTTTTCGGAAAAAAGCATAACTTTGTAAAAAATTTTATCGAAAAACACAATGCGCCTTTACACCAGTGAACTCGTCAAGAAATACAAGGCCCGGACCGTCGTCGACCACGTGTCGATCGACGTCAACAGGGAGAGATCGTAGGACTGCTGGGCCCCAACGGAGCCGGCAAGACCACGACTTTCTACATGATCGTGGGACTCATCAAGCCCAACGAAGGCCGCATCTTCCTCGAGAGCGACGAAGGCCAGACCACCGAACTGACGGACCTGCCCGTATACCGCCGCGCCCAGCTCGGCGTGGGCTACCTGGCCCAGGAGGCGTCGGTATTCCGCCGCCTCTCGGTCGAGGACAACATCCGCGCCGTGCTGGAAATGACCTCCTACTCGAAGGAGTACCAGGCCGAACGCGTCGAGTCGCTGATTGAGGAGTTCCGCCTGCAGAAGGTCCGCAAGAGCCTCGGCATCCAACTCTCGGGCGGTGAACGCCGCCGTACGGAGATCGCGCGCGCCGTGGCCATCAACCCGGCGTTCATCCTGCTCGACGAACCCTTCGCGGGGTGGACCCGATCGCCGTCGAGGACATCCAGTCGATCGTGGCGACGCTCAAGCACAAGAACATCGGCGTGATCATCACCGACCACAACGTCGACGAGACGCTGGCCATCACCGACCGCACCTACCTGCTCTACGAAGGCAAGATCCTCAAAACCGGCACCGCCGAGGAACTGGCCGCCGACCCGATGGTCCGCAAGGTCTATCTGGGCCAGCACTTCGAGCTGAAAAAGAGCCACCAGCTGACGCAGGAGATGAAAAACCGCAAGGGACAGGAGGTTAATGAGTAAATATGGATAAGACGGTTCCATCGGGCCGCGTCAAAGGCACGCTGACGCCGCCCTGCTCGAAAAGCTACGCACAGCGTGCCCTCGCAGCGGCACTGCTCTCGGAGGAGGTCTCGGTGCTGCGCAACATCGAATTCTGCGACGACACGCGTTCCGCCCTGCAATGTATCGAGACGCTCGGCGCACGGGTGCACCGGGTCGACCCCACGTCGCTCTCGATCGAAGGCGGGCTGGCCCCGAAGGGCCGCGTGCTCAACGTCGGCGAATCGGGCCTCTCGACGCGTCTTTTCACGCCCGTGGCGTCGCTCTGCCCCACGCCCGTCACCATCGAGGGACGCGGTTCGCTGCTGCGCCGCCCGATGCAGATGATGTTCGAACCGCTCCGCCGGCTGGGCGTGCGGGTCCGCGACAACGGGGGATTCCTCCCCATCGAGGTCTGCGGCCCGATCCAGGGCGGGGAGGTCGAAGTCGACGGGTCGGTCTCGTCGCAGTTCATCACGGGACTGCTGCTGGCGCTGCCGCTGGCCAAACGCGACACCTCGCTGCACGTGCACGGGGCGGTCTCGACACCTTATTTAGATATGACTCTCGACACGGCCGCGCGCTTCGGCATCGAAATCAGCCAGCGCGACTACGAGGAGTTCTACATCCCCGGACGGCAGCACTACCGTTCGACCTATTTCAGCATCGAGGGCGACTGGAGCGCCGCAGCGATGCTGCTGGTAGCGGGTGCCACGGCCGGGGAGGTCACCGTGCGCAACGTCTCGATGCTCTCGAAGCAGGCCGACACGGCCATCTGCACCGCGCTGGTGCGTGCGGGAGCCGCCGTGATCAACGAGGAGGACTCGGTGACGGCCCTGCACCGGCCGCTCCGGGCCTTCGAATTCGACGCCACGAACTGTCCCGACCTGTTCCCGGCGCTGGCCGCGCTGGCCGCGGCGGCCGACGGCGTGAGCGTCATCCGGGGAACCTCGCGCCTCGAATACAAGGAATGCAACCGCTCGGAGGCCATCCGCGAAGAGTACGCCAAGCTGGGCATCGAGGTCGACACCTCGGAAGAGGATCTGATGAAGATACGCGGCGGAAAGGTCCGCGCGGCACGCACGCAGAGCCACGGCGACCACCGCATGGCCATGTCGCTGGCCGTCGCCGCCCTGCGCTCGGACGAAGCCGTGGAGATCGAGGGGGCCGAAAGCGTCGCAAAAAGCTATCCCGGGTTCTTCGAGGACCTGGAACATATTCGGGTCTAAAACCAAACCGACCATGAACCAATTCGGACACAATTTCCGGCTCGCCATCTGGGGCGAGTCGCACGGACACCAGATAGGCATTTCGCTGGACGGCGTCCCGGCGGGCATCCCGCTCTCGGAGGAGGACTTCGCCGAAGACCTCGCACGGCGCCGCAGCGGAGCGCCCGGCACGACGCCGAGGCGCGAACCCGACATACCGCAGATCGTGTCGGAGTCTACGACGGCCGCACGACGGGAGCCCCGCTGACCATCGAGTTCGCCAACCGCGACACCCACTCGCAGGACTACGCCAACGTGATGCGCCACTACCGGCCCTCGCACGCCGACATGGTGGCCTACCACAAATTCAACGGCTTCAACGACCCGCGCGGCGGCGGCCACTTCTCGGCCCGCCTGACGGTGGCGCTGGTCGCCGCGGGCGTCGTGGCCAAGAAGGTATTGCCCGCGGGCGTACAGTTCGCCACGCGGCTGACCGAGATCGGCGGCTGCACCGACCCCGAACGTTTCAACGAGGTGCTGCGCGCCGCGACGGCCGACCGCGACTCGGTGGGCGGCATCGTCGAATGCCGCGTGCAGGGCGTTCCGCTGGGGCTGGGACAGCCCTTCTTCGACTCGGCCGAAAGCATGATCGCCCACCTGCTCTTCTCGGTTCCCGCCGTCAAGGGCGTGGAATTCGGCAGCGGATTCGCCGGGGCGCGCCTGCGCGGCTCCGAGAACAACGACTGCTTCACGGACTGCGCCGGCACGACGGCGACCAACAACGCCGGCGGCATCAACGGCGGACTGACCAACGGCAACGAGATCGTGGTCCGCGCCGCGCTGAAGCCCACGCCGAGCATCGGCCGCGAACAGATGACCTACAATCTGGCGACGGACAAGGTCGAACCGCTGGGAAATCCACGGCCGCCACGACGTCTGCGTCGCCCTGCGCGGTGCGGTGGTCGTCGAAGCCGCCGTGGCCATCGCCCTGGCCGACTTCCTCCGTCAATGACGCGCCGCGGGACCATCGACGCGCTGGCCGCACGGCTCACGGGGCTTTACGACGCACGCGAAGCCCGCAGCATCGCGCTGGCCGCCGTAGCGGAACTTTCGGGGCTGTCGCCGTCGGCCCTGCTGACCGACCCGGAGGCGGAACTCACCGTGGAAGGCCTGCCGGAAGCGGAGGCGCAGCTCGTCGCCGGAAGGCCCCTGCAATATGTCGTCGGACACTCGGAATTTTACGGTCGCCGCTTCGCCGTGCGCGAAGGGGTCCTGATCCCGCGGCCCGAGACCGAAGAGCTGGTCGACGCGATCCTGCGCGGGAAACACCGGGCACGGAGGCTGCTGGACGTAGGAACGGGCAGCGGCTGCATCGCGGCTTCGCTGGCGCTGGGGATGCCCGAAGCGGAGGTCTTCGCCGCCGACATCTCGGACGACGCGCTGGCCGTAGCGGCGGAGAATTTCCAGAAACTCGGCGCGGCGGTCACGCTCCGCAAAGCCGATGCCCTCGGCGGACTGGAGGAGGCTTTTCCGGAGCACTTCGACATGATCGTATCGAATCCGCCCTACGTCCCCGAGAGTGACCGCGCGGCGATGCACCCCAATGTCCGCGACCACGAACCCGGCCTGGCGCTGTTCGTCCCCGACGACGACGCCATCCGCTTCTACCGCGCCATCGCGCAGGCGGGACGGCGGATGCTGACACCCGGCGGACGCCTTTGGTTCGAGATTTACGAACGCGCCGCGGCGGAGATCGTCCGCATGCTCGGCGCCGAAGGATACACCGACACCGAGGTCCGCGAGGATCTCTTCGGAAAACCACGCATGGTATGCAGCCGGCTGAAATAAGGAAAAAACGCGGCAAGACGCCCGACGAGGCGCTCGCGGCGCTGATGCGGCTCTGCGCCCGCGCCGAGAAGTCGCAGGGCGACGCCCGGCGGCTGATGCGCGGCTGGGGAGTGGCGGAAAAGGATGCCGAGCAGGTGCTCGCGCGGCTCGTCCGCGACCGCTTCATCGACGACGGCCGTTACGCCGAAGCTTTCGTGCGCGACAAACTGCGGCTGAGCGGCTGGGGCGAATACAAGATCCGCACGGCCCTGCAACGCAAGGGGGTTTCGAAGGAACGGATCGACGCGGCGCTGTCGCAGGCCGACCGTTCGGGGATGGGCGAGCGGCTCGCGCAACAGCTCGAACGCAAGGCACGGACGGTGAAATACGCCACACAATACGAATTGAAAACCAAACTGATACGCTACGGGCTTTCGCTCGGATACGACTACGAGGCCGTCATGGACGCCGCCTCGGCAATGGTCAGGGAGACGGACGCATGCGACGAATTCTAATACTGCTTCTGCTTACGGCAATCGCTTCGGGAGTGCGGGGACAGCAACTCGACCCGAAGGATTACATCTACCCCCTGCGGGATCTGAAACAACGGCTCTACTCGGCCAATTTCGGCGAGATACGCCCCGGGCATTTCCATGCGGGCGTGGACATCAAGACCGACGCCGGGGAGGGCAAACCGCTCGTGGCCGTGGCCGACGGCTACGTCTCGCGCGTGGCATTGCAGGCGGGCGGCTACGGACGCGCCGTCTACCTCACGCTCCGCAACGGCACGACGGTCGTCTACGGCCACCTCCAGCGTTTCCGCGACGACATCGAGCGGCACGTGCGCAGGGAACGTTACGACCGCCGTTCGAACGGCGTGAACCTCTGGTTCAGTCCCGAAAAGTGGCCCGTGAAGCAGGGCGACACGGTGGCTTACTCGGGCGACAGCGGTTCGTCGGGCGGCCCGCACCTCCATTACGAAATCCGCGACACGGAGACCCAGCGGCTCTACAACCCCGTCCGTGAGGGAATCATCCGCCCCAAGGACGAATATCCGCCGCGCATCGTGCGCCTGCACTACGTCGAGGTCGACACCGTGCAGGGCGTGCCCGTGCGCAGCGCCCCGGAGAGTTACGCCGTGGTCCGCACGGCCGCAGGCCGCTACGCCCTGACGCACGACGGACCCGTCGGCGCGGGCCGCAGGGGTTATTTCGTGGCTGAAGTCACCGACCGCCGCAACGACGTCTGGAACACCTTCGGGGTATGGCGCGTCACGGT
>VOFJ01000010.1_pt1 | contig 82206 bp, 105 predicted proteins | sample 5384081 | NCBI WGS metagenome assembly VOFJ01 (sample SAMN12384729, study PRJNA508395) | human gut metagenome | isolation source: healthy gut I | host: Homo sapiens | reverse complement strand
GGCGCACTTTTTGGTAAAAACCCGCACTGAAGCAGACCTTAAAGACATTTGATCTGGAAGAGTATGGCGGCGCGCCGCTGCTTGGCTTGAAGGGACTTGTTGTAAAGACCCACGGAAGCTCTAAATCAGTCGAAATTAAAAATACGATTCTGCAGTGCATCACGTTCCAGGAGCAGGATGTTGTCGGGAAAAATTACAGCCAGCATTGCAGCTGCAAAGGAAGAAGGATAAGGGGTATGGAGTTTGAGAAGCTGAAACAGATCGTGGCGGAGATTTTGAGTGTAGATCCGCGGGAACTGACGGAGGAGACGAATTTTATCGACGACCTGTGTGCGGATTCCCTGGATCTTTACCAGGTCATTCAGGAAATTGAAGAGACGTTTGAAATTGAAATACCGGAAGAAGAGGCAGAAAAGATCAGAACCGTCGGAGAAGCGGCGGAACTGATCAGAAAGACAAGGAACGAGTGAACAATATGACTGGGGAATATACGATAGGTGAGCTGGAAAAAAAGATTGGATATCAGTTCCGGGATAAGAGTCTGTTAAAACAGGCCCTTACTCACAGCTCTTTTGCTAATGAACAGAGAATCAACAAATTAAAGGACTACGAGCGGCTGGAGTTTTTGGGAGACGCTGTGCTGGAGCTGATTTCCAGCGATTTTCTTTTTCCATGAGAATCCGCAGATGCCGGAAGGCAAGCTTACGAAGCTGCGTTCCTCGATGGTCTGTGAGCCGGCGCTTGCGTACTGCGCACCGGGATATCGAGCTGGGACGCTACATGCTGCTTGGAAAGGGTGAAGAGGCGACCGGTGGACGCAACCGCGATTCGATTACCTCGGACGTGATGGAAGCGGTGATCGGCGCACTGTATTTGGACGGCGGTTTTGACGCGGCACATGATTTTATCCATCGCTTCATTTTATCCGATCTGGAAAATAAAATTCTGTTCTATGACAGCAAGACGGTGCTGCAGGAAATTCTGCAGGCAGAAGGCGATGGGGAGTTTTCTTACGAACTCAAAGGAGAAGAGGGACCGGATCACAACAAGTCGTTCTGGGTTGATGCAGTCAGAAACGGGGAAGTGATCGGCAGCGGACATGGCCGTACCAAAAAGGCGGCGGAGCAGCAGGCGGCTTATGAAGCGATTCCTGAAGCTTCGGAAGCGCTAAGGAGCCTATAATATATGTATTTAAAGAGTATTGAAATACAGGGTTTTAAGTCATTTGCCAATAAAATTCTGTTTGAGTTCCACAACGGAATCACGGGCATTGTCGGGCCAAACGGCAGCGGAAAGAGCAATGTGGCCGACGCTGTGCGCTGGGTGCTGGGCGAGCAGCGAATCAAGCAGCTGCGAGGCGCCAGCATGCAGGACGTTATTTTTTCCGGTACCGAATTGAGAAAACCGCTGGGCTATGCCTATGTGGCGATTACGCTGGATAACAGCGACCATCAGCTGGCAATTGACTATGATGAAGTGACGGTGGCGAGACGCCTGTACCGTTCCGGCGAAAGCGAATATCTGATCAATGGGACACCGTGTCGTTTAAAAGACGTCAACGAGCTGTTTTACGACACCGGTATCGGGAAAGAAGGCTATTCGATCATCGGACAGGGTCAGATCGACAAGATCTTGAGCGGGCGCCCGGAAGAGCGCCGCGAGCTGTTCGACGAAGCTGCAGGAATCGTAAAATACAAGCGCCGCAAGGACGCTTCCGTAAAAAAAAAACTGGAATCCGAGCAGCAGAACCTCGTGCGCGTCAACGATATTTTGTCTGAGCTGGAAAAACAGGTCGAACCGTTGGGCAAACAGGCGGAAAAGGCAAGGGTTTATTTAAAACACCGGGAAACATTGAAAGCGCTGGACGTTAACGTATTTTTGCTGGAAAGTGAAAAAACGCGGGCACAGCTTTCCGATACGGAAGAAAAAATACCGGATTGCAGACGGAGATTTCAAGGATACGACGACCCGATATGAGGGCATTAAGGAAGAATATGACCGGATTGCAACGCAGATCGAGGCGCTGGAACGACAGATGGAGCAGGCGCGGGCACAGCTGACAGATACGTCCGTCCTGCGCGGAAAGCTGGAGGGTGAAATTGCCGTCCTGCAGGAAAAAGTCCGTTCCATCCGGGGCAATGAAGCACATTTGCAGAGCAGAAAAGAGACGCTGCGCAAGGAGATTGACGCACGAAACGCCGACAAAGAAAAGCTGCTGCAGCAGCGAAACGAGATTCAAAAACGGCTCGAAAAGCTGCAGGAAGAGCGCAACAGCGCTGCAGCAGAACTGGAAACCATCCAGAGCCGGGTCGCAGGTTTAAACCAGTCGATCGAAGATGCCAAAAACGCGATTATTGATGCGTTGAATGATCGTGCGGCGATCAAGACGAAGATGGGACGCCAGGATACGATGCTGGAACAGGCGCAGATTCGGAGGGCAGAGCTGAATTCCCGCCTGCTGCGCGTCAAGTCCGACGAGGTACAGCAGGAAGAGAGTATCAAAAGTCTGGAAGAAGCCTTTAATACAGTGACGCAGGAAATCGCGTCGAGGAAGGAAGCTCAGACGGTGATGGAGGCGAAGTTAAACGAATTTCGGGAGACGATCGCCAAAATGGATCAGGCGCTGCGGGATGCACAGGTGCAGTATCATCAGGATAAAACGAGACTGGAAGCGGTCAGCAACCTGACGGAGCGCTATGAGGGCTACGGTGGCAGCATCCGCCGCGTCATGGAGCAGAAAGATAAAAATCCCGGCATCATCGGTGTTGTCGCGGACATCATTAAAGTAGAGAAAAAGTACGAAACTGCGATTGAGACGGCTCTTGGCGGCAGCATCCAGAATATCGTAACGGATAACGAAGAGACCGCCAAAGGGATGATTTCGTTTTTAAAGCAGACCAAAAGCGGACGCGCGACGTTTTTGCCGTTAAACAGCATCAAAAACGCACAGGAATTTCGGCAGAAAGAAGCCTTAAAGGAGCCTGGGGTTTTAGGACTTGCGCATACTCTGGTACATACGGATGAAAAATACGGCGATGTCGCAAAATCGCTGCTCGGCAGAATCGTAGTCGTCGATCACGTCGATCATGCAACGCAGCTTGCCCGGAAATTCAAGTACTCGCTGCGGATTGTGACGCTGGAGGGCGAATCCTTATCCCCCGGTGGTTCGATCAGCGGCGGTGCGTTTAAAAACAGCAGCAACCTTCTGGGACGCAGGCGCGAGATAGAAGAGCTGGAATGGAAGGTAAAGGCGCATGCCAAAGCGGTAGATGAACTGCTCGTTTCGATCGAAGACCTCAAAAAAGACCGGAACGAATGCCGGACAGAGCTGGAAAAGAGCCGTGCTGCGCTGCAAAACGCCTTTATTCGCCAGAATACTGCCCGCCTGAATATAGAAGCGGCGCAGGAGAAAAAGGATCAGACGAAAGCAGGCGTCGAAGACCTTAAAAAAGAAGAGATCGAGATCGAAACCCAGGTGCTGCAGATTCGAAAAGAAAAGGAAGAGACAAAGCAGGAGCTGGAACGTTCCGAGGCTCTGGAAGGCGAGAAAAACGAACAGATCGAAGGCTTTACGAAGGATCTGGAAGAGGCGCGCAGGCAGGAAGCTGCGCAGACCGCCGTATTGAATGAAAAAGAACTGGATGTAGAAAAAATCCGGCAGCAGTTCGGATTTTATCAGGCAAACGAAGACCGTATCGCCGGAGAAATCGCACGATATGAGGGCGAGCTGGAAGAGGTCAAAAAGAGCCTGACAGACGGCGTGGCAGACGCCGCCGGGAAAGAAGAAAGCATCAAAAGGCTGCAGGAGACCATCGAATCCTCCAAAACGACGCAGTCGGATACGCAGGATAAGCTGAATGCAGACAGCAAAAAGCGGGAAGAACTTACAGAACGGCAGAAAGGCTTTTTCACGGAGCGCGAAGAGCTGTCCGCACGGATGAGCGCGCTGGACAAAGAGGTTTACCGCTTAAATGCCCAGAAGGAAAAGCTGGAGGAGTCCATGGAGAATCAGGTCAACTACATGTGGAATGAGTACGAACTGACCCTCCGGGATGCAGCGCAGCTTCGGGATGAGTCGATGAACGACCTCGTTGAGATGAAAAAGCAGACGCAGACGATCAAGGAAGCGATTCGCAGACTGGGCGATGTCAATGTTAACGCCATCGAAGATTATAAAAATCTGATGGAGCGTTACACGTTTTTGAAGGCACAGCATGACGATCTGGTGGAAGCGGAGAAAACGCTGGAACGCATCATCGTCGAGCTGGATGAGGCGATGCGAAGGCAGTTTAAGGAAAAATTCGCCCAGATCAGCAGGGAGTTTGACAAGGTATTTAAAGAGCTCTTCGGCGGCGGAAAGGGTACGTTGGAGCTGATGGAGGATGAGGATATCCTGGAAGCAGGCATTCGGATTATCGCACAGCCGCCCGGTAAGAAGCTGCAGAATATGATGCCGCTTTCCGGTGGGGAAAAAGGCGCTGACGGCAATTGCGCTATTATTTGCCATCCAGAACTTAAAACCGTCACCGTTCTGTCTGCTGGACGAAATCGAGGCGGCGCTGGACGACAGCAACGTCGGAAGATTTGCCCACTACCTGCATAAGCTGACCGCCCATACACAGTTTATCGTCATTACCCACAGACGCGGCACGATGGAAGCGGCGGACCGGCTTTACGGAATCACGATGCAGGAAAAAAAGGCGTATCGACGCTTGTAAGTGTCAACCTGATAGATAAAGATCTGACCTGATGGTAATCAGGATAAAAAAGGAGGTAAGCGGATGGCAGAAGAAAAGAAAAGCTTTTTTGCCAGACTGCGGGAGGGACTGACCAAGACCCGCAACAATATTGTCAAAGGATTTGACTCCGTTTTTTCCGGATATTCCGTCATTGACGACGAATTTTATGAAGAGCTGGAAGAGACGATGATTATGGGCGACCTGGGCGGTCGGGCGACAGAAGAGATTCTGGACCGATTAAAAGAACAGGTCAATGACCAGGGAATCTGTGATCCGCAGGACTGCCGGGAGATCTTAATCGACAGCATCCGGGAGCAGATGCATGTCGGCAAGACAGCTTATGATTTTGAAAAAGAGCAGTCCGTCGTCATGGTGATCGGCGTAAACGGTGTCGGCAAGACGACTTCGATTGGAAAACTCGCTTCCAAGTTAAAGAAGCAGGGACGCAAGGTCTTAATCGCGGCGGCGGATACGTTCCGTGCAGCAGCTGGCGATCAGCTGGAGGAATGGGCGAACCGTGCAGGTGTCGATATGATCGGCGGCGTAGAGGGCTCTGATCCGGCGAGCGTTATTTACGACGCGGTCAATGCGGCAAAAGCACGTCATGTGGACGTTCTTTTATGCGATACGGCGGGACGTCTCCACAATAAGAAAAACCTGATGGAAGAGCTGCGCAAGATGAACCGGATTATCGACCGGGAATTTCCTGGTGTCCATCGGGAAAATCTGGTCGTACTGGACGGCACGACCGGACAGAACGCGCTGGTACAGGCACGGGAATTTGCGCAGGTTATGGATCTGACCGGTATTATCCTGACCAAAATGGATGGAACCGCCAAGGGCGGTATTGCGGTAGCAATTCAGTCGGAACTGCACGTACCGGTAAAATATATCGGTGTCGGGGAGAAAATCGAGGATCTGCAGAAGTTTGATCCGGATCAGTTTGTGAATGCACTGTTTGATACAGAGAAGGATGAGGTTTACTAAAATGGAAGAAGAAAAGATGCTGACATTGGAAAAATTTGAAGAGGCTTCCGAAGTAGTGCGCAGAGTAACGCTGGAGACAAAACTTGTATACAGTGATTATTTCAGCCAGCAGACCGGTGCAAAGGTATTTTTTAAGCCGGAAAACCTGCAGTTCACCGGTGCATACAAGGTAAGAGGCGCTTATTATAAGATGAGCACTCTGACCGAGGAAGAGCGTGCAAAAGGCGTTATCACCGCCTCTGCGGGCAACCATGCGCAGGGCGTTGCTTATGCTGCAAAGTGTTATGGCGCGAAAGCTACAATTGTAATGCCGACAACCACGCCTCTGATCAAGGTAAACCGTACCAAAGGATACGGCGCAGAAGTTGTACTTTACGGAGATGTATATGATGAAGCATGCGCAAAGGCTTACGAGCTGGCGGAAGAGCATGGATATACTTTCGTACATCCCTTCGATGACCTTACCGTTGCAACGGGTCAGGGAACCATTGCGATGGAAATCGTCAAAGAGCTTCCCCTTGTGGATTATATCCTCGTTCCCATCGGCGGCGGCGGACTGGCAACCGGCGTTTCCACGCTGGCGAAGCTGTTAAATCCGAAGATCAAGGTGATCGGCGTAGAGCCTGCAAATGCAAACTGCATGCAGGAATCCATCAAAAACGGCAAGGTGACGACGCTTCCTTCTGTCAACACGATTGCAGACGGCACCGCAGTAAAGACGCCCGGCACGAAAATTTTCCCGTATATCCAGAAAAATCTGGATGACATCATCACGGTGGAGGATGATGAACTTGTCGGTGCATTCCTGGATATGGTTGAAAATCACAAGCTGATCGTGGAAAACTCCGGTCTGCTGACCGTTGCAGCGTTAAAGCACCTCGACCTGAAGGGCAAGAAGGTCGTTTCGATCTTAAGCGGCGGAAACATGGACGTGATCACCATGTCCTCTGTCGTACAGCAGGGTCTGATTTTAAGAGACCGTATCTTCACGGTTTCCGTTCTGCTTCCGGACAAGCCGGGCGAACTGAGCAAGGTAGCTGCTGTCGTTGCAAAAGAGCACGGCAATGTTATCAAGCTGTCCCACAACCAGTTTGTTTCCATTAACAGAAGCGCTGCAGTAGAGCTGCGTATTACGATGGAGAGCTTTGGTACAGAGCATAAGCAGGAAATCATTTCTGCACTGGAAAAAGAGGGATATCGTCCGAAGGTTGTACAGACAAATATGTAATGGCAGCAGTTTAAAGAAAAAACAATAGAATGCACGCTCTGCGAGCATTCTATTGTCATGAATAACGAGCCATCCGAAACGGATTGAACTGTTTCGGATGGCTCGTTTTGTCTTACTACAGCTTAACAAAACAATTGCAAATCGGTTCTGTGACGGCGTAGTTTAAGCGCAAGCCAGCACTTGCATCACCACTGCGCACGGATAAATGCTTTCAACTCCTCTGCTTGTCTATTTAAAACTTCCTGATCCCGCAGCTGCGGTGCACTTGGATCACAATGTACTTTCCCGAGTGAATGAAACAGGACGAAATCGGAAAGCGCAGCCTGAAATTCTTTTAAAATTTCCTGATATTCAGACAAATGAGCAACATTGTGCTGTTCATAAGGGTCTTTTTGAGATCATATAAAACCGCATTTTTAAAGCTGCCGCGTACGAGCAGTTTGTAGGAATCGGAACGGAACATATAACCAATACTGGGGGATTGCTCTGTCCCGTATTGTCCTTCTGAAAAAAAACATAGTTCCGCCGCTTTTTCCTGAGGAGGGAAAGCCCCTGCATGGATGCGGGAACCGGCTGATTGCAGGCATCCAGAATGGTAACTGCAACATCGATGTTTTCTGAAAGAGAGGGATCGATATTGCCGCAAAACTGCTGCTGGGGATATTTGATCAGCAGCGGGATTTTTGCCAGTGGATCATAGAGGTGATTGCATTTCAAAATCATGTGGTGATATCCAAGATATTCGCCGTGGTCACTGGTAAAAACAATAATGGTATTGTCATATAATCCCTTTTCTTTCAGCTTTTGTATAATGGAACCAATTCCGTCATCGATTTCGGTGATCATTCCGTAGTAGGCAGCCATAATAGAACGCATTTCTGATTCTGTGATAGTCGAATAATCAACCGGCGTTCCGTTAGCCTGTGTATCAAAAGGAATTGGCTGATCCAGATAGCCGGGCAAAAGATGAAGCGTGTCCGGATTGTACATCGTGCTATAGGGAGCGGGAGGATCAAAAGGATGATGCGGGTTGATATAGCCTACCATAAGAAGCTCCGGCTGTTTTGGATCCCATGCATCAATTTGTGATAAAGCATTTTGAGTAATCCATTCACTGGAGTAAAATTCCAGATCAAGATCAGATTCGCTGCATTGACACATGTCATAAAGATGACTGGTTGGAGACTGACGAAACAGATCGGATTGATGATGCAAATCAAAACGGTCAATTTTACCATGTTCCATCAAGAAACGGTGGTAATCATCTTCAAAACGGCCGATTCCATTTTGCTCGGCAAGCTGCATTTCGGAAAAACCGATATTCTGATAAGTGGGAGTCATATGCATTTTTCCGACAGCTGAGGTATGATAACCACTTTTCTGCAATTGTTTTGGAAAGGTTGGATAACCATTAGGAAGTGTGGAGTGATTATCCCATGCGCCGTGCTGATGTACGTACAGGCTGCTGAAAAACGAATAACGGGACGGCGTGCAGATCGGATATACCGTGTAATGATTCTGATAGGTTACGCTATCCTGCGCCAATGCATCAATATTGGGCGTGTGGACGTCCGGATTGCCATAGCAGCCCAGACAATCCTGTCGAAGCTGGTCGAGATGAAGGATCAGGATGTTCGGTTGGTTCATATAAGTGTCCTTTCTGGAGGCATGGGATTTCTGACAGCAGGACACGTTTTGTGGTTCTGCTGAAAGGATGTACCTCACGAATACGCATATCGGTTTGAGAATATAGTCCATGATAATGCAAAGAAGTGCTTTTTAAAATGGATTTTCTTGCCCGATGCGAGGTTTTAGTAGTCAGACAGCACGAACTGTGGTAAAATAGAACAAGCAACAGAAAGGATGGTAGCAAGCATGCTGGAATTTAAATATGATACACAGCTCCTGATTGAAGGAGAAAATCTGGATGAGGATGAGATCAGCGAATATTTCACCGAGCATTTCAAGGGAGACTGCCTGCTGGCGGTCGGTGACGATGAGCTGATCAAAATTCATTTTCACACCAACGAGCCCTGGAAAGTGCTGGAATACTGCGCGTCCCTCGGCGAGATCTACGACATTGTAGTAGAAGATATGGATCGTCAGTCCAGAGGTCTGAAGGGCTGAGAAGAAAGAGAGAATTGTCCGTTTTTTAACAAAAAACGGACAATTTTTTTGTAAAAAATATTCCTTGCGCCCATTCCTGAATCTGATATATTGGTAATGGAAGGCATTTCACACAACAACCGAAAAAGGAGAGGGACATGAAGAGTTGTATCAGTACTTACAGCTTTGAAAGGCTGTATCAGGACGGGGGATTTACACGCTTTGATGCCATCGACAAGACAAAGGAATATGGCTGCCAGGGGGTAGAGCTGGTGTTGGATGATAAAACACCGGACGGCAGCACACCTATGGAGTATGCGAAGGCATTGTATGCGCATGCAAAGGAGCAGGGACTGGAGGTTCCAATCTACACGACGGGAGCAAATTTCTTCGTGAAGGAGCCGGAAAAGGAGCTGGAACGGCTCTGCAGGCATATCGATATTGCGGCAGAATGCAAGATCCCACTGCTGCGCCACGACGTCGCATGGGGCTATTATGAGGGCTATACGGGGATCAAAAGCTACAAAAAGAGTCATCGAAGAAGCGGTTGCACCGTTTGTGCGTCAGGCAGCAGAATATGCCAGGGAGCGCGGTGTGAAGACCTGCAGCGAAAACCACGGCTATCTGTTACAGGACAGCGCGAGAATGCTGGAGCTGTTTGCGGCGGTCGATCATCCCAATTACGGATTTCTGTGCGATATGGGCAATTTTACAGTTGTGGATGAGGACTGTGCGACGGCAGTATCGGCACTTTCGGACTATATCGTGCACGTTCACGCGAAGGACATGCTGGTGCGCTCCGGCATGAATTTTGACCCGGGCAAAGGCTATAACCTTTCCAGAGGCGGCAATTACTGGCGAGGCACGATTTTCGGACATGGAAATGTGCCGACGTTCCAGATCCTTTCCGCAATCCGCAAATCCGGCTACGATGGCTATGTTTCTCTGGAGTTTGAGGGAATGGAGCCTGTTCTGGAGGGTGTTGAGATCGGAACACAAAATCTGCAGCATATGATCAAAGTAATCGGGGAGGGACAGAGATATGTATGATTTTTCTATTGGCGTAATGCTGGAATCGTTTAAGCTTCCAATTCCGGAGGCGATCAAAAAGCAAAGGAGCTAGGCGCAGAGGGCATTCAGGTCTATGCGACTTATGGAGAGCTTTCTCCCCACAATTTGGTCGGTGCAAAGCGAAAAGAATTCCTGGACATGGTAAAGTCCAACGGACTTGTGATTTCCGCTTTATGCGGCGATCTCGGAAAAGGCTTCCACGATCCTGCAAAGAATCCGGAGCTGATCGAGGAGTCGAAGCGGATATTAGACCTTGCAAAGGAGCTGGAAACCAACGTTGTGACAACTCATATCGGTGTTGTTCCGTCTGATCCGGCGAATGAACGTTATCAGATCATGCAGGAGGCATGCTTTAAGCTTGCACAGTATGCGGATTCCCTGGATGCACATTTTGCAATTGAAACAGGACCGGAAGAGTCTGCAGTTCTGAAAAAGTTCCTGGATGGTCTGCATTCCACCGGTGTTGCAGTCAATATGGACCCTGCAAACCTCGTCATGGTGACGGGGGACGATCCGGTGCAGGCGGTATACAACCTGAAGGATTACATCGTCCATACCCATGCAAAGGACGGCAGACGCAACTATTACAGAGCTCCCGAAGAGGTTTATGGACTGGTAGAGGCAGAGATGCTGGCAAGCCCGTCCTTTACAGAGTTGCCTCTCGGAACCGGAAATGTGGACTTTGCGGCATACTTAAAAGCGCTGGATGAAATCGGCTATCACGGCTTTTTGACAGTGGAAAGAGAGGTGGGAGATACGCCGGAAAAGGATATTCAGACGGCAGTGGAGTTTTTACAGAAGCTGATCCACTAAATAACAGATAACAAAAATGAAAACACTCCTGTGACGTATTCGGAGACGGTCAGGATCATGGCAGTCCGGGAAGCCTGTCTGAAAGCCTCCCGCCAGCCGGGTATCTGGATCGAGGTATAAAGAACATATTGGAAAAGAAGCTAAATGGAGAGCCGGTCTGAGCTGCCTGACAGAAGCTCCCGGTATTTGGCTGGTGTTGTATGATAATATTTTTTGAAGGCTTTACAAAAGGAAGAATCATCAGAAAAATGTAACACCTGGCTGATCCTTGCAATTGTAAAATCCTGAGCGAGCATTTTGGCAGCGGTTTCAAACCGGCGCTGTGTATAGTAATCCTTGATGGACAGGTTCATGGACTGGGAAAATATTTTGGATAAATAGGCATAGCTGTATCCAAGTGCCTGACTGACATCGGAAAGCTTTTTGATATCGGTTAAGTTTGTATCGATATAATTGCAGATCTCATATGCAAGCGGATTGGATGCGTGCAGCTCAAGGGTATTCGTATATGAGCTTCTGGCGCGATAATTGGAAAGATCGCGGTAGGTATGGACAATGATCTGCAGGATACAGGATTCCAACATTTCCATGGAGAACAGCGTAGGTGCGGAAATCTCGTTTAAAGCAAGGGTAAAACAGTCAAATAGCTTGAAGTGATCTTCTGCGATGGGATTTTCAAGATGTTCAAAAAAAAAAATTGTAGAGTGGAAGATATTTTTTCAAAATCAGGATGTTCCTTACAAAAGGAAAAACCGAGACACATGTAGCGCAGGGGATCATCCTTAGAGGAACGGACAGCATGAAGATCATGATCATTTACCAAAAAAACGGTATTGGGAGTGACTTCATACGGAACATTGTTTCGTTCGTAAATTCCATGACCGGATACAATATAAGAGATTTCTAAGCAGATCTGCTGATGAGGAGGACATTGATAGTCAGAGGAGCAGGACAGGTCACAGACCTGAAAAACCTGAAACAAACCCAGATTCAGGGCCTTGTCCAGAAACTCCATGCTCAGATGATATTTTTTCTTATATCTGTTAGAGTCTGACTGGTCAAAAAAATGGGTTGCTCGTGCCATGATCAAGGTCCTCTCTTTGTTTAAAATATCTATTTTAATAAACTAAATTATACACGTTTTACAAATGGCTTGTCAATGAATGAATAAATGTCGGTAAAATTACAACAATTCAAGGAGTGAGAGAAGGAGAAAAGGAGGATGGACAAGAGAGAAATTATCGACATCAAAGGACTTCCGGTATATCTTCAGGCGGATGTTGTAGTCTGTGGCGGTGGAACAGCAGGTGTATTTGCAGCAGTTGCGGCGGCAAAGGAGGGTGTCTCTGTATTGCTGGTGGAAGCACTGGGAGGACTTGGAGGCAGTGCAGTGAACGGGCTTATGCTGCCAATGATGAGTGTGCACATGAAGGAAGAACCCAGATGTTCCTATCTGCATCAGGATATGATGAAGCATCTGGAAGCATATCTGCCGGACAGAATCAATGAAAACAGCTTTGATCCGCTGATCCTGGGAGCAGTTTTGGAGCAGATGTGTACAGAAAATGGGGTAGATATTCTGCTGGATGCCGTTTTATGCGATGTGGCGACAGACGGAGGAGCTATTCGCGATATTGCGGTGATGTGTCAGGGCGGAATCCGCAGAATCAGCAGCAAGGTATTTAGCGATTGTACGGGAGATGGAATTCTATCCGTTCTGGCAGGAGCAGAATATGAAGCCGGGGCGCCTGAAAGTAAGATCAATCAGCCGATGTCTTTACGTTATCTGCTGGGCGGTGTGGATAAAAAGAAACTGGGACAGTTCTTTGACAGCTTAAAGGATCCAAACACAGCACAGTCCGGAAAGGATGGAAAGAATCTGTATGCAGATGTGACCAATAAGCGGGTCAGCGGTCTGACTCCATTTTTTGAAAAGGCGATCGAAGCAGGTGAGCTCGTTTATGAGGATATGGTTTACTGGCAGCTGTTCGATGTTCCGGGAAGAACAGACGGAGTGGCACTCAACAATCCGGAATTTTTTGAATATACGGATGCCTGTGATCCAAAACAATTGACGCAGATCCATCTGAAGGGAAAGCAGGTCATCTTAAGACAGCTTAACTTTTATAAAAAATATTTTCCCGGATGTGAAAATGCCTATGTTTCCAATATTTCTGCTATGGTCGGTGTACGGGAGAGTCGCCGGATTCTGGGTGAATATGAGCTGACCGGCGAGGACCTGCTGGAACAAAAAAAGTTCGAGGATGCCATCAGCCAGGCAAATTATCCGGTAGATGTGCATGGTATGAAGGAGCTGTATCGGGATGACAGACCCCATGGAGATACAAATAAACCGTGGTATGAAATTCCCTTCCGATGTCTGGTGGTGAAAGGGTTTGACAATTTGTTGACTGCGGGACGATGTATCAGCTCGGATTTTATTGCGCAATCTGCAGTTCGGATCCAGATCTGCTGTCACAGTACAGGAGAAGCAGCCCGGTATTGCAGCTGCCATGTCGATTCAAAACGCTGTTTCTGTCAAAAAAAAATAAAGGGACAGGAAGTACGGGCAAGAATGCAGGAGCTTGGAGCAGCTTTTGTGTGATGCCTTGATTCATTGAAAATGCAAATAGGAGGAACTGAAAATGAAAAAAGTGATGGTTGGAATTATCGGCTGCGGAACAATTGCCAATAGTGCACATATTCCGGCATATTTAAAAAATGAGGACGTAGAGATCAAATATTTCTGCGATATTATTCCGGAGCGCGCAAAGGCAGCAGTAGAAAAATATGGCTGCGGCATTGCAGTGGAGGATTATCATAGGGTATTGGAAGATCCGGAAGTGGAAGCAATCTCTGTTTGTACGCCCAATCGGATGCATACAATTATTGCGATCGACGCGATGCGTGCGGGCAAGCATGTACTCTGTGAAAAGCCTGCAGCAAGAACCTATCCGGAAGCGTTGGAAATGCAGAAGGTACAGCATGAAACGGGAATGACCTTGAATATCGGCGTCGTGAACCGGTTTAACGATATGGTAAACTTGATTCGGGAGTATATTCAGGACGGACGTTTGGGCGAGGTATATCATGTTTATCTGAGTTTTCGTGCATTTCGTTCGATTCCGGGACTTGGCGGTGCGTTTACAACGAAAGAAATTGCAGGCGGTGGTTCTTTGATTGACTGGGGTGTACATTATCTCGATCTTGTCATGTATTGTTTAAATGATCCCAAGCCCCTTACGGTGTCCGGCGAAACATTTTGCAAGCTCGGGAAAAATATGGAAGGTTATGTGTACCGGGATATGTGGGCTGGTCCTCCGAAGTATGACGGTGTTTATGATGTGGATGATTCTGTGACGGCGCTGGTTCGGACAGAAGGCCCGGTCTTTACCGTACACGGTGCATGGGCGCAGAACATTGACGAGAATGAACAGTTTATAGACTTTATGGGTGATAAGGGCGGTATTCGGCTGACGTATGGAGGAGAGTTCACCCTTTACACGACAGAACACGGAGCATTAGTCAAATATGTACCGGAAGCAAAGACCAGAAATATGTTTGAAACGGAAATCAATTCGTTTGTGCGCTGTATCCGTACCGGGGAAAAGCTGCCGTCCCACATTGACACAGCAGTGCTTACCTCCAGGATTATGCAGGCGATTTATGATTCCGCTGCAACACACAGGGAAGTAGTGCTGGAGTCATAAAATTCGGACGGCAGTGGAGTTTTTACAGAAGCTGATATTCTTTATAAATTATATAAGGAAATGTAAGAAGCGAAAAGAGAAAAAGCTTTTTTTTTGAAAGTAGTTTCATAAATTAAATCCTTTCGTTTGCCATAGGCTCCTCCCACTACCTTCAGGTGGTGGGAGGAGCCTTGTGAATCTTTCGCCATTAACCCTGACTTTCAATATACTTTTGTATAGTCGCTGACGATACTTCTCCAATACTGCAAGCAAAGTATCCGTCTGACCAAAATATCCTTTTCTTCCAATACTGTTTAGACAGAAACGAACCATACTTTTGCCATAGGTAATATGTTGTTTCTTGTTTTACAATCTTAACAATGTCGCAAACCCTATCAGTCGTATCATAACTTATTAAGAAATGCAAGTGGTCTTTGTCTGCTTCCATAGCGATTATTTCGTAGCCACGAGTATTGGCTATATCAAAAATTTTTTGCTTAACATCGTCAGTAATAGAACCTTTTAGTAGTTTCTTACGATATTTAGTTACAAGAACTATATGTACTTTTAGACTGTATTTTCGTCTGTTATGACGATTATATCTATTGTCCATAGCCTACCTCTGATAATCATTGACATTCACTAGCTATTATTATATACTATATCTAGTGAAATATCAATGAAGGGAGTACATCTATGGAACAGATGACTATAACAGCAAAAGTTCAAATAGTCGCTACTGATGCAGATAAAGTTTTGCTTGATGAAACTATGTCTGTTTATCGTGATGCCTGTAATTATGTTTCAGAGACTATGTATTCCAAACTCATGATTTAAAGCAGTTTTCACTGAATAAAGTTTTGTATTCTACTCTAAGAGAAAAATTTGGTCTGAAATCGCAAATGGCTCAGTCCGTTTTGAAAACGGTCATTGCAAGATATAGAACTATTCTCGAAAATCAAAAATAAATGGATACGACCAACCTTCAAGAAACCTCAGTATGATTTAGTTTGGAACAGAGATTATTCTTTAACGCAAAACTGTTTTTCTGTGAATACGCTGAATGGTCGTATTAAACTGCCATATTTCGCTGAAGGTATGTCTAAATATTTTGACCACACAATCTATAGGTTTGGTACAGCTAAGCTCACAAACAAACATGGTAAATATTATCTTCACATACCAGTAACTTATGATGTCGAAGAAAGTAATATTTCTGACATTTGTAATGTTGTAGGCATTGACAGAGGAATTAACTTCGTTGTTGCGACCTATGACAGTCATCACAAGTCTGGATTTGTCAGTGGTAAAACCATTAAGCAGAAAAGAGCTGCTTATTCTAAACTTCGCAAAGAATTACAGATGCGACATACGCCATCCTCAAGGCGAAGACTAAAAGCTATCGGTCAGCGAGAAAACCGTTGGATGCAGGATGTAAACCATCAAGTATCGAAGGCACTCGTTGAAAATAACCCGAAGCACACTCTCTTTGTACTGGAAGATTTGTCTGGTGTCCGTAATGCCACAGAACGAGTTCGTACCAAAGACAGATATGTTTCTGTATCTTGGTCTTTCTATGACCTTGAACAAAAACTAATTTACAAAGCCAAACAGAACCAGTCTACTGTAATTAAGGTAAATCCTCGTTATACGAGTCAGTGTTGTCCTGTATGTGGACATATTGAGAAGGCTAATCGTAACAAGAAGTTACATCTGTTTGCTTGTAAAAACTGCGGTTACAAATCTAATGATGACCGTATCGGAGCAATGAATCTGTATCGTATGGGAATAAACTATCTTGAAGATATAGTCAAGTACCTAATACAGTTATGGCTGAGTAAACTCTGCCATAAAGGGTGCTGTCAACCACCCTGCGATGTAACGCCACTTTAGATAGCGATATCTATTGGGGTTAAAGGTCGGAGGCGTAAGCTGTTAGTACGACTGGGCAGTTACAAGCCCATGACCTTTAGGTCGTGGGTAGTTGACAATTCGGGCAGAAGTGCCAAAAAAAAAACAGAGAAAAGAAAAAAAACAGGCAGAAGAGTAGGAAAATGTAAGATAGAAAAAGTAAAAATCCAATTGACATAGCTCGTTTCCTATGTTAGGATAGTCCTAACAACAATTTAGCGTGGTAAATTGATGAATTACTAAAGGAACGGGAGAATGAGTTATGAAAAAATTATCGGCAATGGTTATGGCAGGCGTGATGGCGCTTGGAATGGTTGGCTGCGGAAGCACAGCTGCAGAAGCACCGGCAGAAAGTACAGTACCTGCTGCAGAGAGCACAGCAGCAGAAACAACACAGAAAGCACGGCAGAGGCTCAAACAGAGACAGCAGATGCACAGACAGAAGCAGGCAGACAGTTTGTAGTGGGATTCGATGCAGAGTTTCCGCCTTACGGCTATAAAGATGACAGCGGCGAATATGTCGGCTTTGACCTGGATCTGGCACAGGAGGTTTGCGACAGACTTGGCTGGACACTGGTAAAACAGCCCATCGACTGGGATGCAAAGGATATGGAGCTGGATTCCGGCGCGATCGATTGTATCTGGAACGGCTTTACCATGAACGGCAGAGAAGATCAGTACACCTTCAGTGTTCCTTATGTAGATAACAGCCAGGTATTTGTTGTGGCAGAAGACTCTGGCATTACCTCCAAGGAAGACCTTGCGGGTAAGGTAGTCGGCGTACAGAAGGATTCCTCCGCACTGGCAGCACTGCAGGGCGATGAGAAGGCTCTGGCAGATACCTTTGCAGACCTGCCGCAGTATGCAGATTACAATACCGGCTTCATGGATCTGGAGGCAGGTGCGATTGATGCGCTGGCACTGGATATCGGTGTTGCAAATTATCAGATTGCTTCCAGAGGAGACGGCTATGTGATCCTGGACGAGTACCTTTCCACCGAGCAGTACGGTATCGGATTTAAGAAAGGCAACGACGAATTAAAGGATACCGTAGAAAAGACGCTGCTGGAAATGGCAGATGACGGAACCTTTATGGAAATCGCAGAGAAGTATGCAGACTACGGTCTGGTAGACAGCGTATGCCTGGGAAAGTAAGCTGAAAATAGAATCCTGCTCTACAGGATTCTTCGCCTGCGGCGGGTCGCATAAACGACAGGATTCCATTCCACCGCAGTGCGATCCTCGCGGAGCGTTTTTATCGTATAGAAACGAGGTTTTCTATACGATAAAAAACAGAATGCAGGTCGGAGAAAACTCTGGCCTGCCTTTGTGCGCTAATAAGAATACAGAAAACCGGATCAAATCCGGTATGGAAAAGGAAGAACGGGAATGGATTTAGGAACGATGGTTCGGGAACTGGGAACAGGAATGCTGATCACGACGGAGATCTTTGTGCTGACGCTGGTATTTTCGCTGCCCCTTGGAATGGTGCTGGCCTTTGGGCGGATGGCAAGGCTGAAAGTGCTGAGCTTTTTGACAAAGCTTTATATTTCGATTATGCGGGGAACGCCGCTGATGCTGCAGCTGATTGTGGTCTATTTTGCGCCCTATTATGTGTTTGGAATGAAAATCTCCAAAAGCTACCGGATGATCGCGGTAATTCTTGCATTTGTGTTAAACTACGCGGCGTATTTTGCGGAAATATACCGTTCTGGAATCGAGTCCATGCCGGTCGGGCAGTATGAGGCAGCAAAAGTATTGGGATACAGCCGCGTTCAGACGTTTTTCCGGATTATTTTACCCCAGGTCATCAAGCGGGTGCTTCCGGCAGTGACCAACGAAATGATCACGCTGGTAAAGGATACATCCCTGGCCTTTGTGCTGACAGTAACGGAGATGTTTACGATTGCAAAGCAGATTGCAGCGGCACAGGCTTCTGTAATGCCACTGATGGCAGCAGGAGTATTTTATTACATTTTTAATCTGGTCGTTGCAGTTGTTATGGAGCATGTGGAAAAGAAGTTAAATTATTACCGCGGATAATGCAGGATGCCAGAGAGACAGTTAGAGGAGCGAAGCTTTATTTCTGCAGTCAGACGGAAATTCAGGAAAGGTACGATGTTACAATGAGTCAGATTTATCTGGAAATGAATCATGTTAAAAAAACATTTGGAGAGCTGGAGGTCTTAAAGGATATTTCCCTTTCCGTCCATAAGGGAGAAGTCGTATCGGTTATCGGGCCTTCCGGCTCCGGCAAATCAACACTGCTGCGCTGTGCGACGATGCTGGAAAAAATGGATGGCGGCGATCTTTTTTCTTTTCTCGGAGAAAAGGCTGCGTGGGAAGAAAACGGAAAATGTGTCTATGCAAATAAGAAGCAATTAAAGGAAATCCGGGGAAAAATTTCGGCCTAGTGTTCCAGAATTTCAATCTGTTTCCGCATTATACTGTCATGAAAAATATTATCGACGCGCCGGTTTGTGTGGATGATGTTTCCAAAGGAAGAAGCAAAAGAGCGTGCATGGAAGCTGTTAAAACAGCTGGGGCTGTCGGATAAGGCAGATGCCTATCCCTATCAGCTTTCCGGTGGACAGCAGCAGAGAGTATCGATTGCCAGAGCGCTTGCTCTGCAGCCAAAGGTTTTATTTTTTGACGAGCCGACCTCAGCGCTTGACCCGGAGCTGACCGGAGAAGTGCTGCGCGTCATCCGGCAGCTGGCAGACGAGCACATGACTATGGTGATCGTTACACACGAGATGCAGTTTGCCAAAGAGCTTTCGGATCGCGTGATCTTCATGGAAAAAGGTCTGGTCTGCCAGGAGGGTACGCCGGAGGAAGTGTTTGGAAACCCGAATGCCCGTGTGAAGGAGTTCATCGGTCGTGTCATGCAGGTCTGAAGGACACACCTCCCTTGACAGCTATTCTGATTCCTTGCTATACTTAAGTCTACGATAAAGAGGGAAAGGATCAGGAAAAATAGGGAGACTAAGGGGGTGGTGTCCATGTTTCGACTATTGATTGTTGACGATGAGTATTATGTGCGTGTCGGTATCAAAAGCGCAATAGACTGGTCTGAAATCGGTGTGGAGGTCGTAGGAGAGGCCGCAGATGGAGAAGAGGCATTGGAAATGGCCCTTTCTTCCAGACCGGATATTATCCTGACAGACGTCCGCATGCCGTTTATGGACGGACTTACGTTGATGGAGCGGCTTAGGTCGAAAATGCCGGAATGTGGTTTTATTGTATTGAGTGGTCATAACGAATTTGAATATGCTCGTCAGGCGATCCGACAGGGAGCCTTTTGCGTATCTTCTGAAACCGATAGATCGACAGGAACTAAAAGATACCGTGTTTGCTGCTATGAAGAAAATGCAGGACAACAGGAGCGCAAGGGAATACTATGAGGTATTGTCTGGCGAGTATTTTGAACTGCAGCAGCGTTTTCTTCAGAGCCTGCTGAAGATATCGTGATCGAGGATATGTATCGCCAGGCAAGAGGGCTGAAAGGATAAACGAGAGGAAGAGGGCAGATACCGGAGCGGGGTCTGCTCTTTTTACAAAAGGGGAAGAAAGAGGATAAAAATGATGGAAAACAAAAAGAGGAAAAAAAAAGATTATCTGCATTGATATTGGAGGCACGGCGATAAAATCCGGGATCATGGATGAAAACATGAATTTTTTAAGGACGGATGTGATGGATACGCCCAGAGGCGGAGCAGGAATCATGGATGCGGTATTGGAACGGATTTCAGAGTATTTGAGCACAGCTGCGAATCCGGAGGCAGTGTGCGTCTCCAGCGCGGGGATTATTGATTCTGACAGAGGGGTCGTTGCTGAAGCAAATGAAAATCTGATTCCCGGATATACGGGGATGAATATCTCTGAAAAAGTACGGGGAACGGTTTGAGATTCCGTGCTATGTGGAAAATGATGTAAACTGCGCGGCCATGGCGGAGGCTTATCAGGGGAGTCGGCAGAGGACATTCCTCTATGCTGATGCTGACGGTCGGAACGGGGATAGGCGGAGCTTTTTGGAACGGGGAAAATTATTAAAGGGGCATACCTACAGTGCGTGCGAGGTGGGATATATGCATATGGACGGAAGCTCTTTTGAAGAACTGGCGGCAACATCTGTCCTGGTAAAGAGGACGGCAAAACGCCTGTCGAAAAGCTGTCTTGAGATTTCCGGGAAATGGATTTTTTTTGAACAGGCTCAAAGCGGCAATAAGGTATGTATTGAGGAAATTGACAGAATGTGCGATATTCTGGCGAAAGGGATCGCCAATCTGTGCTATGTGCTCAATCCGGAAATCGTAGTGATCGGCGGGGGAATTTCTGCACAGGAGAATTATTTGCGGCCAAGGATTGAAAAGGGATTAGACCGCTATCTGATTCCGGAGGTTCGGAGAAAAACAAAGCTTGGGTTTGCAAAGTTTGGTAACCATGCGGGGATGCTGGGAGCATGCTGTGCGGCGGGAATTTTGGAAAAAATATAGAATGAAAGATCAATGAGAACGTAAGAGGTATGTTTGGATGGGCAGTGTAAAGCATTTGATGATGGAAGAATATGAGAATATGACTTCTGTAGAACAGTCGATTGCAGATTTCTTTATTAAAAATGAAGAATACATGGACTTTTCAGCGAGAAATATCAGCAGAATTCTTTACATTTCTAATGCGACATTATCGCGCTTTGCCAAGAAATGCGGATATAAAGGATATCGGGAACTTGTTTTCGATTATGAAAAAGAGCTTCAGGAGCAGATAAATGAGGACAGTATCAGCGAACTTGCTAAAAAAGTAAAATGTACATATGGCGGCCTTCTGGAAGAAGTATTTCAGCAGTTGGATGAAGAAAAGATATGCCAAGCGGCAGAAATGGTAAGCAGCTATAAGCGTGTTCTTGTCTGTGGTCTGGGGAGTTCGGGCTATGCGGCTTCTGAAATGGCATTTCGTATGATGCGCCTGGGGCTTCAGATTCAGTCTGTGAGGGATTCGCAGGTTATTCAGATGGCGGCAGCGGTGGCAGATGAAGACTGCCTGATGATCGCGATTTCATTAAGCGGCAATACACAGACGATTACGGAGGCAATCCGTATAGCAAAAAGCAGAGGAGCGGGAGTCGTACTGATTACGGCAAACAGAGAGGCTGAAATTGATTGTGATGTTGTATTATATACGGCAACTTCCAGAAATCTGGATCAGGGAATCGCAATTTCGCCCCAATTTCCTATTCTGGTACTGACGGATATTTTTTTATGGATACTATTTTAAAAACGATACTAAAATAAAAAGGCAAAGATACCATATGACATTGGAAACCCTGAATAAAAAAAAATCCTGAAAATGGATTGGATAATTTTAACGATTTCTGAATATATTTTCACATTTTTTTGTAGAAACGGCTTCTTTTGAGATAGTATTTCCCAAAGGAGGCTGTTTTGTTGCACAAATAATAGGACGTTGTTATAATGCAAACATCAACAAATACCTAAAGGAGGAACAGGGATATGAAAAAGAAAGTAATAGGAGTGCTTCTGGCTACGGCAATGGCATTTGGCTTGGCTGCATGTGGAAACAGTGCCGGGGGAGAAGCTGTAAAGCAGGAAACAGAAAAGGCAGAAGAAGCTAAAGCAGGGACAAAAAAAGAAGAAAAATCAGGAGAGGTAACGACTGTAACACTTTGGTCATTTAAAGCAGAAGATAATGACCCTACGGCATCTTCTTCCAGATTGAAAAAGCTGATAGACGATTTCAATGCATCTCATGAAGATATCCAGGTGGAAGTCAGCTTTGGAAAAACGTATGATAATGTGGTGACCGCAATCGCAACTCAGGATACGCCGGATCTTTTTGATATGTACTGGCAGTATGCGTCGCCCTTGGCAGCAAAGAGGAGCATTATATGATCTGACAGAATTCGTGGAAAATGATGCGGAATTTGAAAAAGCAGATTTTTTGGAAAGAGTATGGGATTTGTGTACTGTAGACGGAAAGATATATTCTATTCCCAATCTGGCATCTTCTTCTTTTGCAGTTTATAACAAAAATGTTTTAAAAAGAAGCCGGGTGGGAGAACTTCCCGACAACCTTTGAGGACATGATTCAGTGTGCAAAGGATTGTTATGATCTGGAAAGTACAAGTATGGGAATGAATCCTTTGTCCCCTTGGCTGGATAACGTCCTTTGGCCTTCAATGACAGAAGCGAGCTGGAATGATGCGGATGGAAATCCTGTGTTTGACAGTGAGGCGATGCGTCTGGCATATTCTGCACAGAAGGAGCTTATCGATTATCAGGGCGGATATGCGGTAGCAACCGGTTGGGAAAGTGATTTTGGACCGGCAAGAGGCAGTGTGACAGATCCGATACTGACGGGTGAAGCTGGATTTTTTCTTCTTCTTCCGGACAGCGCGATTTCGTCAATTTATAATGCAGGTGTAGAAGCAGGATATGCATATGGCGAGGATTGGGGCATTGCACGCGTTCCCGGAAAATCCATGTTTACTGCAGCAGTATATGAAATGAATGCAAAGACCAAAAATCCGGAAGCTTCATGGGAAGTAATGTCTTATCTGAATTCAAAGGAAGCGATGACATATCTTGCGGAGGGAGAAAAGGGAGTTGGCGCATTGATGCCTCGAAAGAGTGCGTTGGATGCCCTGTCGGAAAAAGAAGGGGTTTGCGATGCACTGAAGGAAGTTGCGGTATTGCTGAAAGAAGCGGATCTTCAGTCATTTCCAATGAGTGGCTATGTGAATGAGTATCTTGGCGCAATCGGAAATAACATGACTGCTTATATGGAAGGAACGATGGATATGGATACGGCAGTGTCCAATATTCAGGAAGAGGTTCAGGCAGCTGCAGACGCATTTAATGGCAAGTAAAACATCCTGGGAATAAGATATTGGGGTAATGGACGGGGTGGTGTGAGACCACCCCGTCTGTTTTAGGAAGGAACCTTCAAATAAACTAATTGAGGAAGGAAGGAATATGAATGAAAAAAGGTGGTCGGGAGAAAAAGAAAAGTTCGGATCTTCCAGTAAAAGGGAGGCACGTTTTTTTTGGAAGGGAATATTGTTTGCATCTCCATGGCTGATCGGTTTTGTGTGTTTTATTTTATTGCCTGTATGTTTGGCTTTTTATTACAGTTTTACAGACTATAATCTTTTTAACGAGCCTGCGTGGGTAGGACTGAAAAATTATAAAGATGCTTTTAAGGATCAGTATGTTTGGAAGGGTCTTAAAAATACGCTGTATATGGTTGTTATTTCACCAATTGTTGGTATGGTAGTGTCACTTTTGCTGGCACTGCTTTTGAATCAGAAAAAATATTCCCGGTCTTCCGTTTTTTAGGACAGTATTTTATTTACCGTCTCTTGTTCCTGTGGTGGTCAAGCGTCATGCTGTTGACCTGGTTATTGAACGGACATTATGGATTGGTAAATCAGATTCTGGGTCTGATCGGAATTGAGGGGCCTGCATGGTTAAATGACCCCAAATATACAAAGATTTCTTTGATGATCATGGATGCCTGGAGATGTGGGGGAACAATGATCATTTATCTTGCAGCGCTTCGTTCGGTTCCGGCATCCTTGTATGAAGCGGCAGAACTGGACGGTGCAAATGGTATTAAAAAGTTTTTTTCATATTACAGTTCCCTGTATTTCTCCAACAATTGAATTTAATGTTATTATGTCCATGATTGGTGCATTCCAGTATTTTACGCAGGGTATGCTTCTGGTATCAGTTGGAGGAAACCAGATCAACGGGGGACCTGGAAATTCATTGCTGTTTTATAATTTGTATTTATATCAAAATGCATTTTCCTACTTTAAGATGGGGTATGCCTGTGCTTTGGCAGTGCTGCTGTTTCTGATTGTAATGGTTACGACAGCTTTGACAAGAAAACTCAGTGACAGAATCGTTAATTACGATGTAGAGTAGGAGGGATGAAATGAAAGCTGTTTATAAAAAAGATACGTGAAATGATGATTTATAAAGGAGTAAGAGGCAGAGCTGCTCACATATTTGGTGTGATCATGTTGGTTTTTCTGGGGCTTGTATTTGCAATGCCTCTTTACTGGATGATTTCAACAGCACTTAAGTACGAGACTTATTGTTTCACAACGCCGCCGCAGTGGTTTCCAAATCCGATTAAATGGAGTAACTTTACGGAAATCTTTGGGAGAATGGATATGGCAAGGTATATAAAAAATACATTGATCACATCGATTCTTCCTGTGATCGGGACATTGATTTCCTGTCCGATGGTTGCTTATTCGATTACAAAGATCCCGTGGAAAGGAGGGAAGTATCTGTTTCCGATCATTTTGATGACGATGATGATCCCATCGATGGTAACGCAGATTCCAATGTATGCGACATGGTCAAAGCTGGGAATGCTGAATACATTCATTCCCCTGGTATTGCCCAGTTTTTTTGGAAGCACTTATTATATTTATTTGTTTCGGCAGTTTATGAAGTCGTTGCCGACCAGCGTAATAGAAGCCGCCCGTATTGATGGGGCAGGAGATTTCAGGATACTGTACAGTATTGTATATCCGATGTGTTCCTCTATTTTAACAACGGTAGCAGTCATGGTATTTATTGCCTGCTGGAATGATTATGTAGGGCCGCTGATGTATCTGCAGGACAGTAAATTGTATACATTGGGCATTGGATTGCAGATGTTTAAAAATGCAGCGCAGCCGGAATGGACGCTTCTGATGGCAGCAAGTACAGTGTTTACAGTGCCTTTGATTGTAATTTTTTTCTTTTTTTGTCAGAATGCTTTCCTGAACGGAATACAGACAACATCAGGTATTAAATAGGAAAGCGGTAAAAGGTATGAATTCCACTAGAAAGAAAATGTGAGGAATAGAGATGGAAAGGTCAATAGAGTCGGTATTTCATAAGTTGATTGTGTCATGTCAGGCATTGCCGGAAGAGCCGCTTCATTCTTCTTTTTTATAATGGGAAGGATGGCAGTTGCGGCAAAAGAAGGAGGAGCCGGAGGCATCAGAGCCAATTCGGTAGAGGACATCAGAGAAATCAAAAAAAATGTTGATTTACCGATTATTGGAATTATAAAAAGAGATTATCCGGGCTGTTCGGTACGGATCACGCCGACAATCCGAGAGGTGGATGAACTGATGCAGGTAAAACCGGATGTGATTGCGGTAGATGCTACATGCCGAAGGCGTCCGGATGGCAGAAAACTTGAAGAATTTTATGCTGAAATCAGAGAAAAAAATACCCGCAGCAGCTTTTGATGGCAGATTGTTCTACGATGCAGGAAATGCTTTATGCAGATAAATTAGGATTTGATTTTATTGGAACAACGCTGGTTGGATATACGGAAGAAAGTAAGGGCTGTCAGATAGAAAAGAAATGATTTTGAACTGATACGGGAATTGATTAAAAGAGTTAAACATCCTGTGATCGGAGAGGGAAATATTAATACTCCGCAGAAATTGAAACGGGTTATGGAAATAGGCGTATATAGCGTTGTTATAGGATCTGCGATTACCAGACCGCAATTGATCACAAAAAAATTTACGGATGCTTTAAAAGAATAAATAGTTAAGTTATAAAGCAGGAGAGGATAGCGGTATATGAAGACATTGATCGTATCGGATTCAAAATGTGATTTTGTGGATGTGTTAGAAAGCTGCGGCGCAGAAACAGAATGTATTGAATTTCAAAAAGTATTGACTGTTAATTTGGAGGACTACGATTCGTTTTGTATTTTGCCGGAAGAAAGCGGCGCTTATCTGGAAGCAAGATTTCGGGAAAAGCTGGAGAAAGAAGCGGGAAAAGGGAAAAAAATTTTTCTGCAGGCAATTCGGGGATTTCAGGATATTTTATGTGGAGAACCAACAGACAGTACTAAAAGCAGGATGATTTATCTTGAGCCCTCTGAAGAAAAAAAAATCCCGGGATTTTGTACTGGAGATCTTTTGGATGATGAAGCAAACCGGATGTGTGTGCCGGAATTTCATGCGGAAGAAATTGAACCTGTTTTTATCTATCAGGAACACATTATAGCGCATACGCATACAAAGATGTCAGAAGAGGAAATCCTTAAAAATGGAAAGCCGGGGGTATGGAAAGTCGGAAAAAATATTTTATGGGCAGGATTTATATTGCGCAGTTTTAATGAAGCAAGATTTTCGCCAAGTGTGAAATGGAAAGCTTTTATTCAATATCTTGCACAATGGATCACGGGGAAAGAACCTGATTTTTATCCGGCGTCAATCGTACATTATGGGACAATGGAGAATTTAGAGGATTCTGAAAAATTTGAACATTGCAGAAAAGAAGCGATTGAAAAAGGAGCGCTGGTTAGAGCGATTTCTGGTCGATGAAGGAAACGGCGGAATCAAAGGAAGGGATTGCGCATAATATTGATTCAGATGGAAAATATACGGTATTGGATGGGGTCAGAACAGACTGCACGGGAGAGAGCGCAGGGGCATTTAAAATGTATGCATATTTAAGCGGGGAAAAAGAATATGCAGCATTGGCCGGTAAGATGGAAAAAATTGTTTACGGTCCTATGTTTATCAGAGGCGGGCGGCTCGATGGTATGGTGCGATGGTGCACCAACTCATGGAATGTATGTTATCAGGATGATGTGGCGAGAGCGTTGCTGCCTGGATTGTATGATGCTTTGTATATGGGAAATTGTTCTCATGTGGAAGATATCTGTCGCGCAATGGATTTTTTATCCGCACGACTGCAAAAGATGGATTGCGGATCTTCAGAACGGATAACTACGATCTGACAGAAATGGAAATGGATAGGCTGAGACAAGAGGAACACGGACTTCCTTCTGCTCACTATAATGCCTATTATCATGCGGCACTTTTGCTGGCAGGAAGCGCGGCGAGCGGAAAGAGACAATATACAGAAGTGGCGCAAAAAGGGCTGGAGCGCATGATGGAGCTTTATCCGGAAACGGCCAGAGAACAAAGCGAGACGGAAGAAATGTGCAGACTGATCTTGCCGCTTGCAGTTTTGTATCAATCCACGGGGGAGGAAAAGCACAGGCAAATGCTATATCGCGTTGCGGAGGATTTGCAGAAGGTGCGACATCCCTTTGGAGGATATCGAGAGTGGGATACCGGATATCGGGCTGCTTTTTCAAGAGAATCCAGAGAAGAATGTTCTGTATTGACGGAGAATGGAGATCCGGTGGCCGATTTGTTATATTCCAGCAACTGGCTTCCGATGGGATTTGCCTTTGCATATGAAGCAACCGGTGACAGATGGTTTCATGAACTATGGAAGGATTCAGTGATTTTTTTTTGCTTAAAAACGCAGATGTTCAGTGACAGGACACATTTGGATGGAGCCTGGTGCAGAGCATTTGACATGGATGATCTGAAAGAGGCATATGCGGCGCCGCACGATGTGGGATGGGCAGCTTATGCCTGTGAAACAGGTTGGACTGTTTCGGAAATTTTAATGGGAATGATGATGCCGGATATTTTGAAAAAAAGGAAATAGGATACTCATAAAAACGGTCACTTTTCATAAAAGGAAAAGTGACCGTTTTTTGGATGAGGGAATTATTCTTCTTTCAAAAGAATCTGCTGCAGCCTTGGCCAGAGAAGATGAGTGGTGATTGTTGAGATAATTCCCGGAATACCCAGGAAAAAAAAGAAAAGCAGGCCAAGCCAGAGATTGGATGACAGAATCAATATAAAACCCAGTTGAAGCAATGCAGGAATGATACATCTGAAGCCACAGGAGGGAATCAGAAGAACAGCATTTTTTAAGACAGCTTTGACGGGAAGCCGGAATAAAGCAACCTGAAGTAAGAGCATGGTGGTGTAGCAGCTGACTAAAAATAAAATTAGCACTATCAGTAAGTAATAGAGCAATGTGGAAGTGGATTTTTGCCTGTTTCCGCCTATTATATATATTCCGCAGAGAATCCATAAAAAACCGGAAATCAGACCGGGAAGAATGGATGCCTTTAAATTGTGAATAAAAAATGAGACAAAGGCAATGCGCACAGAAGGAGCGATTCTTCTGGTATATTCACAGCAGCGGTGATACAGAGCAGCCATTCCGGCAGCTGCAATCGGTGAAAAAAGCCATGCTCCGGCCAGAAAAATCAATCCTCCGGTATGAAGGGTGAGTTCAGTCAGGAGAAGTAAGGGAAGAACAGTTAGAAAAAAATAGCAGGTTATTTAATAGAAGATCTGTCAGATTCGGAAATAAGATTCTGCGCAGGAAAAACAGAATGCCTGTTTGGGGATCTTCTTTGCCCGGAATAATTTCAGGGACAGGTTCGGGATGTTTTTTGGAACGCCGTTTTTTTGGGCAGCCAGTTCCTGTTCATAATGAAGCTGGCTGTAATTTTGTTTTTTTTCTTTTTCATGGTGCACTCCGTTTCGTACATATAATGATATATTGCTTTCTTCCTATTATAAAGGAAAAAAAAAAATAAGGCAAGTTGATAATATTGATAGAAAGGATGAGAAAACAGAAAAAAGAATGTGCAGATGCAGATGGTCTTGTATTTTCAGTGGATATGCTTCTGTATGGAGGTCTGGTTCCATCCAGAATACATTGCGATACAGAAGAAAAAGTCTGCAAAAACGGTTGACTGTATTGAAAGACATCCGTAAAAAGAAATCCTGAAATGGTCATTTATGGATTTCAGGTAGTTATGCGTTGCCCGAATTATTCCAGCAGTGATGAGGAACCTGATTATTATGAAATTTATGGTGCGCAGATTCATAAAGCAGGGGAAGTTTTGCATAAAGACCGCTTGGGAATTTCTCATAAGGTTTTGATGTATCCGGGAGCGGATGAAGTAGGACTGACACTGATATCCAGAATCCTGAATCATCTTTATGAAAAGAAGCCCAAAATATATGTAAAGTATGCCAGCGAGAAATCGAAATATATGCCATGGAAGCGTATGTTTGAGGTCGGATTTCGGGCAGGGATAAATCGACGCAATTTCCCGGATGGTTCCCGGTGTTTTAAAAAATGAGGATTCCGGCGTGACAGAAAGCTTTCAGGAGAATCTGCTGGAATATCCCCAGTACACCCGACCGGAGGTCTGGGAGAGCAAAAAGGTTCCGGATATGAGGCAGCAAAAGTATTAGGATACAGCCGCGTTCAGACGTTTTTCCGGATTATTTTGCCGCAGGTCATCAAGCGGGTGCTTCCGGCAGTAACCAACGAAATGATCACGCTGGTAAAGGATACATCCCTGGCCTTTGTGCTGACAGTAACGGAGATGTTTACGATTGCAAAGCAGATTGCAGCGGCACAGGCTTCCGTAATGCCTCTGATGGCAGCAGGAGTATTTTATTACATTTTTAATCTGGTCGTTGCAGTTGTTATGGAGCATGTGGAAAAGAAGTTAAATTATTACCGCGGATAATGCAGGACGCCAGAGAGATAGTTAGAGGAGCGAAGCTTTATTTCTGCAGTCAGACGGAAATTCAGGAAAGGTACGAAGTTACAATGAATCAGATTTATCTGGAAATGAATCATATAAAAAAAACATTTGGGAAGCTGGAGGTCTTAAAGGATATTTCTCTTTCCGTCCATAAGGGAGAAGTCGTATCGGTGATCGGTCCGTCCGGCTCCGGCAAATCGACACTGTTGCGTTGTGTGACCATGCTGGAAAAAATGGATGGCGGCGAGCTTTCTTTTCTCGGAGAAAAGGCTGCGTGGGAAGAAAACGGAAAATGTGTCTATGCAAATAAGAAGCAATTAAAGGAAATCCGGAAAAATTTCGGACTGGTGTTCCAGAATTTCAACCTGTTTCCGCATTATACAGTGATGAAAAATATCATCGATGCACCAGTCTGCGTAGATGGTGTTTCCAAAGAAGAAGCAAAAGAACGCGCATGGAAGCTGTTAAAACAGCTGGGGCTGTCGGATAAGGCAGATGCCTATCCCTATCAGCTTTCCGGTGGACAGCAGCAGAGAGTATCGATTGCCAGAGCGCTTGCCCTGCAGCCAAAGGTTTTATTTTTTGACGAGCCGACCTCGGCGCTTGACCCGGAGCTGACCGGAGAGGTGCTGCGCGTCATCCGGCAGCTGGCAGACGAGCACATGACCATGGTGATCGTTACACACGAGATGCAGTTTGCCAAAGAGCTTTCGGATCGCGTTATCTTCATGGAAAAAGGTCTGGTCTGCCAGGAGGGTACGCCGGAGGAAGTGTTTGGAAACCCGAATGCCCGTGTGAAGGAGTTCATCGGTCGTGTCATGCAGGTCTGAAAATTTTTGCGTGTGTCAAGATTTTTTACTTGACACACCTTTTTTTTTCGGGTATGATAGCACAGGTGAGGACGCAATATGGAAAAAATCGTAGAACAGGGTATGCTGTATGACTTTTACGGTGAACTGCTGACTGAGCATCAGCGAAAGATCTATGAGGATGTGGTATTAAACGACATGTCCCTGAGTGAGATCGCAGAGGAACAGGGGATCAGCAGACAGGGCGTACACGATCTTGTCCGCAGATGCGACCGGACGCTTCAGAGCTATGAAGAGCGGCTGCACCTGATTGCGAGATTTCAGAAAGTCAAGCACACCGTAGAGAAGATCGAACAGATCAGCACGGAGACGCAGGTCAGAGAACTGGCGGGACAGATTTTAGAAGAACTGTAACGGATCGCGGGAGAGGATTTGAATGGCATTTGAGAGCTTAACCGATAAACTGCAGGATGTGTTTAAGGATCTGCGCAGCAAAGGCAGACTGACAGAGGCGGACGTCAAAGTTGCGCTCAAGGAAGTCAAGATGGCACTGCTGGAAGCGGATGTAAACTTCAAGGTTGTCAAGCAGTTCGTCAAGTCTGTGGAAGAACGGGCGATCGGTCAGGACGTCATGAACGGGATTAAATCCCGGTCAGATGGTCATCAAGATCGTAAACGAAGAGATGACTTCCCTGATGGGTTCCGAGACACAGGAATTACAGTTCCAGCCCGGCAAAGCGACAACCGTGATTATGATGTGCGGTCTGCAGGGTGCAGGTAAGACGACAACGACTGCGAAGCTGGCAGGCAAGTTTAAATTAAAAGGCAAAAAGCCACTGCTTGTAGCCTGTGACATTTACCGTCCGGCAGCGATTGAACAGTTGCAGATCAACGGCGAGAAACAGCAGGTGGAAGTCTTTTCCATGGGCACGAGCCACAGCCCGGTTGACATCGCAAAAGCGGCGATGGAGCATGCAGAGAAAAAACGGCAATAATGTCGTGATTCTGGATACTGCGGGTCGCCTGCATATCGATGAGGGCATGATGGAGGAGCTGCAGAAGATCAAGCAGGCAGTGACTGTCCATCAGACACTTTTGGTAGTCGATGCCATGACCGGTCAGGATGCCGTAAATGTGGCAAAAGAATTTGATGAAAAAGTAGGAATCGACGGCGTGATCCTGTCCAAGATGGACGGTGATACAAGAGGCGGTGCGGCGCTTTCCATTAAAGCCGTTACCGGCAAGCCGATTTTATATGTTGGTATGGGAGAGAAGCTTTCCGATCTGGAACAGTTTTATCCCGACCGTATGGCGAGCCGAATTCTGGGAATGGGCGATGTGCTCACCCTGATTGAAAAAGCTTCGGCGAACCTCGATATTGACGCTGGCAAGGAAAAAGAGATGGCGGCGCGCATGAAGAAGGGCAAGTTCGATTTTGAGGACTACCTGGAAAGCATGAAGCAGATGCGCAACATGGGCGGGCTGTCCGGTATCCTGAGCATGATGCCCGGCATGGGTTCGAAGATGGGCGATATCGAATCGATGATCGATGAAAAACAGCTGGCAAGAATGGAAGCGATCGTGCTGAGCATGACGCCCCAGGAACGCCGCAATCCCAAGCTTTTAAATCCCAGCCGCAAACACCGTATCGCACGAGGCGCAGGGGTGGACATCAGCGTAGTCAATCGATTTATCAAGCAGTTTGAGCAGAGTCAGAAAATGATGAAGCAGTTCCCGGGAATGCTGGGAGGCAAAGGTGCAAGAAAAGGTAAGTTCAGACTTCCTTTCTGATAAATAGTGCAGATCGCACACAAGAAAACATATTTATATTTCATTTGGAGGTAAGAAAAATGGCAGTAAAGATCAGATTAAGAAGAATGGGATACAAGAAGAACCCGATTTACAGAATCATCGTAGCAGATTCCAGATCTCCCAGAGATGGTCGTTTCATCGAAGAGATCGGCACATACGATCCGAATACAGATCCCAGCACTTTCAAGGTAAACGAAGAGCTGGCTAAGAAGTGGCTCAACAATGGCGCACAGCCCACCGAAATCGTAGGCAAGATCTTCAAGGCAGCAGGAATCGAGAAATAAGACAGCTCTGTAAAGCAGACGGTTACGCAAAAGAGCAGTAGCTGTGGGGCTGACTGTAGCAGGCTTATGGAGGTGGATTATGAAAGATTTGGTGGAAGTGATCGCAAAGGCACTTGTGGATCATCCGGATGAAGTGAGCGTCTCCGAAAAGGAAAACGGCAGAAGCCTGACGGTTGAACTTCATGTTGCACCCTCCGATATGGGCAAGGTAATCGGTAAACAGGGCCGTATTGCTAAGGCAATTCGCACTGTGGTAAAGGCTGCGGCGATGGAAGATAATAAAAAAGTGGATGTGGATATCATCTGACATCTGAAATGGACAGCGTCTTGCAAAAAGCAAGGCGCTGTTTGTGAAATGAGAGGTTATATGGAAGAAAGACTGCAGGTGGGAGTGATCGCTTCCACACACGGTGTGCACGGGGAGGTCAAGATTTTTCCGACGACAGATGATGTGCGCCGTTTTAAGAAGTTAAAAGAAGTGATTCTGGATACGGGAAAGGAAAACCGGATTCTGGAAATCGAGAGCGTGAAATTTTTCAAGCAATTCGCCATTTTGAAATTCCGTGGAATCGATACGATAGACGAGGCGGAAAAATACCGGAGAAAGAGCCTGTATGTGACGCGGGAAAATGCGGTGCGCCTACAAAAGGACGAGTATTTTATCGCAGATCTGATCGGCGTGAAGGTATTGGATGAACAGGAGCAGGAGCTTGGAACCTTAGAGGATGTCATTGAAACCGGCGCAAATGATGTTTATCAGATTCGGTTAAAGGATGGCAGACAGCTGCTTTTGCCTGCAATCAAGGAATGTGTGCTGGATGTCGATGTGGAAGCAGGACGGATGAAAATCCATATCCTGGACGGATTGCTGGAGGACTGACGAAAAAATGCAGTTTCATATTTTGACATTGTTTCCGGAAATGGTGGAAAACGGACTGCAGACGAGCATTTTAGGACGGGCGATCCAAAAAGGACTGATCGGAATCCATGCGGTCAATATCCGCGATTACACGCAGGATAAGCACAATAAGGTGGACGATTACCCTTACGGCGGCGGTGCGGGCATGCTGATGCAGGCACAGCCGGTTTACGACGCCTGGAAAGCGGTTGCAAAGCCTGCAGAGGGCAAAAAAACCAGTGCGGGTGCTGTTTATGAGCCCACAGGGCAAAACCTTTTCCCAGGAGATGGCAAAGGAGCTTGCACAGGAGGAAGAGCTGATTTTTCTGTGTGGGCATTATGAAGGAATCGACGAGCGCGTGATCGAAGAGATCGTGACAGACCCGGTTTCCATCGGTGATTATGTGCTGACCGGAGGAGAGCTTCCGGCGATGGTGATGATCGACGCGATTTCCCGGATGGTTCCCGGTGTTTTAAAAAATGAGGATTCCGGCGTGACAGAAAGCTTTCAGGAGAATCTGCTGGAATATCCCCAGTACACCAGACCGGAGGTCTGGGAGGGCAAAAAGGTTCCGGATATCCTGCTTTCCGGCGACCATGCAAGGATAGACAAATGGCGCCTGGAAAAGTCCAAGGAGCGGACGAAAGCTCGGCGACCGGATTTATATGAAAAGTACGATTTGCCCGGACGTGCGCTGGAATATTTGTTAAAAGATAAAATGCTTCACATGGACATGATTGAGGATATCCGGAGAGGCAAAGCTGACATCCTGGCAGTCCGGGAGGACGGCGTGCTGACAAAGGACAGGTCAGGCGGTGCGTATCGGATCACTGCTAAAACAAAGGACGCAGGAGAACGGCTGCTGTCTTTGACGGACCCGACCGGCGCGGTCTATGTCTGCCATCAGAAATTTGTGCTGACGAGCATTTTAGAGCGTTTCGGGTTAAAAAATTTCAATGAATGCTATCAGGTGATTTATCCGAAAAAGAAAGCGCCTGACCTTCCGGAGCCGGACGAAGCCGTTGAAATCCGGGAGCTGGGCGAAACGTATGCGGCAAACGTAGAGGCACATTATCATCTTTATCATGATGAAGCCTACATCAGAGAGCGGATCGCATCGCGTCAGAGATGATCGGCGCATTTCTGGATGGGGAGCTGGCAGGCTTTGCAGGCGTGCACAACGACGGCGGCATGGGAATGCTGGAAGTGCTGGAGCCCTTCCGGAAAAGAGGGATCGGGAGCCTCCTGGAGGCTGAAATGATCCGGCGGGAGCTTGCGGCAGGTCATGTGCCCTATGCGCATGTATTCGTGGAAAACGAAATTTCCGCTGCACTGCAGAAAAAATCCGGCATGCGCTTTGCATCGGGGAGCGTTTTCTGGGTATCCTAGGCGCCGGCGGTAAAACCGGGTGGTATTTTTCTTATTAGGAAGAAAATCCTTGCATATTTGAGAAAGCTATGTTATACTGCAAATGTTGCGAAAAAAGGAGATGGTCCTCTGTTACGGGAATCGTATTAAGAACATCCAGAAATCAGGAGGAAAAGCAATGAACGAAATTATCAGAGAGATCGAAGCTGCTCAGCTGAAAGCTGAAGTACCTGCATTTGAGACAGGCGATACCCGTAAGAGTATATGGTAAGATCAAGGAAGGCAACCGTGAGAGAGTTCAGGTATTCGAAGGTGTTGTTTTAAAGAAACAGGGCGGCAGCAACCGTGCAACCTTTACCGTAAGAAAGAGCTCCAACGGCATCGGCGTTGAAAAGACCTGGCCTTTACATTCTCCCAACGTTGAGAAGGTAGAAGTTGTTCGTAAGGGTAAAGTAAGAAGAGCAAAGCTGAACTACTTAAGAGACAGAGTCGGCAAGAGCGCAAAGGTCAAAGAAGTTGTAAAATAAGAATTGCGAAGAGAGGGGCACCAGTAACGGCAGCCCCTTTTTTGCTTTTTAGGATGTCTGCAGGACGAAACGGCGGCTGCGGAATGGAGATTTGTATGAGAAGAAGACAGCGTGGACTGCAGTTTTACCGGAAGAAAAAAGGGCTCAGCATGCAGGCGGTCAAAGAGGTGTTTAGTTGGATTGTGCTGTCTGTACTGGCAGTTTTTCTGGCGTTTATGGTGATCTGGGCGGTCGGACTGCGCACGAACATGATCGGCGTTTCCATGGAGCCGGGGCTGACGAACGGACAGGGAATTTTGGTTAACCGCTTAAAGTACCGTTTCTTTTCTCCGCAGACAGGGGATGTGGTGGTATTTTTGCCAAACGGTAATCAGAATGCCCACTATTATGTGAAGCGTGTTGTAGCGGTTCCGGGGCAGACCGTCCTGATTCAGGACGGCATTTTATATATAGACGGTAAGGCGCAGGAAAATGAAGAGATGGATCTGATCGCGTCAGCCGGTATTGCAGAGAATGAAATCAAGCTGGGCAAGGACGAATATTTCGTGCTCGGCGATAATTGTAATAACAGTGAGGACAGTCGTTCCGCCAATGTCGGTCCGGTGCTGCGCAGCACGATCGTCGGCGAGGCGTGGTTCCATTTCGGAAACGGCACGGATGGCTGGGGACTGATTCACTGAAAATCACACAGAATATTATAAAAGAAAAGGGTAACTGTTCAGTACCCTCACAGTTACAGAAAAGGAAAGAAAACTATGGTATACCAGTGGTATCCCGGACATATGACGAAAGCGCGCCGCGCGATGCAGGAAGATATCAAGCTGATCGACTTGATTATCGAATTGGTGGACGCCAGATGTCCACAATCGAGCCGCAATCCTGATATCGACGAGATGGGGAAAAACAAGGCACGCCTGATTTTATTGAATAAATCCGATCTGTCCGATCCGGCTGCAAACCGCGCCTGGACGGCATATTTTGAAAGTCTTGGCTTTGCTGTACTGGAAATCAACGCCAGAAGCGGCGCCGGGATGAAAGCGATTCAGGGCAAGGTTCAGGAAGCCTGCCGGGAAAAGATCGAGCGCGACCGCAAACGCGGTATTTTGAACCGTCCGGTGCGTGCGATGGTGGCAGGAATTCCCAAACGTAGGAAAATCGACGTTTATCAATAGCTTCGCAGGAAAGGCGTGCGCGAAAACCGGCAACAAGCCCGGCGTAACGAAAAGGGCAAGCAGTGGATTCGCCTGAACAAGGGTCTGGAGCTTTTGGATACCCCCGGCATCCTGTGGGCCGAAATTCGAAGATCAGGCGGTGGGAGAACGCCTCGCACTGATCGGCTCGATGAACGATGAAATCTTAAACCGCGAAGAAATGGCACTTTCCCTGCTTGTGTTTATCGGGGAGAATTACCCGGAGGCGTTGGAAAAGCGGTATCAGCTGACACTGGATACAGCGGGCGCAGATGGCGACGCACAGGCGTCCCTCCATTCGGCCCTCGCCCTTCTGGAAGCAGTCTGCAAGTCCCGCGGTTGTCTGAAAAAGGGCGGCGAGCCGGAATATGAAAAGGGCGCGGCCCTCGTTCTGGATGATTTTCGCAGCGGCAGGCTCGGCCGCATGACGCTGGAATTGCCGAAAAAGGAGGCGTAAGCCATGAGTGGAAAAGCAATCCTGAAAGAAATCGGAAGCACGCTTTTATATATCGTAGTTGTCCTGGGTATCACCTGGCTGGTGATCACATTTGTCGGACAGCGCACGGAGGTCAACGGAAGCTCGATGGAGCCGACACTGAGCAATAACGATAACCTGATCGTAGACAAGATTTCGTATCGTTTCAAGGATCCGCAGCGCTTTGACATTATCGTGTTCCCATTTCAGTACGATGAAAATGTTTACTATATTAAGCGGATTATCGGTCTGCCCGGCGAAACGGTTCAGATCGGCACGGACGGAACGATTTACATTGACGGACAGGTGCTGGAGGAAGGCTACGGCAAGGAAGTGATGCTGTCACCGGGGCGCGCAGGCGAGCCGATTACCCTCGGCGAGGACGAATATTTTGTGCTGGGCGATAATCGAAACAACAGCTCGGACAGCCGGGAGCCGAGCGTCGGAAATATCCACCGGGATCAGATTATCGGAAAAGCGTGGGTCAGAATCTGGCCGTTTCACAAATTTGGAGTGTTAAAACACCAGTAAGGGACATCTGATATGGAAAAAAATCGGGGAAATCAAAGCGCGGTTTGCAGAAGCCGGAGAGCGTTTGAAAAAAGCCTCCATGCGGACAGAGGCAGAGTCTGCGGCAGGCCTGTTGGAGAATCTGGAACAAACCTATCGGGAAGACACAAGAAGCGGTGTGCAGGCGCTGATCCGTCGTTCGGAAAAGCAGCGGGAGGCGCTGGAAAAGGAAACAGCGCGGATTTATCAGCTGCAGCAGTATGAACGGGACTATGAAAAGGAAGGCCTGATCTGCGGCATTGACGAGGTTGGAAGGGGACCGCTGGCAGGACCGGTTGTTGCAGGCGCGGTTATTTTGCCGAAGAACTGCGAAATTTTGTATCTGAACGATTCCAAGCAGCTTTCTGCAGAAAAAAGGGAACAGTTATATGACGTCATTTTGGAGCACGCAGTGGCGGTGGGAATCGGGATTGTCAGCCCACAGCGAATCGATGAGATCAACATCCTGCAGGCGACCTACGAAGCGATGCGTCAGGCGATTGGAAAAGCTGAATCCTCAGCCTGCAGTTCTGCTAAACGATGCGGTAAGGATTCCGCAGGTGGCAATTCAACAGGTTCCGATCATCAAGGGAGATGCAAAAAGCGTATCCATTGCTGCAGCGAGCATTGTAGCGAAGGTGACGAGGGACCGGATGATGGAGCAGTATGAGGAAGTTTTTCCGGGCTACGGATTTGCACGCAATAAAGGGTATGGATCAAAAGAGCATATCGAGGCACTGCAGACCATGGGACCGACGGCGATTCACCGCAGAAGCTTCATCGGTCATTTTGTGAAAGAAGGTTAAATGAATAAAAGACAGGCGGGCGCTTTCTGGGAGGAAGCAGTGACAGCTTATCTGATGCGCAGCGGAGTAAACATTCTGGAGCGTAATTACAGGTGCAGCAGGGGAGAAATCGATATTATCGGGTTTCACCGGGGCTGCCTTGTTTTTTTTGAAGTAAAATACCGGAACGACGACCGATTTGGGACAGCGTTGGAGGCGGTTGGGAGCGCAAAGCAGGAAAAAATCTGCCGTTGCGCAGACTGGTATCTGTGGAAGCATCCTGCAGAGGGGGATGTACAGATCCGCTTTGACGTGGTGGCGGTCTGCAGAAAAGAGATCCAGTGGATTCAAAACGCATTTGAATACAGGAGGGCAGGGACGTGGAACAGCAGGAGACGAAGATAGCAAAAAAAGATCTGATCCGGAAAAAGACGGGTTATCCGGGGATGGAAATTCACAAAAGCGGAGAGGTGGAATATCTCACCTTTCCGGCGCTAGAACGGTTAAATATAGTGACTCATATGGTCACCAGCAGGTTCGGCGGTGTCAGTACCGGGGACTGTGCTTCTTTCAATTTCAGCTATGCGCGGGATACGAGCCGGGAGGCGGTGGATGAAAATTTCCGGCGGGCGGCAGGCGTGTTCAGGGACAACTTCGGAAGCGTTCGTCTGCTCCGATCAGACCCATACGACAAACATCTGCCGTGTGGAAAAAAAGAGGATGCAGGAAAGGGCGTGACGAAAGAGAAAGATTATCGGGATGTGGACGGGCTGATCACAAACGTGCCCGGGCTGATACTTGGCACGTTTTATGCGGACTGTGTGCCGCTTTTGATTGTCGATCCGGTGCATCATGCGATCGGCTGTTCTCATTCCGGGTGGCGGGGGACAGTCGGTGAAATGGGAAAAAAAGACAGTCGAGGCGATGCGCGAGGCGTATGGAAGCCGTCCGGAGGATATTTTTGCGGCGATTGGTCCGTCGATCTGTCAGGACTGTTATGAAGTCGGAAAAGATGTGGCAGAACCTTTTGAAAAAAAGCTCTTTTCTCAGGAGAGATATCAGGACGTTTCCCTGAAAAATATACTGACCGAAAAGGTCAATGGAAAATATCAGCTGGACCTGTGGCGTGCTAATGAAGCAATTTTGCTTGGCGCAGGGATTTTAAAGGAGCATCTGTCGATGACGGACAGCTGCACCTGCTGCAATCCGAGCTATCTGTTTTCTCATCGGGCGAGCAAGGGAAAACGCGGAAATCTGGCGGCGTTTCTGATGCTGAAGCAATAGAATGCGCGCGAAAGCAGCAGCTGTCGGTAAAATCTTTATAAAATATTAAGAATATCCCGGACAGCAGATTCAGATTTTTCTGGTTTAATAGAGAGAAAGCAGAAAATGGAGGGTATTATGACAAATATTCTGGTATGTGATGATGATAAAGAGATTGTGGAAGCAATCGAAATTTATCTGGCGCAGGAGGGTTACAATGTCATCAAGGCATATGACGGGGAGCAGGCGATCCGGGCGTTAAAAGAAAACGACATTCAGCTTCTGATTATCGATATTATGATGCCGAAGCTGGACGGAATCCATGCGACGCTCAAAATTCGGGAGTACAGCAGCATTCCGATCATTATCCTGTCGGCAAAATCCGAGGACGCGGACAAGATTCTGGGGCTGAACATCGGCGCGGATGACTATGTGACAAAACCGTTTAATCCGCTTGAGCTCGTTGCGCGGGTGAAGTCGCAGCTGCGCCGCTACACGAAGCTGGGAAATTTAAACACGGACAATAACGCAGTGTTCCGCGCTGGCGGACTCGTGATCAACGACGAGACCAAAGAGGTTACGGTGGACGGAGAGCCAGTCAAGCTGACACCGATTGAATACAATATTCTGTTGCTTCTGGTGCGCAATCAGGGGCGTGTTTTTTCGATTAATCAGATCTATGAAAGCATCTGGGAAGAAGAGGCAATCGGTGCGGACAATACAGTGGCTGTCCATATCCGACACATCCGGGAAAAGATTGAGATTAATCCGAAGGAGCCCCGTTATCTGAAGGTTGTCTGGGGTGTCGGATACAAGATCGAGAAGCAGCCGTGACGAAAAAAGCCGGAAAGGAGTACGGGCTCATGAAAAAGAAATGGGTCATTGGAAAGAAGGACAGAAGAGTGCTGCTCATTTTTCAGAAAGTGCTGGCAGCGGCTTTTGCGGGCAATTTTTGTCGGGCTTGCCTGCAATAGTTCGGTCAGTGTGGAGAGAAACGGCAGGCTGTATGAACAGCAGATCAATCTGCTTGAAAACAGTAATTCGTTTGAAAATTCCGATCTGTTCACGGATATTCTGTCCGAAGAAATTCGGGGAGTGACGCGGCTTTCTGTCATCCGAAGCCAGTTGGAAACGGACGGAACTTATAATGGACAAAAGCAGATCGATATCGCGGAATTTGCCCACAGGCAGGAAGATGTCCGTGACACGACGGCAACGGCGTCTTTTTATCTGGATGATCTGGTCAAATGGGGAAATTATGGCTTCGTGACGGAAAAGGTTTTTGCGACGAAGGCACAGCTGGACGCTTATTTCAAAGGGGATTCCAGCGTTTTTCCGGTCAGGAGGGGCTGAGCGGGAACGACTGGAACGGGGAAACGGCAACCCTGAATGTGTTGCAGAAGCTGGATCAGAAACGGCAGAAGCAGTCGCTTTCGATGCAGATGATTCAGGAGCTTCCCTCCAGCCGGGAAGAATATCGGAAAAAGTGCGAGGAGCTGGGACTGAATTATTCGGATGCAGATGGGATGGAGCTGGATCTTTTGGTGCCCCGGTATCTGTCTGCGGAGGGAAAGGACCTGGCACAATATGCGTCCGACACAGACGAATACATTCAGCTGCGGGATGATTTAAAGACGACGTCGAAGGAACTTTTTTATAATTTTTCCGAATATTCGGCGTACAAAGACAGTTACGGTCTGGACGCGTCAAATATCCGATATTGTTACCGGATGGATCAGGATGGCGAAGTCCATTATTATACGAATCTGAATGACGATTTTACAGATAAAAAATTAGACGAAATCACAAGGCAGTTCGAAGAATATGGCAGATATCTGTGCTATAACGCGGATCGGGCAGAGCTTTTGACGAATACAGAGATTGCTGCGGATAAACTTAGACAGGAGCTGTCCTCCTATCAGTATGCCTTTGGCGATAATACGCCCGGGTATGGCTGGCAGTTGATACGACGTATCCGGCACGGGACAGTTTTTGCAACCGCGCGTGCGGCGTATCACCGAGTCGTTCCTTATTACGGTTATCTGGCTGCAGCCGGCATGTTATTTCTTGTGGTTTCTGTCTGGCTGCTGCTTCGGGTAACTCGGTATGAAGGGCGTGTCCGCAAAGAGGGCGGCGGTTATCAGATTGAATTAAGGATTCGGGACACGGTGCTGACGGAGCCGTTTGTGGCGGCAGGAATTTTGATGATGGGTATGATCCTCGGCGTCAGCTGGCTTTTTGTATCTGCTTGCGCAGACGACGTTGACGGATGTGACGCATGCGGTGTGGTTCCCGTTTGCAGTGGGCGTTGTTGCCTTTTTACTGGACGATGTGTTTTTGTTTTTCTATTTGAGTCTTGTCAGACGGGCGAGGGCGCATACACTGTGGAGCAATTCCATGCTGCGGCTGATTTTCAGTCGGATTGGAAACGGCGTGCTGCGGCTTTATGACAACGGGCACATTCTGGTCAGAAGTCTGCTTCCGTTTTTGCTGTTGCTTGCGGGCAACCTGATTCTGGGCGGCTGCGGTGTTGTAGGAATTTTGATTGCGGCTGTAATCGATATCATTGCGATTCTGGTGCTGTACAGTTCGAAAAAGGATCTGCAGCAGATTGTGGACACTGCGGTTCGATTGGGGCGCGGCGATCTGGATCTGAAGGTCGATCTTTCCGACATGCACGGAGAAAACCGGGAGCTGGCAGAAGCGGTTAACGGTATCGGAGACGGCATCAAGACGGCGGTTGAAAAGAGCATGAAGGACGAACGGTTAAAAAGCCGATCTGATTACGAATGTTTCTCATGATATCAAAACGCCGCTGACGTCAATTATCAATTTTGTGAACCTGTTAAAGCGCGAGCAGATCGACAACGAGCGCGCGAAAGGCTATATACAGGTGTTGGATGCGAAGTCCCAGCGCCTGAAGCAGCTGACGGACGATCTGGTGGAAAGCGTCCAAGATCACGTCCGGCAATATTTCTTTGCAGATGGAGCGACTGGATTTCAAGGAACTCGTCAAGCAGACCTGCGGGGAGTTCGATGACAAATTAAAGGAAAAATGCCTGGAAATGATCGTCAGTTTGCCGCCGGAGCCGGTTTATATCGAAGCCGATCCGAGAAGAATCTGGCGCGTGGTGGAGAATTTGTTTTCCAATGTTTGCAAGTATGCGCTGGAAGGCACGCGGGTCTATCTGGAAATCCGCAGAGTCAGACAGGAGGATAGGGAAATCGCAGTATTTACGATGAAAAATATTTCCGCGCAGGCGTTGAACATCCGTGCCGAGGAGCTGACGGAACGGTTTATCCGCGGCGATATTTCCAGAAGTACGGAGGGCAGCGGACTGGGACTGTCGATTGCACAGAACCTGACGACGCTGCAGAAGGGAACGTTTGAAATCTATCTGGACGGCGACCTGTTCAAGGTACAGATCGGATTTTCCTGTCTGGACGTACCGCAGCCGGAGATAGAAATACAGATGAGGTAAGCCTTACAGGATGAATACAGAAAACGTATGGAAGTCCGGTTTGCAGGCGGCGAAGCTTTTGAGCGGCAGCCGCCTGCAGATCGTATTTTTATTAAAAAAAGAGCCGATGTCCGAAAAACAGTTAGCGGGATATATGGACGAAGACGAGCAGGGCGTGGGGGCAGAGCTTTGTGTGCTGCAGGCTGTCGGGCTGGTGTCCGCAGAAAAAGAGGGCACGGCTGCAATCGTTGTGTCCGCAGACGAAAAGCCGGGAGGAATGGAAGACCTGTCGGATACCGATGTATTCGGGATGCTTCAGGAGAGAGCCCATCGGACAGACGATGTTCGTTTCCATTTGACAGAGCTCGGCGAGGAGCTGCTGCCGCTGTGCAGGGAACTGGAACGTTTTGGACGTTTGTATGAGGCTGCGAAAGATCTGGTCCCGGAGCTTATGGGTGGGAACGATATCCCCTGGGCAGAATCTGACGGAACTGCAGCAGGCAGCACAGATGCAGGTTCACCGCAAAATACGGAAGACGATTTTAACAATCCGCCTGCGAAAAAAGCTTCTGCAAAGGACAGGCACGGTTTTTATCAGGCGGACAATGCGTTTGTTTTTTTCAATCCGCACTGTGAATTTGAAGACTGGTATTTTTATGGCGAAACCGCAGGGGAGATGACAGAGCTGTACCTGATTACGGATCCGGAATATCAGCTGTTTTTGGCGGCATTGAAAAACGCCGGTTCTGCGCCAAAAGATCAGGCGATGTTAAAGCTCCATTTTTCACAAAAAACAGCTGATTTAAACTGGGAAGAGGAGATTGCCTATCAGTTGGCGGAGGACACGCTGATCGGGATTGCAGTTCCGATGGAGTGAAGGGAAAGAGACGGCAGTTCATGCTCTGGAAGCGGAGAAGGTTTCATGCAGAGTTGACGTGCTATGTCAAATTGTCCAGAAGAATGTTAAGAGAACTGGAAAGATGCCGAATTTTGATTGAATTTATTGTGCAAAGTATCAATTATGCTTCCTCGAAAAATGCATTATAATGTCAAAAGAGAATATGAGAGGAGGGAACGAAAATGGCACCGCATATATTGGCAGTTCTGATTTTCGTTGTGATGTTTGTCCTGATTGTCCTGGACAAAATCGAGCGGCAGTATGTCTCCCTTGGCTGCGGACTTTTGATGATCGTACTGGTGTTTGGACTGGGCATGCACAGTAAGGATGCGATTGTGGAAACGCTGAATGTGAAAAGCATCTTTCAGGCAAGCTTCTGGTACACGGCAGCGGAAGGAGAGGCATCTTCATCCGGAATTAACTGGTCTACCATCATTTTCATTTTGGGTATGATGATCATGGTAGAGGGAATGGGAGAGTCAGGATTTTTCCGCTGGCTCTGTCTGGAGATCGCAAAGCTGGTAAAATATCGCACGATTCCGGTATTTATCACGTTTATGCTGATGTCTTTTGTACTGGCGATGTTCATCGACAGTATTACAGTCATCCTGTTTTTGGCGGCAGTTACGCTGGAGCTGGCGCAGACGCTCAAGTGTAATCCGGTTCCGATTATTCTGTCGGAAATTTTCTGTGCGAACCTTGGCGGTTCGGCAACGATGTGTGGAGACCCGCCCAACATTATCATCGGCACATCCCTGGGATATACCTTCGGTGAATTTATTTCCAACACCGGCTTTATCGCTCTGATTTCGCTGGTTGTCATCGTGATTTATTTTTACTTATGCTTTCATAAGGAACTGGCCGGACAGGGTGCAGTGGTTCAGATTACTTCTTATCCTGATCCGAAGGAAGCGATTACAGATAAAGGTGAGTTTGCAAAGAGCTGTGTCATTTTCCTGCTGGCAGTTGTCCTTTTGGTAACCCATGCGCAGACGGGGCTGACCGTTGCGTTTATCGGTACGTTTATTGCGATTTTGACACTTGTGACACAGTATAAGGATGCAAAAGAGCTGCTTGCCAAAGTAGACTATAAGACGCTTTTATTCTTTATTGGTCTGTTTGTTGTAGTCGGCGGATTGGAGCAGACGGGCGTACTGGAAGAAATCGCCGGTCTGATCAGTAAATTGAGCGGCTCCAACGGCATGCTGATGTGCGCGATTATTCTCTGGATATCCGCAATTGCAAGTGCATTTGTTGACAATATTCCGTTTGCTGCGACGATGATTCCGGTCATCCAGACGCTGTCGGCGATGCAGGGCATAGATTTGAGTACGCTGGCGTGGACACTCTCCATGGGAACCGATATCGGCGGCAGCGCAACACCGATTGGCGCATCTGCAAACGTTGTTGGAATTTCCGTCGCGACCAAGCAAGGCTATCCGATTGGATGGGGATATTACTGTAAATATGCGGCACCTGCGACGATCATTGTCATTTCGATTTCGATGGTTTGCATTTTCCTGAGATATTTCTAAAAGCAGAATCCTGTTTTGCCGGAGGGAGTTTTTTGCCTGCGGAAAAACGGAATTCTCCGAAACGAAAAATATAAGGGGTAACGGAGGGGTATGTGTATGAAGAAACAGCTGATTATTTCTGTAGGACGGGAATTTGGAAGCGGCGGACATGTGATTGCGGAGACTCTGGCAAAAAGGTTTGATCTGCCTTTGTACGACAGCAATATTCTGGAATCTATTGCGCAGGAGAGAAACGTAGACGCCAAAACGCTGCACCGTTATGATGAAGTGCCCAGAAACATCCTGTTTTCCAGAAGGGTAAGGGAGTATTCGACCTCTGCAGAAGAAAATATCGCGCAGATGCAGTTCGAGTATCTGAAGAAAAAAGCAGATGAGGGAGAATCCTTTGTCGTTGTAGGACGCTGCTCGGAAACAAAACTTGCAGGAACCCCAGGATTGATCACGATTTTTGTGCTGGGCGATATTCCGGTCAAGACTGCGCGTATTATGAAGCTTCACAACCTGACGGAGAAAGAAGCGAAGAATATGATCGAAAAGCAGGATCGCCAGCGTAAGATGTACCACAACTATTACGTAAAGGGAAAATGGGGAGATTCCCGTAATTATGATCTGAGCATCAACAGCAGCCGGATGGGGATTGAAAAGACGGCGGATTTCCTGGAAAGTTATATTAAAGAGCGGATCGCAGAATCCGTTCAAGAAGCCTGAGACGATCTGAAAAACGTCCGGTAGAATGCAGATGGGAAAAATCCCAGGGCATTTTGCCGGACGTTTTTATTTACGCGTGCAACGAGCCAAAGTCCGTGCTTGCACGAGACCTTGGCGACTGCCGCGATAACTTGAAAACTCGCGGAGCGTGTTTCTCATAGTTCATGACAATAGAAGATTTGCGAAATGTGCATTCTATTGTTTTGTTTTTTTTTTCGAGTCTTTTGCTTTGCCGCATCCTTTAGGGTAACAGCGTTTCCACGGACGGAAATATTGCCCATGCTGCGTAAAAAGCTGGACAGGCGGCTGTAGCCGTAATCCTTTAGGTCAAAGTCCGGATGCTTCTTTTTCAGGCAGTCGTAGATGACAGAGAGATTATCTACACTGCCGCCGCTTTTCTCAATGAGATCCGTTACTTCCTTCTGCATTTCGGAAACATTGTTTATTTCGCGGACTTTCACATAATAAGAGGAATTTTCTTTCACCAGCTCGAGCTTGGCGCATTTGTCCTGAATAAATGTTAAGAGCTTGGTATATCCGTAGTTGCGGACATCGAAATCGGTGAATTTGCTGTTTAAACGGCTGCCGATTTCTCCCATATAGGTGAGTTTCCCTTTGTTTTCATTATCGTTGATGACAGAAATGATGGCTTCTTCGATATCAGCGATCGGGGTGACTGCATTCGCTTTGACGCTGCGGTCGGAGGAAAAGTCTTCATGCAGTTCGGCGGTCTGACTTTCGGAAAGGGTAACACTTGCTTCAAAAATCAGATTCAGATGGATGAATTTGTTGCACGCTTTTGTGAGGGCGGCAGGGGTTTTGGATTCTCCCATACCAATCACGTACATATTGGCTTCCCGCAGGCGCATGGCGAGCCGGGTAAAATCGCTGTCGCTGGTGACGAGACAGAAACCGTCTACATTGCCGGAATAGAGGATGTCCATCGCGTCGATGACCATCGTCATGTCGGAAGAATTTTTGCCCGAGGTATAGTTAAACTGCTGAATCGGCGTGATGGAATTCTCCAGAAGAATATTTTCACTCCAGCCGTTATTTTTTGTCCAGTTACCGTAGATGCGGCGATAAGTGGCAAAGCCGTAGGTTTCGATTTCATTAAAAATGATAGATGCATATCTGGAACTGACGTTTTCTGAATCGATCAGTACTGCGATCTGCATTTTGGATTCATTCTGGTCCATGTATGACACTCCCGTTTTTCTTTCAGTATAACTCGTCCGGAGGTGTTTTGCAAAGGAGTTTTCTGTGTCCTTTTTAAAACGATAGATTTTGCTGTTTTCCTGCTAATTTCCGATTTTGAAATGCAAGTTATCCCTTTTCAGATAAGAGCAAATCAGATATAATAAGCATAAGCTGTAAAACGGAAAAGGAATACAAAAAGAGCAGCGAAAGGGGAGATTTTGATATGGAGACATCACTTTTTCAGATCAGGCAGAGAGAGAGTTTTGGGTTTTCCGCAGAGAATCCAACAGGAACCAGAGAAGGCGGCACGCATGCAAAGGACTGCGAAAAATTGCGTCCCTGTATCGATATTGAGCCGGGAGAAACGGTTGTTTTATGCGATACCGACGGACCGGGTATGATTACGCATATCTGGTTTACCGGCTATGTGGGACATTCCTTTGTGATGAGAATCTATTGGGATAATGAGGAGTTCCCTTCGGTAGAAGCACCGATTTCCGCATTTTTCGGATGTGCTTATGATGAGAATTTCAAGGACAGGGATGGAAAGTATGTTGTATTGAACGCTGCGACGATGCTGACTGCACCGGGACGCGGCTATAACAGCTACTGGGAGATGCCTTTTTACAAGCATTGTAAAATTACAATGGAAAACAGAGGAGAGCAGAAGCAGACGCTGTTTTATATGATTTCCGGCTGGCACGGGGAAATTCCGGAGGACAGCGGATATTTCCATGCAGTTTACAGACAGGAGCATCCGGTGCAGAAAGGACGTTCCTATACTGTGCTGGACAACGTTGAGGGTCCCGGAATGTTTGCCGGTGTATGTTTTTCCTCCGGTATGAATGGCAACAACACCTGCTGGGTAGAGGGCGAGATCAAGATGTATATTGATGGTGCGAAATACCCTTCCATGAATTATACCGGTACGGAGGATTATTTCTGCGGATCTTACGGGTTCGGAAATGATATTATTTTGAACAAATATCAGACCTTCTCCGGATTGTATACCGGATTATATGCGATCCTTGGCGATAACGAAGAGTTTTACAACCAGCAGCAGCGCTTTTTTGCTTTACCGCTTCCATGTAAAAGATCCGGTTTATTTTTCGAAGAATTTTAAGATGACAATGGACAACCTTGGCTGGACAGGACCGAGATACGATGATTATACCTCTGTGGCATTCTGGTATCAGCAAAAGCCCGGAAAACTGCCGTTTGAGCTTCCGGCAGATGCAGAGATGGTGATGAAGTAAACTCTGACTGATTTTGGAACGTAGTTGACAGCAAACAATAGAATGCACGTTCTGTGCGCATTCTATTGTCATGAACAAAAAAAGAGCGAACCATTCTGCACCTTGCAGTGGTTCGCTCTTTTTTTACACTTTTTTATAAAGACACCGGACAGTATAGCTGTCTGATAACGGAATTTATAAATAAGACTCGCGCTTGTTGTATTTTTCCAGAATTGTACGGATCTTTTCGGTAGGAGTCAGGACGTTGGACATGGAAACATCGTGGTTCATGAAGTCGATGATGGATGCCAGGAACTTGCTCATGTCCGCTTCGATGTAGTAAGGGCGGGAGAGCAGTTCGGGAATCTGGTAGGTGAGGTTGGTGGTGATTACCTTGTCGAACCATCCCTTTTCATAGGCTTCGTCGAATGCAGCCATGCCGTCTGTGAACAGACCGAAGGTCGTACAGATGAAGACACGTCTTGCGTTCATCTCCTTTAACTGACGGGCGGTATCAAGCATACTTCCGCCGGAGGAAATCATATCATCGACGATCACAATATCCTTGCCGTCAATATTATCTCCTAAGAATTCATGCGCAACGATGGGATTTTTGCCATTTACGATCACGGAGTAATCGCGGCGCTTATAAAACATACCGATGTTGACGCCGAGCACATTTGCAAAATAAGTGGTACGGTCGAGTGCGCCTTCATCCGGGCTGATAACCATCATATGATCCTTGTCGATGATGAGATCCGGCACGTTGTCGAGCAGGGCACGCATGAACTGATACGGAGGGGTAAAGTTATCGAAGCCGCACAGAGGGGTTGCGTTCTGTACTCTGGGGTCGTGCGCATCGAAGGTGATAAAGTTGGGTAACGCCCATTTCAGCGAGCTCTGTCAGTGCATAGGCGCAGTCCAAAGATTCACGGCCGCTTCTTTTGTGCTGACGGCCTTCGTACAGGAAGGGCATAATGACATTGATTCTCTTTGCCTTACCTTCTACGGCGGCAATCATTCTTTTTAAGTCCTGATAATGGTCATCTGGAGACATATGGTTGGTATAGCCGTTTAAAGAATAGGTCAGGCTATGGTTGCAGACATCGACCAGAAGATAGAGGTCGGTACCGCGGACGGATTCGTGTAGTTCACCCTTGCCTTCCCCACTGCCGAAACGGGGGCAGCTGGCGTCAACCAGATAGTTGTTTTCAATATAGCCGCGGAATGCAGGATCGTCATGTACGGTCTTGCGCATATTTCTGCGGAATGTTACGAGATAATCATTGACATTTCTGCCGAGCTTCTCTGCGGAGTTTAACGCAATGATTTTCAGAGGGCCAACGGGAAGTGCATTTTCCAGTTCGCGTAAATTAGGCATTTGATTTTCCTCCATTATATCCTGATGGAATTCATCAGACAGTACATTTACCTTTCATTTATATCATCCGCCTGTTGGCGCGTCAAGAAATTTCTCGTGACAGAGCGGGATTTTTCTAGTAAAATAGGAAGGTACAGGAATTGGATTCAAAAAAAAGAAGAATTTCCGATCAGAAAGCATGCAGGAGTAGGATAGTTCATGAAGAAGCAAAAAGGGCATTTGATTAAAACTGTAAAACCGGACAGCATCGCAGAGGAGATGGGGATAGAACCCGGAGATCGCCTGCTGGAGATCAACGGTGAAACGGTAGAAGATATTTTTGATTATCAATATATGATCGAGGAAGAGTATGTGGAGGTGCTGATCGCCAAGCCGTCCGGGGAAGAATGGCTGTTGGAGATCGATAAGGATTACGCGGAGGATCTGGGAGTCGAGTTTGAAAACGGACTGATGGACGATTACCGTTCCTGCAGCAACAAATGTATTTTCTGTTTTCATCGACCAGATGCCGAAGGGAATGCGGGAAACACTGTATTTTAAAGATGACGATTCGCGTCTTTCCTTTTTGCAGGGCAACTATGTGACTCTGACAAACATGTCTGACAAGGATGTGGAACGTGTGATCAAATATCATATGTCTCCGATCAATATTTCCTTTCAGACCACAAATCCGGAGCTGCGCTGCATGATGCTGCACAACCGTTTTGCAGGCGACGCGCTCAAAAAGGTCGATCGCTTTTACGAGGCGGGCATCGAGATGAACGGTCAGATCGTTTTATGCAAGGGAGTCAACGACGGTGCAGAGCTGGAACGCAGCATTTCCGACATGTCGAAATATTTGCCGCATCTGCGCAGCGTGTCGGTTGTGCCGGTTGGACTGTCGAAATACCGGGAGGGACTGTATCCTCTGGAGCCCTTTACAAAAAGAAGACGCGCAGCAGGTGCTTGCGACGATCCACAAATGGCAGGAAAAGCTTTTTCCCGAGTACGGTCTGCATTTTATCCACGCCAGCGACGAATGGTATATCCTGGCGGAAGAGGAGATTCCGGACGAGGATAACTACGATGGGTATCTGCAGCTGGAAAACGGTGTCGGCATGATACGGCTTTTGCTGGAAGAATTTGAAGATTCCCTGCGGCAGCTTCGAAAAAGCGGCGCGATGGAGCGCTGGAATCACAGAAAGCGGGAAATTTCTACAGTAACCGGCAGAATTGTCGCACCCTACATCGAACGGATGGCGAGACGGATGGAGGAAGAATTTCCGGGGCTCTGTGTCCATGTGCATCCGATCCGCAACGACTTTTTTGGGGAACGGATTACGGTAACAGGGCTTTTAACCGGACAGGATATCATGGCGCAGTTAAAGGGCGAGCATCTGGGCGAAGAGCTGCTGTTGCCGATCAACGTCCTTCGAAGCGGCGAAAGGGTGCTGTTGGACGACTATACGGTTGAGGATATTTCCAGCGCTTTACAAGTACCCGTGAATATTGTAAAAAATCAAGCGGATATGATTTTACGGAAAGTTTGCTGGGCAAATTTTAACCCCAGTCCGGAAATTGCAGCTGTGCAGTTTAGAAAAATCAGCGCATTGCCAAAGGACAGGCGGGAGAAATGTTGTCCGTTATAAGGAAAGGAGCATATATGGCAAGAAAAAAGAAAGCCAATCGTTGCAGTAGTTGGCAGACCCAATGTCGGAAAATCGACACTGTTCAACGCACTGGCGGGAGAGATGATCTCTATCGTAAAGGATACACCGGGCATTACAAGAGACCGTATTTATGCGGACATTTCGTGGTTGGATAAAAATTTTACCCTGATTGATACCGGCGGTATCGAGCCGGATTCCGGGGACATCATTTTGTCCCAGATGCGGGAGCAGGCACAGATCGCCATCGACACGGCGGACGTGATTCTGTTTATGGTAGATGTCAAGCAGGGATTGGTGGATGCAGATTCCAAGGTAGCGGATATGCTGCGCCGTTCCCACAAGCCGGTGGTTTTGGTGGTCAACAAAGTAGACAGCTTCCAGAAATACATGGCGGATGTCTATGAGTTTTATAATTTGGGGATCGGTGATCCGTGGCCGATCTCTGCGGCAAACCGGATGGGGATCGGCGATATGCTGGACGAAGTTGTACGTCATTTTCCTGAAGATGCAGAGATGGAAGAGGAGGATGATCGTCCGAAAATTGCGATTGTCGGAAAACCGAATGTCGGCAAATCGTCCATTATTAACCGTTTGATCGGTGAAAACCGGGTGATCGTTTCCAATATTGCAGGTACAACGCGGGATGCGGTGGATACCGAGGTAATGCATAACGGAAAAGAGTACATCTTCATTGATACGGCAGGTCTTCGACGCAAAAATAAAATTAAAGAAGAGCTGGAGCGTTATATGATCGTCCGCACCGTCAGCGCGGTAGAGCGCGCCGATGTCGTCGTGCTTGTCATCGATGCGGAAGAGGGCGTGACCGAGCAGGATGCCAAGATTGCAGGAATTGCTCATGAGCGGGGCAAGGGCATGATCATTGCGGTCAACAAGTGGGACGCCATCGAGAAAAATGATAAGACGATTTATCGTTTCCAGGAAAAGATCCGAAACACCCTTTCCTTTATGCCGTATGCAGAGATTATTTTCATTTCTGCACTGACCGGGCAGCGTCTGCCCAAGCTGTTTGAGACGATCGATGCAGTCATTGAGAACCATGCGCTGAGGGTTGCAACGGGCGTATTGAATGAAATTATGGCGGAAGCGGTTGCATTGCAGCAGCCTCCGACGGACAAGGGAAAGCGTCTGCGGCTGTATTACATTACGCAGGTATCGGTAAAGCCTCCGACATTTGTTATTTTCGTCAACGATAAAGGGCTGATGCACTTCTCGTATACGAGATATATAGAAAATAAAATCCGCGAGGCGTTTGGATTCCGCGGAACACCTCTGAAATTCATTATCAGAGAGAGGAAGGAGAATAACGAATGATGGAACGTCTCTGGTCTGTGTAGCCATCGGCTATCTGTTCGGTCTGTTTCAGACTGCCTATATTTATGGAAAGCTGCATGGAATCGATATCCGCAATTACGGAAGCGGCAATGCGGGAACGACAAATACGCTGCGCGTGCTCGGTACAAAGGCAGGACTGATCGTACTGGCAGGAGATATTTTAAAATGTATCCTGGCAATCGCAGCAGTGCGCTTGTTGTTTGCAGGCGGCGTACATGAGGATATGTATTATCTGCTTGCGATGTATGCGGCACTCGGTGCAATTCTGGGACACGACTATCCGTTTTATTTAGGCTTTAAGGGCGGCAAGGGCATTGCTGCGACAGCAGGCCTGATCCTGGCGATCCATCCGGCATTTATCCCAATGGGTGTGATCCTGTTTTTCGGTACCTTCCTGCTGACGCATTATGTTTCCCTCGGTTCCCTGTTGGTTTATGCAGGATTCCTGATCGAAATGGTGATTATGGGACAGATGGATCTGTTTTCCATGCCGGTCGGACACCAGATTGAGATGTATGTGATCGCGGCGTTTCTGACGGCAATGGCGTATTGGAAGCACCGGGAGAATATCAAACGTCTGCTTTCCGGTACAGAACGCAAGACCTATCTTTTTAAGAAAAATAAAGAAGCGCTGAACTAAGAAACAAAGCAGATATAAATTAGAGTAGGATGGTAAAATAACTATGGCAAAAATCGGTATGATCGGTGCCGGCAGCTGGGGCACTGCGTTGACCTGGCTTTTGACAAATAACGGACATCAGGTAACGGTATGGAGCGCACTTGCGGATGAGATTACGATGCTGCAGGAAAAGCATGAACAGACCTCCAAGCTGCCGGGAGTCATTCTGGATGACAGTGTGGTATTCACAACAGATTTAAAGGCTGCTGTGGAGGGTATGGATCTACTCGTTTTGGCAGTTCCGTCCCCGTTTACCAGAAGCACGGCCCATCAGTTAAAGGATGTGGCAGCACAGGGACAGATCAAAATCGTAAACGTTGCAAAGGGCGTGGAAGAAAACACGCTGATGACGCTTTCTCAGATCATTGAAGAAGAGGTTCTGCAGGCGGAGGTGGCAGTGCTTTCCGGTCCGTCCCATGCGGAAGAGGTGGGCAAGGGAATCCCTACGACGATCGTTGTCGGTTCTAAGAAAAAAGAAATTGCGGAAAAAATCCAGGGCATTTTTATGAGCCCGGTATTCCGCGTGTATACAAGCCCGGATGTGCTTGGTATCGAGCTGGGTGCAGCGCTTAAAAATGTCGTTGCGCTGGCAGCGGGCGTTGCAGACGGCTTAGGATACGGCGATAACACCAAGGCTGCACTGATTACGCGAGGTATCACGGAAATTGCACGCCTGGGCACTGCGATGGGCGGACGCCGTGAGACGTTCTTTGGACTGAGCGGAATCGGCGACCTGATTGTAACCTGTGCCAGCATGCATTCGAGAAACCGTCGCGCAGGCATCCTGATCGGAAAAGGATACACGATGGAAGAGGCCATGAACGAAGTCAAGATGGTCGTTGAGGGCGTGTATTCTGCAAAGGCAGCCCTGGGTCTGGCACACAAGTACGAAACATCGATGCCGATCATCGAGCAGGTCAATCTGGTGCTGTTCGGCGGAAAGCCCGCAAAAGAAGCAGTGGCAGATTTGATGCTGCGGGATAAAAAAGTAGAAATCTCCGATACAGAGTGGGAATGAAGCAAAAAAAGAGAGCCGAGAGGCTCTCTTTTTTTGCGCTACTTCTGAATTTCCGTTAGGGAATTTAGAAGGTTCTATTTAAAAAGAGAACCGCGAGGTTCTCTTTTTTGCGCTACTTTCGAATTTCCGCAGGAAATTTGAAAGGTTCTATCTAAAAGAGAGCCGGGAGGCTCTCTTTTTTGCGCTACTTCTGAATTTCCGTTAGGGAATTTAGAAGGTTCTATTTAAAAGAGAGCCGGGAGGCTCTCTTTTTTTGCGCTACTTTTGAATTTCCGAAGGAAATTTAAAAAGGAAATTTAGAAGGTTCCTTCTTATCGGATCGCTTCCACGATCATGCGGGTTGTCTTAGGCTTGTTCATGGAATAAATATGGATACCGTCTACGCCGTGCTGTTTTTTAAATCAAGAATCTGGCGGATTGCATAATCGATACCGGCTTTTCTCATATCTTCCGGGTTTTCTCCGTAAGTCGCAATGATGTCGGCCAGCTCTTTCGGAACGGAAGAGCCGGAGAGGGTTACCGTCGTGCCGAGCTGCTTTGCGGAAGTGATCGGCATGATGCCTGCGCAGACCGGAAGCGTAATGCCTGCATGGTTTTTCTTTTCCAGGAAACGGTAGAAGCTGTCATTTTCAAAGAACAGCTGAGTGATGAAAAACGCTGCGCCTGCTTCCTGCTTTTCTTTCAGGTAAGCAATATCGCTGTCAAGGCTTTCTGCTTCGAAATGCTTTTCGGGATAGCATGCGCCTGCGACTTCCAGATCGGTATGCTCCTTTAAGAAGCGAGTCAGATCGGAAGCATGGGCAAAGGCACGGTTTTCAAACTGTGCATCATCCATCCAGGTCGGTCTGTCACCGCGAAGCGCCAGTACATGGGAAAGACCCGCCTGCTTCATGTCATCAGTAACGGTGAGAATGTCCTCTTTGGAGGAGCCGACACAGGTCATATGGGCAACTGCCGGAATGTGGAGACTGTTCTGGATGAAGGAAGCCAGCTCCACCGTGCGTTTGGAACGGCTGCCGCCTGCGCCGTAGGTTACGCTGATAAAATCCGGCTGCAGCTCGGAAAGCTGATGCAGGACGTTCTGCGCGTTTGTAAATTCGTCGTCCTTCTTGGGAGGAAATACCTCAAAAGAAAGGGTCTGTTTCTGGGAAAATAAATCTTTAATCATAGGTAAGAAATCCTTTTCTGTAGTGTGCATCAAACAAACCTGAGTTCAGGAACCGCTTGATTTTGAATCTTAAATATCGTACCATGAACTTAGCTGTAATTCAAGCTTGGCATAAGTAAAAAGATGAATGGAGGATAGTGAGAAAAATAAGCGTGATCGCTTATTTTTCACACAGCTATTTGTGCCGCAAGCGTCACAAAGTAGCTAGGATCGCAGAGCAGAACTGGAAGTTCTGCTCGCGGTTCCTTCGGCGCAAAGCGCCTGCGGAATGGAGGATAGTATGAAACTGGAAACACTGATGAGTATCAAAGAACGTAGAAGCGTGCGTTCTTATCGGAAAGAACAAATTTCGAAGGAAGAGCTGGATGCAGTTCTGGAGGCTGGAACTTATGCGGCGTCCGGGATGGGACGTCAGCCCGCGAAGATGGTTGTGGTTCAGGAGCCTGAATTGATTGCGAAGCTTTCCAAAATGAACGGGCGGTTATGGGAGCAGATTCTGATCCATTTTATGGAGCGCCTACTGTAGTGATCGTTTTTGCAGATACAAATGCCGGAACATGGCTGCAGGACGGTTCGCTCGTGATGGGCAATCTGATGCTTGCTGCTTATGCAGTCGGGCTTGGCTCCTGCTGGATCAACCGCGCAAAGGAGATGTTTGAAAGCGCAGAAGGCAAAGCACTGATGAAAGAATGGGGAATTGCAGATACCTATGCTGGCGTTGCCTGCTGTATCTTAGGCTATGCGGACGGTCCGCTGCCGGAGGCAAAGCCGAGAAAGAACGATTACATCGTAAGAGTGTAAGGAGAGAACAGCCCCGGTTCTTATCTGGAACGATAGGAACTGGGGCTGATTTTGTAATAATTGCGGAAGCAGGCGCCGCAGTCGATGCAGTGCTTGTTTTGAGAGAGGGGAAAGTCTGTGGCATCGGACAGATGGAAATCCTAGAAAAAGAAAGTACGCAAATGGTCAAACAGCCTGTATAATAGAGCAGAAGTGAATGAAACATAAAATTACAGAGGGAGAAACGGAATGATTCAATTTTTACAGGAGGCGGCCCATGTTGTGCCGTCGAAGCGCCAGCTGGACTGGTATGAGCTGGAAAGCTATGCGTTTATTCATTTTGGAGTAAATACCTTTACGAATCGGGAATGGGGAGATGGAACCGAGCCGGAATCTATTTTTAATCCTGAAAATCTGGACTGCGATCAGTGGGTGGAAGCGATCAAGGCGGCAGGCATGAAGGGAATGGTGCTGACAGCAAAGCATCACGACGGTTTCTGCCTTTGGCCTTCCAAATATACGGAGCATTCCGTGAAAAACAGCCCGTGCAAAAAAGACGTTGTCCGGGAAGCTGCCGAAGCATGTAAAAGGGGCGGCATCAAGTTCGGATTTTATCTGTCTCCGTGGGATCGGAACGCTTCCTGCTACGGGACGCCGGAATATAACGACTATTTCTGCAACCAGCTGACGGAGCTTCTGACAGAGTACGGCGATATCTTTTATGTCTGGTTTGACAACGCCTGCGGAGAAGGTCTAAACGGCAGAAAACAGGTATACGATTTTCCTCGTTATATTGAGCTGATCCGGAAATATCAGCCCAATGCGGTTATTTTTAACGATTTCGGACCGGATATCCGGTGGTGTGGCAACGAAGCCGGTAAACCGAGACATTCCGAATGGGCGGTCATCCCGTCCGAACTGTGTCATTTGAGCAGGGTGCAGACGGGTCCCGGACCGATGGCGGAGGAAGGAAGCCTTTCCTGGATTTACAATACCGAACAGGAGTTAGGAACGATGCCGAATATTCTCTACACGAAGGGGCTGACCTTTACGCCTACGGAGATCAATATGTCTATCCGTCCGGGCTGGTTCTGGCATCTGGAAGAGGAGCCTCACTCCCTGGAACGCCTGTTTACTACCTATCTGGGAAGCGTCGGGTCGAATGCGTGTATGCACCTGAATTTGCCGCCTAACACAGACGGACGTATTGATGAGCGGGACGTAAAGCGTCTCAAAGAGTTCGGCGCACTGCTGCAAGAAGAGTTCGGCACTGAGCTGGATGTCAAAGTCCGGGAAGAGGAAAGTCCCAAAACGCAGAAGGTCTATACGATTTCCTTAAAGCAACCCACCGACCAGATCCGCTATGTTTCGCTGCGGGAAGATCTGACCAAGGGTCAGCGCGTAGAGAGCTTTCGGATTACGGCGCAGTCCGGCAGCGGCAATCAGTATCCGCTGTATCAGGGCACTGTCATCGGAAACCGCAAAATCTGCCAGCTGCAGAATCCCTTCGGCGAGCAGAACCCGCTGATTAACGACATGGAAGATCGCATCTGTCAGATTCAGGTACAGATCACTGCGGCGAGGGATGAAGTATTCTTAAAAGACATTAAAATCTATTAAGAAAACTGCAGATAGACTTCGCCAGATCAAGGAGGAATACAGGTTTAATTCTGTGAGATAAGATGCCACGAAAAAAAGAGCTGCCGTATGGCAGCTCTTTGATGTTATCCCAGCACCTTCTGGAATGCCTCCCAGGCAACGCAGAACGCCTTTTCCGTGTTGTTTTCGGTGCGAATCGCAGCGTTGTGTTCTAATGCTGCAAGACCGCTGAAATTGGCTAAATGCGGCTCGAGGCTCAAAAAGCCGTGATAGCCGGAAGCATCGAGCTTTTGGAAAATTTCCGGCAGATGTCCGTCGCCTGTGCCTGCCGGAACAACTTCTCTGGTAGCAAAGAGCGCGTCCTTGACGTGGACATAGGAAATATAGGGGGAGAGCATTTCATAAGCCTCTAACGGATCCTGACCGCACTGGATAAAGTTCGCAAAGTCGAACGTGCAGGAGAAGTGCTTTCCTGCAAATTGCTGCATCAGGTCGAGGCAGCGGGATGCGTTGTCGCCGTAAATACCTTTTTCATTTTCATGCAGCAGGGTGATATTGTTATGCGCAGCCTCTGCAATCATCGCCTCCGTCCGGAAAAGCACCTCGGAGCGGCAGTCTGCCGCAGCATAGTTTTCCGGGATATAGAAGCTGAACATACGGATATAGGGCGTTTCGAAGATGTCTGCCATCTGTTCCGTATGGGAAAGCTTCTGCAGGTGCGCATCGAAATCATCGTTAATTCCGATTTTGCCGATCGGAGAGCCGATGGCGGAAATGCGGATATTTGCCTGATCGAGCTTTTTCTTTACCTCTTTTGCAAAATTCATCGTAAAATCGGATACATTTATGCCGTCCGCGCTGCGCAGCTCGACGTAGGAAATGCCGAGCCGGGAAAGCACTTCGATCTGGCGGTCTAGGGATTCCGCGATTTCGTCAGCAAAGCAGCTGACCGGGCAGGAAGAGAGCAGTTTATGTTGTGTGTTCATGACGGGTTACCTCGTTGTTTTTTGTTGTGTGGGGCGGAGAGACAGCGTGCATTCTATTGTTCGATGAGTGTTACACTGTGTCCGCTGCGGGCGGACTCATACGTTCCAAGCATCAGGCGGATGCTCGGCTCCATTGTTTCCAGGTTTAAGCTAAAGCGCCGGTTGTCGCGCAGTGACTGATAGAAATCCGAAATGCATGCGGTGTGCCCGGTGCCCCAGTAGCTCTTGCCGATCGGGACCAGCGTTTCGACGGAAAGCTGATAAGGCGCAGCGTCTTTGGGATATACCGTGACGTGCGGGTCTTCCACGCGGATTGTCATATTTTCGCAGGCAATTTCGATCAGCGGTGCGACATCTGCGCAGTAGGAGGTCGTCGCATAGAAGCTTGCATGGACGCCGTTAAAGTCAATATAGGCTTCGAGCGTATCCTCGACTTCGATTACGTCTTTTAAATGGTGGTTGGTTATCGTTGCATCGACCGTAGTCGGGTCGCCGAGCAAAAAGCAGAGCAGATCCTGTGTGTGGACGGACTGGTTGATCAAAACGCCGCCGCCCTCGGTTTTTAAGCTGCCTCTCCAGCCGCTTTCGGTATAATAAGCTGCGCCTCTGCACCAGGTTACGAACGCACGTGCGCCGAGGACTTTTCCGGCTTTGCCGGAGTCGATCAGATCCTTTGCCGCGCGGATGCTGGCGTTATAGCGGTTCTGATAACAGAAGCCGAGCTGTGCCTCAGATTTTGCAGCAGCTTTTTTCAGCTCTTCGAGCTGGTCAAAAGAGATCGCAGGCGGCTTTTCCATAAAGACGTTGATATTTCGTTCCAGGGCATAAATCGTCATTGGAACGTGCAGATAGTGCGGCGTGCAGATATGCAGGACATCCGGCTTTTCTGCATCAAGCATGCTTTCGAGGGACGGATAGGGCTTGGTATGGAAATTTTCCGCATAAGTCTGCGCTTTTTCGGGTTTGATATCGGCGGCAGCGACAAATTCCGTATCAATGCCGGAGGTCAGGACGCTGCCGTGTACGGCGGCAATACCGCCGCAGCCAACCAGACAGGTTTTCATGCCTTTACGCCTCCTTTGTCGGTATTGTCTGAAACCTTGCTTCCATAGCTGTCAGAGGTATCGAACGTCGCTTCGGTCACTTCGGTTTTGACTTTGGAGGCTTTGCGGTGCTCATTTAATTTTTCAAGGAAAAGCGCTTCATCGATCGGCAGGGTAACTGTCTGGTCTGTCCAGGAGGAAAGGTGCATCGCATTGGAAAGCTCCAGACCTCGGATCCCCTCGGTCCCGTCTGCAACGAGCGGTTCGCCGCGCAGGATCGCGCCTGCAAAAGCGTTCAATACGCCGACATGCTGCGGATTTTTGCCGTCCAGTTCGATTGTGACCTCATGTCCGGCGGGCTGTTCGAAGCCGCCTGTTGCCGTAAAGCAGAAGTCGCGTTCGCTCTGTTCGAGCTCGAAGAACGTCAGGTTGTCATGCTCTGCTACGAGCTTGCCGCGTTCCAAAGTGATTTCAAAACGGTTCGTGCCGGGAGCATCTGCCGTGGTCGTGACGAAAACGCCGGTTGCGCCATTCGGGAATTCGAGATAAGCGGTTACATCGTCCTCGACCTCGATCTGATGCCATTTGCCGTTGTGGCAGAAGGCACGGACGCGGCAGGGGAGTCCACAGATCCACTGCAGGAGGTCTAAGTTGTGCGGGCACTGGTTTAACAGCACGCCGCCGCCTTCGCCGTCCCAGGTTGCGCGCCAGCCGCCGGAGTTATAGTAAGCCTGTGTGCGGTACCAGTCGGTGATGATCCAGTTGACGCGCTTGATCTGACCGTATTTGCCGCTCTGTACCATTTCATGCATCTTTCTGTAAACGCAGTTGGTGCGCTGGTTGAACATCATGCCGAACACTTTGCCGGAGCGGATGGCAGCTTCGTTCATTTCGCGAACCTGCTTGGTATAAACGCCTGCGGGCTTTTCACTCATGACATGAAGCCCGTGTTCGAATGCGAGGATCGCAAGGCGCGGATGCTCGTAGTGGGGCGTTGCGATGATAACGGCGTCGCACAGACCGGATTCGATCAGCTGGTCGCCGTTTTCAAAAAGAACGACATCATCGGGCAGCGTCTCCTTTGCCCAGTCGCGTCTGGACTGCCGCAGGTCTGCAGCGGCGGTCAGTTTGAGTTCGGGCGTCAGACCGGCGAGGATGTTGTTGCAGTGGGCACTGCCCATATTTCCAAGTCCGATGATGCCAAGTTTTACCTGATTCATAAGTACCTCCTCTTGATACAGAAATTTCGGTAATGCAAAATTCGCCTGTGTCGATTTAGCTCCGGCAGTAGGCATTTGCTGCCGGATGAAAGTCTGATTTAGCGGTAGCCAGCATTTGCCAGATTTTCATAGCTGGTCTTTAAGCAGTCGAAGGGGCTTTCCCCATAGCAGTCATCCTGCTCAACGAGCATATATTTGCAGTTGGAAGCTTCCAGCGCATGGAAAATAGCGGAGAAGTTTAAGTTGCCTTCCATAACCGGAGCCATGACCGGCTGCCGGTTTTTTTTACCTTCATATCTTTTAAGTGGACGCAGGGAATCCGGTCGCTCATCTGCGAGATCCAGTCACAGACGTCAGCGCCTGCTGCCGCAACCCAGTAAGTATCGAGCGTGACTCCCATTTCATCCGGTGCAAAGCCCTCGAGGAGATATTCCAAAATCCGGCGGTTGGGCGCAGCATTTGGAAGATTTTCCGCGGTAAAAGTTTCGAACTCGAGGTTATGGTTGTGGTACATGAAAAGCTTTCCTGCCGCCGCGATTTTTTTCGCAGGCTCTTTAAAATCGGAAATAAAGTGGGAAAGCCACTCTTTGGTGCGGTATTTGTCCGGCATACAGCCAAGACCGATATAGCTGCAGCCGAGGATATCGTGCTCTTTGATGAGCGCGTCGGTATCGTGCAGAATCCGTTCGGGATCGCTGTGGGTCAGGACAATGGAAATGCCCGCGCGGTCACAAATTTCACGGATCTGCTCCGGCTTAATCTGTTTGGAAACGGCGGAAAGCTGGACGGCTTTATAACCGATGTCAGCGATTTTTTGAATGGTACAGGTAAAGTCTTCGATCGTCTGTGTGTAGCTGCGGACGGTGTAGAGCTGTGCCCCTGTCTGTAGCATGAGAAAGTTCCCCCTTTCAATGGTTGCTGTCTGAATATCATGCATTCCTATGATATCCCCATTATAGCAAAAAGACGATTGTAAGAGAAGTTGGCTATATTGTAAAAGTTGCGATTTCGTGCTAGTTTTGTGGTAAAAGAATTCCTATGTATTACAGAAAGGACGTCTCATGAAAAAAGAATTAGAGAGCAGATTTGTCACGCGCCAATACATGCTGGCGCAGGATTTTGAAGTTTATTATTACAGCGATAGCGGGATGGCAGAGGTGCGGACGCATTCCCACGATTATTATGAATTTTATTTTTTCCTGGAAGGGGACGTCTGTATGAAGATCGGAGAGCGTTCCTATTTGCTCAAGTACGGAGATATCATCCTGATTCCGCCTCAGATTCCGCACTGTGCGATCATCCAGAATCCACATAAGCCGTACCGACGGTTTGTGTTCTGGATCAGCTGTAGTTATGCAGATCAGCTGCAAAAACAGTCAGACAGCTATGGGTATCTGATCGAGCGGGCGACAAAGCGTCAGGAATATGTGCTGCATCAGGAGGAGATCGCATTTCGGGAAACGCAGGCAAAGGTGCTCCGACTTTTAGAAGAGATGCGGCAGGACAGGTTTGGAAAGGATGCGAAGATTCCGCTCTGTATTGGTGAACTTGTGCTGCATTTAAATCGCGAGGCATACGCACAGGAGCACCCGATCCGGGAGCGGGCGATGCAGGGACTGTATGAAATGATGATGGATTATATAGAAGAGCATTTAAAAGAAAACCTTGATCTGAACGAGCTTTCGCACATCTTTCATGTGAGCAAATATCATATTTCCCATGTGTTCAAGGATGAGACGGGGATTTCTGTACATCAGTATATTCTGAAAAAAAGGCTTGATGCCTGCAAAAGCGCTATCCGCAGCGGCGATAAGATCACGAGCGTCTACCCGGTGTTTGGATTTCGGGATTATTCCGCTTTTTACCGGGCATTTCGGAAGGAATATGGGATTTCCCCGAAAGAATATCGGGAGATGTTGGAGAAGCTGGAAGCGATGTCCGGAAGTGATTGAATTTCCTGCGGAAATTTAGAAGTAGCGCCCCAAAGTGGAACCTTTCAGATTTCCTGCGGAAATTTAGAAGTAGCGCCTTAAAGTGGAACCTTCTCAATTCCCATAGGGAATTGAGAGTAGAAAAAAGAGAGCCTTACGGCTCTCTTTTTTTGCTTCATTCTCGACCATCCCAGCAGTAGGTGCAGAGCTTGTCTTTGTCCAGGCCAACAGATTCGATCATATCGTCGAGCCTGTGGTAGCGCAGGGTTGTGAACTTTAACTGGCTGCAGATCCGGCGGATCATTTCCTGATACTGATCGGATTCGGGGTCTGCATAAACCTCGAGGTTCGGATACTTATCGGTGCCCTCCATGTCCTGAATGACACGGCGGGTGATCAGATCCATCTCCGAAGAGGAACGGGAGAAGTTTAAGTATTTACAGCCATAGAGCAGGGGAGGACATGCGGGACGGATATGTACCTCTCTTGCACCGCTTTGGTATAAAAATTCAGTTGTTTCCCGCAGCTGTGTACCACGGACAATGGAGTCGTCAAATCAACAGCAGGCTTCTGTTCTGAATCAGGTCATGAACCGGGATCAGCTTCATCTTTGCGATGAGGTTTCGGCGGCTCTGCATGGTCGGCATAAAGGAACGCGGCCAGGTAGGCGTATATTTGATGAACGGTCTGGAATAGGGAATACCGGATTCATTGGCGTAACCGATGGCATGTGCAACGCCGGAATCCGGTACGCCTGCGACGATATCGGGATGAATCGTGCCGGCATCTCTTTTTGCGAGGGCAGCGCCGCAGTTATAACGCATGCGCTCCACGCTGATACCTTCGTAGGTGGAAGAGGGATATCCATAATAAATCCAGAGGAATGTGCAGATTTTCATCTTTTTTGCCTGGAGCGACCAGCGTGCGGACCCCTTCGGGAGTCATGATGACAATTTCTCCGGGACCGAGCTCCCGCAGTGGCTGATAGCCGAGGTTTAAATAGGAAAATCCTTCAAAAGCGAGACAGTGCGCACCTTCCTTGCGTCCGAGGGAAAATCGGGGTACGTCCCAGCTTGTCGCGGGCTGCGTAGATTCCCTTGGGGGTTAAAGGACGATCGACATGGAACCGTCGATGATATCCTGCGCGTACTGAATGCCCTCGATCAGGTTTTCTTTCTGGTTGATCAGAGCAGCAACGGCTTCGGTTGCGTTGATTTCACCGCCGCTCAATTCAAAGAAATGGGTCGGGGATGAGTTCATGATCTTATCGACGATCGTATCGATGTTGTTGATTTTGCCGATGGTCATGATTGCATATGTGCCATGGTGAGAGCGGATCAGCAGGGGCTGAGGCTCATAGTCGGAGATACAGCCGATTCCGAGATGTCCGCTTAAGTTGTTCAAGTCTTTGTCAAATTTGGTTCGGAAAGGAGTGTTTTCAATGTTGTGAATTGCCCGATGAAAGCCTTCCTTTTGGTGATAAACCGTCATTCCGGCACGCCTTGTTCCCAGATGGGAATGATAGTCCGTTCCGAAAAACAGGTCAAAAAAATACAGTCTTCTTTTTGATGCTACTCCAAAAAATCCGCTCATTTTCGTCCTCCGGTATAAAAAATTGTTTCAGGCCATACGCATTTTATTGTAGCACAGACATTTCAGAAGCACAATCACAAATGGGTCGAGTATGCAAAAGAAAAGAAACATGGGAATCGATTTTAACCCAACGTTTTTCTACCATGAAAAGGCAGCAAAGCTTACGCTATCCAGCCCGGACGAAGAAATTCGCCGGTTTTGGATTCGACACGGGCAGGCATGTATCTGCATTTCCCAGTATTTTGCAGAAGAACTGGGGCAGTCCTGTGTGATGAACATCTGGATTCCGGACGGCTATAAGGATATTCCGGCAGACCGACTCGGACCGCGGGCACGTTTTAAGGATTCGCTGGATCAGATTTTATCGATTCCGTATGACCGCTCCAAGGTTTATGTGTGCCTCGAGTCCAAGGTATTTGGCATCGGCCTGGAATCCTATACGTTCGGTTCGAGCGAATTTTGCTTGAATTATGCGGCGAAAAACGGTATTATCAGCTTGATGGACAATGGACATTATCATCCGGCCGAGGTGGTCTCGGACAAGCTTCAGACGATTACGCCGGAGGATTTTCGCGTGCTGGCAAAAGATTTTAAAGTGACATTACCGGAGAGATTTTTGTGTCAACTACCCACGACCTAAAGGTCATGGGCTTGTAACTGCCCAGTCGTACTAACGGTTTACACCTCCGACCTTTAACCCCAATAGATACTGCTATCTAAAGTGGCGTTACATCATAGGATGGTTGACAACACCCTTTGTAGCAGAGTTTACTCTGTTACAACTGTATTAGGTACTTGGCTATCTGCAAGATAGTCTATTCCCATACGATACAGATTCATAGCTCCAATGCGGTCATCATTAGATTTATAACCACAGTTTTTGCAAGTAAACAGATGCATCTTCTTATTGCGGTTAGCCTTTTCAATGTGTCCACAACAAGGGCAACACTGACTGACTTTGTATAGCGAGGATCTACCTTAATAACAGAAGATTGATTCTGTTTTGCTTTGTAGATTAGTTTTTGCTCAAGGTCATAGAAAGACCATGATACAGAAACATAACGGTCTTTTGTTTTAACACGTTCTGCAGCATTACGAATACCTGATAAATCTTCCAATACAAAGAGAGTGTGCTTGGGGTTATTTTTGACGAGTGCCTTTGATACCTGATGGTTAATATCCTGCATCCAACGGTTTTCTCGCCCACCAATAGCTTTTATTCTTCGTCTTGAAGATGAGGTCTGTCGCATTTGGAGTTCTTTACGAAGTTTGGAATAATTAGCACGTTTTTGCTTCATAGCCTTACCACTAACAAATCCAGACTTGTTTTTGCTGTCATAAGTGGCAATAACAAAGTTAATACCTCTATCTATACCCACAACATTACAGATGTCAGAAACATTACTTTCTTCGACATCGTAGGTTACTGGTATGTGAAGATAATACTTGCCATGCTTATTTACAAGTTTAGCTGTACCAAACTTATAAATCGTATGGTCGAAATACTTAGACATTCCGTCTGCAAAATAAGATAACTTCACACGACCGTTTAGCGTATTGATTGAAAAGCAGTTTTGTGTTAAGGAATAATCTCTGTTCCAAACCAAATCATACTGAGGCTTTTTGAACGAGGGTTTCATCCATTCGTTTTGATTCTCAAGAATGGTCTTATATCTGGCGATAACAGTCTTCAAAACAGACTGAGCCATTTGCGATTTAAGGTTAAAATTTTCTCCGTAAAGTAGAATACAAAACCTTATTGAGCGAAAACTGCTTTAAGTCATGAGTACGGAATACATAGTCTGAAACATAATTGCAGGCATTACGATAAACAGACATAGTTTCATCAAGCAAAACCTTATCTGTTTCATCTACGACTATTTGAATTTTAACTGTAATAGTCATTTGTTCCATATATGTACTCCTTTCATAGATATTTCACTAAATATATTATATAATAATAATTAGTGAAAATCAATGTTTTGAGGTGAATTATGGATAATAGATACAATCGTCATAACAGATGGAAATACAGCCTTAAAGTACATATAGTTCTAGTAACCAAATATCGTAAACAATTACTCAAAGATTCTATCGCTGATGATGTTAAACAAAAGATTTTCGATATTGCTAATACTTATGGCTACGAAATTATTGGAAACCGACAAATATGGTTTCGTTTCTTTACGTCTAAATATTGTAAAATTGTAAAACAAGAAAAACGTATTATTTTGGCACAAATATGGTTCAGAAACAGATTGGAAGAAAAAAATATTTTGGTCAGACGGATATTTTGCTTGCAGCATTGGAGAAGTATCGTCAACTACCATACAAAAAATATATTGAGAATCAGGGTTAACGATTAAAGATTTACAAGGCTCCTCCCACCACCTAAAGGTAGTGGGTTTCCGCCTATGGCAAACGAAAGGATTTTATTTATGAAACAGAATAAAAACCGTGGGCTTTGGCTGGCAGGAACCGTGTGTGCTGCTCTGGCAGCCATTGCCTGCCTTATCGTAGAATATGGATATGAAAAAATCATCCTGCCGAGAGACTATCAGTGGATGTATCCTTGGATGCAGACGGCAGTATTGACCGGGGCAGTGGTTTTTACGATGCTTGCGGTGCTCTGTCAGCTTCCGGCGTCGGGCAAAAAGAAAATAACGGCGATAGGGTGCGTTATCGTTGCAGGCATCGGAGTCGTTGTCTGCAGCGGACTGTCTGAGGCCGGACAGCTTCAGGTGCTGCGCTCCCCTGCCGGAAATTATCAGGTGATCCTGGAAAAAGACGAAGAAACCGGACAGTTGATGTTAAACCGCCCATATAAAGGGTTTTTCCGGTATCAAAAAGAGCTTCTGCCTTTTACAGCAGACAGCAAGGTAAACAGCCGCTGGCTGCAAGAGGATGCCTGTGCACTGTACGGAACCGATACGGACGGCAACCCGGCGGCGTATCTTGCGACCTATGGCAGCCGCAGCATGGACGATATCGCCTATGTGGATCCCCTCAGCACGATGCACGGTATTTGGGAAGGAACGGACGCAGATGGACAGACATGGACCCTCAGCGTCGGCGGTCAGGATGCGGTAAAGGACGCCTGGGTCAGACTTTCCGGGAAAACGGTGACCTCCTGGTATGGAGAGCCGGAATGTGAACGCTATGGTACGATCGGAATGATTCTGAAAGGACGGAACGCAGGCGGATTACTTTGTCGTGCTGAATAAAGACTGCGTCTGGGGAGACAGCGGATTGATCGGCAGCGGAAGTATGACGATTTGCAAGGCTGATTTGGATGAAGAACCGATTATTCTTTCCAGACAGGAAGATGTAGACGGCGACAGAGACTGGTCTGACGCCGGAGGAGTAGAGGATATTGGACAGGCGACCTGGGCAGAAAATCCGGACAGCTCCTTTGATGCGGCATTTGGTGTGGATGCAGAGGATACGGACGCCGGCACAGGCAGCCAGAGTAACGACGAAGAGAGCTGGGACGAAGGTGCGGATGCCGGTTGGCTGCACAGCGAGAGCGAGGCAGAGGCTTCCGTAGAGGGCACGAAGATCCGATATCAGATGATCGTCGAGGATGCGGCGCTGGGCAGTCGGTTTTATGGTCTGATTAAAAGCACGGACGGCGGGGCGCATTGGCAGGTAGTCAGCAGCGATCCCTTCGGCGGACAGATGGGCGGCAGCGTAGAATTTACATTTCTCGATGAAATGTTTGGCTTTGCGACGCTTTCCCACAACGGTGGGGATGCCGCGGTGTTATATGTGACGGAAGACGGCGGAAAGCATTACGAACAGGTAGAATTTGCCCACAAAACCTATACGGACAGCATTGGAAATATCGTCGCACCCTATGATTATCCCAAGATGCCTTATGAAAAAGACGGCGTGATCTATGTGCTGTGCGGACAGGGCGCGGACGGAGATTATGACGGCGGCGACAGCCTACATCTGGCGCGGTACCGCTCAGAGGATTACGGACACAGCTTCGTCTTCGATACGCTGGTGGATGGAACGTCGGAGGGGTGATTCCAGAAATTTCGGAACAGGGGCTTGACAGCCGGAAAGAAACTGTGCTACAATCCGAACCAATGAAGCAAACGACAGAAAAATCCTCTGTTGTTATAACAAAAAAGACTGAGATGGGAAAGAGTAAGACTGAGACGGAACCTACAGAAAGCAGCCGGCTGATGAGAGGCGCAGGGAATGACAGTCCGAATACATCCCGGAGTTCTGCACCAAAACGGTTGTTACGGAGTAGGCTGCAGCGGCGCATGCAGCCGTTATCAGGCAGGGGTATCGCTTTGAATCTGTATCAGAAGCATATTCGAAGCCGTACTTCATGAGGCAGGCAGTGTGAGCTGTCTGTGAAAAAAAGGTGGTAACACGAAGCGTTGGCCCTCGTCCTTTTACAGGATGAGGGCCTTTTTTATCGTATAAAAAGCTTCGTTCTATACGATAAAAAACGCTATAAAGCAGGAGGAACACGAAAATGACAGTATTTGACGAACTCAAAGCCAGAGGACTTCTGGCGCATTTTACAGACGAAGAAGAAAAAATCAAGGAGTTAATCAACAACGGTAAGGCGACCTTTTTATATCGGCTTTGACCCTACTGCAGACAGCCTGCATGTCGGTCATTTCATGGCGCTGTGCCTGATGAAGCGGATGCAGATGGCAGGCAACAAGCCGATCGCCTTAATCGGCGGCGGTACCGGCATGGTCGGTGATCCGTCCGGCAGAAGTGATCTGCGCCAGATGCTGACCCCGGAAACGATCCAGCATAACTGTGATTGCTTCAAGCAGCAGATGAGCCGTTTTATCGATTTTTCCGATGGAAAAGCACTGATGGTCAATAATGCGGATTGGCTTCTGAAGCTGAATTATGTAGAGCTGCTCAGAGAAGGTCGGCGCATGCTTTTCCGTTAACAACATGCTGCGTGCAGAGTGCTATAAACAGCGTATGGCAAAGGGACTGAGCTTCCTGGAATTCAACTACATGATCATGCAGAGCTACGACTTCTACATGCTGTACCAGAAATATGGCTGTAACATGCAGTTCGGCGGCGACGACCAGTGGTCGAATATGCTGGGCGGCACGGAGCTGATCCGCAGAAAGCTCGGAAAAGACGCATATGCGATGACCATTACCCTGCTGTTAAACTCCGAGGGTAAGAAGATGGGCAAGACCCAGAAGGGTGCAGTATGGCTGGATCCCAATAAAACCTCCCCGTTCGAGTTCTACCAGTACTGGAGAAATGTTTCCGATGCAGATGTTATGAAGTGCTTAAAGATGCTGACCTTCCTGCCGATCGAGCAGATCCTGGAGATGGAGCATTGGGAAGGCAGCCAGTTAAACACTGCAAAGGAAATCCTGGCCCACGAGCTGACCGAGCTGGTACACGGTAAGGAAGAGGCTGACAAGGCAGAAGCCGGTGCAAAGGCACTGTTTGCAGGCGGCGCAGACGCAGATATCCCGACCACAACACTGACGGAGGCAGATTTACAGGACGGCAGCATCGATATTTTAGGACTGCTGGTAAAATCCGGTCTGTCCGCATCCCGTTCCGAAGCACGCCGCAGCGTAGAACAGGGCGGCGTATCTGTAAACGGCGAAAAGGTAACAGACGTAAAGACTCCAGTACGCGGGAGAAGATCTGCAGGGCGAAGGCATCACCTTAAAGCGCGGCAAAAAGAGCTTTAAGAAGATCGTAATGGCGTAAAACTGACTGTTTTGGCGTTCCGATAATTAAAAAAGAAATGAATGAAATCCCCTTCCGGTGCATATCATGTAACAGCACAGACGGAAGGGGATTTTTATATGGAAAATCTGCAGTCGGATCATTTGGATACACAAAATCTATACCGCGATATGCAAAAGCGGACAGGCGGGGAGATTTACATAGTAGTGGTAGGGCCGGTGCGTACCGGGAAATCGACTTTTTATTAAACGGTTTATGGATGTTGCAGTGCTTCCTTATATGGAAGATGCAGCGCAGAAAACGCGGGCACAGGATGAGCTGCCCCAGAGCGCGGGCGGACGGACGATCACGACGACGGAGCCGAAATTTATCCCGCAGGAGGCGGTAGAGTTAAAGCTTGCGGGAGAGGTTACGATCCGCGTTCGTCTGGTGGACTGCGTAGGCTTTATGGTCGAGGGCGCTGCAGGACATCTGGAGGACGGTGCAGAGCGGCTGGTTAAAACGCCGTGGTACGATCACGAGATTCCCTTTACGCAGGCTGCAGAGCTGGGCACAAGAAAAGTTATCACCGACCATTCGACGATCGGCGTCGTTGTGACGACGGACGGGAGCTTTTCTGATCTGCCGCAGGAAACCTATCTGGATGCGGAAAATCAGGCGATTTCGGAATTAAAAAAGCTGCATAAGCCGTTTCTGGTGCTCGTCAATTCCTCGCATCCGTCAAGCCGTACCGCACGGGAGGCGGCAGAGCGGATTGAAAAACAGCATAGCGTCACTGCGATGCCGGTCAACTGCGCACAGCTTTCGGAAGAGGATATCCGGCAGATCATGGAGCAGATTCTCTATGAATTTCCGGTCAGCCGTGTGGAATTTTACATGCCGAAATGGGTCGAAATGCTTCCGTTTTCCCATCCGTTAAAGACCGGGCTGATCGAAAAAATTCGGGAGCTGACCGGGAAAATTCGCACGATTCGCGACGTGGCGGAGCATCCGATCGTCCTTTCCTCGGAGTATGTCCGCAGATGTATGACGGAACGGATTGATCTCGCGGACGGCTGCGTGCGGGTGCTTTTAGACATCGAAGAACGCTATTATTATGAAATGCTCAGTGAATATGCGGGGGAAAAAATTGAGAATGCGCAGGAGCTTCTGCACACACTGCGTGTGCTTTCCGGCAGAAAACAGGAATACGACCGCGTTGCGTCTGCGATGGAGGCGGTGCATACAAAGGGATATGGAGTGGTGCTGCCGCGCCGGGAGGAAATCCATCTGGAGCAGCCGGAGGGCATCCGGCATGGAAACAAGTTCGGAGTGAAAATCCGTGCAGAAAGTCCGTCTTTACACTTTATCCGCGCAACGGTTGTGACGGAAATCGCCCCGATCGTCGGGACAGAGCAGCAGGCGAAAGACCTGATCGGTTATATCGATGAGACGGGAAAACAGGACGGCATCTGGGAAACGAATATTTTCGGAAAAACTGTGGAGCAGCTGGTCAACGATGGTATTCGTACAAAGATTTCTATGATCGGGGAAGAAAGCCAGGAAAAGCTGCAGGATACGATGCAAAAGATCGTCAACGATTCGACGGGCGGAATGGTGTGTATCATTATGCGCTGGCGTCGTGGGTGGCGATATAAACAATAGAATGCACGCTCTATTTCTATTGTTATGAATACAGCCGGACGCTTTTTGGAAACGCCCGGCTGTTTCTATCAGCTGCTCAGTCGTCGTTTACCGCTTCGCGGTAAGGATTATAGCGGGAGGTGCCGACAAACTGCGTGCTGATTTCTTTGCCATTCAGATAGGTCGTAAAGTAAGTGTCGGCGCTCAGTGCTCCGGTCTGCTTTGCCCACAGCTTAAAGCTGCGTCCGGCAAGCTCCTGGTTCCAGACAAGGACGTTGACGGTCAGGTGCTTGTTGGAGGTATCGGTATACAGGACAACCGGTGTCGTGTAGTCGTTGCGGAATTTGAGATCCTTGGAGCCTGCAGCGATTGCGGCGTCAAGGCCCTTTGGGGATAGCTTACCGGCATGCTGTGCGGATTGCGCTGTACGACGGTAAGACCGGCATTTTTTACCGCATTGTAAACGGTAGAGGAGATCTGGCAGACACCGCCGCCAAGACCGGTTGTATGGGCACCGTTTACATAGACACCGGCTTCTTTGTAGCCGTTTGCACGGGTCCTGGGCAGAATCGTGTCGCTGACAGAAACTGTCTGGCCGGGCAGGACAATCAGATTATGTAACCGGGACGCACCCACAGCGATGTTATTATTGCTGCGGTTTGCTCCGCTCGTTTGAAAGCTGGTCGTGCAGGTGCCTGCCAGAACAAAGTCAGAACTGGTGGAAACCGTTCCACTGTCCAGTACCTGTGTCATCAGGGGAATCGTTTAATTCCAGCGTGATATCGGTGCACTGTCCGGTCAGAATCAGGCTATGGAGCATCTGGGCGAGCCAGTCGGGCATCGAGGAGACTGCTTCCGTGTGCTGAGTGCCGCTTATGCGAATATAGCTTCCGGCGCCGTTATCGAATACCGGAACTGCCGCTGTCGTCGTCATGGAGGCGATAGACGCATTGATTGCGGAAAAAGAAGGACTGGAAAACTGCTGTGTTTAAGAAGGTGCAGTCGATCGCGCCGTTATTGTTGGTCAGGCGGACAGGCATATCCTTGAATGCATCCATTCCGGTCATCCAGGTGTTTCCGTTCCAGGTGATGGTCACCTTTTTCGTCATCCATTCCGGATTCAAGTAGGTGGAATCCCCGAACACTGTGTTGATAGAGGCGGCAGGAAGCGGGGGGAAGCGTTCCATCCGGCATCTGCCTGCAGTGGAACGATAAAAAAAGAAGCAGACATGCCAGGATTCCCGCCAGACGGGCTTTGAAGTTTTTCATGATACACTCCGTTCTGCAGACGGCTTGAAAAAGCGTCAGCGGATAAAAAAACTGTTGTCAGGAATTGAAAATAGGCTGACAGAAAAAGATCTATCAGCCTGTTTATTGTACTACAGATTTGAAAAAAAAAAACCAACTCAGTCTTTTAAGAAAATCTCAATGACCGGGACGAGGGTATGGGGCTTTACGTTGGGAACATAGAAGACCAGATCCTTTGCAGCCTCCGGGTCGTCTGTTAAGAAGAAGCAGTCCGTGCCGTCGGTGAAGCGGACTTCGCTGCCGTCATGCAAAAACTGTGCGTATTCCACCTTGCCGCCAAGACCGGGAACGCGCAGATAGCCGAACGGATAAGCGAACAGATGCAGATAGAGACGTTTGCCGTCTTCACTCTGGGTCAGGCGGCAATCTCTGGGTTCTTTGAATGCTGGTTCTGCCATCGTGCAGCCATAAATCGAGCGGCTGTTGTATTTCATCCAGTCAGCGAATACCTTCAGGGCTTCTTCCGCGCGGTAATCCAGATAGCCTCTGGAGGTGGGGCCGACGTTCATCAGCAGGTTGCCGCCGCGGGAAACGGTGTTGACGAGCAGGCGAATGAGCATTTCGGGAGATTTCCAGGTCTGTTCGTCTCTGAAATATCCCCAGGAGCCGGAAAAGGTGTGGCAGGCTTCCCAGGTAACGAGCTCGCCGGTTTTTTTGTCGCGTACCCACTGGTCGGGCTCGTACTGTTCGGGTGTCCAGAGATCCTGATCAATTTCTGTGCGGTTGTCGATGATGATATGGGGCTGCAGGGCGCGTGCAGTTGCGATCAGCTTTTCTGCCTCCCAGTCGTCCTTACCTTTGCCTTTCTGCCATGCTTTATCGCCGGTTCCGTTGTTCTGGGAATAAGAGAAGTCAAACCAAAGGATGTCAATCTTACCGTAGTTGGTTAAAAGCTCGGTCACCTGATCCCGCATGTACTGCGCATATTTTTTTATGTCGCGGCCTTTGCTCTGCTCGTAAGCGTCCGGATCATCTCTGCGGGGATGTAAGGGATCAATCGGGAATTCCGGATGATGCCAGTCGATCAGGGAGTAATAAAAACCGATATGGAGCCCTTCTGCACGGAACGCGTCCACATATTCGCGGATCAGGTCTTTGCCGCAGAGGGTGTTGGTGGACTTGTAATCGGTGTATTTGCTGTCAAAAAGGCAGAAGCCCTCGTGATGTTTTGTTGTCATGACGACATATTTCATGCCTGCCGCTTTTGCCTGTCTTGCCCATTCCTTCGGGTCGTACAGATCCGGATAAAGTGTTTAAAATAGAGATCGTAGTGATCTTCCGGGATTTCTTCGTAATTTTTGACCCATTCGTGGCGCGCGGGCATGGCGTATAAGCCGAAATGAATGAACATGCCGAAGCGATCATGGGTAAACCATGCGGTATCGCCGGGGGTAGGAAGTGTTTTGTAGCTGCTCATGGCAGAATCCTCCGTTTCAAAAAGTGTTGTAAAGTACGAATCCTTATGGCATTATTGTAAGAAATACCGGGCAATAGGAACATGGCAAAAGGATGTAAAAATATGGAATATTCACGCAGCCCGGATAGAAGATAAAAAGATAGAAAAGGACTGAAAAACTTGCAGATCACACAGAATCAAAATGCGATCCGGATATGGAAAAATCTGGAGCTGAATATTATATATGCAGGACATGCCATTGTCGGGCAGGACTGGAAGGAACCGAAGGTATGTTCTCCGTTTTCCCGCATTTATTACATCGTTGACGGGGAGGGCATCCTGACCGTAAACGGTCAGAGAATTGTCCTGAAAAAAGGGAGCGTCTGGCTGGTTCCGGCAGGCATGACCTTTGGATATTTCTGTGAGTCCTCAATGGAACAGCTTTTTTTTCATCTGAATGTACTTTGCAGCGATGGAACAGATTTATTGTATGGGGTCCGGCAGCTGTATGAGCGAAAAAGAACAGACAGGGGAAATTGCGAGGGTCAAGGGACTGTATCAGAGTGAAACCATGACGGATGCGATCCGGCTGCAGGGAATGCTTTGGGAAACCCTTGCGGGATTTTTGGAGCAGGCAAAGTTGGATGGGGAGGAGTTAAAAGAGCACTCCCCCTTAATCGGACAGATGTTTGAGCTCGCGCAGAATCCGGTCAGTGCAGCGACACATGTGCGGACGCTGGCACAACAGCTCCATGTTTCGGAAAGCACACTCACACGCCGGTTCCGTGCAGAAACCGGGATTTCTCCGGGTGAATATCTGGAACGGCTTGTCGCAGGGCAGGCCTGCAGAATGCTCCTGTCCGAGGATTACAGCATCGCAGAGATCGCGGAGATCCTGCATTTTTCCGATCAGTTTTATTTCTGTAAATTCTTCAAACGTCATATGAATCTGACACCGAGCGCTTATCGGAGGCAGATGCGGAAAGGATAAAAATACCGGGCTTCCAATGCGTTCAAAACATTAGAAGCCCGGTATTTTATTATCGTAGGTTCTGTTCTTTTTTTAGGTTTTTCTGCGCGGTAGAGAGCATCAGCTTGATGCGGTTCAGCTGGTTCACTTCGCTCGCGCCGGGGTCATAGTCGATGGCAACGACGTTGGACTGCGGGTAGCGGCGGCGAAGCTCTTTGATGACACCCTTGCCGACAACGTGGTTGGGCAGACAGCCAAAGGGCTGGGTGCAAACGATATTATTGACACCCTCGTGGATCAGCTCGACCATTTCACCGGTTAAAAACCATCCTTCACCGGTCTGGTTGCCGATGGATACGATGGGCTCTGCGTAGGACACCAGATCATAAATAGAAGATGGCGGCGTGAAGTTTTTACTCTTTTTGAGCGCATCGGTTGCCGCACCGCGGATCTTTTCGACTGCCCAGATCCCCATCTTAGCGATTTTGGCGGTCGATTTTTTCGTGCCGAGATGCTCTGCCTTGTAAATCTGGTTGTAGAAGCAGTACAGCATGAAGTCCAGTAGATCAGGTACAACGGCTTCAGCGCCTTCCGATTCCAGCAGTTCTACCAGATGGTTGTTTGCTGCCGGGGCAAATTTAACCAGGATCTCGCCGACAATGCCGACACGGGGCTTTTTCTCGTCTGTGATAGGGATACGGTCAAAGTCTTCAACTATTTCACGGCACATTTTGCGGAAGGTGAAGTAGTTCGGAAGCTTTTTCGTGGACAGGAAATTCTGGCACTTTTTATCCACTTCTGATGAACCGCGTTGACGGAGCCGGGCTCTTTTTTTTTCGTAGGGGCGCATATGATAAACACAGCGCATGAAAATATCGCCGAAGATTGCACCGAAGGCCGCACGGGTCAGAAGGTTTGCATCCAGTTTAAATCCGGGGTTTGTCTCAATGCCGCCCATGTTGATGGAAACGACCGGAATGTATTCCATACCGGCTTTTTCCAATGCACGGCGGATGAAACCGATGTAGTTGGTTGCACGGCAGCCGCCGCCGGTCTGGGTGATAACAACCGCAACCTTGTGCAGGTCATATTTACCGGAAAGCAGGGCATCCATGATCTGGCCGACAACACACAGGGACGGATAGCAGGCGTCGTTGTTGACGTATTTTAAGCCAATGTCAACGGAATGACGATTATCATTATCTAATACTTCGAAATTATAGCCGCAGGAGCGGAAAGCGGGTTCCAGCAGATCGAAATGGATCGGGGACATCTGCGGACAGAGGATCGTGTAGTCTTTGCGCATTTCTTCTGTAAAGATGACGCGGTTTAAGTTGGTCGGCATGATCTTGCGTTCCTGATGCTTCTTTTCGCGGACACGGATTGCAGAAAGCAGGGAGCGGACACGGATTCTTGCTGCACCGAGGTTGTTGACTTCGTCGATCTTTAAACAGGTATAAATCTTGCCGGAGCCGGAGAGAATGTCGTTGACCTGATCGGTGGTGACAGCGTCCAGACCGCAGCCAAAGGAGTTGAGCTGGATCAGATCCAGATCGTCTCGGGTGCGGACATAGGCTGCCGCCGCATACAGGCGGGAGTGATACATCCACTGGTCGGAAACGATCAGCGGACGGTCCGGGTGACCGAGGTGAGAAACGGAATCCTCCGTCAGGACAGCCAGCCCGTAGGAAGTAATCAGTTCCGGGATACCGTGGTTGATTTCAGGATCGACATGGTAGGGACGGCCTGCCAGCACGATGCCGCGTTTGTGGTTTGCCTCCATCCACGCCAGGACTTCTTCGCCTTTTTTGCGCATATCGTCCCGGGCAGCTGTCATTTCATCCCAGCCTGCACGGGCTGCGGCAGTGACTTCTTCTGCAGGGCCAATGTCAGAAAACTCCTTGATCAGCGCCTCGGTAGCAACTTCAAGGGAAGAAAACGCCATGAAGGATTTCTAAATTTCACTTCCCCGCGGCCAATTTCCTCCACATTGTTCTTGATATTTTCCGAATAGGATGTAACGATCGGGCAGTTGTAGTGGTTATTGGCATCCGGGGTCTCGTTTCTTTCATAGAACAGCGCAGGGTAGAAGATAAAAGGAACTCCCTGTTTGATCAGCCAGGTCACATGACCGTGGGCAAGCTTTGCCGGGTAACATTCGGATTCACTGGGGATGGATTCGATGCCCAGTGAATAAATGTTGTGGTTGGAAGCGGGGGACAGGATGACCTGATAGCCCAGTTTTGTAAAAAAATGTAAACCAGAACGGATAGTTTTCATACATATTTAAAACGCGCGGGATGCCGACGGGTCCTCTGGGCGCCTGGTCAGCGGTCAGAGGTTCGTAGGAAAACAGCCGTTTTAATTTGTAGTCGAATAAGTTCGGTACCTGGTTCGGGTTTTTCTGCTTGCCAAGGCCGCGCTCGCAGCGGTTGCCGGAGATATACTGACGGCCGCCGGAGAAACGGTTGATTGTCAGACGACAGTTGTTGGTGCAGCCTTTACATTTTGCCATGCTGGTATCGAATTCCAAGGAATTGATCGCGTCAATCGAAAGCATGGAGGTCTGATAGCCGTCCGTGTAATGCTCGCGAGCTATTAAAGCTGCGCCGAATGCGCCCATGATGCCGGCGATGTCGGGACGGATCGCCTCACAGCCTGCGATCTTTTCGAAGCTGCGCAGTACGGCATCGTTATAGAAAGTACCGCCCTGAACGACGATCTGACTGCCCAGCTCGGATGCATCGGACACCTTGATGACTTTAAATAACGCGTTTTTGATAACGGAATAAGCCAGTCCGGCGGAAATATCGGAAACGGAAGCGCCTTCCTTCTGCGCCTGTTTTACCTTGGAGTTCATAAATACGGTACAGCGCGTACCCAGATCGATGGGGTGTTCTGCAAACAGCGCAGCCTTGGCGAAGTCCTGAACGCTGTAGTTTAAGGATTTTGCAAACGTCTCGATAAAGGAGCCGCAGCCGGAGGAACAGGCCTCGTTTAACTGTACGCTGTCTACGATCTGATTTTTGATCTTGATACATTTCATATCCTGACCGCCGATATCGAGGATACAGTCTACCTTCGGATCAAAGAAAGCAGCAGCGTAATAATGCGCAACCGTCTCAACCTCACCGTCATCCAGCAAGAATGCGGCTTTCATCAGGGCTTCACCGTAGCCGGTAGAACAGGAACGGACGATTTTGCACCGGCGGGCAGTTTTTATAGATATCCTGGATCGCACCGATGGCGGTCTTTAACGGACTGCCGTTGTTGTTGGAATAAAAAGAGTACAGCAAAGAGCCGTCCTCTCCGACGAGGGCCGCTTTTGTCGTTGTGGAACCTGCATCGATACCCAGATAGCAGTTACCGGTATAGGTTTCGAGCGGCGCGGTTTTGACGCAGTGGCTGTCATGACGTTTGCAGAAGGCGTCATATTCTTCCTGGGAGGCAAACAACGGCTCCATACGTTCTACTTCAAATTCCATCTTGATGCCGGAGGAAAGCTTGTTGACCATTTCCTCCATCGTGTAAAAGACGTCCTCCTTTGCATTTAAGGCGGAACCAATGGCGGCGAAAAGGTGGGAATTGGCCGTGTCGATGATGTGTTCGTCATCCAGGTTCAGCGTGCGGATGAAGGCTTTTTTCAGTTCGGATAAAAAGTGCAGCGGACCGCCGAGAAATGCGACATGTCCGCGGATGGGCTTACCGCAGGCAAGGCCGCTGATGGTCTGATTGACAACTGCCTGGAAAATGGAAGCAGAAAGGTCTTCTTTGGTCGCGCCGTCATTGATTAACGGCTGGATATCAGATTTTGCAAATACGCCGCAGCGCGCCGCAATGGTATAAAGGGAGCGGTAGCTTTTTGCATATATTCATTCAGGCCGGCAGCATCTGTCTGCAGCAGGGAAGCCATCTGGTCGATGAAGGAACCGGTACCGCCGGCGCAGATGCCGTTCATACGCTGCTCAACATTCCCATTTTCGAAATAGATAATCTTGGCGTCCTCTCCGCCAAGTTCGATGGCAACATCTGTTTTGGGTGCCAGCTCCTGCAGGGACGTCGATACAGCGATAACCTCCTGCACAAAAGGAACCTGCAGATAGTTTGCAAGGGTCAGCCCGCCGGAGCCGGTGATCATCGGATGCAGGGTGATATTGCCGAGTTTTGTATAGGCATCTTTCAGAAGGTCAGAAAGAGTCTCCTGAATGTTGGCAAAATGCCGTTTATAATCGGAGAACAGAATCTGGTGATTTTCGTCCAGAATGGCGATTTTAACTGTGGTGGAACCGATGTCGATTCCGAGGGTATATTGCATTTGATTCATAAGCGATTGTCACTTTCTTCCTATTAAATGTGTGATAGTTCTTCTTTTTGAGTCTGAATCATTATACGACAGGATTTTTCATGTTTCAATCGGTGATTTGCTAAAAATTTGCTAAAATTTGCATAAAGTGGGGGAATTTTTGATTTCTTAAAGAATTATAAAAACGATAAAATAAAAAGGCACATCGTTGCCTTTTTTTTTGTTGGAATGATATCATAAACACAGTCTTTCATAAATTTTTATGGAAAACCCGAAACGGCGGCGCGCAAAAATGCGTCTGCTATTATAGAAGGAAAGGAACATTATCCTATGAATCAACATAATGGACTGAGACGGAAGCTGGAAAAATATGCCATTCCGAATCTTACGCTTTATCTGATTATCTGTTACGGAATCGGTTATCTGATGCAGTATCTGGTGCCCGCAGGGTATCAGTATCTGATGCTCGACCCGTTCCTCGTGTTAAAAGGACAGGTCTGGAGACTGGTCACCTGGATCCTGATTCCGCCGGATAGCTCGAATATTTTCTTTGTGCTGATCACGCTGTATCTGTATTATTCGCTGGGCGGTCTGTTGGAGCGCATCTGGGGAACATACAAATATAATGTATATCTGTTCTCCGGTCTGTTGTTTACGATCCTCGGTGCCTTCGTCCTGTGCGGTTACAGCGTGCTGATGGGTGCGCAGCCGACGATGTATACAGGATTGTACCTGTTAAACAACGGCAGTGCAGTATATTTTGGACAGTTTTCCACCTATTATATCAACATGTCCATTTTCCTGGCATGTGCGGCCAGCATCCCGGACGTGCAGGTGCTGCTGATGTTTATTTTTCCGATTAAGGTCAAATGGCTCGGTATCGTTTACGGCATCATTTTGCTGGTAAACTGCATTCAGGGTGGTATCGCAACCTGGATTGTGGTGATTTTCTCACTGTTGAACTTCCTGGTATTTTTCCAGCGCTCGAAAGGAAAGATGCATCTGTCAGTGGGGCAGATCAAGCGGCAGCAGGAATTTCATCAGAAGATGCGGTCGGCAGGGCAGACGAAAGGGATTACGCGACACAAATGCGCGATCTGCGGCAGAACGGAGCTGGACGGAGACGATCTGGAATTCCGTTTCTGCTCCAAGTGTAACGGCAACTACGAATATTGTCAGTATCATCTGTTTACACATCAGCATATTCGCTTGAGCTAGAAAGTATGAAAAAAAAAAAGGTGATACTTCGATTCCGCGAGCCGGCGGAGAAGAAGTATCACCTTTTTGTTTCTTTTAGGAGTAGAATTTTTTTTAACATATCCATCCGTGCATTCATATTGGAAAAAAGTGCGTCGACGATCGTGATGGCTGCCATGGATTCCACCACGACAACGGCGCGCGGAACGATGATCGGATCGTGGCGTCCCTTGATGTTGACCGAGATCTCCTCCCCGGACTGATTGACAGTGCGCTGTGTGGCGGCGATGGAAGGGGTCGGCTTGATGGCAGCCCGGAGGATGATGTCGCTTCCG
>VOFJ01001047.1_pt1 | contig 82738 bp, 118 predicted proteins | sample 5384081 | NCBI WGS metagenome assembly VOFJ01 (sample SAMN12384729, study PRJNA508395) | human gut metagenome | isolation source: healthy gut I | host: Homo sapiens | reverse complement strand
GAAATAACAGGGCTAGAAGAACAAAAATAGATAATGACCTTCCTGTAGGTGTTACAAGAACTAAGAGTGGAAGATTTAAATCCTTTATTATGCTAAAAAGGAAAAGCATATCAGAAAAACTTTTGACACAGTTGAGGAGTGTGTTTCCTTTTAGAGAAAATAAAATTTTGGAGGTGCAGTAATGAAAAGATACAGAAAGAAACCTGTAGAGGTTGAAGCAGTTCAATTCAAAGATGATGCGGATGTTCTTTGTGAGCTTTCCGCTTTCATTGATAATCAGGATTTAAGGGTTAATTATGCTGACCCGGAAAATCCCGTACTCAAGATTGAGACTCTTGAAGGTGTTATGAAAGCTAGTGTTGGTGATTATATCATCAAAGGTGTCAATGGAGAGTTCTATCCTTGTAAACCAGACATTTTCCAGAAGACCTATGAGGAGGTGAAGTAAGAAGGGTACTAAAAAAGGAAGTAAGAAAGGTGGTAGAAAATAATGTATTCAAGACCAGTTGACCCAGAAGAATTGAAATGGCAGAGAAGGGATGACGCAAGAACCTTAGCCAGAGCAGAAGAAATCAAAGCAGACAAAGAAAGATATGATGGAGCTAAGATTGGAGCTAAAGAGATTTTAGATGAAGAGACAGCAAGACTCAATGGACTGAATAAAGTAGCAGGAAGAAAACCTGTTAGAACATCACAGCCAGAAGAGAAGAAACAGCAGAGAAACGTAGGTCAACCTCTTTATCCTAATCCGGTGAATAAAGCTAAACCTTCAAGAAGTTCTCTTCCGGCTGATATTCCAGATGTGTTTCGGAGGTAGTTTATGAAAGAAAAGATTGTTGTACTTAACAGTGGTGGCTTTGATAGTGTGTGTCTGTGCCACTATGTAAGAGACCAACACCCAGACGCAGAAATTCACTCCCTTCATTTTGAATATGGAAACAGAAATCGACTCATGGAAACTCATTGTGCTAAGAAGGTGTGTAAGAAACTGAACATGATTTATCATAATGTGAGACTTGACCCTATTAGATGGACAGTAAGTACTCTCTATGGTAGAAAACACTCAGACCCAGATGGTGACGCTCAGTATTTAGAGTACCGCAATCTTATCTTCATGGCTTATGCTTCTTCTTTATCACAAGGAATTGGTAGTAAGAAAATCTATGTAGCTGTGATTAAATCAATTCCGGGGCATGAATACATTGACTGTACTGGTGAGTTCTTTAACAATCTTGAGCAGGTGTTGAAAGACTCTGATATAAAGATTGAAACACCATTCATAGATATGGATAAATGGGATTTTAAAGATATAGCCAGACAACACAACATTACTCCGGCAGATTTCTTTTCATGTAACGAGCCAACACTGAAAATTTTCCCTTGTGGGAAGTGTCCAGATTGTCTTGCACTTGAAGAAATTTATGGCGAAACATATTGACTTTGATAAGCTCCTCTGGTATAGTAAGAGAAGGTTAAGAAAACGTACTTTAACAGGTGTTTAGTATATTCCCCTGTTATAAGAACACCCTTAATCAAATATACAAAAAGGAGGACGAAACTATGATGAAAGCATACGCAGGTCCTAGCAATGGACGTAGTGGTGGTAATTCTACTCGTAGCGGTAGAGGTGGTAATGTTATTCAGAGAGCAGGAAGAGCTATCCGTAATGGTATTTCCAACGTAGTAAACCGTGTTCGTGGTCGATAATCGTCACACAGCCAAAAGTAAGAGAGCATTGGGTTGACAATAGGTTGACCCAGTGCTTTTTTATGTTATATGAGAGTGTTACACACTTTTTATTGACAAATATGTGGGTTAGTGATACGCTTTCTTTTATAAGGAGGTGTTATTTTGTCAGTAAAGATAAACTTGATTGGAAGACACTTTGATAGATTAAAAGTTATAAAAGAACTTCCATCAACAAGTGGAAACTCTTACTGGTTATGTGAGTGTAAATGTGGAAACACTTGTAGAGTTAGAGGTCAAAATCTCATAAAAGGTATAACTAAGAGTTGTGGGTGTTTAAGAACCGAAAAAACTATTGAAAGGAGTACTTCAAAAAACACCTATAAAAAATGTGGTGAATACACTTATGTTTATGACAACCTTGGCAATAAATGTATTATTGATACAGAAGACCTTGAAAAGATTAAGCCTTATTATTGGTCTAAAAGTGATGAATACTGGATAAGTCAACGAAGAGAACTACAGAATAGCAGACTTCATAGGTTTATCCTTGATTTCCCTAATTCAGAAGATGTAGACCACATTGACGGAGACACAGATAATAATAGGAAGTGTAATTTAAGACCATGTTCTCATAGAAACAATTCTTTAAATCATAGAGTAGCTTCAAACAATACTACTGGTGTTACAGGTGTTGTTTATGTTAAAAGAACAGGAAAATATATGGCAAGAATAAAAGTTAAAGGTAAAGATATATTTCTCGGTTATTATCAAACTTTAGAAGAAGCCAGTAAGGTCAGAAAAGAAGCAGAAATAAAATATTTTAAAGAGTATAGGAGGATAAAATGAATAGCTTAGAAAAGATTGAAAAAATTAAAAATCTTCTTGATGAAGTTATGGAAATTCTTGAAATTAAACCCACGGTAAGTAATGAGGGAACAAGCAGAAGAGTGGCTAAGATGTGGGTGAATGAGTTATTTGCAAATGTGAATGACGCTCACATGAAGGAGTTAAAGGAGACCATGACTACCTTTCCGAATGAGTATGAGAGTGAAATGGTGATTGTAAGGGATATTGAATTTAACTCTACTTGTGAACACCACTTCTTACCTTTCTCCGGCAAAGTCACTATTGGTTATGTTCCGAGTGACACAATCATTGGACTGTCAAAACTTCCAAGAGTGGTGAAGTACTTTAGCAAGAGACCACAGTTACAGGAGAAGCTGACTACAGAGATTGGAGAGTTCCTGTTTAATATGCTTGAACCTCATGCACTCTTTGTAGAGGTAGAAGCAACACACCAGTGTGTGAAGTGTCGTGGTGCTGAGAGTGATTGCAGTACTATCACATACTTTAAAAGAACACATCCGGGATTTGAAGACAGTTATGAGGAATTTAAAGAGAGAAGAAAGGGGTAAGAGATATGCCTAAATTAAAGCTCAAAAAGGCAATGCCTAGAAATACCCCAGAGTCTTCTGGAAAGTCCAAATTTAATCAAATTACGAATAAAGAAGACCATTCTGGTGAAGCAGTACAAGAGAAGCCAAAGACATTGTGGGATATTGTAGACCATGAACAGGACTTTCATATGTTATACTCTGGTGTTGAAGATGAAAGAAACTTCGACATTCTGTATGATATGGGTATCAGAAACTTTCTGGTGTCTTATCAGTATGTACAGAATAAACACATGAATGTTGATAAGTTTAGTGGTCTTGGTATCAAATTCTTTGTTGACTCTGGTGCTTACACTTACCGGAATGACTCTAAGTATGCCGAGTTCACTATTGAAGACTGGGAGAAACAGATTGATAGATATTTAAAATGGGCTAAAAAGCACAAGGACATTATCTTTGCTATTGCCAATCTTGATATTGAAGGTCATGTTGACCCAGAGATTGTTCAGCAGTGGAATGAAAAGTACTTTGAGCCTTTTATGCTTGAGACAGGTATTCCAGTGTGTTTCATTTACCATGAAGGGCAGACAGCAAGAACTTGGGAACAATATGCACAGCGTTATCCCTATATTGGTATGCCTTGGGAGTTTGACTCTGATGACGGAGAGAGAATTTGCAGAGACCGACTTAGAATTACAGAGAAATATAATACTGTTGTACATGGAATGGCTATGACAAAGACTTCTCTTTTAACCTCCCTCCCATTTTATACAGTAGACTCTACAACGTGGATGGTAGGATTGCAGTATGGTGAAGTCAACTACTGGACTGGTAAGAAGATGACACGTTTAAAGAAAGACAAGTGGAAGGGTAATATGCTCCCGAAACTTGTTTCTCTGGGTTTTGATGAACAGAAATTACTTGATGAAGACAGCACAGAAATGATTAGGGTAAATGTTCATGCTTTTATTGAAGCAGAGGAATATATTCAGAAGCAGTGTAGAGCCAGAATGTACTGGTTGAGACCAAAGGGAGAGAAGAGAACAGAAGCAGACCTTGACTCTATTGAATACCCTACACCAGAGTGGTTAGACAATCCAGAAGAGCAGGACGCTACATGGGAACACTATGCAGAACTCTTTAATGTCTCTAAAGAGGACAGAGTACAGGCTTTAAACTGTGTTATTGATATGACCTGTTTTATGAACTGGGATAACCCAGATTATGCAGACTTTATCAATCGGGTTTATACACCAGAGGTGATTAAAGAAATCCATGACCTCTATATCAACAGGATTGTCCAGAGTGATGAAGAAAGGGTCACTGACCTTATTCAGTTCTACAAAGAGAACCTTTTAGGTGAGAATGATAAACTCTTACTTCTCGGCACGAATTTTGACAGAGTGGTGAAAGAACGTGAGACTTATATCACTGATGATGAATATGACACTGAGGACGTTTCTGAAATGGAAGTCCTTAATGTCCTTTCAAAATACCTGCCAGAGAGTACTGATGGTGAAGCACCAGAGATTGATTCTTTAGATGATGAAATCTTTGCAGAAGAGGGAATTACACCTATCCGTGATGAACATGGACACTTCCTTAAAGGTCAGAGACAAGTGTTGAAGCCAAAAAAGATGTACTCAAAGAAGTTTCCTAAACTGGCTTGTGATACCTGTTATGCGGCTCAGAAATGTCCAGAATATAAAGCCGGATTTGCTTGTGCCTACAATAAGATTTTTGATAAGTTTGACACAAGAGATATGGGTGATATTATTCAAGCTATGCAGGGTATTGTGGACTTCTCACTGGGAAGATTACAAAGAACCATGATGTTTGAAATGCTTGAAGGTGGACTGCCAGACCCGAATGTGTCTGCTATGATGGACCAGTCTATGAGATATTTAGGACAGCTTAAAGCTATGTATGAGAATGGAAGTACAGAAGTTCTCAGACAAACCAAAATTCTCAGAAGTGATGGTACACAGGAAATGACTACTCAAGTCACGAACCCACAACGTGGAGGAATTTTAGAGAAAATTTTCGGTGACTTAGGTAAGAGTGATGAAGATAAAAAAGAAGATATAGTGGACGCTGATATTTAGGTCGATTTGATAAATCTATGCTATGTGTTATAATCATGTAGCATAGATTTTTTGATTGAAAGAAAGGAGTGTTTCTATGAAGTTAGAACCAGTTAAAAAAGAAGACCTATTCACCGAGTTAGGTAAAAACAGTCGGCTTATCAAACTGACAGTAGACGCAAAGAAATCTATTACAAAAGAAGTTGGAAGTATTCCAGTAAAAGAGGTTATTGAGAGCATAGTAAGTCCTAAACCGGAAGAGTTCTTCTTTAAAGTGAATGAGGAGGAATATAATGAGCAAAGCTAAATTTTACCCATGACAAAAACCTATTCCATTTAGAAAGACCCGACTTTTTCTGAGAAGGGTGAAGGACTCCATTACCTCTTTAATATATAATATATTATATAAATTTAATATAATAGAAAAATATAGTTTTAATGACGTAATGCGGAATGGAGTGCCAGTCACAATTCCACCTTCAAAATTTGAGTCGGGCTGTATAAGTGCCACTTTAGAGTTTAATGTAGAACACACTGAGATGGTAAATGAGTGTTACTATCACAAGAAAGGTGACAGACTCAATAAGCTGTATGTAGTTATGGACAGTCATCTGCATGAGTTACATATCACTGCACACATGACTAACATTGGTATTAAAATGCCAGATGGAAAGTTTCAGTATGTGAGTGAAGGACTTCCAGTATTTAAAGTTTGTGTGAATGATGAACCATTGAAACCTTTAATGAAGGTGAGGAGCTTCAACCTGTTAAGTATCATACTCAGAGGATTGATATGAGAAAGTTGCAGTCTTTGAGGTTCTGTCATGATAGGATAGTGTCTGAGTACTATTTAGATGAACTGAAAGAAGGTCTTTATAAAGGGCTGTTTGCTACAGCAAGAGACCAGTTTACATTTGCTTTTATCAACTACTTCCGGGAAGTCAAGTTAGCTGATTTGTTAGAGGAGGAATAAGTATGAATTATCACAACATTACCCACGAAGATATGTTAAATGGTGATGGAATCAGAGTAGTACTTTGGGTGTCTGGGTGTCCACATCATTGTGAAGAGTGTCAGAATCCCGAAACTTGGTCTCCTAACAGTGGGATTGAGTTTGATGAAGAAGCAAAGAGGGAGATTTTTAATGAGCTGTCTAAAGACTATGTTTCTGAATAACCTTTAGTGGTGGAGACCCACTTGCTGTATTTAATGTTCATTTTGTTTTTGACCTCATGGAACAGATTAAGAAGCACTTTCCCAACAAGACAATTTGGGTGTATACAGGTTATACTTTTGAAGAGTTAGAAGAGTGTGTATCTTGGACACACACAGGAGTTGGAAGATACAGTACTTATGATGAAGGGGTTGCAAAGATTCTTCCTTTGATTGATGTACTTGTAGACGGTGAATATAAGAAAGACCTCAGAGACGTTAATCTCAAGTGGAGAGGAAGTAGTAACCAGAGAGTGATTGATGTACAGAAGTCTTTAAAAGAAGGAAAGGTGGTGCTTCATTGTGAGTAATATTAAGTGTAATATTGTTAGCTGTGACAATAATACTGGTTTTACTAATGAATGTATGTATGGAATTACAGATGACCTTATCAAGTGTGCTGAAAGTGGTGAACCAATGTGTGATGTACTGAGAGCAAAAGTTCTGAAAGAAGTAAGGAATGAAAAGTAGATAAACCTGCTGACAGCGAGGTTTGAGAAGAAAGGACGTTTGACGAAAGTTGAACGTCCTATTATAATGTAAGAGTAAATAAAACACAACTGTTCAATTTTATGAGGAGGAAGATGAATGTCAGAGGTTAAAAAAATGACTCTCATTGAAGAGTTTGCTAATAAGATAATGTCCAGTGGACTTATTAAAGATGAAAAGGACATTGATAAATTTCGTGAAATCACTTGTTGCATGAAAGACAAGGAGTATCACAAAATGAAAGAGGTTGATGATAGACTTGCTAATGAAGTTGCTAAACTCACAGCCGAAGATAAAAGATTGCGGTGTGAGTTAAGAGTTTTAACTGAATATATTATGAAGAAAGAAGGTGAAGACAATGTTTAAAGTGAGATATAAGGGTAAGATATACACAGTATATCATGTAGAGCCAAGACCAATATTACAGTTCTTGATTTATGCGGAGAAGCAGAGTGTGTTTAAATCCGGCAAGAAAGAGTTCCAGTATGTAAAAGCATCTGAATGTGAGGAAGTAGGTTAAGTATGTACAGAGATACAAATGATGGGTTTATTATACTGAAAAGAGACGCACTAAAAGGCGGTGACAGAGGAGTATTTAATAGAATAACCACTAAGAGACAGTTGACAGAAGCATTGGTAAAGGGTGAGATATATTATACTCATGTTAGTAATGAAACATACACTCAGTTTATAAGTGACATGATGGACAATCCTTTTATCCGAGGTCATGTCAAACACATAAACATATACAATTTATATTCAAATCGGAGGTAAAGAAATGCAGATTGATGTAGATAACAGAGGTAAAGGTAAGACAACTTCTTTAATTATGGACGCTTATTTCACAGGAACACCTATCATTACCACAACAGTTAGTCGGAGAAATAGTGTTCTTGTTCAAGCACACAATATGGGTATGGGTGAAGACATTCGTGTTTATACTGTGAATGAAGTTACGGATAAGAAAGCTGTGGGTCTTGATTTTGGAGAAGAAGTGTATGTAGATGAATTACAAGATGTACTTAATTTTCTTTTTAGGACTCAAAGTAAGAAAAGCCACATTGACAAGGAGACCATAATATGTGTTATAGAAGTGATGATGAAGAACAAATGGAATTTATACGCAAGTATAATGAGAAACGTGCGGAAATGAAAAGTAAGCAAAGAAAGTTGCGGAGAGTAGTAAAGATAGTAATAGGAATAACTATAGGAGTAATAGTAGTAAATGTTTTAATGAGAGTGGTAATGCTATTGCTTATGTAAAAGAAATTCCGCAGTAAAGGAGAACCTTTACCAAATAATCCGGGTAAGAAATAACTATAGAGAAAAAGCCGGACGCTAAAGTGAAACAGTAAAGAGACTATATAGACAACTATATAATAGTAGATAACAGTAAGAAAGAGTAATGCTTTCACTTTAAAATAGTGGCAGTGTAGTGCCTTTCCTACCTGCACCTCGGCAGGTTTCCTCCGCAAAGGCGGTAAAATCAGTGTTTAGGTGTGGTCGAAGGTGATGTAATGACTGGCGAAAGGTAGTGATTTAAAGGTGTTATAGTTGTTGTCTTTAGTGTTATATGTTACAATGTCTTTATAGAAAATCACTTCCGGCTTTCCTCTTTCTCTATATAGAGGGAATGGTAACAACACTTAGGTTTAAGAACTACCTAAGAACACTCAAACACTTGATTTTTCAAGTGTTACAGGTGATTTAGAGTATGTGATTGGACAGGTGGTTGATACCAAAATCCCCTATATAGACAAGAGGAAGTATTACTCCCTTCTCTATATAGAGAGGGAGGGAAGGATTATTCTATTACTATTACTCTATATAGAGAGAAGGAGAGACAAACATGAATAAAACAAGAACTTGCAGTAAGTGTGGTAAGGTGACTAAAATCACTATGAAAGGTGTTACTGAGTGTCCTAAGTGTGGAACACCTTTTAAACCACAAACACCAAACACCCGGAAATCCAAGTGATGTGACAGTGATTGTGGTGAGAGTGATAGTGTGCTATACTGTGTTTAGTGACTTAGAACACATAGAGAAACACAGAGAGGAGAACACAGTATGGCACATATAACACAAGAAGAAAGTATGAGAGGTCTTTTCTATATAGTGAAAGGACAGTACAGTAAGACTGAGCCAGTTGTATATATAGAAGGTGAAGCAAAACACATAGGAGGTTATGACCCCGAAAATCCAAACACTGCTGAGTGGTACAGAGTACAAGACAATGTAGTACACCACTGTTTCTGTTGTGGTAGTGATTTAGATAAATGTGTGGAAGCTATCACTAAGATGATTAAACATCATAAGACCCGGAAATCTTATTTCAGATATGTGTGTAGAATAACAAGTGAGGACTATTATGAAACACACTACTTAGGACACGAACCACTCACACCAGAGAAACGTGCAAAGAAAGCGGAGGGAAGATGTCCTAGAGTATCACCTGCACAGAAGAAACTGGAAGACGCAGTGTTTAATGAGTATGGTGATTACTACAGTGACTTGATTGAAGAAGCAGAAGAAACTGCTTACCGGGCAATCAAAGAAGACAAGCCTTTAAATAAGGCTATGAAGAGACACAAGAAACTCACCAAAGCAGTGAGTGTCCCGGAAGAGGAAACACCAGTTGAAACACCAGTTGAAACACCACAGGAAACACAGAAGCCAGTGTTTAACACCAGTGGTATGAAACTGAGAAAGATTAAGAAAATCGGAAAGAAATAACACTCTTTGTAATGTGTAAAGGATAAGCCAATAGTAACGTAAAAAGACACACCTTAGTAATGTGGGGTGTGTCTTATTTTGTATATACACTATAGGAATAAAAATGCCAGAGTACCTTACACTCCGGCATTTCTGTTTTAACACTGGGAATTTATCCACTCCTTATGTGTCATGGTCTTGTTACACTTGTTACACTTGTTACACCTGTACAGGTTGTTCTCTTTGTTTCCGTGTATAGTGCCACTGATTAGGGTAACACTAACAATTTTCTGTCCACATTTAGGACATTTGTGCATTACTGGAACTCTCATGTTTAACACCTCCTATTTTTGACTATTGTATCACCTGTTTTCACGCTGTCAACACTTTTTATGAAAAGTCATATTTTTTGTGCAGTATGCCGAATAATTTTTCGATTACTGTTAGATCTGTCATTTTTCACCCGAATTTTGACGTATTTTGAGACTATCAGAGCATCAAAAAGCTCCTAAAATCAAGTGTTTTGTGCATAATGCTACAATATATCAGAAAAGCTCTGAAAAGCCCATGTACAGCCTGTCACACTGTCAGAACGTGACCTTGCTATCCTGTTAGAGACCTACACAAGAGCTACAATGCCCTTGTAACGCTCTGTAATGCCCATAAAATCATTTTTATGTCCTTATGCAATACTTTTACCATAGAGCATAAAAAGCCCCCTATAAACGCAAAATAGAGCGTCAAAAAGAAATTTATGAAAAGTCATAAAAAAGTGTTGACAAGTCGAATTATGTGTGATAGAGTATAGACAAGCTCAAGAGCGAGAGCAACAAAAGCTCAAGAGCGAGTAACCCGAAAACGTGACAAACTGCTGAGTGACAGAAGCAGGGCGAGTCATAGCACTGAACCTTGATAATTAAATAAGTGCTCTTTTAAGTAGCAAGTCTTGAATTGGAGAAGTCGTGCATTTCAGCAGACCAAAAAGAGAGACAAGCTAAACTGGGAGAGAAAGTGAAAACACAAACTCACACTCTTATTGTAGGTGTGAGTGCCAGACAGCTTATTTAGTGTCCGGCACTTGCATAAGCCTATGCACTCACTATATTTTAAGGAGGAGCATAACATGAGAGAAATGACAGTAGTGGTAATGAATAAGAAGACCATGACACAGGAAAGCGTATTCAAAGGTGATATGAGAGTATGCAAGAACCACAGAGGTGATAAGTTCTATGTGATAAAAGACTACACTGACGAGGAACTTGAGCTTTTAAAGCCGGAAAAAGAATATGTGTGCCATTAGTACCCTGTGGAAGATTACTTCCTCATTCTCAACTAAGATGGCTCTCTACACTGAAAAGTGTAGTGAGTGGATAGGCTTATCCAAAACACATTACATTAAAATAAGAAAAGGAGAGTGTTATTATGACAACAGCAAAAATGAACAAGGAACAGATGGTACAGTTTTTAGACGAGCATTTCAACGAGGTGACTGACAAGAACTTGCAGGAAAGAATCACTTATACTGCAAACGCTTGGAAGAAAGACCATGACAGTGTAAAGCTGTCAGACCTCAGACCTTTAGTGAAAGAGGTAGAAGCTCTGTTACCAGAGGAAGAGTCCAAACCTGCTCCGGCAAATTCTACTAAAAAGACTCTCAAAAAGTCTTCTAAGAAGGAAGAGCCTGAGACAGAAGAGACAGCTCCGAAGGAAGAGAAAAAAAGCTCCGGCTAAGAAGCCTGTAGCCAAAAAGTCCGAAAAGAAGTCAGCGGTGCAGAAGTCAGAGCAGAAAGGTACTAACTTCGATTTAGCAGGTATGTTTGAAGAAACTATCACTACTGAGATTGGTACACTCACTAAAGCACAGGACATTAAGACCTTTGCAGACCTCAGAAAAGCATTAGAGAATGAAGAGGAAATTTACTTCGCAATCTACTGGACTGAGAGACTTCTGAGACAGTTCGACTATGTGGGAACTATCGAGACGGTGAAAAAGCCTAAGAACTTCCCGAATGACTTGGATTTAGTGTCTTGTATCTACCTGTCAGACGAGGACAAACTCGCTGTAGGTATCTCAAGCTACACTGATATGCCATACATCATTCAGCCGAAGGATATGACTATCACAGAAGATGGATTCCGCTACACAAGCAACATGGAATTTGAACTGTACAGATTGACTGACGCTGTGGAATAACATTCAGTGTTTCAACACTGACCTTGCATATCACCCCGAAAGGGGTGGTGTGTAAGAATGAGTGCTGAAAAGTTCTCTAATAAGTGTGTGAAAAGTGTAAAGGAGTGTGTAACTATGAAAGGAAATTACATGATTTATCGTTTAGTAGACAATGAGGGCAGAGAAGAGACATTATTCTACCTGCCGGAGAAAGATGCTGATGAAATTCTGAGAAGAAAGGCTTACAGACTTTTAGAGCTTGCACAGTATAAGTCCAATGGATTTAGTGTGTATGCTATAGCCTATGTAGACAAGGAGACATATCTCAATGCCAGACTTGATTACAGGGTGAAAGAGTACTGCCAGTTAGACAGAGACGAGCAGGACACTAAACGTAGAAGACTTGAAATGACCCCGGAAACATATGTCCAGACATTAGAAATGATACAGGACATGAAATGGAACACACTGAAAACAATCTCAATGTGTATAAGAAGACTCATGCGTGAGGACTTTGATATTCATAATGAGATTGGTATTCAGTTGTATGACCAATACTTACAGGCAATACTTTAGTATTGATACACTGTACATCACTATACAGAGTGGTGTGCAGTAATGAGTACTAAAGGTACTCTTCACACAGAAGGTGAGCAGTGTTTAGTGAAAGGAGACAAAAGCTATGACAGTAAGACCATTTTATTTAAGTGCTGATGTTGAAGGGAGAAGAACTCCACTTGCAGGTGGACCTGCAAGACGTGATGGTAGCATGACTGTTGAAATCACTCAGAGAAATGCAGGTGAGATTGAGACAGCTTTTAAGATAAGAAGCTACAGAGAAGGTGATGAACTTATCACTAATGTCTATGATAGTACAGGAACTTGTGTGGCAACACATAAGACTCCTTACTAATAAATAACACACTCCCAAAACACACTTAGGTAGTGAGCTGACCTTGCCGACAAGTGTTTCTCTTGTCGGTGAGAGTGAGTCCATTACAGGCTCAGTAACTAAACACACATAAGAGTGAAAAGAAAAGGAGAGTGTTATTATGTCAAGAATGTTTGATGAAATGCCAGAGGAACTGAAAAGAATGTTAGGGAATTTCCCCGACTGATTTAACCAGTGAGGAGGAGAAGTTCGATTATGACAATCCTCCACTGACTTGTGAGGAAATTCCAGATAGTGTTATTCCGGCAGAAACATTTAAGAAACTGGTTGAAGCCAGAAAGCTGATTATCGAAGCAAAGAAAACGCTTGGAGAAAGAAGCAGTGCAGAGTCCTTTGCATTTAAACTGGCAAACAGTAGCCCCATGCACAGATTCAGTGGTTGTACATGACTGATGAAATGCAGGACGCTTTAAAGAGGATCAACACCATGTTACATATCAATGACTCTGGTAAGGACAGTATCAAGAAGACTATTGATGAAGAAGCACATGAGAATGGTATGACAGCAAAAGAGCTTGCCAGAAAGGTAATAGTGTGTAACACCTTGAATAGTATTCTCGGTATCTAAACATTAAACCATTGTTTGAGCATTGGACACCACAAGTGTCCAGTGTTCTACAGAGTGGTTTAAGCTCTAACTAACAATAAGTGTGAATGTGAAGAAAGGAGTGTGTTTTAGCATGAAACTGAAACCAATCAAGAGGAAGGAACTCAAGAAGTCTGTAGAAGTACAGCAGACACCAGAAGAACCTAAAAAGAGGGAGAAGAAACCTAACAAACTCCCACCAGACGGTTACAATCCTATGTTTCCACCAGTGAGATTTCTGGTGCGTGAATATCTTTCTTTTAAAGACCCAACAAAGGTTGTGAAAGACTACATTGAAGTCAGTGTAAAGCGGTGGGATGATGATGAAGCACCTGCTTGTTGCTTTATGACTATGTACAGAGAGTCAGAAGCCTACACTGGATATTTAAAAGGTAAGTCAGTTCACTTCCCGATTGGAATGTTCACAGATGTGATTGAGAAGTTGCAGGACGCAAGTGATGAATGTGAGGAAAGGCACATAGAGTATTAAGAGTTTGTACATGATAGGAGAGGAGCTGAGATATGCTCCTCTTCTTTTTTGGTTATGTGCCAGTGTGTAGTGAGGGTGTGCCAAAAGGTGATTAAAAGGTGTTGGTGTGTTGTAAGTGAGAAAAGCCCAAAAGAGTATTTAGTGATTTTCGTGAGGTTATATAAAAAACACTAAAAGAGGTGAGTGAGGTTCTGGAAAGTCACTGAAATGAAAATATCCTGTGAGAAAAATTTGTGATGTGAAGAGAGGTGAGGGTGGAAGGCTATAATAAAGACATATATAAAGAAATATATGGTAGGTAGTATATCTCTATATCCGCATAAAAATTGGTGATATATTTGAATATATTATATGTGGTCTTTTAATAGTTCTATGTATATTATATGTATAATCACTGTAAATAAGTAATAATTATTCATTTATTTTATTGTACACCCATACACTACATATAGTATATACATACACTATATACACATGATACACACTACATATAGTATACACAACACACAACACAAGTGATATACAATACTATACACACAATGTATAAATATAAATTCTTTTTGAATAAAAATTTTATGATTTCATTCATAACACAAGAAATTATTGAAGAAAACACTTTGGTTTGAGATTTGGTGAAGATTTTATGAGAAAACACACTGATTTTCCAAAATTTATATGTCCACCCCACCCTTAAATGGTCTGTGGACTGCTGAGACTGCACCTAGTACCTTAGAACTGGGCGAGATTTTGGTAAGGTAATGTGTATAAAATAACCCCATACCCCTGTATGTGTGAGGTGTTGTGAGAGAAAGGTGAGAAAGTGAGGTGTTAAAATTCTGTGAGGTATTTTGTGAGAGTGGAAAAGTGGTCCATTAAACACTATATATGTGAGGTGAATGTGTGTTAAACACTGAAAATAGCAGTGTTAAGTAATGGTCCGAAGAATGAGTGGAACTGGCATTACATCATTAACAATAAGTCTTTAATATAATATATAATATATAAATAATTAAATAGTTTATTGTTAAAGACGTAATGCAGGAAGAGCCAAGAAGGACGTTTGACTGATTTAGTGAGTATGATATAATAGAGCCAGTCAAAGAAAAGACAAGAAATTTAGAAAGTGAGGAAGAAGGTATATGAGATTTATTTTAACCGTCATTTTAGTGTTTTTAATGCTCTGTTGGTTTGCCTGCTTAGTGTACATGATGGCAAATGACAGTAAGAAATCACAGTTACCAAACGTGATTGTGGATTACAAGCTGAAATGGTTCTACTTAGCACTTTTCATTGTGTTGACAGTGATGATTGCAGGATTGTTTTATTTTATGTTTCTTGGGAGGTGTGAGGTTATGACACACTACTGTAAATGTGTTAGGTACTGACTATGATGTTCAAGTTGGAAAGAGAAAAGAGTTAAAGAGACTTTCCGAAGGTAACATGGGTGAGTGCCGATTATATGACAAAGAGCTGTACTGCTTACACTCTAAAGAAAATGGGTGTAGTGAGACAGAACGTGATGTTAGGACTTGTGAGATAGTGGCACATGAAATGTTCCATGCTTTTGCAAATGAAGCCGGACTTGATTTAGATGATGACACCGAAGAGAAGGTTGCTATCTTTTACATGAAGGTGTGGAGAAAGATGAATAACTGTATCTTACAGGTGTTAGACGATAATCAGCTTTTGGAGTAGTTGACAGCAGTTTCAAGCTGTGATATACTCTGAAATGTCTTCAAGAGACACAGACAGTTTACAGCCAAAGCCCTTTGGTGTAAGTAAGTGAGCAGGGGTGTTAAAATCACACTGTCTGTAATGGAGTGTTACTCAAGTTGGTGAAGAGGAGAGATTGCTAATCTTTTAGTACGCTATATGCGTAGCACAGGTTCGAGTCCTGTACACTTCCGTTTAGTGGTAAGAGAGGTCATACACAATATGCAGTAATGCGTGTACCTACTAAATTCACCCGATAATAACAGGGCGAGGTGATAGTACCCTTTACCACTATTGGTAAGTGAAATGAGTTATACAGCCCATATTCCCATGTGGTTAAGACTGTGTAGCAATAGTCAGTGGAAACAAATCCGTAAGGTTGCCAGAAAAGTCACTGGGTAAAGAGGTCTTGTGAGTTAGACGATAACTACCAAACCTGCAAGTAGGTGGAAAGCCTACAGACACTTACCTTTAATGAGTAGCTTTGTTGTGGAAGAAAACACCTGTGTTGCAACAGTGTTGTAAAGAAGGTTCGATACCTTCCTACTCAGTTATAGGAATCCTAGGAAATTTCCTATATCACACACTCAGTTGTGCAGAGACCAATGCTAGCAATAGGAAAACGGAAACTACATGAGTGTGCATGATGACTCATAGTTCAGTTGGTAGAACGTCTGACTGTTAATCAGAAAGTCGCAGGTTCGAGTCCTGCTGAGTCAGTTTAGTCTTGTCAGCCGACTAAGTAAGGTATTCCAGAAGTGGAGGACTTACATAAAAATGCTGATAGTCACGAACTTGTTGATTGCCAAAGCGAAAGGTCTTGATAGACGAGACGGATATGTATGAGTAGCAGACAAGGAGATAGTTGCCGAAATCACTTTAGTCTATCCAATGAAGTGTGAACGAAGTATAACAGCCGGACTTTCCTATCACAGTGACTTAAAATCGGAATGTAGCTCAGAAGGTAGAGCAGTAGACTTTTAATCTATTTGTCGCACGTTCAAGTCGTGTCATTCCGACTCTTCGGAGGTAATGTGCCGGAGAAACACTCTCACTTTCATGTGTTAGAGATAAGCCAATTAGGTGAGCTGACAGCCCCTCCACTCGACTGTACCATTGGTGATAACTAAGAAGTATCACTGGTGGAAGGTAAATGCGTGAGAAAATGTCAGCTTTAATGCCCTTTCGCCAAGCGGTAAGGCACAGGACTTTGACTCCTGCATTTCACTGGTTCAAATCCAGTAAGGGCAGTTTGACAGCTTTCAGAATGTATGCTATAGTGTAAACACGCTGAAAGCAGTGTTAAAACAAATAAGGAATGTGTAGTAAAAGATTACATCATGTTTAGCTCAATCGGTAGAGCATTATTTTTGGGAAATAAGTGTAGTTGGTTCAATTCCAACAATATGAAAAAGAAGTCTTTCACGTTTTTCTTCCTTATTGATGAAAAGTAAATTAAGTGGTTGTGCAGATAAAGTTTACATCATATAGTCAAATGGTTAAGACAGTTCCCTGCAACGGAGTTAATATAGGTTCAAATCCTATTGTGATAACAAACAGACTTTATCGTTTTACTCCACTTTATGAGAGAATAATAATTGGGTTGTGTACATTTAGCTTACATCATAATATATCGGTTCAAATCCGATAATTGCTCTGTAAAAGCAATTTGGCGAAACTGGAATACGCAAAAGTCTTAAAAACTTTCATTATATGAAACTCAGCTAAATGGCTTTACTCCTAATTTTAACGAAGAAATAATTGTAGCAGGATTGTGTAGTTATTGTTTACATCATTTTGTAGGTTCGACTCCTACTCCGTCAGCGTTTGACAGATAGCCTAATGGTAAGGCACTTCACTTTTAATGAAGCACACAGATTTCACACAATAATGGTTTTCTTCTTGCTACTTTGAGTTAAGATTAAAGGACTTCACAATTCCCCGATTGTGAGGTCTTTTATTATATAAACACATGAAAGAATGGAGGAATTTATTATGGCAACAATGAACAACAAACGTGGCAGTGTAAACATGAAAGCTGACACCAGAAAGACAGTAAACCATGAGGGAAGTGTAGTACATAAGCTGAACACTCCTTGAAACGCTGTTTAGCAAAGTACTGGGTAGCTTTTTCGGTGAGAAGACTTTCTATGAGAAGGGCAAGACTGCTGAGAGTGATTTTAGAAATCCAGAGATTGATTGCAGAAATCCCAGACGAGGACGTTGAGTATGCACTCAAGGTAGCCAGAATTGGCAGAGAATACAATATGATTCAGTACCCTCTGGCAGTACTCACAGCTTGTTTTAATGACCCAAGATTTAAGGGTGAGGACTTTCTTGATGAAGTGACTGGTAAGAATAAGTTACAGACTTACAGTGATTATATTGTGAGAAGAGGTAAAGACATTACTGACACTATGGCAATGCAGATGAATGTGTTCGGGTTTGATGTTGTTACAAAGGGTCGGGGTAAGAATAAATCCAGTCACAGAAATCAGCCACTTCCAATGCAGTTGAGAAAGGCTTTACAGCACAAGTTGGAGTCCTTTAATGAGTATCAGTTATCTAAAGCACTGGGAGAAAACAGAGAAGTGTCTATGGCAGATTGTGTAAAGCTGTTGAGACCTAATCCGGCTAAGTCCAGAGTCAGCAGAGACTTCTTTAAGCAGATTATTGAGGGTAATGTAGAGTTTGGTGGCAGTGAAGAAGTGAAGCAGGTGCAGAGTGAGCTTTCTAAATCTAAGAACAGCAATAGCAAGTCTACTAAGGCTGATGTTAAGAAGTCCATTGACACCTCTTCTGTAATGGCTATTGTGAAAAACCTTGTAGCACTTGACAGAGTAGGTATGTTTAGTGATAAAGAAGCTGTAGACAGCATTGTGGCTAAACTCACCAATAAGAAAGAGGTTGAGAAGTCCAGACTGTTACCATTCAGATTCTACAGTGCTTATCAAGAGGTTTCTCAGTTGAGTAATTCTGCCGGAAAGAGAAGAGTCATGGACGCTTTAGTAGAAGCACTTGACCTGTCTATTGATAACTTACAGAACATTGAGGGTTACAGTGCTATCCTTATTGACAGAAGTGGAAGTATGAGACATCCTGTTTCTGGTGCTTCTGATGTGACTGCCGACATTGTAGCTTGTATGTTAGGTGCTATCTGCTTTAAGAAGGGTATTGCAGATGTGTATGTGTTTGCTAATGAGTGTAAACAGGTGACTAATATCTCTAGGAAGTCTACAGTCATGGACATTATGAAAGAGATTCAGAGACATAATGTTGGAGGTGGAACTTCTCTTGATGTAGCACTTTACACTCTTAATCAGCAGGACACTAAGTATGATAATCTGATTGTACTTTCTGATAATGATTGCTACAGTTCAAGTGGAAAGACCTTTGTTTTAAGAAGGGGTTATAGTTGGGGTGGTAGAAGTTATTATGATACTGACGCTGAGTTGAATAAACTCTTTAAAAACAAGGTCATTAAGAAACTTTACATTGATAACCTCTTAGGTAATAACTTTGCTATTGCTAATACTGATGACTACAGAAAGAACCTTATCACTGGTTTTTCTGAAAGAGTGATTGATGTTATCAATGTGTATAGTTCTATTGGTACAGGTGCAAGTGATGTGAGAAAGGTAATTGACTCTATTGTGGAAACTTTACCAACACGAAAATAAATGATAGAATAGCTTGTGTGAGAAATCATGCAAGCTATTTTTAGTTAGGAGGTTTATAAAAGTGAAGGAACGTGTTTATCAAGGAATTATCCTTGTATTGCTTGTGCTATTTCTTGTCTTCTTTATAAAGACCAATGATGATTATATGGACTTGTTGGAGGTGAATGACGAGCAGACAGCTTTAATAGACAAGCAGAGAAGTGATAATGAGAAAATAGTCAATTCATGGCAAGAGAGCTATGAAGAATTACAGATTGACTATGGAAAGTTGCTAAAAGAAAATGACGAGTTGAAGGAAGTAGAAATAGTTGACTACTATTTTACAGAAGCAGAGGTTTATTTGATTGCTCAATGTGTTGAAGCAGAAGCAGGTAGTTATGAAGGGCATGAGCTGAGTCAACAGTATGTGTGTCAAGTAATCTTAAATAGACTACATAGTGGTAAATTTCCTAGCAGTGTTGAAGAAGTCATCTATGAGAAGAATAATGGGTGTCCTCAATTTTCAGTAGCATACAATGGAATGATGGACGATAGAATAGTTGAGCCAGAGACTTTAGCAAATGTGTATAAGGTCATTGTACATGGCACAGATTTACCAGAGTATGTGTGTTATTTCTATAGTGATAGTGTTACTGAAAATTGGGTTAATAAGTTACCTGTTTATGACACAGTTGATGGAACAGTGTTTGCCTATGAGAATAAGGAGGACTACTAAATGAATGAATCTATTACAGTAAAGCCGGGGTTGTACAGACACTTTAAGGGTGAGTACTATTTTGTACAGAATATCGCAAAAGACGCAGTGAGAGATATTTGGGTGTGTTATTACTTTAATGTGTGTCACCCAGAATACGGAACATTTGTCAGACCTGTAGAAGAGTGGAGCAGTACTGAGACTGATAAAGGTACTATTGCTAAAAGATGGGATAATCAGACAGGTCAGACACATAGATTTGAGAGAGTTGAGAGTATCAATTTTCAAGTGTCCAGTATTTCTACGGAACAGCTTATGTATGAATTGAGACAGAGAAAGGATAGTCCTATTAGAGACCTTGACTTAGAAGGTGCTGAGAGTAGAGTCTTTAGTAGAGATTATGTGTGTGGTATTCCAATGTATGATGAAGTACATGGTAGATACCTTACTAACTGGGTGCAGTTTGATAGTCCAGAAGAAGCAAAGAAGCTCATTGGAAAACGCTCATTTCCGGGTAAAGTGATGAAGCTCTTTAAGAGGGTATTATTAGAAGAAGATGTATAATAGTGAAGAGGTTTAGACACAGTGGTGTTTTGACCTCTTTCTCTTTTTATCCTATAATGAGTGTACAAGCTGAGTGAATGAAGCAGTTATAGAAAGGAGATATAACATGAAGCTGATGAAAAGACCAAAGGAGATTATCACACCACAGGTTGTTACTCCAACAGAAGAGCCAGATACAAGAGAGTTACTTGATATGGGTAAAGTATCATTTAAAATGATACTGGACAAGTCACATAATATTCAGAGTTTATGTGAAGATTTTACAGTGAGGAATGTCACTGATGAAAGACTGAGGTTAAATGAGCTTGCAGGTATCACCTACACTACTGAAAGAGGTGAAGTAAGAAGACCTAGTATTTCCAGACACGCAATGGGTCAGTTGTGTAATAAAGTAGGTGTTCCACATGAGTATATGAAGAAGTGTATTAGTTCCGGCAGAATCGAACTTGCACAGGATAACATGAACTCATGGTTGAGTGACTTTAACAAAGACCTGTTTATTCGTGAGTATGATGGAAAGATTAGAGGTGTCCTCACACCAAGATATTCAGTGTGTGATACACCTACCATTTTACAGAGTATGCAGGACTCATTTCCTGTAGATGACTACAGTATTAAGGGATTCTTCTTAAATGAAGAGAGATTGCACATGAGACTGGTTTCTCCTACAAGACTTCCTGTTGATAATGAAGACCTTTATCCGGGTTTTTCCATTGACTCAAGTGATGTGGGTAGAAGTAACTTGACAGTGAACTTCTTTATCTGGAAGAAAGTGTGTACCAATGGATTGATTGTGCCGAAGAAGTTTGGAGTGTTATTCCACCAAGTACACAGAGGTATCACAACAGAAGCGTTCCAGAGTAATTTGCAGGAAGCCCTTGATTTAGTAGAGCCTATTGTTGCAAAGGTGGTAGAAAGTATTAAGAACACAGCCACAGTTTCACTTGAGGACGCTTTTAAAGATGAAGATTCCTTAAAGGAGCTTATTGAGAGTATTAAGAACTCCACAAATATGTCTGATGAAAGTACTGGTAAAGTTATTCAGCTTATGCAGGATGGTACTTACAACAAAAACAGATGGGGTCTTATCAATTCTATTACTCAAGTTGCACAGGACTTCACTCTTGAGAGAAGAATTGAGCTTGAGAGAATTGCCGGAGGAATGTTGTTAGTTGCATAAAGTGGACAGTGAGAGTAACCTGTGTTATACTCTTTCTTACAGAGTTAGGAGGTTGTTTAATATGCTTAGTGAGGAAGAGTTACAGCACAGGTTAGTCTCTGACCTGCAAAAGCTGAGACTGCCAGTGGAAGAATTTAATGTTGTGATTAGACCATACAGTAAATCATTCTATGGCAGATATTTTCCAGAGTATGAGGGTAAAGTTGCAGAGGTGAGAATTTATCCTTATAAATATAAAAAGATGAAGGTTATGTTTTCTTATTCAACGGTGCTTTATCATACAATACATGAGGTGTGTCATCACCTCCAATATACAAATCCTAACTATGTTCGGAGAAAGGGTGTTATGCACGACCCTCAATTTTATTCTCTTTTAGAGAGATACACAAACCGAGCAGTAGATATGGGGTTATTATCTATGAAGGAGGTGATTGCAGTATGAAGTACTTCTTTAGGAGAATAGAACTGTTTGTTGTTGATAAGTTCATACCCTTCTGGGTGAATCTGTTGAACACTATACGGAAGATTACTATGCTTGCTACATTTTTCTGCATGATTGCAGGTCTTGTGTGTGTAGTGTATTATCAATTCTTCTGTGAGGTCTATCTTCCAGTCAAGATTTTGGTGAGTTGTGTTTTTGTGCTGACAATGATACACTTGAATCTGAAATTACAAGATTGAGGAGGTGAATACCATTGAAGTCAAAAAGCAGTTTGGGAGTTCTTATTGATAGTCCTATGGAGGACTTTATCAAAGAAGTCTCTAATGAAAATGTCGGTGTTCTGAATAACCTTATTTTAACACTGACAGGTACTTATGAAGAATTACAAGCAAGACACGAAGCAGTTTTAGGTTCTGACACTATTCCTTTTGATGAAAAGAGTGAAGCAGTGAAAGGATTGTTCTCTGAAATGTTAAAGATTGAGGAGAAAGTAACGTATTTAAAGAAACGTGTTGGAGACCTTAAACCAAAGGTGTTTGACACTCACTAACACCAGTGCTATACTGTGTTCACAGAGCAAACGAAAGCTCAAAAATAAAACATATTAAAGAATTTATGGAGGTAAAAATCACATGAAAAACGAGAGAATTATCGAAGGACTTAATGCAATTATTGAAGGTGCTACTATTCTGAGAGACGAACTTGCAGGTGGAGTAGAGAAGAGAAATGCAGTGGAATCCAAGTCTGCAACACGCAGACAGGCAGTACAGAAAGAACAGCCTGCTATGAATGAGCCGGAAGAGACAGAAGCAACAGTTGAAGGTAAGTTCTCAAGAGAACAGCTTATGAGCATGAAGTTTAATGAACTCAAGAAACTGGGTGCAAGTGTTGGTGTTTCCTGCAAGGGTACAAGAGACGAGATTGTTGAGAGAATGTTACAGGTAACTGTTTCTGCTACAGTTGAGAATGAAGCAGAGCCGGAAGAGACAGATGAAGCACCTGCAAAAGATGATGGCAAAGTTGTTTCTATCAACAAGAAGAAGGGCGGTCTGGAAAAAAAGTCTGCAAAGACCGAAGAGCCAGAGGAAGAGGAAGTAGACGAGCAGTACATTCAGATGGCTACAGAAGCTACCGAAGATATGTCTGCAAAGGAAATCATTGAGTACCTTGCAGAGTTTGACATTGAAGCAAAGGGCAAGAAGTCTGATGTTGTCAAAGTTTTAGCGAAAGCAATCGCAGATGGTATTGTTCAGCTTGAAGATGATGACGAAGAAGACGAGTCTGAGGAAGAAGCTGATGTTGAGGAGACAACAGCAGAAGCAGAAGAGACTGCCGAAGATGAAGATGGCGAAGAGTTTAATGAAGAGTCTTACTTCCCAGAGTATGACCCAGAGGGTGTAAACAATCCAGAGGGCATGAGTGAAGAGAGAGCCGAAGCAGTTAAGTCTATGATGGCTGACATTATCGAAGGTGTTGAGAATGACACTATCACAGAAGAGGACATTCAGACATTCCTTGAGACTTATGCTTCTGAGGAAGAGCTTGAAGCTCTGGGTGATGATTACCAGTTTGAAGACCTTGTTGCTATGTACTGTGAGGTTAAGAAACGCTTCATTGATGATGATGGTGAAGAGCATGAAGCAGGAGACCCTTATGAGATTGATGAAGAGAATTACTGCTGTGGACGTAAGCTCAAGTATGAGAAGAAATCCAAAAAGTTCATTTGTGAAAATTGCGGAGAAGAGTACGAAGCTGAGTAAGTTGAACCTTTAGGTCAGATGTGTTAAGATTAGGGAACAGAGAAATCTGTTCCCTATTTTTTATATAAAGGAGGAATGTATTGTGATAGCGTGTTTAAAGAAAGACCTGCTCAAACAGAATATTCGGGTGCAGAAAAAATGTAAAACTGGATAAAGTACTTGAGTCTTTAAAGTACTTTGACACCAGAGAAGAAGCATATAAGGAAGATTATGTGCCTGTGTGCTTTGTGACTGCGGTGAGAACTGCGTACTCTAATTTAGTAGTAGAACATGAAGTAGACCATTTAGGACAGAGAAATTATGTGTCACTGAATTTGAGTCAAGTCCTGCCACACAAAGGGTATGACCTTATGATGTTTATGTCCAGTCTGGCAGTAGCAAAAATGATTGATTGTACTAAGCCGGAAAACCAGAGACTAATGTTTAGTTCTCAGTTCAGTCCTATTGGTGTGTACAATCCAGACCCCGGTATATGCGACCCTGTTATTTACAGTCATATTGTTATCAATGATGACAAGGTAGAAGACCTCAGAGCGTCTTTATTGCCGGGAAATAGACTTGTGCCAATAGAAAGCATGAACACAAAAGGAAACCTTAAAGAACTGTTAAATGAGCTTATTATTGTGAAGGAGGAAAAGTAGTATGCCACACATCCCGGGAAAGCATGAAGTAATTGATGTAACATTTAAAGGTGGTAGAAAACAGAGTGATATTTTAAAAGAGGTTGACCTGCCTGTAGAACAGGAGAATGAACCTACTCCACCTGCTTCACTTACTTCTGAACAGTTGGAGAATTACTGTATTCAGTGCATTGCTTCAACAGGAGACCAACAGAAGAGAAGAGTGTTTGCTAAATTGATACAGGTTATCAAAGAGCATGAGGAAATGAAGAAAGAGTTGAGAGCCTATAAACTCAAGGAACTCAGAGACAGTAACATTGAAGAGACACCGGATGATATACAGGAGTGATTTTATAGTATCTGTGTTATGTGATATAATAGAGATATAGAAAAAGAAAGTGAGGTAGAATTGATGAAGAAAGACTTTAGTACATTACACAGAGAGTCTGACAATAGACTTTACTTTGGTGATGGAACTGAGCTTGAAGAAATGTTTCCTCAAGAAGAGTGGAATTGTCCAGAAGTATATCAGTTTGCAGGTGTTAAAGGTTATGAACCCATGACTGCCAAAGAATTAGAGACTGAGGAAGAACAGGATGAACAATTTGCTAAAGAGACAAACATTATCGAAGAGAAGTTTGATGGAACTAGAGGTATAAATCAATACTTTAGTCAGCCAACTGCAAATGGACCAGATATGGGTTATTCAAGAGTGTTTAGTCGAAGAGTGAGTAAGAAGAGTGGGTTTTATACTGAGAATACAGACAGTGTTCCACACATTCGGGATATTGATGTTCCAGAGCTTGATGGTACTGTCCTTGATGGAGAAATGTTCATTAACAATCAGCCATTTAAAGAAGTATCAAGCACACTGAATTGCCTGTGGGATAAAGCTGTAGACAGACAGCTTGAGAAAGGATTTATCTCTCTCCATGCTTTTGATATTATCAAGTATAAAGGTATTGACCTTAGAAAAATGTCCTTGATAAAAAGAAAGCGGTATTTAAAGCAAGCAGTAGAAGAGACTGGTAGTAAGTATATAGAGTTTGTACCATTCTATGTTTGTGGAGAGTACATCACTGACCCAGTGACAGGTGATAAATTATATGCTCATGATATGTTAATGAATAGAATTACGGATTTTGATGAAGACCCATTCTTTGATACACTTGAAGATGAAAAAGAGGTGTACCCTAATCTGTACAAGTGCTTACATGAAGAGCCGGGGTACATGACACCTAGAGGTTATTATGAGCTAATTGTAGCCACTGGTGGAGAGGGAGTTATTTTAAAGTCTAAAGAAGGTAGATACCACCATAAAAGAGGTTGGGAATACTCCAAAGTCAAGAAGTTTTTGACAAGAGAGTGTGTCATCATGGGCTTCACTGAGCCTACAGATGAATATGAAGGTAAGTTCCCAAATGACAGATGGGGTTACTGGGTAGACATTGAAGACAGAAGACAGAGAGTAGATATTATGAGTCAGACTTCTGCCAAAGGTCTTTTAAACAGAGGTCTCAGACCTGTAACAAGATTTCATTACTACAGAATGGTGGGTAACATCAGATATGGTGTAATTATTACCCCAGAGGAAATTGAGAAACTTCCGAAGAGTAAGAAATTTAACATTGAGACAATGACACTTGAAGGTAAAGAGTGTCAAGTAGTTGAAGTAGGTGACTGTTCTGGTTTCAATGATGATATGAGAAACACTTTCTCATTCTCATGGAGAAACAAGAAGACTGGTGAGATAGTGAAAATTATGCCAGAAGAAGAGTCTAATAATAAGCACATAACTGAGAGCAAAGATTGGGAGAAATATACCTTTGAAGGTGAAGTAGTAGAGATTAAAGCAAATGAGCTGTTTAAGGACACTGGTAAAATGAGACACCCTCGTTTCTTTAGAATGAGACCAGACAAGTCAGCCCTAGAGTGTACATGGAAAGACCATGTTCAAGCAGGAGGAATGTAATGAGTCGAAAAGATAAACCAAGTAAGTCTGCTTATGGGTTTGCTAAAAAGTGTCCTTATTGTGGAGCGAATGTAGTTTTAAGAGATTCCCATTTTGTGTATCACAATAATAAGAATTATGGAAAGATGTGGGTGTGTAGTAATTTTCCTCAGTGTGACTCTTATGTAGGGTGTCATCCCGGAACAGATATTCCACTGGGAAGACTTGCTGACAGTGTTTTAAGAAGAGAGAAACATAAAGCACATGATGCTTTTGATACTCTTTGGAAATCTGGTTTGATGACACGAAAAGAAGCCTATATCTGGTTATCAGCCATGTTACATATCCCACAAGAAGAGTGTCACATTGGTATGTTTGATGTTAAAACGTGCCGGAGAGTAGTTGAGATATGTAAGAAGCAGGACAACAAAGTGTTGAGCGAGTACAGAAAAAATAACACCACACCAAGATACACAAGAGGATATAAGAGATAATCTGTATGGACAATTAAAGCAGAATGATTTATACTAGGGTAAAGATTGAAAAGTCTTTACCCTTTTATTTTTATATAGAAATTGAGGTGAGAAAGTGAATAGGATTGTAAAAATCGTGCTATTTAATGTGAGACTTATTTTAGCATTTTTCACGGATTGGTTTTATGAGTTTTTTGTAGAGACAGTCCATGCAGGAAGAATAAGCACTACAGAGTTGGTAGACAGAATCTATAACTTCTGTGAAGCATATTCTGGAAGGGTAATGTATAAGTATCAGACTCAGTTTTCAAAACGTATCATAAGGTCTGTACTAGAAAATGATGGAGCTGAAATTACAGCTCTTTTTGCTCGTCAGAGTGGTAAGACTGAGACTATTGCTATCACAGTTGGTGGTCTTATGATTATCCTACCACAGTTGGCAAATATGCCAATGTTCGCAGATGACCCAAGACTACAAATGTTTAAAGATGGTTTCTGGGTAGGAATTTTCGCTCCGAGTCAGAGACAGGCACAAATTACTTACCGAAGAATGAAGTCCAGAATACAGTGTAAAGAAAGTCTTGCTATTCTGGAAGACCCAGACTTTAGACTTGAGTTTACTACTTCCAATGGACAGACTGTAGCACTTAGTAATGGTTCATTTGTAACTGCTATCTCTGCTAGTGATGGTAGTAATATTGAGGGTGAGTCCTTTAAGTTCATTATCTGTGAAGAAGCACAGGACATTAGTAACTATAAAATCAGAAAGTCTATTCACCCTATGGGTGCGGCTTACAATGCTACTATTTGTAAGATTGGTACTGCAACAACTTTTAAGGGTGATTTCTATGAAGCAATCCAGAGAAACAAAAAGGATTATGAAGAAAAGCGTATCAAGATTAGAAATCACTTTGAGTACAATTATAAGGTGGTACAGAAGTACAATCCAAGATATGCAAAGTATGTTGAAAGGGAGAAGAGAAGTCTCGGAGAGAACAGTGACGAGTTCCGTATGTCATATAACCTTGAGTGGATTATCTCAAGAGGTATGTTTATTGACATTGATGAATTTGAAGCGAATTGTGGTGACAGTTTCCTTGATAGAGTTGGCAGAGACCTCCAAGCAAATCATGTTGGAGGTATTGATGTTGGTGGGGGTAGTGATAAAAAGAGTAAAGACGCAGATAGTACTATCATCACTATAGTAGAAGTTGACTGGGAGAATCCTGTTTTAATGGAGTCTGCCTACAATGAAGAAACACAAGAGGAGGAAGTGTATTTAGCCTATAATTCATACATTAAAGACTGGTTAGAGATTAACCCAGAGATAGCAAAGGACTATGAAGAACAGTATGCAATCATTATGGACTATCTGAAAAACTTCCGAATTGCTAAGTTAGTGGTAGACGCTACTAGAGAGTCAAGTCTGGGGCAGAGAATCAGAGCCAATGTAAATTATGAGGTTGAGTTGTTTGTCTTTAGTACTAAGAGTAAGTCAGAGCTTTATAAGAATCTGGATAAAGAGATAAACACTGGTAGAGCGAAATACCCTAACAGTAAAGAGACACAAGACAAAGGAACACCAGAAATTCATTCAGCAGATGACAGACTTGCAGAAAGGTTACAGTGGTAGTAATCTTGTAGTAAGCCACCCAGACGAAAGAGGGGCACATGATGATTACCCCGACTCATGGGCTTTAGCATTGTGGGGAGCAAGAGAGCCAGGTGTAAAAGATGACACTGAGACAAAAGACAGAAGCAAGTTGTTTGGTAACAAACCACTCACACAGTATGCTAAACAGCAGAGAAGTAGAAACAGATTCACAGGAAAAAGAAGGAGGTAAATGATGAACACTTTTAAACACAGATATAATGCAGGATTAGAAGAGAGTCTTAACATTGGTGGTCTTGTTAGTGAAGGAGACCTTACAACCTTGAAGTGTTGAGACTTGAAAAGATTAAAGAAGCATGGAACTTCTATGAGGGTTATCACTGGGAAGGTATTGATGACCTTGATAGTCCACAAGTAACTTTTAACTACTGTAGACCTTTTGTTAATAAGTTTGTGTCCTTTGAGTTTGGTAAGGGATTTTCTATCAAGACACCTATGGCACTTGATGATAAAGGTGTTACAGTGGGAGATACTAAAATTGACACCACTGTTAGAGACCAGAATCATGATGGTGTTATTGACCCAGATGAACTTGAGAATAAGCCGGAGAAGATTGTTGAAAAAAACAGTCAATGACTTCTTAAATGCAGTGTGGAACTCTAATAAGAGAGACGAGCTGTGTGTTGAAATCGGTCAGACTAAGAGTATCACAGGTGAAGCATGGATGAAAGTGTCCTTTGAATCACCAGAAGATTTAGATGACCCATTTGAGGAATATCCAGATGGAAAAATTAGACTTACAGTACTTCCTACACAGTATGTCTTCCCAACTTTCAATCCACATGACAAGGATAAATTGGATTCCATCCTTATCATGTACCCGATTGAGAAGAGAGTGAATACTGGTATTCTCTTTAGAAGGTCAAGTCTTACCACTGTGATTTACAAAGAGTTGTGGACAAGAGATAAAATCATTGTGTATGAAGATAAAGAAGAGATTGACAAAATGGATAACCCTTATGGTATCATTCCTTTTGTCCAGATTAAGAACTTTCCGATTGCCGGAAGAACTTATGGTATGGGAGACCTTGAAGATATTATTCCTCTGAATGTGGAGTTGAACACTAAGAGGAGTGATATTTCTGAAATCATTGATTATCACTCAGCACCTATTACCTGTGTGTTTGGAGCAAAGATTGGTAATCTTGAGAAGGGTGCTAACAAAGTGTGGGGAGGTCTTCCAAAAGATGCTAAAGTAGCAAACCTTGAGTTACAGGGAGATTTAGGAGCAAGCTCTAACTACACAGATTCTTTAAAGACAGCTATGTGTGAAATTGGTGGTGTTCCAGAGACAGTTTTAGGTGGTGCTAATGCTATCAGTAACACAAGTGGTGTTGCTTTACAGTATATGAACCTGCCACTGATTGAAAAAACGAGGATAAAGAGACAGTGTACAAAGACCAGTCTTGAGACAGTGAATAAAATGATTCTTCATATTGCACTGTTAGAAGGACTGATTGAGAAGCCGGATAATATCAGTAAGAAAGACTTCCTGTACAATGAGGTTACTCTTCCAGACACTCTTCCAAAGGACGAACTTCTTGAGTTACAGAAACTTGAATCAGAAATGAAACTGGGTCTTGAGTGTAGACATGGTGCTATGGAAAGAATCGGTAAAGAAGATATTAACCAGAAACTTGCAGAGATTGATAAGGAAAGAGAGGAACACCCAGAACTCTTTAATCCTATGTTACAGCAGATGTGGTATCAGAATCAAATGCAAGGTCAAGCACCCCAAATTAACAGTGGTATGACTAATGGACAAACACCTATTGAACAAGTTCGTACAGAAATTACTGGACAAAATGGTGGTGGAACTGTACAATAGAAGTGCAAAACACATAAAATAATCTGTGAGACTACTGGACTTGCAGATTATTATGTGTTAGTATAAAGAAAATCAAAAAGTATGGAGGTACACTTATGACTAAGAAACGTGGTATTATTGTAGGACCTATGAGTACAGAAGCAATCGTGAGAAAACTTTTTAATGGTCTGACTCTTAAAGCATTTGCAGAAGAGAAACCGGGTGATGAAGGTGGTGAGGGTAATGACCCTACAGTAACAAAGCCTACTATCAACTATGAGGATTTGATTGCGAAAGCTAGAAAAGAAGAGAAAGACAAACAGTACAAGAAGATTGAGAAACTTCAAACACAGGTCAACACACTGACAGAGCAGCACAACACCGACCTTCTGGCAAAAGCTGATTTAGAGAAGCAGTTAAAGAAGCACAGGATAAGTTGAAGACTGCCGGACAGGGTGACAGTGAGGAAGTCAAAACTCTGAAAGCAGAGATTGACAAGCTCACGAAAGAGAAAGAAGCTCTTGACACTAAGGTGAAAGAGTTTGAAGGTCAAAAGCCTGTGAACAGAGAAGAGGTAGAGAAAGAAGTCCGAGCAGAACTTGAGAAAGAGTATGAGGTTAAAACTCATAAGACTCAAATTCTGGCAGAACACAAAGAAGACCTTTTAGTTCCAGAGTTAGTGTTTGGTGACACTGTTGAGGAACTTGATAAGAGTCTTGAGTCTGCACTGGCAAGAAGTGAAGAGATTAGAAAGCAGATGGGAGTTACTACTAAGAAAGATAAGAGAACTCCTAAGAATCCTACAAATCCTCCGGCTTCTCCACAGCAGGACAATGAATACTCTCTTGAGTACTTAGCTTCTTTAGACCCTGCTTCACCGGAATACAAAGAGTTCCGTAGAAAACAGGGATTGAGATAAAGGAGAACCTTTACTGCAACCACACACATTAAAAATAAATCAAGGAGGTAATCGTGTGATGAACAAGGCAAAAAACAACATTTTTGCAAGTTTTATTAGAAAAGCCTGCATGAAGGCTCATGCGGCAAGTAGTGTAACTACTGCTACGACAGACGAAAATGGCGGTGTAAAACTTACAGACGCAATCCGTATGGTATATTCCAAAGAGATTGAGTTTAAGGCACTGCCTGTTATGCGTTTTGCACAATTCGCAACAAGAAAGACTGAGTTAGGTGTAGAACCGGGTCTTACTATTTCCATGATGACTTATGCCAATCTGAAACTTGGTGGTAAGCTGACTGAAATGGTAGATATGACTACACAGGCACTCAGCAGTTCCATGAAACAGATTACTGTTACCGAGCATGGTAACGCTGTATCTAACAGTAGACTTTTAATGGAGTCCAGTTTTGATGACATTATGGCAAGTACTACAACTCTTTTGGGTCGTGACTATGCTATGGTTCTTGACTGTGAACTTCGTGACACAGCACTGTCTGGTACAAACATTGTATTCGCTTCAAAAGGTGATGGAACTCCTGTAGCTGACAGAACAAATCTGGACGCAACCTGTAAGATGAAAGTGTCTACAATCAAGGACGCTATTGAAATTCTTGCAACAAACAACGCTCCAAAGCGTGAAGGTGCTTACTGGATTTGTTTCGTTCACCCTCACCAGAGTCGTGACCTTCGTGATGACAGTGCATGGATTAACGCTTCTAACTATGGAGCACCAGAGCAGTTATTTAACGGTGAGATTGGTCGTATTGATGATACTCGTTTCATTGAAACAACTCTTATGAGCAATGGTGCTTGTGCAAGTACTGACCCTGCCTATGACGCAGAGCTTGTTAAGGGAGTTGAAAAGGGTTCTGCAACTGCAAATGTGTATAAGGCAGTTATCTTCGGTGACGAGTACTATGGTATTGCATGGTCTTTACCTGTTGAGCTTCGTGACAACGGTGTTGAAGACTTTGGACGTAAACAGTCTCTTGCATGGTACGCTATCTGGGGTACTGGTATTCTGAATAACGAGTACGGTGTTGTTATCGAAACAGCTTAATTCATTCCCGAAGGTGTGAATATGAGTAAAAAGTTTGAAGCTATCAAACAAGCAGTCTTCTATGCACATGAGACACCAGAGAAACTTGCAGGAATCCTTGAAGGATTAGTTGATGATGTGTTCACAGGTGTAGTTTTTAAAGATGGTCCAAATGAAGTAGAGATTCCCAAGAGTGGTAGTGCAACAGCTACTTATGTGGCTAAAGCAGTATCACAGTTTGGTGATGAAATGACAAACAGTGTGACTTATACTTTGAAAGCAGAACATACAGGTGCAACCATTACCACAGCAGGTGTTTTAACTGTTGAAAGTACCACAAAGGCAGGTACAATTACGATTGTAGCCACCTCTGGTGCTAAGACAGCAGAAATGGAAGTTCAGCTTGTAGCCTAAGAAAGAAAGGGAAGGAAGACACTTGTTATCTTCCCTCCCTTATTTATTTTAAACATTTAAGGAGGAAAATATCATGGCAGTAAAGAAAGCAGTAAAAAAGGACACTACACCAGAAGTTGAAGTACAGGAGACTCCTGTAGTTGAGACTGAGGAAGTATCTGTTGATACAGAAGTTGAAGACAAGACCAAAGAGGTTAAAGTGTCTGTTTCAGAAGAGGAGAAAGAGCCAGAGGTTGAGATTGACAGCAAAGCAGTTGAAGACAAGACCGTGGTTCATAAGAATGTAAGAGTTAGAGCCAACAGAGACCATAGATGTTTCATTGGTGGTGAACTCTATGACTTAAAAGAAGGTCAGTGCTATAATGTGCCAGAGTTTGTTAAGAGTGTTCTTAATAAAGCAGGAATTTTAGCACCACTGTAAAAGAAAATGAAAGGTGGTAAGTGTTATGATTTTTACAGTCAATGAACTGATAACTCTTTTAAGGAGTGCAGTGAATGTACAGAATGAAGAAGCTGAGGTTAATGACCCGGCTTTATTGTCTATGACTGATGAAGAACTTACCATGTTCCTTAAACTGGGTATGTCAAAAGTCTATCCATCTATGGAAGACCTTACTGACTTGCCACCGGGTTCTGATTATCCAGTGATTTTAGTGTCAAAGAAAGAACTGTACTTGAAACTGGCAGTTACTTCCGCACCATTGTATGACCTTACAGCGGATAACAATAACCAGTTGAAACGTAACCAGAGATTTCAACACTATATGGCACTTGCAGAAAACGCTCAAGAAGAGTATGAAGACTGGGTAGAAAATGGTGGAGGAGCAACAGTAGACCCAAATACAGGTATTCAAGGTGTAACCACTTATGATACAATTCGCTCAAAGAACCACTACTCACTGAGGAACTATGAACATGGTCCTGTTCCTATTGTGAGAGTTAAAGTAGGAGAGATTACCACTGATTCAGTAGCCTTTAGTTGGTCTTCCTTTAATAACGACCACTTTGGTAAATATCTGGTGTATGTGAGTGAGAGTCCTATTATTGATATTTACAAGGAGGGAACAAAAGCAGAAGATAAAGTTTTGGAAGGTGCTGAACTTGTAATGTCCACAATGAATTTTAGAAATACACACAAAAGAGTCACTGGACTTCAACCAGAAAAAGAGTATTATTTGGCAGTGTTTTCTATTGAGAGAAATCAGTTGTTTGGATATAAGCAAGTCACATTCCAGACCCCTCCTGTAATGACCGGAGAAGAAATCAATATTGATTCTTTCGGAGGTGGTGCTAATGGATAAAGAGATTCAAGACGCTTTCGTAGATGGATTGAATGAAGTTTACTCTATCATGTTCACAGATGGTGTGAGTGATGGAGTAAATCTTTATCTGTTAAGTCCAGATACAGATGGTGGTTTTTATGGAGAGTCAAAAGTCAAAAGGTATAAAAAACCTGTCTTACTTGTAGCAAAAACCCAGAGTAATATGAAAGCCAAAGGTGACGAGGTTGTAGAATCGGAATTTAAAGACCTCCCAAAATTTACAGTGCCTTATAAGTCTTTAAGAGACAAAGGTGTTGCTTGTCAAACTGAGAAAGACTGGGAGTATCTTAGAAGAGGTTACATTGAGTTTCATGGTGCTTACTATGAGATTAAGAATGTAAAGCCTATGACCTTTGTGGAAGATGTATTCTTGACTGTTGTATTTGAATGTGAGTACAGGTCAGATGTTACTTCCATTTTTATCACTGATGACAATGAAGAGGAAGGTGGTTTGAATGTCACTGAAACTTCAAATGACAGGAGATTGGAATAGGGCAGGTATTCACTTACGCAATATTGCAGTTAAGTTGAAACCTGCTTTTGAAGCAAAATTCTATGAAGATGGTCAGATGGTTCTTGAAAAGATGAAAGGTCATATCTACAGCCAAGATTTAGGTTGGACACCATTAGCAGACCACACAGTTGAGCTTAAAGGTGGTGACACTACTATTATGATTGAGACTGGACAGTTAGCAAATGGACTTGAAGTAAGACGTATTAAGTCAAGTGCTACTGGCAGTACAATCTTTGTAGGTGCTTCACCTTGGAAGTCACATGAAGGTGGAATGAAAATGAGTGAGCTTATGATATGGCTTGAGTATGGTACTGATAAGTTACCTCCAAGACCATTGGTGAGACCAACTTTTGAAGAAGTAAAAGACCTGCTACAGAAGAGTTGGGAAGAGTTGTTTAAAGAGATTGTTGAGCCATAAGGAGGTGTGAGAAATGTCGGCTAATGTTTGGTTTGAAGAAGTTGAAAAAGGACTGAAAGAAGAAATTCTGAATACAGTTAAGTACCTTACGACTATGGGTACAATAGAACCAGTAACAGATAAGATGGTGTTTGTCAGAGACCCAGAAGAAGATTTAAGGGAAGAGCAAATTCCTTGTGTGACGATTACTCACATCTTTAATAGGTTTGACGCAAGGAGATACAACCCTAACCCAGTGATTATGGGCAAGAATGAAGAAGAGAATTTACTCAGTATGCAGGATTCAGCAGTACCTTTTAATCTTATATACCAGATTGATTTCTGGTCGAGATATAAAGAAGATATAAATACCATGACACGAACATGGCTTATGAAACACTTCCGACAGTTCAATCTGAAAGTGATTGATGACGGAGGTGTTGAAAGGTCTTCTAATGTGTTACTGAATGAGAGTATGAAGTCCTCGGACTTGATTAAAAATCAAAAAAGATTATTCCATTCTGTAATTTCTTATGTGATATGGGTAGAATTAGATGACGAAGTAGGTTATAATGTTCACATGGTTGCAGATAGAGTGTTGAAAGCAGACTCTTCCGAAAGTTCGGAGTAATTGCTTTAGGTTTACTATTAACAGGTGATACTTGTAAAGGAGGAAGAAAATGTCCTACATCATTAAAAATATGAGTATTAACAGACCTATTGTTTGTACTCTCGGTGATGGAAAAACATTAAGACTGTTTCCGGGTAAAGAGAAACAGATTAGTGATAAACAGTACACCGGATATTTGAAAAATCTGTCGGAACAAGAACTTCTGACAGTGAGAGAGGTTGTCGAAAGGAAGACAGCTAAAAAGCCTACTGTTGAAAAGACAGTAGACAATAAAGAAAGTAAGGAGGAATAGACTATGGATTTCAATAGACCAGACGTTTACATTCAAGACGTATCAACTGGTGCAAGTCCTATTCAGCAAGCAAGTTCCACAATCGGTATTCTGATTGGTGCTATGAAGAGTGGTCCTGTAAATGAGCCTGTTTTAGTATCATCTTGGACAGAGTTCATTCAGAATTTCGCAAATGGTCTTGAAACACCTTTTATGAAGAGCAGTGACCTTCCGTACTCTGTATATGGATTTTTTGCTAATGGTGGAAGTTCTGTGTATGTTGTTCGTGTTGCTTCTAACAAAGCAAAGAAAGCAAAAGCCACAAGAACTTTAAACACTGGATTACAGATTGAAGCAAAATATCCGGGAGCGATTGCACCTACTGTTCAGATTAAGAAAAGTGCTGACTGGGTAGAGAACATCAATGAGGTGTTTGATGTAATTGTTACTATGAGTTCTTCTGATGAAGGAGTGGCAACAATTACAGAAGTAACAAAAGATACTATTGTGGACACTATCAATAGTAATATTACCACACAGAACTGGATTGTTGCTAAAGCTGAAACAGCACTGACAAAGTTACAGGAGGAGACAATTACTCTTGCTGACGGAGCAGATGGTATTGAAGATTTAGCTGACAGTAACTACGTTTCTGCACTTGAGGTTTGCAGTACCATTGATGACGCAAGTTTTCTTGCTATTCCGGGGCAGACTTCTAAAACAGTTAATGATGGAATTTTAACCTACTGTGACACACATATGTTATTCCCGATTCTGGATATGCCGATTGGTTCTACTGTTAAAGAGACCAAGGAGTACAGAAAGAGTATCAGTGCTTATGGTGGTTGTCTTGCTTATCCGTGGGGTGTTGTATCTGACCCTCTTACAAATGGTACAAAGACAGTTCCAACAGCAGGTCATGTGATGGGTGTATATTCCAGAGTAATCGGTCAGCAAGGTATCAAGAAAGCACCTGCCGGAGTTGACGCAGTAGTTAAAGGTTTCCTGTCTATGGAGAAGAAACTGACTGACGCTGAAATTGGTCAACTTAACCCTGTGGGTGTTATCTGTATTGTTTCCAGAACAAATGCAGGTATTGTTGTCTGGGGTGCAAGAGGTTTGAATCCGAAAGCGGATATGAGATATGTAACTGATGTAATTATCAACTACAATATCAAGAAGTCTCTGTATGCCGGAACACAGTTTGCAGTGTTTGAGCCGAATGACGAATCACTGTGGAGTAGAGTGACAGCTACCTGTCAAGACTTCCTTGAAACTCTCCGTTTAAATGGAGTGCTGAAAGGTACAGCAGAAGAAGCATACTATGTCACTTGTGACGCTACCAACAACACAGACGCAACTATCAACAATGGTTTCCTGTATGTTGAGATTGGTTATGCTCCTGTTAAACCTGCTGAGTTTGTGGTTATCAAACTTGCTCACTCTATGGCAAGTAATTCTTAATAAGGAGGAATAAAGCATGAATAAGTTATACAATATGTTTAAAGGGCTTGCTTTAAATGCTATGGCTTCAAGAACCATTGAAGCAGACCCTTTACAGTCTTTCATGTTCAGAGTCTCTATTCCGGGTCTTCCTACTGGTGTAGGCTTTCAGAAAGTCGGAGGTCTCAGTAGAGAAGTAGAGGTAGTTGAGTACCTTGAGAATATGTATGACCATACACATAAACTTCCGGGTAGAGAGACTGTTAGTGATGTTACCTTTGAAAGAGGTATGTACGCTGATGACTACCTGCAAGGTATTTATGAGAAAGTGTTTAACAACAACACGGTTCGTAACACAGTGGTTATCCAAGTTTGTGACAGATTTGGAAAAATCCGCAGAGAGTTTAAGTGTGCAGAAGCATGGTTCAGTAAGTATGAATGTGCTGATTTGGACGCTACAAGCAGTGATGTAATCATTGAAACGCTGACAATGACATTTGAGTACTTCCTGTAATTACACAATGAAATAAAACACCAGAAACCTTCCTATTGCATTAGGGAGGTTTTTGTTGTATTATAAGGGTAGCAAATTTTCAATAATTATTTTAATGGAGGAATTGATTATGGCATTAAAGAAAGCAAAAGACGAGAGTATGGCAAGTGTTGTTGAACAGATTGAGCAGGAGAATATTCGGCAGTTGAATGACAGTGTTGTTGATGAAGATGGTATTGTCAGAGACGAACCTCTTTTAGCAGGTATTGAGTATGAGGGTGAACACCTCAGAACTTTTTCTTATCGTGAAATGAATGGTAAAGATGAAGAAGCAATCAACAAGCCGGAGATTAGAGCGAATGGTGGTAGATTAGTCAATGTACTGTTAGAGAGAACAGTGGTAGACATTGGTGGCAAGACCAGAAAAGAACTCGGTCCGAAGAAGTGGGGAGAGTTAATCAGAAGTCTTCTGGGAGCAGACCTTGACTACATGGCTATGAAAGTCAGACAGCTCTCCAAGGGTAATGAGATTACATTTACCCACAAATGCCCGAACTGTAAAGCAACCCTAAAGACTATCGTTGGAATTGACGAGTTTGAAGTCACTCCGTTTAATGGAATGTACACTTATGGATTTGAACTGCCGGGTAGAGGTTACAAAGACTCTAAGGGAGCAGTACATAAGATTGGCACTCTTAGACAGATAAACGGAGAAGACAGAGAGATTGTGTTCCCATTGTTTAAGAAGAACATGGCTTCTGCCACAACAATGCTCTTAACACGTTTAATGAGCTTTGATGACGGAACATCTGTATTTAATGACAGAGTGGCAGATATGAGTTTAAGAGACAGAGAGTACCTGCAGGATTTAATTAAAGAAAATGTTTTCGGCATTGATACCAACCTTGAAATCACTTGTGATGTGTGTGGTGAAGACATTAGTGGACAGGTAGGTAGTTCTGATTTTTTCTAATGGAGTTTGTTGCATTTTTGGGGGGAAGAGATATTAGTTCTCTCCCCCATTGATGTAACTGTCATGGAAATTCACAATCTTGCTTATTTCTATCACTGGGGCAGAGAAGAGCTTTGGAATATGCCATGCACTGAAAGAGGTGTGTGGAATGATAGAATAAAACAGCAGATTAAAGCCGAAAGTAAAGGTAGCAATAATAGTGGTAATACTCCGAAGTCTTCTTATAAAGAAAATAGATAAGAAGAAAGGAGGTTTACCTCATGGATTTTGGTTTAGGGACTTATCTTGTCCTTCACTGACAACGCTACTGCCGGAATAAACAATGCGGCGAATCAGTTAATGAGACTGACGCAGATGGCAGAGCAGTCAACAGACTCTATAAATAGAATGGCAGACTTGACTGCTCTGAGTTCACTCTCAACAATGACCGGGCAGTTAGGTGACACCTTTCTAAGTATGGGAACAACCATTACTGGTATGTTCCAAAAACTGCTACAAGGTACAGTAGATACTGGTAGTCAGTTTGAGAGTTTGCGTATCACTGTAAATGCTTTAACAGGTGATGCACAAAAAGGTCAAGAAGCTATTAGTAAGTTAATGAGCTTTGCGGCTAAAACACCTTTTGAAATCAATGACCTTTCTGGTATGTTTACCACTATCACAGCGAATGGTCTTGACGCATTTGAGACTCTAACAAGTGCGAAAAATGGATTCCAACAAGAACTGATGGGATTCATTGGAGACCTTATGGCATTTAGACCAGATGTACCTGCTATGCAGTGGGGTACAGCTATCCGAAATGCTTTCAGTGGTGAAGTACGTTCCCTTAAAAATGCTCTTGACGTTGACGTTGAGGGTATTTTGGGTCGTTCATGGGGAGATACACCAGAACAGATTGCACAAGACTTCGCTGACCTTGCAGACAACTTAGGTGTTGCAGGTCTTATGATGTCAAATATGAATACGTGGTCTCAGACACTTTCCAATGTGTCCGACCAGTTTACAAGACTCTTCCTTGCAGTTGCAGACGCAGGTGTGTTTAATGATTTGAAAGAAGCATTACAGGGTGTAACCAGTGCTATCTTTGAAATCAGTGACGCAGATATGGCTTCTATAGCGAAAGTAATTGCGGAGAGTTTAAGTTTTATTATTAAACCATTAGTGAGTGCAGGTAAAGCTATTGGTAACTTCATCAGATGGGTTACTAAACTTACTACCACTCAACCGAAACTTGCCAAGTTTGTAATACAGATGACAGCATTTGCAGGTGTCCTTTTAACCTTAACAGGTTTGGCACTTAAAGTAGTTTCCTCATTATCCGGGCTTGCAACTGTATTCATGGCTATGGGTGGTAGCTTCTCCTCTATGAGAAGTATTCTTGTAGGAGGTTTGAAAGCAATCACAGCCAGACTTCTTCCTTTAGGTCTTGCCATTGGTGGTATGTACCTTGCATGGAAGACAGACTTCGCAGGAATCAGAACTTTAATCACTGGATTTGTTCAGAACCTTGCAAACTCATTTAGTACCGCCAGAAGTGCTATTAACATGAGTGTTGGTGGGATGATGAATGTGGTTACAGACTTACAGAGTAAAGGTGGTTTTTGGAATAACCTTACTGTAGGTCTTATGAAATTGATGATAGTGTGTCGTGCCTTATCAGAATTGTGGAATAGTGATGATGGATTTACGTTAAGTGAGGACACATTCTTAAAAGCGAAAGAGTTAGGGGTACTTCCTTTGATTGAAGCAATCCTTGACCTTAAATATAGATTCGGTTTATTCAAAGAAGGATTTATTGCAGGATTTAAAGAGGTAAGTGACGGTATCAAGAATTTTATTCAAGGATTACAGACAAACTTAAAAGGAACATTTATTGACACAGCTCTTGAAAAGCTGACTTCTTTCTTCCAATTACTTTCCAGTGGTGACGCTGACGCATGGTTCAAATTCGGAGAGAGTTTCGGTAAATTCACAGCTAAAGCAATAGTGTTCTTTGCAGTGTTTAAAGTACTTGATAGTATTTTTGGTAAAGTCGCAAAAGTAGTAGGTATAGTAGGAACATTAGTGAAAGCCTTTGGTGGTGTAGGTAGAGCTATCGGTGGTATTGGAAAGTTTGTTACTAAACTCTTCCCTACCTTTACAAAACTTGGTGGTTTTATCAAATCCGCTTTTTCTGTGTTAATGTCTCCGGGTAGTTTGACAAGTAAGTTGGGAGCAATCTTTCCAAGACTGGCAAATATAGCTTCAAGGATTGTGCCTATCTTTACACAGACTATCGGACCTGCATTAGCAAATTTCGGAAGTACAGTTATTATGCCAGCTTTGCAAAGTATAGGTAGTGCTATCGTAGGATTCTTTAGTGGTTTATCAGCACCAGTGATTGCGGTGATTGTTGCAGTCCTCGCACCTATTATTACTTATGCAGTGACACATTGGGAGGAATTTAAAGCGAAAGTGTCTGGCATTTGGGACTACTCTAAAAGAAGAAGGTATGAATATCTGGGAACTCCTTAAAAGATGGACTCAGTTCTATTTGGGAGAATTTAAAAACAGCAATTCAACCAGTAATTGACGCTTTTTTAAACTTTAAAGATAAAGTTGTAGAAGTTGCCGGAATGATTGGTAATGCTTTTGGTAAAGTGAAAGACTTCATTGTACAGAAAGCACAGGAGATTGCAAGCAGTCCAGTATTCCAAGCTATCATTAGTGCTATATCTTCTGTTGGAGAGTTTCTTGTTAATGTTTTAGTACCTTTAGTTCAAGGTGTTATAAGCACAATTTCCACATTCATTCAAGGTGTGTGGAATGTCATTGTCACAGTAGTTAATTCTATTGTGAATATTATAAGTTCTGCTAAGTGGTATTATGAACATTGTCAGCGGTATTCTTGATATTATTGTGGGAATTTTTACTGGTGACTTAGATAGAATATGGCAAGGTGTTCAGAGTGTGTTTGGTGCTATCTTTAATTTCATTGGCACTATATTACAAAGTATCTGGAATGTGATTTCCTCTATTTTCAGTGCTATTGTAAACACAATCGGTACTGCTTTACAAGCAATTTGGAATGTTGTACAGGTGATTTGGAACGCAATCAAATCTGTGGTAACTACTGTGGTAAGTGCGATTGCAAGTTTTATCAGTTCAGCATGGAATACCATTAAAAGCACTATTTCAAGTGTGTTAAGTGGGATTTCAAGTACAGTTAGCTCTGTTTGGAACAGTATTAAAAGCACTATCTCTAATGTCATTAGTGGTATAAAGAGTGTAGTGTCTACAGGATTTAATGCTGTGAGGAGTACTGTGTCATCTATAGGTGCAAGTATCAAGAGTACTGTATCAAGCGTGTTTAATGCAGTTAAGAACACAATCAGCAATGTAATGAATGGTGCTAAGAGTATTGTATCTGGTGCTTTAAGTAGGATTAGTGGTTTCTTTAGTAGTTGTAGGTTACAATTACCACATATTGCACTTCCTCACTTTAGTATTAGTGGTAGTCTTAGTATTAACCCACCTTCTGTACCACACCTTAGTGTTAGTTGGTATGAAAAGGGTGGTGTGTTTGATAAACCAAGTGTAATCGGTGTCGGTGAGAATGGTCAAGAAGCTGTTATGCCACTTGAGAAAAATACTGGGTGGATAAGTGTACTTGCTTCTAAAGTAGGAAACCTTATTAACAGTAACAGTTCTTCAAATAATACACTAATCAGCAGTGTAACAGGTGCGTTTACAAGTGCTTTAAGTGGAATCTCTTCCGCAGTAAGTTCTCTCACACCTTTCCTGCCGGAAGTAAGTGTGGATTCACCAGAGCCTTTTAAACCTACTCCAACACCTCCTACTGATGGTGGAAGTCCTGTTGTTCCGGGTAATTATTACACGAATAACAACATGCAGACAACTACTCAAGGTGGAGACACAGATAATTCAGTAACCTTTAATTCCGGTGCTATTGTAATTCAAGCAAATGGAGCGTCCGAAGCAGAAGCGGAAAGACTTGCAGACCTTATCATGGATAAGATTGCAAGAAAACAGCAGATTAAGAAGATGGCTCATTACAAGAATATCAATGCACCAGACCCAGAGTTAGCTTACTAGGAAGGAGGAATTGACAGTGAGCAGAAAGTTTAATGCTGATAGTCCGGCAAAGACAAAGTGTTACTTTATCAACAACTCAACCAATAAAAAACTGGTATGTCAGTTCAATCCTACCAGTGTGCCTTATGAAAGGGAGTCAATGTTTAGTGACATTGACTCTCCCGGTATGAGCTATCCTAACACAATATTCTGGTGGTAAAGTCAGAGAGTTTACAGTGGAAGTGTTTATGTATGATAAACCTTACAGTGGAAAGATTAACACAGCTAGGAAATTCTTTGAAGCACTCATGCCACCGGAATATAATAAAAGTTCTTTTAAAAAGCCACCTACGGTTACTTTTGCTTATGGCTATTTCGTTAAAGTGTGTGTACTGAAAAAGCTGAAAGTAAATGACGAGTGGCTTGATAGTTATGGTAGACCTATTAGGACAAGATTCACATTAACATTAAGGCAGGTGGGAAGAGTATGATGTACGAAAATTCAAGATACCTGCAAACACCACTGTACACAAGATATGGTAACTCAAGTCCAATACTTAAAATGCGGAGTAGATTTAGTTTCAATATTGCCAATGCTACAGTGCATGAGTGGGTAGAAGGTGACACCTTAGATGGTGTTGCCTATAAGTATTATGGGATATGTGCTTTAAGATGGGCTATTTTAGACGCAAATCCTAAATACAGAACAGAGTTTGATATTGAGTATGGTGACAGAATCTTTATCCCAGAATATGATGAAGTCTTAGAAATTGTAAACGTGTAGGAGGTGTTCTATGTCAAGCTATAAAAATGGAGAACTTCTTGCAATCGAATATAATGTATGGATAAGTGGTAAAAAGTTGGGAATGGATAAAAAGCAGTGTATCAATAATATTCAGATAACAGAAACAGTAGATGGTTCTGATATGTGTGTCATTAAGATTGCTGACCCAGAGTTTCTTTACATTGAGGATAATATCTTCATTGAAGACAACAAAATAAAAGTACAGTTAGGTTGGGTAGGAGTTTCCTATAGAGTTAAATTTGAGGGATATATTTCTGCTATTGATATTATCTTTCAAGAGAGTGGTCTTCCTCTTTTAACAGTTACCTGTATGGATAATACTCACTTAATGAACCGGAAGAAAAAGAGTAACACTTTCAAAAATACTACCAATGCAAAGTGGTACAGAAAATTGTGAAAAGCTATGGTTTTAAGTGTGTGATTGAGAGTGGTTATCACTTTGAGAAGCAAGAGACCATTACACAATCAGACCAGACGGATATTGACTTTATTACTCAGTTAGCAGGTAATGAAGTTTATCCATTTACAGCAAGACTTATAGGGAACACCTTTTATTATGTGAAGAAAGGTCACTTGAAAGACCCAAAAATGACCTTGACTTACTTAAATTATCCACATGACCTTATTAGTTTTAGCCCGAAAATTAACAAGGAATCTGCTCAAGTTGAAGTTGGTTCTTCTGTGGTTAAATCTTCTAATAAGAAACTGAGTTCTACGAAGGTTACTTCTAAAAGAACAACAGACAGTAAAACAAAGAATACTCCAAGTGGAGGTTCTTCCAGTGGTAGGTCGTATACTTATAACCCTAACAAGAAAACATGGAGTTAAAGGAGGTGAGATTTAATGGCTCGAAGTGGTTCAATGACATATGACCCAACTACAGGTAAATGGTCTTCTAGCGGTGGTGGAGGTTCTTCTAATGGGAGACCTTCATCTGGTGGTGGTAATAAACAACCCTCTTCTGGAAGTGGTAATACAAAACCTTCCTCAAGTAGTGGTGGAAACATGACTTCAAGTAATTCTAACCCGAACTCTTCAACAGGTAGTGCAGAGAAGAAATATAACACGATTGAGTACAATATTCTCACAGGTCAACTAAAGTTTATTGCAACAAAAGAGACCATTAAACTCACTGCCGGAGACACTGTAAAGTTAAATGGATTAGGTAAGTATCTGTCTGGTTTATATTTTGTGCAAGATGTAACAAGACAGATAAGTAAAGAAGGATATTCTCATTCAGCCACAGTTATTAAGACGGACTTTGGAAACTCTTTAAAGAAGACCTCTACAAGTACTGTGGACAAGAAAGTTCCAAAGAAGAAAAAACCAGAAAAGACTTCACAGCGTATTCATTATCTTAAAGCCGGAGAATGTCTGTGGAGTGTTGCTAGAAAGTATTATGGAAATGGAGCACAATATCCTAAGATAGCAAATGCAAATGGTATCAGTCCATCACAGTATAGGAGACTTCCTATTGGTCTGAAACTTATTATTCCATAAGGAGGTGAAATAGAAATGTCCACAACGTATGCAGGATTTTATAAAGGTATTGTTAGTAATACCAATGACCCAGAAAAAAGGGGTAGAATAAAGTGTTTGATACCAGATGTTCTTGGAGATAAAATAGAAAGTGCATGGTGTGAGCCTTGTGTTCCAGTAGCTTATGACACAGGTGGAGATTTCTGTCTCCCTCAACCAAAAGAGACGATTTGGATTGCCTTTGAAAAAGGAGACCCAAATTTTCCTGTGTATTTAGGTAACTGGTGGCAGAAAGAGACCACTCCTTTAGGAAAGAGCTATGGTTCTTCTAAAAACAAGGTTAGAATTATCAACTATGCAGACTGTACTATCACTATGAAAAATGGTGAGATTGTAATAAATGTTGGAGCAGGTGTATGTGACTTAAAAATCGTTCACAATAAAGTAACAGTTGATGGTTCTTTAGAAGTGAAAGGTAATGTTAGTTGTTACAATCTTAATGCAGGAAATGTCAATGCTTATGTCGGTAAGAATGGTGGAGGTATCGTTCATGCTGATACAAGAGTTGACGCACCTAATGTATAAAGGAGGAATCAGTTATGCCTAAAAGTGGTTTTAGAGGTATCAGTTATCCTTTTAGAATTGGACCTCAAGGTGGTGTAGTAATGTCAACCACAAGTGCTACAGACCCGACACATATTGTGGAAAGTCTTAGACAGATATTCGGAACTCATTATTTACAGAGAGTAATGGAAGCTGACATTTATTCAGAGCTTATCAATGTGGTGTTTGAACCGAATGATGAAACACTACAAGCAATAGCGAAGACAAGAATCATGGACGCTATTGAAAGACTTGAGGATAGAGTAGAATCTTCTGAGGATAATATTGAGTTCACAGTAGAAACAACAGACAAAGGTAGCTTTCTCTTTGCTACCATAACTTTTAAAATTATCAAGTATGAGACTTGGTACACAGCAAAATTTGAGGTAGGTGAGGTAAATGAGTAGAAAACCAACACAAGGTATTGATTATACAAGTAGAGATTATGAAGCATACAGAACTCTTTTAATACAGGAGTTACAGAAACGTATGCCGGAATACACTGATACAAGCCAGACTGACGCAGGTATTGTCATTATTGAGTGCCTTGCAAATGGTCTGGATATTTGCAGTTTATACAGTGATGTAATTGCAAATGACTGTTTCCTGCCTACCACACAAGACAGAAGAATTGCGGTGTTGTTAGCAAGACAGCTAAGGTATATTGCAAAGAACCAAACAGCCAGTGTTATCCAACAGGTATTTGTTTTAGGTAATGATGGACAGAGACATTATCATTCCTAAAGGTAGTGTTGTTCACACAGCTGAAAGGACTGATATGGTTGTTGTTTATTTTGAGACTACAGATGACCTTATCATTCCTGCCGGAGAACTTGGTGATGAAAAGACAGAAGCAGGTGAGTATAAGTACATGGTTAATGTACAACAAGGAACTTCTGTTAATGAAGACCTTTTAGGTACTTCAAACGGACAGCCTTATCAGTCTTTTAAACTGAACTATCAAGAAGTGCTTACAGACTCTATTCAGTTGATGATTGATGAAGGTAATGGATTTGAGTTATGGACTCAAGTGAACACCTTTATTGACAGTGACGAGACAAGCAAACACTACACTGTGACAGTGGACGAGTTTGATAACTGTTATGTTGAATTTGGTAGTGGTGCAAGAGGAAAAATTCCTGCTGTCTTTGATAATGGTATCATTGCTTCATACAGAACTGGTGGTGGAGAAATTGGTAATGTTAAAGCAAACACTATCACTGAAATTTCAGAGAGTGTGGCTTATGTAGAGAAGACTTTTAATCCTCACCAACCTTTAGTACTCGGTCATGAAAAAGAAAGTATTGAGGAGATTAGAGAAAATGCTCCTGCTACTTTTAGGACTCAAGACAGAGCAATCATAGCACAGGACTATGCAGACCTTTTAAGAATCAACTTCTATGAGGTGTTATCTGCTAAAGGTGTTCCAGATGAAACCACAAAACTGAAAATGAATGTGTTCTATCTTATGAGACAGGGTTATGAAATGACAGAGGAACTTCTGAAAAAGATTGCAGTGTTCTTTGACTCAAGAATTATTCCGGGAACTTCTTATCAGTTTAAAGAACATGGGGAGTATAAAGTTAATCTTACTGCTAACCTTATCATTGATGATGACTATGATAGGGCTACTATTACAGACTATGTAGAGGACTATGTGAAGAACACTTTCTTTGCTTATGGAAATATGAAGTTTGACACTAAATTTGCAAAGTCTGAATTGGAGAGTCAAGTGAGAGAAACTTTTGCCGGAGTTGAGTCCTTTAGAATAATCTCACCGGACAGTGATATAATCTCACCGGACAGTTATAGTAAGATTATTACTTTAGGAACATTCACATTAAATGTAACAGGTGGTAAAGTGAAGGAGGTGTAATATATGTCAAAAGTAATGGACAGCAAAACATTCAGTGAAAAATTATATAATACACTTCCTGTTATGTACCACAATGCTGACAGTATGGTTGACTATGCCCTCAAGAGATATTTACAGGTGTTATCTGATGGAGGATATTCCTTTGTAGTAGATGAATTGAATGGTATCTTAAATCTGAATGACCCAGAGAGAACCCCATCCGAAGTGTTAGGTGTTCTCTTTGAGCAGTATGGTTTACCTCTGTTTAATGGTATTCCAGAAGTATATCTGAGAAAGTTACTTCCTATCCTCGGAGACCTTTATGCCAGAAAAGGTGCTACTACAGTTATTGAATACCTTACCTCTATTATCTCTGATGTAAAAACGGACATTGTAATTAGTCCAGATTTTTTGAATGACTATCATGTTGACCTTAGACTGGAAATGGACTATGACCAGACAGGTGCAAGAGACTTACCAGATAGAGAACAACTCCTTAGAATTATTAAGGAGTTTTTGCCATTCTTTATTGAGGTTACTATTATCTTTGTGTACCTGTTTTATGAGACAGCGAAGTTGCAAGCAAGGGAGAGACTTGAGGACTTTGTTACAGAAGTGAGAAGTGAGCATAGCAGACTTCTTAGTGGTAATAGAGAAGGACTGTTCCCTACTCTCAATAACTTTGACTTAGGACTCAACAAGAGTATTTATCTGAATGAGTCTTATTACTATGATGTAGAGGTTGACAAGTTCTGGGATAAGATAAAATATATTCTTCAAGAGACAGGAAATCTTGACCGGGAGGAAATCTAATCAGTATTTAAGACCCACACTGAATAATCCATTTAAGTTATTGAATGATGACTTGGTGTTAAATGACTACATTGATACAGATGAACTTGTGGCAACCAATATAAAACTAAGGTGTTATCAGATTTAGGTCAAATACGGCAGACTTATGCAAAATTTATTGAGAACATTACAGATTTTAAAGAAGAGTCTGGCTCTATTTATTCAGTAGGATTTCCGATTGAAGACTGTGCTGTGTTTAATTACAGTATTTTTGGCAATGCAATATTTGACAAAGACAGTGAAGGGAAAACAGAAACTTTTAGTGATAAAGTTACCTATAATCCAGTCGAGGAAACTGGAAGTATTAATAGGCAGTTTACAAATGTGTGGGGAGAAAGTATCAATAAGCCTAATAAAGTATTTAACAGCACTCTTACTACTAACTTGTTTGAGGAGAATGATGTTTGTGAGGATATTATAAGATTTTCTCAAAGCAATGACTCAGTAAGAGTTCAAGGAACAGATGTAGAACAACCTATGCAAAATATTTTAGGGTTATATACTGTCCTTCCTACTTTAAATACAGGATTGGGTCTTAACACATCAAGATTCCTTAACCTTTCCAACATGGAATCAGGACTTGTATTTATGACAGAAGTGGTGTATGATAAAATCACTAAAAACGGTAAGACGAAAGTAATTCAAAATTAAGGAGGTTAAAAAGATGGCATATACAAGAAGACAGACACAAGATGGTGTTACTGTTATGAATAAAGACCTTTATGATAATTTGCAAGATGGTATTGATGATTTAAGGGTTTCTACTATTTATATGAGTAGTTATATTGAAGATAAAGAATTAGTAAGTGGGTTTTACTTATTAACAAATGAGTTTATTTCTTCTATTAACAACCCAGAGGTGAAAAGAATAGTTATAAATGTTCCGACAAGGGTTGTGACCACAAAACCCATATCCCTAAGAAATAATTTAGAAATATATAGTCCTAATAAATCAATGTTAAAGTTTGAAAAAGGATTTGGTTTTGATTTATCTTCCTATGCAGAAGGAGAGGTAGCAAAAAATATTTCAATTCATGACTTAACTATTTCTGGTGGTTATTCGGGGTATAATACTAAAGATTCATGGCTTATCCATGTTAATAGAGATGTTTCAGAGGTTAACATTTTTAACTTGGAATTAGTAGGTGGGTACAATGGAATCTTAATTGAGGGTTGGGTCTTGAATATCCGAAATATAAAAGTTAGTAACTTTGAGGGAACAGGAGTAAAAATAAGAAGAAGTGACAACACTTTTTCCAATTTTTATATAAATGGGTGTAATGGAGCAGGACTAGATTTTCAAAGTTCTAACAACAGACTTTCTAATTTTAAGATACTATCTTGTGGAAAAGAAACCCCCTCTGTACTTCTTAGTGGGACTAGAAATTTTATAATTGGATTAGAAATTCAAGATATTTTTTATAAAGCGGCAGAATTTAGAGAAGTAACTTATAGTATTATAGATGTTAATATTGATGGAATAAGAACTAATTTGGAGTCTCTCTCTTCCATAATTTTAGCTTCGTTTAGTGACGTTTCTAATAATTTTATTAGGTTAATTTCTAATAAATATAAATCTGGTCAGTTAATAGAAGACAATGATATTATTGAATGTTCTGATACAGTTATTTCTAATAGTATATATGCTCTTTTAAGTAATGTTATTTTTAATAATTATGTAGAGTTTAAAAATTCTATTACTGTAAATGGAGTATATAAAGATTATAACTTTCTTGATAAACTTGATAATATATACAAAAGAGGGTCTTCATCTGATGGTGCTACTTTGGTATCAGCTACTTGGTTAGATTTTTCTGAAAAAGATATTTATGTAGAAGGATTTGTTACGCAAGACACTACCTATGGAGGTATTAGATTTTATGGAGAATCTGGACATTCATATCTTATAGAAGGTGTTGTAGTGGTGGATAAGGAATCTACTATTGGTATGGGTAATCAAGAAGATTCTAAATACCTTTTAAAAGTTCAGCCCAACTTTCCTACTCCATTTAAGTATTTAGTAACCCAGTTAAACAAAAGTCTTACCCTTATAAATACTTCTAAAATACAAATGTAAAATTCATTTCTTTAGAGTATAGGGATGTTACAGGATTTGTCAAAGAAGGACTTATTTAGATAATATAGGAGGTATCAATTAAACTATGTTTAATGATAATACAAATTTTAAACAGGAGGACAAAGAAATCATGAATTTAAAAACTATGTCTAAAGATGGTCATGATGTTCACATGACAGGTGAGATTATTGACAGAATCCATTATGCAGATGGAAGAGTTGAAGAAAGAGTAGGGCATAACATTGTGGTAAACTCTTTCCTTCCTCTTGTAATGAGTCTGTTAAAACAGCAGAGTGGTTACAAAGGTATTCAGTATTGGGCTGTTGGAAGTGGTGCTTCTAGTTGGGATAGAAGTCTCCCTAGTCCAGATATTAATGCTACCAAACTTACAGCAGAGTTAGGTCGTGTTGCTATCACTTCCGGCGAAATTAAGTTTTTGACTTCTGGTTATGAAGAGACAGGAACACCTACAAACATTCTGCAAATTACACATACCTTCGGTCCTAGTGACTGTAATGGTGTTTGGAGAGAATTTGGTATCTTTGGAGGTAATGCTACAACTGCAAAAGACTCTGGAATCATGATTAACAAACGTCATCATGCAGTTATCACAAAAACTGAGGAAATGACGATTGAGAGAATCATGAGGTTCACTCTGAACTTAGTATAATCAAAGGAGGATTTAAAGAATGGCAAGTTTTGATGTTTACTCAAATTATAAAGACAATGCCGGAGTTTCCGGTGTTGTCTTTGGTGCTGAAAAGCCTGTTCTGGAAGTAGAAGTAAATGAAGTACAGGAAATTCAGAAGACTATGCTTAGAAGGGCTATCAAAAATATCATGGGTGATGGTATTACTGATTTGTCAAAAGTAGTCTATGAAGACGGTGCAGTAAAAATTAAAGAAGGGTGTGCTTTAGTTATAGATGGTATCATGGTAGAGTGTACAGGACTTTCCCAGACTGTTACAAGTGATACTGTTTATCTCCAAGTTTGGGAAGAGACCCAGAATTATGCAGACACTCTTAAAGAAGAAGGAAATCAGCAGGATAGTGCTACAGTAGCTAACTGGTTTAAAGATACTCGTTCTGATGTTGAGACTTCCAGACGTAAAGTGGTTAAATACACTTTAGCTACTACAACAAATCCGGCAAGACATAATCTTGCTATTGCCAAAGTTGCTGATGGTGTTATGACCCGTTTGGTTAAAGAAGTAAACTTTAACAACCTCTCTAATACAGTTATTGACCTTCAAGTTCAGCTTGGAACTCTTGGAGAAGGTGTTATGGGTGTAGAAATAGACCTTACCAATAACAGCGTTAAGAGAATGGGTGATAATCAGTATTGGAGTGCAGGTGAAGATTATAACCAGTCTCCTGTGTATGGTAACAGACGAAGATGTAATGTAACTGATGATGGAAAAATTGTTGCTTTCTTTGGTGATGAAGCCTACACAGAAACCGGAGCTTTAGAGACTCAAGTAGGTGATGTAGTTGTAGGAACTAAAGTACAGTGTATGGTTATGCAACCTAAGTTCTACTACAAGAGAATCCCTGTCAGACTTGAGAAGCAGGTTGATGACACCTATCAAGTAAAGGGCTATCACATGACCAAGTGGATTGACCTTATCAGCCCTACAGCAAGAGACGGATTTAAACTTCACCCGGCATTTAAGAAGGGTAATGAAGAGCTTGATTACTACTTTATCGGTGAGAATGATGGTTGCATTGAAACCAGTGGAACTTATGACCTCACTGATAGTGATACACTCTCTGCAAGTCCTTACACTGGACAGAAGTTCAGTTCTATTGCCGGAGCTAAACCTGCAAGTGGAGCTACTGTTGCCGGAGTAAGTGCTACTGGTAACAAGAACCTTACAAGAGACGCAGTTAGAAAACTGTGTGCTAACAGAGGTGTAGACTGGATTCAAGAAGACATTACTATTGCAAGTGCAGAGCAGATGTTATTTGTGGTAGAGTATGCAACATTTAACATTCAAGCAGTAAGTGTCTTCGGTAGTGGTGTTACAAATCTTCCTTGGGTAGATAACATTAACAACTCTGTACCTAATCCGGCAAACACTACTTTAGGAAATGGCAGTGGTAAGATTACTGTTAAGTACATACACTCTAATGGTACTGCTTACGATGTTGATGTTCCTGTTTACAGAGGTGTTAAGAATCCTTTCGGAAACATCTGGAAATTCATTGATGGATTCCTCAGAAAACATTCCGCAGGTAGTGACTGTAATGAAGCATACTGGCAGGACGGAAGTAAAGACTTCTCTGACACAATCGCAGACTATATTGCTACTGGATTTAGCTGTGCTACAAAAGAGGGTTATATTAAAGCCTTTGGTTACTCCGAAGACTGTGACTTCATGTATATGACCTCTAAAGTTGGTGGAGACAGTAACAGACCTGTAGGTGATTACTACTATGCCAATATGAGTAACAATACCATCTATATTGCCCGATTGGGTGCGCGTTGGGCTGATGGTGCGAAATCTGGGCTGTTCTATTGGAATCTGGATATTGTGGCTTCTTAATCGTTATTGTACTTTCGGCGGTCGCTTGTGCAGAAAATCAAAGACAGTCACTATTGCAGTAGCATAAAACTAAAGAAAAATTTTGAAGAAAGGAGAAGCCTATCTTCTTTACAAACGCTTGAATTAAGGTTATAATATGGACAATGATTGTGACGAAACACCACTTCACTAAATCGGGTAATGATTTGGGTTATAAGCGGTCAAGAATTACAGAATTTCTTGCCACCAACAGTACACATGAAATACTTGGACGCTCAGTAATATGAGTGTTCCAAGTATTTACCCTATTGGGTACGAATTGGAATAATGGTACGAAATCTGAGCTGTTCTATTGGAATCTGAATAATGTGGCTTCTAATCGTAATTGTAATATCAGCGACCACTTCACGGCACTGTACTCAGTTTCGGAAGTGTTTACTTTTGAAATAAATTAAAAATCCGTGTAACTTCTTTACCCTACCTCTCTAACGTGGGTTAGGTCATCAGTGTTAAATGACACAAGTATGATGGTAGAACATATAGTGTTTCATTGACAGCAGATAGTCTTGTTGGTAGCTGAGTAAAGAAGGTACACCTTTACAAAGCGTTTGAAGATTAGGCTTTGGAGTACATGGTTTATGAAGCGTCATTTATATCCTATAGACCCTGTGACTGGGAAAGAAGATAAGACGCTTACTATATGGGAAAAGATTTGTTCCATTGAAAATCTTAAACTTGCACACAAAAACGCTAGTAAAGGTAAACACTGGTACAAAGAAGTTCGTGACTTTAATAAAGACCCAGAGAAACACCTTAAAGCTATACAGAATATGTTGGTGTTAAGGACTTACGTTCCACTACCTTATGAGAAATTCCTAAGAAAAGAACGTGAGAAGGAAAGGGTTATTTACAAGTCACGATACTTCCCAGAAAGAGTTATACAATGGGCTGTCCTACAGGTGATAGCTCCAATCCTTTTAAGGCAGTTCATATATGATACCTACTCTGCAATTCCAGATAGAGGTATTCATTTAGCTTTTGAGAGGATAAAAGAAGACATACAGAGTGACGTTGAAGGTACTCAATTCTGTTTAAAGATGGACGTTAAGAAGTACTATCCATCTATTGACAGAGAAATCCTTTTGAATGACTACAGAAGAATTTTCAAAGATGAAGGTCTTATGTGGTATTTAGAATTAAACATCACAATGTCTCCCGATACAGGTATTCCAATAGGCAACTACCTTTCTCAGTTTAGCGGAAACTTTTACTTATCACCTTTCGACCACTGGATAAAAGAAGTCAAAGGTATTAAGTACTATTACAGATACATGGATGATATTGTTATCCTCCACCACTCCAAAGAGTACTTATATAAGTTGAAATGGGAGATTATAGAATATATGCGAGTGGAGAGACACTTGACTATCAAGAGTAATTATCAAGTGTTCCCAGTAGCAGACAGAGGAGTAGATTTTGTCGGGTATAGAGTATTCCCGGATTTTGTTTTATTAAGAGCTTCTACTTCAAGGAGAATGAAGTCAAAGATGACGAAAATTCGCTTGAAGGTGGAAAGTGGTGTAGAAATGTCTTACTCCGACTACTGTTGTATTAACTCCTACAAGGGTTGGCTATCTTACTGTAACAGTTACAGACTGTATAAGAAGTACTTCAAACCTTTAGAGAAACCTGTGGAGGAGTATTATATAAATCATTTAAAGAATGGAGGAAAGAAAGCCAATGAAAACAATGGAAAATGTTCAGTCAACAGTAAAGCCGAAGGAAGTTGAATATGATGGTAGTCATGTGTATGTGAATACCAACATTAAAGAAGTTCCAGAGAGTGAACGTGTGGCTGAAAAAGGACAGTTAGCAGAAGGTCAAGAATTAGTTCCTCTGTACTCTTACACTGTGAAGGAGTATGAGAAAGACGAATTTTTAACCGCTTTATCTACAGGGCAGGTTACTCTTAATAAAAGAGCTACTGCCATGGAAGATATGATTCTGGAAATGAGTGAGGTTGTCTATGCTTAATGTTTTAGACCGACTTCGCCTTTTCATAACTTTTGGAAAGGAGGGAGACACCATGATTGCAATGCTTTGGGCACAGAGAATTATGAATGGTAAGAAAACTTACAATGATGTTCCGAGACTTCTCAAAGAGCAGGTCAAGGAAATTCTCATTGAGAGTGGTGTAGAGTTTCTTGTTACAGAAACACCTGCACAACAGTAAGAAAACTGCATAAGGAGGTAAACACTCATGAAGAAAATTTCACAACTTTGGGCTGATAAGATTATCGCAGGAGATAAGACTTATGCAGAAGTTCCTGCACAGCTCAAAGACGAAGTAAAACAGGCTTTAAAAGAGAAGGGTTATCCTAAACTTGCTAAATAAAGCCTAACACAAAAGACCTTGAATTTTAATGGTTCAGAGGTCTTTTTAGTATAGACATAACATTTTCAATGTGGTATTATTTAGTAAGCATAATAAAAGGGAAAGGAGAACCTAATGGATAAGTCAATTTTAGAACTTGCTCAAGAAGTTACTGGTATTCAGTTCATTATGGCTCTTCTCTTTATTATTACTCTTATTGTTCTGGCTATGACACAAAAGCAGAAACTATTGAAATATTTAAACAAGTGGAGAAAGACTAAAAACGAAGAAGAAGACTTTCATGCTCTGGTTTATGGATTGAAAAACTCTATGATAGAGTTGGGGAAGAAGATTGAGGAAAATCGTACCGAAAGAGAAAATGAGAGAACTCACGACAGAGAGGACTCAAGAAAAATTCGTGAAGAAATGTATAAGGTAATGAACAAACAGTCAGCACAGATTGAAAAACAGTCTGAACAGATTGAGGAATTAAAGAACATTACCCTCGGTATTCAAAAGAAAAATTCAGAAACAAAAAGGGCAGAAATCAAAGAGAAGATTGAGCGTATTTACAGGGAGTGTCACCCTGCAATGACTTGTACTGATATGCAGTTGGAGACCTTGAAAGAGCTTATCGACCAATATGAAAAGCATGGAGGAGATAACTCTTTCGTCCACAGTACTGTACAAAAGGAAATGTATTCATGGCACGTTATAAATGAAATAAAGAGTTCTAATGACTCTTTATAATAATTTAAGGAGGTAATGTATAATGATTACTGTAGAAACTATTATGGCAAACCTTTCAATCGTAATGATTGTAGTGGCTGTACTCTGCACTGTGATTTCAGTGATTACAGAGTTCACAAAAGAGATTGGATTCCTTAAAAAGATTCCTACTTCTTTACAGGTACTTGTGCTTTCACTTATTGTGTGTGTTGTGGCACTTTTCATGTATCTGTCTTATGCAAAAATCGCATTTGTGTGGTACTATTTAGTTGCTGTTATTCTTGCAAGTTTCCTTGTCGCAATTATTTGCACTAAAGGTTGGGATTACCTTATTGACATTTGGAAACGATTTTACAAGAAAGATATTAAATAATACAGGCAGGAGAGGGTAACACATAGATAGTGTTGCCCTTTTAACTTAAAAGGAGGTAATAGAAATGAATAAACAAGAATTTATTACTAAGATTGCAAAGTATGTCAAAAAGTATGCTAACTCCTATGGAATCAAGGTACACAGTCCTATTATTGCACAGGCAATTTTAGAGAGTGGTTGGGGTGAGAGTAGACTTGCTTCTCAGTACCATAACTACTTTGGTTTAAAGTGTGGTACTAAGTGGACTGGTAAGAGTGTGAACATGACTACTCAAGAAGAGTATCAACCGGGAACACTCACCACAATCAAAGACAATTTCCGTGTATATGATAACATGGAAGAGGGTGTTAAAGGTTACTTTGAGTTCATTCAGTTAGCAAGATACCAGAATCTTAAAGGTATCACTGACCCGAAAAAGTATCTTGAGACAATCAAGGCTGATGGATATGCAACGAGTAGTTCTTATGTAACTAACACTTACAAACTGATAGAACAGTATAAATTAACTCAATATGACACAGAAGGAGGTAGTGATATGAGTAAGCCAGATGTTTTGGACGTAATGAGAAGTTGGCTTGGATTTAGTGAAGCAAATGGTAAATTCAAGCAGATTATTGACCTGTACAACAGTGTAAAACCACTTCCAAGAGGTTATGCAGTACAGTATAAAGACGAGTGGTGTGACACAACAGTTTCAGCCGCAGGAATTAAAGCAGGTTGTTCTGATTTAATTGGTAGAGAGTGTGGTGTTGAAGAACACGTTAAAATCTTTAAAGCAAAGGGGATTTGGATTGAAGATGGTACTATCACTCCACAGCCGAGAGATATTATTGTTTATAACTGGGATGACAATACTCAGCCTAATGATGGTTATTCAGACCACATTGGTTTTGTAGAATCCGTTTCTGGCAACACTATCATTGTTATTGAAGGTAACAAGGGTGAAGCAGTTGCAAGACGTGAAATCCCTGTAGGTTGGGGCTTCATTAGAGGTTATGCAAGACCTAAATATGCTACTGGTTCTTCTGTCACTCCTGCACCTACTCCGACACCTCCGAAAAAGACCATTGATGAAATTGCACAAGAGGTTATCAAAGGTGTTTACAGTAATGGTGACGCTCGTAGAAATGCTTTAAAAGCATTAGGTTATGACCCAGACAAAGTGCAAGCTAAAGTCAATGAGCTTTTAAAGGGTAATACTCCAAAACCTTCACTCAGTATTGCAGAAGTAGCAAAGAAAGTAATCGCAGGTGAATATGGCAATGGAACTGACAGAAGAAAGAAACTTGCTTCTGAGGGTTATGACCCAGATAAAGTACAGGCAGAAGTAAACAGACAGTTAAAAAATAGTGGCACTTCTGTTAGTATTACACTGTAAAGCCGGGAGACAATCTTACTAAGATTGCTAAAAAGTATGGCACTACAGTTGATAGACTTGTTAGTTTAAATGGTATTGCTAATAAGAATCTCATTTATGTAGGTCAGAAATTCAGAGTTAAATAAGGAGTGTGGCTCTGCATTACTTCTGTAATAATAGTTATTTAATATATTATATAATTAAATAGTTATTTATATTAAAGACGTTATGGACTGTGGAAGTCTGTAGCGTCTTTTGTCTTTTAGTCCGAATTATGATATAATGTGCACAGTGTTAAAGAAAGTGAGGTGTAATTAAGTGATATGTGATATGGACTGTCTTCATTGTAGGTTTAGTGATTGTATTAACGACAGTGATATAATTTCTTCCCATGAGAGGGAAATTTCAAATAGGATCGACACAGAGATTTTAGAAGCGAGAGTTCCAGTGTATATGCCAACAGGTGGTTGTAGACCTTATAAGGTGAGACCTCATAACTTTAGTAAATCTCAAGCCAGATATTTCAGCCGGAAGAATTATTATAAAGACGTGGATAAGTCCAGAGAACAAGGTAGAGAAAATTACTATAAGCATAGAGAAACCAGAAAAGCTACAATGAGAAGGTATTATTCTGAGAATAAGGAAACACTTCTTAACCAGAAGAAAGCATATTATGAAGAACACAAAGAAGAGATTTTAAAGTCTCGGAAAGAAAATTATGTTCCCCACCCTAAACAGGTTATTGATACACCAGAAGCACAGTTGAAGAGGGAACGTGAGAAAGCTCGTTATGAAGCAAACAAAGAAGAAATAAATAGAAAGCGAAGAGAAAGGAGAAGACAGAGAAATGCAGATAGTAAGAAACAGTCAGCAGGAAATAACTGATTTAAGTGAAGACCAGATTAGAACATTAAAGGACTCACTCACTTATGATAATCCTGCTTACCAATCAGCGAAAAGATATTCTCGGTGTAAGTACATTACCATTCCACCATACCTTGAATATTTTAGTGAAAGGACACAAAGAGACCAAAGTGGAAAAGAAAGTTCTCACTGTTCCAATAGGTGTTGATGTGTCAAAACTGTTGAATGTGAATGTTCCATTTAAAGATATAAAGGACAATCGTGTTTTAAAGAATGTTGAATATCCACCTTTTATTTTTACATTGAGGGGAGACCAAGAAAAAGCAAAAGGAGCATATCTTTATAGTCAGAAGAAAGAGCAATATCCGAAAAGTCTTATCCAGTTACCAACAGGTAAGGGTAAGACTATTCTTGCTTTAAATATAGCTTATACACTCAAGCAGAGGACTCTTGTGTTAGTTCATAAAGATGACCTTGTGACTGGGTGGCAGAATGATATTGAAGATTGTTTTGGAGGTAAACTAGAGCCGGGGCTGATTAAAGCTAAGAAGAGAACTGTGGGTAAGCAGATAACTATTGCCACTGTACAGACACTAAGTAGAATGGGTGAGGAAGAGCTGAGTTCCTATTTAGACCAATTTGGTTTAGTGATACAAGATGAATGTCATCATGTAGGACTCAACATTTTTAATATCATTGACAAGTTCAACAGTCATTATAAATTAGGTCTTACTGCCACACCAACAAGAGGTGATAAATTAGACTTTGTGTTTGACCTGTTTTTTGGAGGTATTGTATTTAAGAGTGAGTACACAGCAGAGGACGCAGATATTCTTCCTGTAGAGGTGAGAGTAAAAGAGTCAAAGGCAGTGTATGAACCTTTTCTATATGAGAATCAAGTCTTTAATAAGAGAGACTTCACAGAGGAAGAGTTGCCGGATAAATTAGTGATGTTGCAAGAACTTTCTTATGAAGAGAGACCAAGAGTTCCATTTCTGGTGATTGATGACATTTTAGTGAGTAATAAGAAACACATGATAGGTGTGTGTAAGGACATTATCAGAGAGTATAAAGAAGGTCATAGCTGTATTGCATTTTTCACTCAGAAAGAACACATTGTTTCCTACTATAAATATTTGAAACTCTTTGTGCCGGAAGAAACTATTCTTTTGTACTATGGTGACAATAAAGAGAAGTCAGATGTAATGATGGAGAAAGCTGAGTCAAGAAAGTGTTTAATCACACTTGCTACTTATGCAAAAGCTACAGAGGGTACTAATGTTAAGTCATGGGAGTGTGGTTTTCTTGTGTCCTCAGTAAATAGTGAGAAGAATGTTGAACAGGCAGTAGGACGTATCAGAAGACGAAAAGAGGGAAAGATTAGTCCTGCCAGACTATATGATTACAGATTTTCGGAGAGTTATTCTATATCCAGTCATGGAAGTACAAGAGATAAAGTATATAGAAAGCTGAAATTTAGTATTACTGGTAAGAAATCAAAGAAGAAAGAGAGTAAAGGCTTATTTAGTCGTGGCTACAAGTAACTCTTTGTTGACAGATTACCAGAAAAATGATACACTTTTACCAAGTAAAACTAAAGGAGGAATTATCATGGCACTTAAAGTAGTCAAAGGTAAAAAGCAGAAATACTCTGCTAAAGAAGTAGCTCAGATGGCACAAGAGTATCTGAGGTGTCTGCTCAGATGAAGTTACTGGACACCACAAAGAAAACACTTGCTGACCGATTGAAAGAAGCGTCAGAGCTTATTGGTGTTAAAGACAGCAAGGGCAGTTTCTATTATGACGCAGGAGATTTCATGGTGGGAAAAGTTGCTAAAAAGTCTGTATCTTTAAAGCAGGAGGACACTATTAAACTTCTGAAAGAGAAGGGTCTTTATAAGAAGTGTGTTGAAGTGCAGAAAGTTGAGGTTATCAATGAGAAAGCACTTGAAGACTCAGTTAAAGATGGCACTATTACACAGGAAGAGTTTGAAGCTCTCTGTGATGTTAAGACCACTTATTCTGTATCTGTACAGAAGGTTGAAGAAATGCCAGAGGTTGACACCTCACAGTGTTTAAAAGCGGCTTCAAGAAAGAAGTAAGGAGGTAGTCTGAATGAGTTTAGAGTTATCTCCGTGGGATAGAACAGTTCCATATACTAATAAAAAGACTGGCTATTCTACCACACTGTACAATATCAATGTAGTTGCTACTCATTTAGGGAGAACTTCACAGACTGTAAGAAAGTGGGAGATAGCCGGAACAATTCCCAAGACACCTTTTTCTATTCAAGGAAGAAGATTATATTGTACAGAACAGATTGAGATACTTGTGGAGTGTGCTGAGAAAGCTAAAATCTCCACAGGTAAGAAAATCTCTCAAACCAATTTCACTCGCAATGTACAGTTGCGTTGGAATAAACTTTTTTACAGAAATATTTGGTAATGAACAGGAGGAATAATCATGGCACTTAGAAAGAAAGTGAAAGACGAGACAAAGATTGAGCAGACAGAACAGGCTGTAGAAGAGACAAAAGCTGTTGTGGAAGAGAAGAATGTGACAAAAGAAGAGAGTGAAGCTATCATTGCACAGCAGGAGAAAGACAAAGAAGTAGGAGCGTCCACTAAGAAGTTGGAAAAAGTTACTGCACTTGTTTCTGGCAAGTTCAATCTTGATGACAACTATGCAGTGACAAACTTTAAAGATGGTGGAAAGACCATTGACCTCACTTTAAAGAATAAGGACTTTGTTCTGTCTGTTAAAGTGAAAGACTCTGCCAGACATGGTTTAGTGTTTGAAGAGTAATCTGTAGAAAGGAGCATTTATCATGGCATTAAAGAAGAAATCATTGAAACAGCAGGTAGAAGAGAACACTACAGTAACAAAGGGAACAAAGAGTAATCAGCAGACACTTAAACAGGGTGTACCTAACGACCATCACAGAAAGCAAGAGTCATCTGCTCAGACAGTGGGAGTAAATCTGGGTATCACTAAGAATATGGACAACTATGAGTCTTTAAGAGTTGATTGTTGGGGAACAGATGTAGTTCAGCCGGGAGAAACAATGGAACAGGCTTATGAGCGTCTTATTGGTGTCGTTGACAATGTATTGCAAGATACTGTACAATCTTATATAGAGTAAGAAACTAGAAGACCTTGAAACATAGGTCTTCTTTTAAATAGGAGGTTTATCAGCACATGAAACGTATCACAACCAAAGTGGGTGACAATGACCTTGTTTCTATTATGAGACAGAGAAGAGGTCAGACAACAATGAGACAACAGGTAGTTAGAGAGCCAGAGACTCCAAAAAGAAAAACTCAGAAGAGTGGGGGAATGTATGAGCAGTTCCTTATGAAGTATGCAGACTTGGATAAGTACATTGATTCATTTAAGACAAGAGATTTAGTGTACTATTTCAAGAAGGTTGCAGAAGACGCAGGTTGCAAATATGTCATCAGTAATATCCAGAAGGATATGCACATCTTTAAAGTCCTTATGCAGAGTTATGACACCAGAGAAATTTGCGGAATGATTGAGTTCCTGTATAACAGTGAACAGGACTATTTTGATAAAGAAAGACTCAGCCCGAATATTTTAGCAAGCAGATGGGTAAATACAGTGTATGCAGATTTTAAGTTGTGGGTAGATGATGAATATGTTCCTAAGTCAAAGAAGAAGTACCAGAAGAAAGAGTGGACTCAGCCTGTAGATGAAGAGAACACCGAAACAAAGATTGGAGAGTGGGAATAATGAGACCAATGAGAAGTTTTGTATCAGAGTCAAGTTTGATTATCATGGGAGTGCCAAAGCACTTCTGTGGTAAATCACTTGAGGACTTTCATACATATAACAGTGAAGGTCTTGAGAAAGTAAAGAAGTTTGTGCAGGAGTATATTGATAACCTGTATGCTAATTTTGAAGAGAACAGAGGGATTTTCTTCTGTGGCTCAAATGGAGTCGGAAAGAGTATGTTGTCTTCCATTATTTTAAAAGAAGCATATCGAAGAAGATACACTTGCCGGAGAGTAACTTTTAGTCAGTACATTGGTTATTACACAGAAGCGTGGAATGTTAGAGACAAAAAAGAGAAAGACGCTTTAGAGTCAGATTTCTATGAGCAGTACAAAGGTGTTGAGTTTCTTGTGCTTGAAGAAATCGGTAAAGAGATTGACAGTAAGATTGCAAAGCCTATTCTGGAAGACCTTTTAAGATACAGAGAAGAACATGGTCTTGTGACTATTATCTGTAGCAATATCACTATGAAGGTGATTGAAGAGACTTATGGACCTTCTATTGCAAGTCTCTGCAAAGGTCACATGACTCCCAATTACCATTAAGGGTGCAGACAGGAGGTACACTAAATGATGAATGACTTTGATAATGGTGTTGTTCATAAAGTAAACAAAGCTGTAGCAAGAAGATATTTTAGAGCCGGAATGAAAGTGTATGTGTTGCCTTGTAAAGTAAGGTACAATAATGAATGGGTGAAACCCTTCCTGTTGCAGAAAACAGATACTTTTGATAGAATTATTGCAGAATATGAATATCATAATTGCAATGCAGAGTTAGGTTATTACTGTTCTTATTATGTAGAAAACAAGGAGGTAGAAGAGAATGAAGAATGTAACAATTAACGGAAAGAAGTATGAAAGAGACGGAGAAATGCCTGTTAAGCTGAACAATGGTTCATTAGTAGTTCACTATAACAAGATGGGTGATGTACTGGGAGCTTACATGGTGACTTCCTTTAGAGACTCCAAAGGAGATTACAAAGGTCAGACTACTACTTACTGCTCATTAGTCAATCTTGATACTGGTTATCTTGCTTTTGAGGAAAGAGCAAGCAGAAGCACTACAGTTCAGAGAGTGCTGAGTCACTTAAATAAAGGTGATTACTATGGACAGCAAGCTGTTAAAGAAGGTCAGTTCATTGAAGTGTATGCTCTGGGTGATTTTAAGATTGACCTGTCATTTGACAGAAAGGTAGGTAACTAATATGGCATTAAAGAGAAATGTAACAAAAAAATCTGTAACACCTAAAGAGGAAGACAGAGTGTTGGAGATTATGAGTCGTATTACTAATATTGACTCAGAGAGATATAATTTGAGTTGAGAAGACGGAGTTACAGAAAGAGCTTCTTGAAATCAAGATTAAGCCTTTTAAAGTAGGTGACTACTGCATGGCAGAAGTTAGAGCCGGAAAGTTCTTAAAAGTACGGAAGTGTTTGATTGAGAATGAAAGAGGTATTCTTTATCTCAGACCTGTAAATAATAACGGAGAGTTATCTGGAAGACATTTCAGTTTAACTCCTATTCCCGGAAAATCTTATAGTGATTATCTTAAACCTGTGGAGGAATAAATATGTTGCATGGAGACATTAGTAACAAAAGAAGTTTTGTGATTGGTGTTCGCTGTGAAGACTGTCTCCTCAAGTTTAAGAATAAAGGTGTGAAAGACAAGTTCCTAAACTTATGGAAAGGCAAATCCCACAATGCCGAAGTAGATAAGCAGGTCTTGTCTCTCATGCGTTATATTTACGAGAACACAGATTACACAGTGAGTCTTATTGTGGACAAAGAGAATTACACTGATGAATTAAAGGACGCTTTAGAGCAGATGAATGTTCCTTTTAACCAAGTAGGTCTTGTACTCACCAATATCTCAGAGGTGACAATGATGTTGAATACAGGAGAGTTGTCATTGTATGTTGACTCATGCTATAATAGACGAGCATTAGTAAACAGTCAGTATGCGGTAGATGTGGACACCTTCAATACCATGCTGAGAAGAAAGGTGAGACATTATGAAGTTAAAAAATAGCAAAAAGAATAAGAATTACAATGTAGAAAGAGGGTTCATGTCTAAGTTGGTTGAAGATAAGGACATGAAGTTACTGAAAGACCAACAGATAAAACCTTCTTTCTTGACTGGCGAAAATAGAAGAGTGTTTTCTTTTATTCAGTCACAGTTTAAAGACACTGGTGAGATTCCTACACCAAGAGTGTTGGCTCAGAAGTTTCCTAACTATGAGTTAGAAACACATATCGTTGAAGGTATCGAAGTAGTTGGTACTGATGAAACTCTTCTGTATTGGTGTAACCAGTTACATATTAAGTCAATGCACAACAGAACTGCTGATGTGGTGGAAGAAGTTGCAGAGAAACTTGAAGAGGGTGAGTCAGAAGAAGCCTTTGCCTTATTAAAGCAGGGTGTGTGGAAGATTGAAGATGAAGTAGTGATTTCTTCATCAGTGGATATTACAAAAGATACAGAGTCCAGAAAGCAAGCCTATTTAGAGAGAAAAGAGAAGAAAGGTATGGTAGGTATTCCTATGGGTATTCCACACCTTGATTACATTCTGAAAGGTTTGATTAAAGAAACACTTACTACACTGATTGCAACGTCTGGTGTAGGTAAAACTTGGTTTCTTGTTTTAGTTGGAGCTTATGCACAGCTCAATAACTATAAGGTATGTATCTTCATTACAGAAATGAGTACAGACCTCATGCGAGACAGATTTGAAGCCATGTTATTTGGTATGATGTATGGAGACTTTGATTACAACAATTTCAAGTCTGGTACTCTTCCACTTGATGTAGAAAATCAGTATTTTGAATTTCTGGAAGATGATTTACCTAAACTTGAACCTCTGGTGATTGAGTCTGCAACAGGAGTGTCAAGTGTTGTTTCTGTAGTAGAAAGAGAGAAGCCAGATTTAGTTCTCATTGATGGTGTTTACCTTATGGAAGATGAACAGGGAGCAAAAGATGACTGGTTGAGGGTAACACATATCACCAGAGATTTAAAGAAAGTTGCAAAGAACTGGCATATTCCTATCATGGTAAACACACAGGCAGATAAGAACACAAGTAAGAAGACCGGACCAGAGTTGGGAAGTATTATGTACTCTCAAGCTGTAGGTCAAGATAGTGACAATGTTTTAGCTCTGTTTCGTGATGAAGTTATGATAAATGACAAAGAAATGGGAATTAAAGTGTTGAAACAGCGTGAAGGTGTTCTGGGTAAAGTACTTATTCAGTGGGATTTCCATAGAATGAATTTTGACAGTATTTACAGTGAAGATACTGGTAATTCAAATTCAGATGATGGATATTCAAATGAAGAGTATGAACAGAATATTATGAGTGTGAATTGAGGTGATAAGTGTGAAGCTCAAGAGAGTAGACAGAACTAAAGATGACTGGCAGAAGTGTTGTAGATGGTGTCATTACTATGAGAATGGGAAGTGCATTAAAGACAATGTTTCCATAGAAGAGACTGCTCCTGTGTGGAAAGTCGCAGAAGAGGGTCATTTGAGTGAGACTTTAGAAGAGTTTTTTGGCAGTGTTAAACTTGAAGAATTTAGAGAATTAGAGTACAAGCTCAGAGAGTGGAAAGTCAGTGAGAAGAGAATTAAGGAATTTAACGACCTCTTTAAACAGTGTTATGACCAGTGGGTGTTAGACCATAAAGACGAACTGGATAACACTATTGACAGGTGTTACCAAAATCACCTTGCAGATGAAGTTGATGATGGTGTGTATATCAATGACCCAGAAGAATATTGTTGCAAGGAATGGTGTTAGCTTATGGGAATGACATTAACAAAAGAGCAGATTGAAGACCTTGTACAATACTGTGGTTCTAAACCTACACAGTGGAGAGACGAAGATATGTTAATCTGTTGTCCTGTACATGGTGAGTCTAATCCTTCATGTGGAGTATCTGCTGAGAAGCAGATATTTCACTGTTTCGCTTGTGGTGCAAGTGGCAACTTTTCAAAGTTTCTGTATATGTCACTGCCAGACGAATTTGGATATGACCCTAGTACAGAAGACACTATTAAAAAGACTTGGTTTAAAGCTGACCGAAAAGCACGACAGTTTTTAAAAGACAGGTATGAGCTTGAGTACAGAGAGCTTGGAGGTAAAGTAAGACGAACCAAAAGGTTTGAAGACCTCCACTCTAATGTGATTGAGCTTGAAGAGTCAGAGAAGACTATACCTCTGTGGAAGATTGCACCTTATCAATCCGGCAAGAGTACATACAAGTACTTTTTTGACAGGGGATTTGATAAGTCTGATATGAAGAAGTTTATGATTGGGTATGATGATGTTAATAAAACAATCACTATCCCAGTTTTTAATCAAGATAATAAACTTGTCGGAGTGATTGGTAGATATATCAGTAAAAACAGAAAGAAGAATCAGAGGTATAAGATTTACGACCATTTTAACAGGAGTAATTTTTTATATCCTTTACAGCATTTTAAAGTAGTGAATAGCACCATAGTGTTAGTTGAAGGACAGTTTGATGCTATAAGGTGTCATAAGGCTGACATTGTAAATGCTCTTGCAATTATGACTGACTATCTCAGTGAAGAGCAGGCTAACTTCATAGAGAATAACTGTTCCAGAGTCATTTATATTGGTGATAATGATGACCGAGGACTTGAAGCCAGAGAGAAGAACAGAGAGATTTTAAAGGGTAGAGTAGACTTCCTTATTGTAGATTTCCCGAAGCATGGGAAAGACCCTTGTGATTGGTCTGATACAGAACTTCATAATATGATTGATGATGCACATAGCATTATGAATAGAAAAATTAGGAGGATATGATTATGAAACAGAAGGATGTTGCAAAGCAGTTATTTATCAATCTGGCTCAGTGTGAGCCAGAAGTACAGGGTGATGTTATCAGAAGAGTAGCTGACTGGGTTGAGAGTGGAGGGTATCTGAATGACCCTTACATTGAGAACCAGTTGCAGTATACAAACAGACACTTGGAGCTTTTGTCAGCTAAAAAGAAGTTTGACAATAAGCATGGTGTGTGCTAGACTGTGAAAGTACCATAATTTATATAGAATTTATGAGTTTATGTATGAAAGGAGACAGAGAATTATGGGTATGTTCAAAAAAGGCTTTGAAGCCAACAGACAAGAAAAAGCAAGACAAGAGAAGATGGCAGAAAACAGAGGTAAGAAGCTGTTCCGTTTCTTTTTAGCAAGACGGTGATGAAGCTGACCTTATTTTCTTAACAGAAGAGCCAATCAATTTTCAAGAGCATAATGTAAAAGGCTCAAGAAATGGTAAGGAAGTGTTTAACCAGTTTACTTGCACAGGTGATGACAACTGTGAACTGTGTAATGATGGTGACAGACCTTCCTTCAAAGGTGCTTTCCTTGTGTGGGATGGAAGACCATTTGAGTACACAGACAAGAATGGTAAGAAGCAGAAAGCAGAAGGTAGCTTGAAGCTGTTCGTCTATGGAACTAAAGTCATTTCTCAGCTTGACCGTATTAGTTCTAAATATGGTCTTGCCGGAAGAGAAATCACAATGGTTAGACTTGGTTCTGGTACATCTACTAACTACACATTTGAGCGTGGTGACAAAGTTTCTTTAACAGAGAAAGAAATTACTAATATGTTGCCGGAGAAACTTCGTGAAGAGTATGATGGTACAGAAGAGAGTCTGTATGCAATCATTGAGAGACAGCTTGAAATGAATGTTAAGGGCTATAATGGTGAGAGTAATGATGACTCTGATGAAGAAGATGACAGCTATGATGGAAGAGACGCAGTAATGGGTGTTGATGATGACGAAGAAACAGGTGAGAAACCTGCCAGAAAGTTATCCTCTGGTAAGAAACTGAACTCCACAAAGAAGAAGAAAACACTCTTTAAGAAACCTGCGGAGAACAGTGTTAAGAAACCACAGAACAAGGCTAAGTCACTTATTAAAAGAAGTGTTAGCAAATAAAAACAAGGAGGACAAGTGAAATGTCTGGAATTAAAGATTTTATTGAAGCATATGCCATGAAACGAGGTATCAGTAAAGTTCAAGCAGAACAGGAAGTAAGAGCTTTTCTTGATGTGCTGAAAGACAAGCTGAAAGCAGGAGGTGTCGCCTTTAAGGGAATGTTCACCCTCAAGAAAGTTGTTAAGAAAGGTCGTTCTGGTAAGTGTAATGGTCATGAGTACACTACAGAAGATAAAAACAGCTTAAAGCTGACAGTAGGTGCTGATTTAGAGCAGGAGCTTAACCGGTAAGGGCATTTGCAGTAATTTAGTGAGTAGTTTATACTTATAACAGAGTATGAACTACTCATTATTTTATGAGAAAGGAGAGTGCAGATGAAGCTGAAAAGAGTAAAGCCCATTGAAGGGAAGAAGAGATTAAAGCCTATTCCTAAAAAGAAGCCGAAACTTAAAGCACCTTATTCTAAGGAGTACATTGATAAGTCTCTGGGTGATGTTTTAAGTGAAGCATACACAGGTGAATATAAAGGCAACTTCCCTTTTGAGCCGGAAATGAAAGATTACGAAATTATCACAGATGAAGAGAGACTTGAATGGCTGTCTGATGTGATGATGGATATTCCAGAGTTTGCTTTCGATACAGAGACTAATACACTTGATGTTTTAGGTCCGAATAAGAATTTTAAATGTGTTGGTATCAGTATTTCATGGGGCGAAAATTATAACTATTACATACCAGTAGGTCACATAAGAGAAGAGGATATTGATAATCAGATTGACCTTGATATTGTGGTAGATTATTTAAAACCAGTGTTTGAGCGTACAGACGTTAGAATTATCGGTCATAACCTTAAATTCGATATGCACGTTATGAAACGTATTGGTATTGAGATTAAGACTACAGACCTTTTTGATACAATGTTAGCGTCATGGCTGTGTAATGAGAATACTCCAAATGGTTTGAAAGACAACTCACTTGAGAAGATGGGTCTGAAACAGACTCACTTTGCAGAAGCAACAGCAACAGTGCCGAATGAGGTGAAGAAGCAGTTTGGATTTAAAGCTAATTCCAGAGTAACTTTTGATTTAGTACTGATTGAAGATGGTGCTCCTTATGCAATCGCAGACGCATTTTACACATACTGTCTGTATCTTGGTTTCACTCAAGAACTTGTTGATGAACAGATGGATAAAATCTACTACAAGATGTATATTCCATTCCTGCAAGCATTATTTAGAATGGAGGAACAGGGTGTTACTGTTGATGTAGACAAGCTGAGACAGATGGGTGTTGATATGCAGAATGACCTTGATGAACTGACCTACAGGATTTATGAGATTGCAGGTGTTGAGTTTAATATCGGGTCTAGTCAGCAGAAAGCTGAATCTTGTTTGGTTGGGAGAAACCAGATACACCAGTCAAGAAAGATAAAGTTCCGGCACAAGTAATGAAGATTGTACAGAGTTACAAGAACAAAGAAGCTACATTGTCGGAGACACAGAAAGCATTGAATAACAAAGGTTACTATTTTGACGAGAAAGGTAATATCTTTAAAGAGTCTAATAAGAATCAAGCTATTCTTGATAAAGCATTTGGATTTAGAGTGCAGAGTGAGACTGGTACAGGAAATCCAAGTACTGACAGTGATACAATTTGGAGAATATCTCAGTTGTCTTTTAAGACCAACAAGAGAAAACAACAGGGAGTTGAAATGTGTAAGCTGATGTTGGAGTATTCTAAGTTAGCAAAATTGAAAACTGCCTTTGTTGATGGTATTCTTGAGAAGTTGTATGAAGATGGAAAAGCTCACCCTTCATTTAATCAGATTGGTACTGATTCTGGAAGACTTTCATGTAGCAATCCAAACTTGCAACAGTTACCTAAAGCAAATGAGGATGATAAATACCAGATTCGTTCTGTATTTATTGGAAGTATAGACCCTAACACTGGTAAGAGAAAGAAGATTATCGCACTTGACTACCATAACCTTGAAATGGTGTGTCTGACTTACTTTAGTAAGGATAAGAATTTAACTGAAATGTTTGCGAATGATGATGACGCACATGGTTCTACAGCGGTGAATATGTTTAATCTTGATTGTACACCAGTTGAAGCAAAGAAACTTTATCCTCACTTGAGACAGGCGGCTAAGACTATCAACTTCATGCTGATGTATGGTGGTGGAGCAGGTAAACTTTATGAGAGTTTGAAGTCAGACCACTACTCACCACTTGATTTAGGAGCGAAAGAGTATCTTGATTTATACCATTGTAAGAATGGTGTTGATGTAGCACAGCAGTTCATTGACAAGTACTTTGATTCCTATAGTGGAGTCGCAAAATTCATTTCCGGTCAGAAGAAGTATGCACATAGAAATAAGTGTGTGTACACAATTCTTGGAAGAAAGAGAAGACTGCCAGATATAAACTCACATGACAGAAAGGTGTCAAGTTACTGTGAGCGTTTAGCTGTAAACAGTGCTATTCAAGGAACTGCCGGAGATATTACTATCAATGCTCAGATTAGAGTAGACGCTGACAAGAGACTTAAAGAAATGGGCTGTAACATGATGATACAGGTACATGATGAACTTGTATTTGAGTGTCCAGAAGAATATCTGGAAGAAGCTATTCCAATCATTAAAGATTATATGGAACACCCATTTGGAAACAGTGAGTCAAGACAAGTACCATTTTTAAGAGCCGACTATGATACTGGTGACAGTTATCAAGACGCAAAATAAGGAGGTTAATATGGAAAACACTAGAATGATAACAGCTACAGCGGTAAGTAGAGATGAAGCGTTTATTAACTGTGTACAAATGAAGGTATTGAAAACTGGATTAAGAATACACTTCAAGATGTTGCAGACGAGTTAAGTTTAAGAACTTTTAATTTTAAGCAGGTGTTTACCAATGAAGATTATTATAAAAGGGCATTTAATGTTATAGTATATTTTACGGTATCTAAGTCAGAAGCTCATATTCTTAAGCACGCTCTGCATGAATTTAAACAACAGGCATTACAGCTTATTGGTCGTGTTTGCCCTTTTAATATTATTGATATACAATTTAAGTGTGAATTAACAGAACCAGTCAGTATGGTTTATTGTGAACTCAAAAAAGCAGGTAAAATTAAGGAGGAAGAAAACATGAAACAGTTACCAGAAATCAAGAAGATTATCCACAGTGGAGACTACACACATATCATTTGGGCTGATGATAGTAAGACCTCAGTTAAGAAAGCGGAAGATATGCCCTATGATGCTTACAGTGCTTTTGCACAGGCTGTAGTTAAGAAACTTTTTGGTAGCACTGAGAAAGCTAAATTTGAGCATGAACTCAGACAGCACTCTGAGAAGGAACAGAAAAAGATTCTTGCCGAGAAAGAAGCCAGAAGAGCAAAACAGCAGAAGGCTGAGAAAAAGAAACTGGATAAAGAGCTTGCAAAGCAGGAGCGTGAACTGAAAGAGAAGACTGAGCAGGTACAGGCTACCAGAGCAAAGAGACAGTCCATGTTTAAGAGAAGCGAGGTATAAGATATGCAGTATCAAGTATTTAAGACAGATGGTGAGCTTGTTGCATGGCTCGACACAGAGACAAAAGACGCTATTTTAAAACGTGGCTATGAAATTCAAGAGGGTAAAGACCTTCGTATAAGAGAAGTAATTGAGAAGGGTATGCAGAACCCTAAAGTAGTTGCTAAGTTTGAGAAAGTTACAGGGGGTCAGTACTGTGCAGGTAGAGGTTGTGACCCTGCTAATGTTTTCACTGAACCTTATGCACAGGAGTATGATAATATTAAAATTCCTAAACGTGCTACTACTGGTTCTGCCGGATATGATTTCTTTGCACCTTTTGATTTCTCTTTAGTGCCGGGTGCAACAATCAAAATTCCTACAGGTATCAGATGTATTCTTAAAGAGGGATTTGTACTGAAAGAATATCCGAGAAGTGGTCTTGGATTTAAGTACAGATTAAGACTTGATAACACAGTCGGAATCATTGATAGTGACTATTATAAGTCTGATAATGAAGGACATATCTTCATCAAGATTACTAATGAGGGTCAACAGATTTTAAAAGTGAAGCAGGGTGAAGCGTTCTGTCAAGGTATTATTGTTGAACACTTCTATGCAGAAGAAGACGAAGTGACTGAGCATAGAAATGGTGGATTTGGTTCTACCAGTAAATAAACTTATAGGGTAGTCTGAAATATGACTACCCTTTCTTTTTGACAATCTTTTGGTTATGATATATAATAAAGTCATACAATCTAAAAAGTATGAATTTATGTAGAAAGGAGAATGTAAGCATGGCAAGAGATACCTTAGTTCCGAAAAAGGAACGAACAACAGTGGTAGCCAGTAAAACACTGTTGGATAGAATTAGTGTTCATGTAGCAAAGAATGGTGATAATCAAACCAATTTTGTAACTAGAGCTTTAGTGAATCAGTTAGAGCGAGAGGGAGATATTGGAATAAGAAGTATGTTGGAGGAAGAAGAAAATGGCAATTAAAAAGAAGACAGCAGTTAAGACTCCTGCAAAGACACAGGTTACAAAGACAGTTTCACAGAAGAGTGATTCTGCCAGAGAAACACGACTGAATAAGTTGGTAGCTGATTTAAACAAGAAATATGGTACAAATGCTGTTATGAGAGGTTTTCCTAAGAAGGTGTCAGAAGAAGATGATGATTGGTACACAATTCAGAGATTTAGCACTTCTATTCCCTCACTTGATATTGCTGTAGGTGGTGGTATTCCTGTTGGACGCTACACTGAAATTCAAGGAGCGTTCTCTTCCTTTAAAACCACAGTTACCCTTCATTGTATTAGAGAGTTCCAGAAGAAATTCGGTAAGACTGTTTTATTATGTGACGCAGAGGGTACTACAACAGATGACGGAGGAAAATATCTGTCTCAGCTTAAGGTAGATGAAAACCTGTTTATGTTCAATCCGAGTTCTGGTCTTGAAGAGTCTACACAGATGATACTGGACACAATCGACTCTAACCCAGATGTGAAACTGGTTGTCATTGACTCTATTGAAGCACTTGTGCCAGTGAAAGAGTACAAGAGTGATATGGAAGAGAATATCCAGATGGGTATTAAACCGAAGCTGTTGGGTGAGTTCTTTAGAAAGTTCCAGTCCAGAAATAATAGATTGAGAAGAGAAGGACAAATGCCTATCACTTTAATTGGTATCAATCAGTTAAAAGATAAGATTTCTATGTATGGTGGTGAGTTTGCTCCCGGAGGAAAAGCAAAAGACTTTGCACAGTCCTTATGTATCAAGTTCCGAAAAGGTGACATAATCACTGAGGGAACTGGTGAGAATAAAGTTGCTGTAGGTCAGACAGTCAAGTTTAAAGTAGAGAAGAACAAGACCTTCCCTTCTGGTAAACAGGGTGAGTTTGATATGTACTCAGAAGAGAACAGTGCAGGTGTTAAGAAAGGATTCTGTGATATTTATATGTCCATTATCCTTGAAGCTAAGTCTTTTGGTCTTATTGAACGTGCCGGAAGTTATTTCTACCTTACAAGTGACCCAACTAACAAGTTCCAAGGACAGGAAAAACTTATTGATTACCTCATGGACAATCCAGATATTATTGAGAGTATGAAAGATGAAATTCTTTCTATTGCTAATAAAAAGGTGGGTATGTAATGAAGTTCAATCGTGGCTACAAAGAAAGTCGAGAGAAAGTAAAGAAGAGTGCCAAGTTCACAAGGTCATGTTTTAACTGTGATTTCTACTTTAAAACCATGAGTGATAAAGAAGAGGTGTGCCAGAACCGAATGTCACACAGTTTGACCTTGTGACGGACGAGAATAATATTTACTGCTGTTATTGGAGACAGAGTGAAAGAAAGAGCAGTGAAGATTCCTTGTTTAAAGGTGGCACAGGAAGGAACAGAGTAATATGAAAACCGTAAAGAAACGCTCCCAGATACAGGAGAAGAGTGTTGCAAAAGACATGGGAGCTAAGACAGTAGTTGCCAGTGGAGCTATGTGGTCTGCAAAAGGTGATGTAAGAAATGACAAGTTCCTTATTGAGTGCAAAACTACTGAAAAGGACTTCTATTCTATCACTACAAAAGTGTGGGAGAAGATTTCCCTTGAAGCAGATAAAGATGGAATGAGAATACCTCTTCTGTTTGTAGATTTGAGAGATACAGACAGATATGTGGTATTCAATCCGAATGACTTTTCTGTACAGGTGAACACTTATGAGATTGTACCTCATGTTCATGGAGGGTGTAAGTCTTATCGTTTTAAAGGATATACAGAAGAGGAACTTCCTTTGCTCTTTAGCTTGACACCTGTTAAAATGAATAAGAAGAACCATATACTTATGGTGATGAAGTATGCAGATTTCAGAAAACAGTTTGAGGAGGAATTAGGATAAATGAGTCTAAACAATTTATTCCAGTCGGTGAAGCAGGAGGGGTATATCATCAAGCCCCTCGACTTCTTTTTAGAGAAACAGGCAAACGCAGATAATGACAGGGCAGTAGATGTAAATGCTCCGTCACAAGCAGGTCAGTGTATGAGACATAACTACTACATGAGAAAGCAGTATGACTCTGATGGTGACATTGGTGCAAGAACTCAGCGTATCTTCGATAATGGTACATACACACATGAGAGAATACAGAACTATCTTCTGGAAATGAACTTGCTTATTTGTGATGAAGTACCACTTTTAAATGAAGAGTACAACATTCAAGGTCACACTGATGGGTTCTTAGACCTGCCAGAAGATGAAGTTGCAATTCTGGAAATCAAGAGTATCAATGATAACCAGTTTAATCAATTAAAGGACGCTAAAGAAGAGCATAAGAAGCAGGGTCTTATTTATCTGTATTGTGCAGAAGAGAGAAGACAGCAGTTAAGGAGTAAGTACAAGACTCTTGAGGAGTTTTATGCTTCACAAGAGGAACGTGCAGAGTATTATCGTTCTAAGTATCAGCACATGAAGGGTGGAAGAAAGTTCACCAGAGAAGAGAAGATACAGCATGAGGTTGACCTCAATTTAATCTGTGATGACATTCTCTTTAGAACTGAAAAGCCTATCACAAAGGTTATCTTCTTGTATGAGAATAAGAACACACAGGATATGAAGGAGTATTGTGTGGAGAGAAGCACAGTTACAGAACACATTCTTACTGGTGTTCTGAATGAGTATCAAGCCTTAAATGAGTATTGTGAGGAAGATGAATTACCACCGAGAGAAGGTACAAGTAAGTCTTGCCAGACCTGTCGTTGGTGTGATTTTAAACTTGAATGTTGGAGGTAGCCTATGAAATTACAGAAAAAGACTCAGCCGGAGAAGGTTAGTCCTATGAAAGCTCTGAAAGCTCTGAAAGAGAGAAAGAGTTATGTGGACTCTATGCAAGAAGAGTTAGAAGATAAGGGTGTTGACTTCTTTGACCCTAATGGCTCATTGAATATTGACACAGATTACTTATCTCTTCCGGCTAATATCACAGAATGTCCTGCTAAAGATTTAGGAGAGTATTTAAACGCATTTACTCAGCAGAAAATGTATATGAGAACTCTTTTAGGGTGGGCTGAGTGTTATCTTGAAGAAGCTCAGAGAGAGTACTTGCAGGAGAGTCAGCACCTCTACAAGAAGTTATCGGAAACCAAAATGTCTGAGAAAGCAAAAGAGAGAGAACTCAACACAGACCCGGAAATCTTTCCATATTATGAAAAGTACATGGATTACAAGAAGAAGTGTATGCTGTTAGAACTGAATATCTCAAACATTGAGGACGCTATCTTTATGATAAGCCGAGAGGTGAGCCGAAGAACAGGCGACTTTAACAATGAGAACAGAAACTACAATGTAAACAGGTAGCATTAGAAGACAGGTGTTTTACAATGCCTGTCTTTTATTGTATAATAATCATAAAGTAATAAATTCCTAAAAGAAGAAAGGAGAATAACAGTGGCAGTAAAACTCAAAAGAAAATCCATGTTTAAGAGAGGATTTGAGAAGAGGGAGAAAGAAGCTCCCATTACATTAGACCAACAGCAGGATTTAGCTGTTCATGCCAGAGATAACAATGTTTTAGTAGTTGCCGGAGCAGGTTCGGGAAAGACAAGAGTACTTACTGAGAGAATTAAATTCCTCTTAGAAGAAGGTGTTCCACCTTGTAATATTGTAGCAATCACATTCACCAATATGGCGGCAGAGGAAATGAAAGAAAGACTTTATGATGTAGAAGGTATTGGAGACGCTTTTATTGGAACTATTCATTCATTTGCAAACAGAGTTATGAAGTTGTCTGGTGAGAACTACAGAATTTATGATGATGGAATTGATAATGACTTTCACAGGGAGCTTATTACAAAGTACTGTAAGTCTTTAACTTTTGACAGATACCTTGAATACAAGGATATGAAGACACAAGAAATGATGGGTAAAATCACTGAGAAAGAACTGAATGATTTCTTAATTCCAAGTGAACAGGGTGAGTTAAGACTCATTGAAAGAACACAGGCTGACATTGACTATGAGATTAGTGTTGCCAGAAGTACTCAGTTTCCAGAAAGCATTGATACCTTATGTAAGGCAAGAAATGTAATTACCTTTGAGGAGTTACTGAAAAGGGCAGAAGCATATTTTAGAAGTATCAATGCTGAGATTGAACACGTTCTGGTAGACGAGTTCCAAGATGTAGGTTCGCTTGAATTTAATTTCATTGACTCATTGCAAGCTGATAACTATTTCTTAGTGGGTGATGATTGGCAGAGTATTTACAGTTTTAAAGGTGGTAATGTTAAAATCTTTATGAAGTTGATTGAAGATGGACTATTCTCTGTGTATTATCTTACCAACAACTACAGAAACAGTCGGGCAGTGTTAGAGATTGCAGACACTATTATTTCACAGGTGTACAGTAAAATTGATAAGACCATTGTTCCAATGTCACAGGAAGAAGGTTCTGTACAGCTTCTTTCCAAGAGGACAATTCCAGTAGTTCTTGATTCTATTAAGAAGGATGGAAACTTCCGAGATTATTTTATCCTTGTGCGGACCAATAAAGACCTCTTTAAAATGCAGGAGATTTGTGAGGAGAATGAAGTACCATTCACAACTTTTAAGAGAGAGGGTATGTCACTTGCAGACTTGAAGAGACATATGGACTCTAATAGAGTGAAAATTTTAACTGTTCATGTATCAAAAGGTCTTGAAGTGAAGAATGTTCTTCTGTATGGAAATTTCCCTGTAAAGTGTCCTAACTATATGAAAGACGAGGAAGAGAGAAAGGTTATGTATGTTGCAGTAACCAGAGCTAAAGAGAATTTAGTTATTATGAACTGATTTTACAAGAGGTCAGTTTTATGATAAAGTATCTACTATCAAATTTAAGGAGGTAGTTTTCTATGAAGAAGACGAGTAGTTACAAAGTTGTTTTGATTGTGATTGGAATTATAATCGCAGTCACCTTGGGAACAGTGTTCATGTTTAACAGTTTCCCTAACAAGGCTATTGCACTTGATGAAAAAGTGCAGTCAGCTATGAGTGACATTAAGGTGCAGGAGAAAGCTCGATATGACACAGTGTATAATCTTGCGGATTGTGTAAAGAACTATGACAAACACGAAGCAGAGACATTGGAGAATTTAGCTGAGAGTATGAGTGCAGGTAAATCTACAGTGGAAGATGTACAGACAGTACTTAGTGCAGTTACTTACAGTTATCCAGAATTAAAGAGTGATGGTAATTATCAGAAGTTTATGGACACTCTTACACTTACTGAAAGAACGATTGCAGAGTATAGGGAGACATATAATAAACACGTAGACCTACAGGACATACTGCCGGAGATTTCCACAGAAGTTTATCTTGTCTATGATGGGTTATGAAACGAAGGATTATCAAAGACTTGATTTTGATGTGTCACCAGACGCTCCCACAAACCTTTTCGGAGATTGATGGAGGAATAAACCTATGTATTATAGAAGATATGATTTTGAGATAACTAAACGTGAGGTTCTGTTTAGTGTAATTATCTTCTTTGTTATGCTTATCATAGGTGTGGTTTCAAATAGTGCCTTGACTGACCATTTTATTCAGAAGAATGATATGTATGGAAAGGCACTAAAAATAAATGCAGAAGAGTCTTTATTTAAACAAGCTATGCAAACCAATTTTGGTAATGCTTTTGTGTATGGAGACCTTTCAGCAGACACACCAGTATCTTATGATGATGTTAAAGGAGAATATACATATATTCGACAGGAAACAGAGAGATACACTAGGCACACAAGAGTAGTAACATATACGACTGGTTCTGGAAAAACAAGACAAACACATACAAGAACAGAAGTTTATTGGACTTGGGATAATATAGGGAATGATTCAAAGCATACTCAGAGTATCACCGTTTTTAGGAGAGTCTTTTAGTTATGATAGGTTTGATTTTTCATCACACCACATTGATACAGTTAGTGCCGGGTATCATCTTCGCCATGTGTACTATGGTGTTTCTTCAAAAATGAAGGGAACAATATTCACTAAATTAAAAGATGGCACTATAAGTAAAAATTCAGTGTTTAGTGAAAGAGCTTTAAAGGACACTGTTGACTCATATATGACAGACATAAATACAATCAATATCATATTCTGATTGTCTGGTTTATTATAACAGCTTTAATAATATTTGCTTTCTATTACATTGATAATAGATGGCTTGAATAAAAGGAGGATATACACATGAAGGTAATTAAACCTTACCATGAACACATTTCCAAAAAAGGAATGACACCCTACCAGTTTATTGAGAAGATTGGTAGAACCTGCTACAAATCAGAGGATAAAATCACTGATGACAGTGCAGTGAAGTTTGTGAAAGGACTGTGTAGCAGAAAGCATTATGCAATGATTGAGCATTACTGGGTACACATGAGATACACAGGTCTGTATGAAGACTTAATGAAAGGTCTCAGTATGTTTGCCAAAGTGGATTGTGGTTTATTGGGAGAAGCTACAGATATTCTTAAACACGTTTACATCACGGAACATTGTGATACTTATGTCTCAGCACCTTTAAGAGTGTTCTTTGATATGGTGTCAGCTTTAGGGGCTTGTGATTTGAATGTTACTCCAATCAATTCTGTGGTTGATGAAATGCTGTCTTGTGTTGGTAACTACTTTCCAGAGATTTTTCCTCAGTGTTTCTCTTACAGGAATACAAGACACTTTCAGATTATGCCAGAGGAAGATTTCTGTGATGACTTGTACAATGAGCTTTACGATAGTCCAAAGAATCTCAGAGAGCAGGAGATTATGAAACACAGGACTCATACTGTTTTATTTGTATGTGATAGAGGTGTTTCTCATGAGCTTGTAAGACATAGACCTTGTAGTTTTGCACAGGAGAGTACTCGTTACTGCAATTATTCTAAAGACAAATTTGGAGGAGATATTACATTTATCCTTCCATTCTTTTTTGATACTGGACATGATGACAGCAGAGTGTATGAAGCATGGAAGACTTCTTGTGAAGTTGCTGAGAGAAATTACTTTGAGCTTTTAGGTTATGGTTCAACACCACAAGAAGCAAGAAGTGTTCTGCCAAACTCTTTAAAGACGGAAATCATTATGACCTGTAATGAGACAGAGTGGCAACACATTGTTAATCTGAGAGCAAAAGGAACTACAGGTGCTCCACACCCTCAGATGAAAGAAATCATGCAACCTTGGTATGAAGAACTGATTGAGTTATCAGAAGGGAGAATTAAGTAATGGACAAATTCACATTCAGACTGCCGGACAGATTAAAGTTGACTGTTGAGAAGAGAAGTGAAAGAGTAAATGTTCTGGTGTTCAGTAAGAAGGTAGATTCTACCTTCAAGCTGAATAAGGAAATGACTAAGCAGTTGTTATCCTGTAAGACTACCTTTAGTGGTGTTGTCAAGCTCAATCCACCTCTTGAACACCCTGTTACAATGGGTACATATTCTCTGTTCTTTGTTGATTGTGACACTGATGGAGTTCTTGTTACACTCACTAAAAAGAAAGTGGGTAAGACTAAGAATATTCACAAGTTCTATATGAGTAAGAGGGATTTCAAGAAATTCTGCAAAGTAGTAAAGGAGGTATTTAAGTATGAGTAAGGAAGTAGATAATGTGAATCACCCTTCACATTATGAGGGTAACACCTCTTTAGAGTGTATTGAGTGTATGAGGGTAGAGTTTTTGGAGCAAAAGCAGTGTATGACTTCTGCCTGTGTAATGCTTTTAAGTATCTGTGGAGATACAACAAGAATGGTGCAGAAGACATTGATAAAGCTAAGTGGTATCTGAGTTATGTAGAGCATGACATTGAACGTGATGGAAACCATGTTCCAGATGAAATCCATAAAATGTACTATAGGTTAAATGACCTGTATATTGATATTACAGACAAAATCGCAAATGAAGGATTATGAGGTGTAATATGAAAAGAAAACTTATAATTTTGTGTGCTGTTTGCTTTCTGTTAAGTGGGTGTTCTGCAAAAGAAGAGACGCACACTAAGTTTCAAGATAAATACTCAATGGATTGGAGTGCAGAAGATAGCAAGTATTTAATGCTTATGGCAGAAAATAAAGGAGGGACTGTAGAAGACAGAGCCTATAACATCATTGTTGCATTGAATAGGGTATGGAGTTCTGACTATCCTAACACTATAGAAGAAGTGGTAGATTTAGAACTACCCTGTGGAATGATGAAACTTACTATAAGTGATGAAACAAAAGAAGCTATGCACATGGTAATATATGATAGAATTGACAACACCAATGGTTCTTTTGAATACAGGTAAAACTTTAAGGAGCAGAGTAAAATCTGCTCCTATTTTTTATTGTTGACGAAAAGAAGTCTCTGGACTATAATGGGGTTACAGCATTTTGTTGAATATATCGTAACAAGTAAAGGAGAATTTAATGATGAAGTTAAAGAAGAAAACAGAAACATTAGGTCAAGAACCAAAACAAGAAGAAACGAAACACGAAGCTCTTTCAAGACAGGGTAGAAATGCTAAGAGAAAAGGCGGTCAATTTGAGCGAGACATAGCAAAGAAGTTCCAGAGTAAATATGGTGTTGAATTAAAGAGAACACCTCAGTCTGGTGGATTTGCTAAGAAGTCAGATAAAGCTGATGACTACCGAGGAGATATTACCATTGTGGACACTAAGCAGATGTTACTGTTACACATAGAGTGTAAGAATCAGAAGCAGTGGTCTCTTCCAAAGTGGATAAGGCAAGCAGAAAGTGACTGTCCAGAAGGTCGTGTGCCAATCGTGGTGTTTCATGAACACAATACCTCAAATGATTATGTCACTTTGAAATTAGAGGATTTCTTGAACCTTGTTCCGAAAGAGAAAGTAGTCGGAAGGAGGACATTTAAGAAATGATAGTTTTGAAGTGGCTGTTTTTTATTGCAGTAGGAGCTGTAGTTGAACACTTTGTTTTCCCACTTGTCAATGTGTGTGGTAACAGTATGTTCCCCACTTACCATGATGGGGAAATTATTCTTTCCAGAAGAATATTCAGAAAGAATAAAATCAAGCCGGGAGACGTTATGGTGTTTAAACACCCTACAGTGAAGAATAGACTTTTAATCAAGAGAGTAAGCGAGGTATTCAGAGACAAGAAAGGTGAAGTTCAGTCCATATACTTCTTAGGTGATAATGCCCCAGACAGTTATGACAGTAGAAATTTCGGTTATGTATTGGTTGAAGACCTTGTTTCAAAAGTCATTAAACCAAGAAGAAAGAAGGAGGACTATTCATTATGAATTTGAGTGATTACACAATCATTAAGAAAGATGGAACTCTTGAACCTTTTAACCCGGAGAAGATTGTCAACGCTGTTACAAAATCTTCAAACAGAGTTATGGTGAATCTCAGTGAAGAGAAAAAATGGGATATTGTCAGAGAAGTTGAAGAAGCCATTGAGAGAGCAGGTGTGAAAGAAATTCCTGTTCCGAAAATGCACAACTATGTGGAGCTTGCATTGGATAAGATTGACCCTATGATTGCAAAGAGTTACAGAGACTACAGGAATTACAAACATGACTTTGTACACATGATGGACCAAGTGTATGTGAAGTCTCAGAGTATCAGACATATCGGTGATAAGGAGAACAGTAACACAGACAGTACCAATTTGTTGCCACCAAGAGAGTTGGGCCACGTAACTGAACGTGAAGAG
>VOFJ01000785.1_pt1 | contig 82872 bp, 102 predicted proteins | sample 5384081 | NCBI WGS metagenome assembly VOFJ01 (sample SAMN12384729, study PRJNA508395) | human gut metagenome | isolation source: healthy gut I | host: Homo sapiens | reverse complement strand
TTCCTTAAAGTTATTCAATAAAAACGATCGGACCAAACAGCCGCATTAAAACCCATGCGCTAAAAAGATAAAGCGATACAGCCTGCACCAAAGAAGGGTACGCATTACATTTTATGACGGGGGAGGTAAACATCGAAGTGGAAACTCATTCCTCATGGACTGAATGTGATGTCTCCAATAAAAAAAAGAGGAGGAACCTTTTAGCCCCAAAACAAATCGCAGTATTTTAGCGGTTTGAAGCCTAAACACGAAGAAGACAACACCGCTTGGTTGCTTTTTAAAATCGCATCAATACCAAGTTTGGGAGGCGTCCGGCTTTATACCCTTTATCCATGTGTACGACGAGACAAACACAGCCCTCTCCTCGTGAGGTGCGATTCTCGCCATAAAACCTCATCCTATACCATCTGTCGGTCAATGACAGAGAAAACGCCCTTGATGGGAGGGAGAAAGCACCTTCCACAACTATTCATCAGAGATTCAAAGTCCAAACCAACTGTAAAGCGATGAGTTTATTAGTCCGTCAGGACATTTCAGAGAATTGATAAGTGAGGATTTCCTGACACGATAACATCAAGTATCGGATATCTGAATTTAAAAGCAACAAATATCAGACGTTCCACCTCTATCCTACCAGGCCACGTATTTTCCGCCGTCTTCGGCCTGCTTCACGGCATTCATCTATGTCGACAGCCATAATATGCGCTTCACTGCGCTGGGCAAGCATCAGGGCTATCAACCCTGTCCCCTGTGCCGATATCCAAAATATTTGCGCGCACCGGACACATCTCCGTTCATGCCCTCTAGTACCCCATCCCCGTGCCTACCATGCAAGGCAATAAACGGTCATGATAAACAGTAAATTGTTTGAATGAAAAATAAGGGTTTGGCATACAGCATATTATTTTTTGCCAAAAGTAGTCAATACGCCAAATATTAGAATTTGATTTTAAAAAACTCATTTAGTACCTCCGCGAATTTTCCTTTATTCGCCAAGGAATGATTAACTTTGTTCCTGTTTTGGAAGCAACAGAGCCCAACATTTAAAAAAACACAAAAAAAAAAAAATTGTGGAAGATAGAATTATGGTTGTTGAAAAAAGACAGAGGATATTTCCCGGATGAACATGCATGCTGATTAATATCTCTATGCTGGCTGAAATTCAAACCGATACGGATGATTTATCTGCAATCGAATTTGAAAAGAAATTTCCTATAATGCCTTTGCGCAATATGGTCATGTTTCCATCGGTAGTCATGCCTGAATTATCGGACGCCCCAGTACTTTGAAACTGGTCAACGCTGCATATAAGAAAAAACAAGCAATAGCCGTTGTATGCCCGGCCACAAGGAGACTTAGACGATCCGGGATTTGCCGACCTATACCATGTGGGAGTTATTGCAAAAATTCTCCGTATTTTTGAAATGCCGGGCGGTAATACGACCGTTATCATGCAGTCAAACGGCCCCAAAATCCATTTGGACAATATAACCAAAACCATTCCTTATTTAAAAGGAACGGTTACAGCTATCAATGAGAATAATGAAGAGCAAGACAGCGATGAATTCAAGGCCCTGACAGACACCTGCAAAGACTTGACCGCCAAATTTATTGACGTTTCGGAAAAACTCAGCCCCGATACGGTATTTTTGCTATAAAGAATCTGGACAATCCGGAAATCCTGGTCAACTTTATCAGTTCAAACTTTCCTTTTTACCGTTGAAGAAAAAATAGAATTACTGAAATATGACGTACTGAAAGAGCGTATGTATCGCCTTATTCAGATACTGAACCGCGAAGTGCAACTGGCCAATATCAAACAAAACATCCAGATACGTACCCGCGAAGATATCGACCGCCAGCAACGTGAATACTTCCTGCAACAGCAAATTAAATTAAGAATATTCAAGATGAATTGGGTGGCGGACAAGAGGATGAGATTGATGAACTGCGTCAGAAAGGCCAATCAAAAAAAATGGGGGAAAGAGGTGGCAGCACTTTTTGAAAAAGAGCTGTCAAAGCTAGAGCGTATCAATTCGCAGTCTCCCGATTTTAATGTTGCAACTCACTTATTTGCAGACATTACTGGCTTTGCCTTGGGAGTCATACACCACAGACAATCTGAATATCGGCAACGCAGAAAAGACCCTGAATAAAGACCATTACGGATTGGAGAAAGTAAAAGAACGTATCTTGGAACACTTGGCTGTACTGAAGTTGAGAGGTAATATGAAATCGCCTATCATTTGTCTTTACGGTCCTCCGGGAGTAGGTAAAACATCTTTAGGACGTTCTATAGCTTCTGCCTTGAAACGTAAATATGTACGTATGTCATTAGGTGGCGTACATGATGAAGCCGAAATTCGAGGACACCGCAAAACTTATATCGGTGCCATGCCCGGCCGCATCATCAAAAGTCTGATAAAAGCCGAATCGTCCAATCCGGTGATTATCCTGGACGAGATAGACAAATTGGGTAGCGACCACCGCGGAGATCCCAGCTCGGCTATGCTGGAAGTGCTTGACCCTGAACAAAACAACACGTTCCATGATAATTATCTGGACGTTGATTATGATTTATCCAAGGTAATGTTTATCGCCACTGCCAACAACCTCGAACAATCCCTCCTCCCTTGCTCGACCGCATGGAGTTGATTGAGGTGAGCGGATATATCACAGAGGAAAAGGTGGAAATCGCCCGTCGTCACCTCGTGCCGAAAGAACTGGAAGCCAACGGCATAAAGAAAGGATATGTGAAGTTCAGCAAACAGGCTTTGGAATATATCATCGAAAATTACACACGTGAAAGCGGTGTACGGGAGCTGGAGAAAAAGATAAATAAAATCATGCGTAAGATTGCCTTGCAGTTTGCACGTGATGGTTTCGAAAAGGTGCATGAAATTAAGCCTGACGACGTAAGAGAATATCTGGGTACTCCCGAATATACTCGTGACAAATATCAAGGCAATGACTATGCAGGTGTAGTAACCGGACTGGCATGGTCAGCCGTAGGCGGAGAGATTTTATTCTTAGAAACCAGCTTGAGCAAAGGGAAAGGCGGCAAACTTACCTTGACCGGAAACTTGGGTGACGTAATGAAGGAATCTGCTATGCTGGCCTTGGAATATATCAAGGCTCACACCCAGTTACTTAACCTGAAAGAAGATATCTTCGACAATTGGAACATACACGTCCACGTGCCCGAAGGAGCAATCCCTAAAGACGGCCCCTCCGCCGGTATTACCATGGTAACTTCATTAGCTTCCGCCCTCACCCAACGCAAAGTGAAAGCAAATCTTGCCATGACGGGAGAAATCACTTTGCGCGGAAAAGTATTGCCGGTAGGTGGTATCAAAGAAAAAATACTGGCAGCCAAACGCGCCGGTATCAAAGATATCATCTTATGCGAAGAAAACCGCAAGAATATTGAAGAAATACAGGCAATATACCTGGAAGGACTAACTTTCCACTATGTAAATGACATTAAAGAGGTGTTGAAGCTTGCTTTGACTGATGAAAAGTAAACGGTGCCATAGACTTTAATATTACTAATCAAACAAACGAAGAAAAGAAATAATATGACTTTTGACTTACAATATACAGACCCCAAATCTAATGCCCGTGCCGGAATCATCACCACAGACCACGGACAGATAGAAACTCCTATTTTCATGCCGGTAGGCACATTGGGAACAGTAAAGGGCGTGCATTTACATGAGTTGAAAGACGATATTAAGGCACAAATCATATTAGGAAATACGTACCATTTATATCTGCGACCGGGACTGGATATCATTGAACGCGCCGGCGGCTTGCATAAGTTTAACGGCTTCGACCGTCCCATGCTGACCGATAGTGGCGGTTTCCAGGTCTTCTCCTTGTCGGGCATCCGCAAAATGCGTGAGGAAGGTGTGGAGTTTCGTTCACACATCGATGGCTCAAGCACATGTTCACCCCGAAAAGGTAATGGATATAGAACGAACCATTGGAGCAGATATTATGATGGCTTTTGACGAATGTACACCGGGCACCGCCGATTACGAGTATGCAAAGAAATCCATGCAACTCACCCATCGCTGGCTGGACCGCTGCTTGAAACGTTTCAACGAAACAGAACCCAAATACGGATATAAGCAATCATTGTTCCCTATCGTACAGGGTTGTGTGTATCCCGACCTCCGCAAGCAAGCGGCAGAATTTATTGCATCAAAGGGGGCCGACGGCAATGCTATCGGAGGCTTGGCTGTAGGTGAACCAACCGAAAAGATGTATGAAATGATTGAGGTAGTCAATGAAATACTGCCTAAAGACAAGCCTCGTTATCTGATGGGAGTTGGCACTCCGATAAATATATTGGAAGGAATTGAACGCGGTGTAGATATGTTTGATTGTGTGATGCCTACCCGTAACGGACGAAACGGAATGCTTTTTACCAAAGACGGAATCATGAATATGCGTAACAAGAAATGGGAAGATGACTATTCACCCATTGAAGCCGATGGTGCATCGTATGTAGATACCATGTACAGCCGCGCTTATCTGCGCCATTTATTCCACATGCACAAGAATTGCTGGCCATGCAAATTGCTTCCATCCACAATTTGGCTTTCTATCTGTGGCTGGTGGGTGAAGCACGCAAACATATCATTGCCGGTGATTTCTCGACATGGAAGCCTATGATGGTAAAGCGCTTATCCACAAGATTATAATTTATACAAAATGAAGAATTGGTTCAAGAAGAACATAGGTAAGTTCACGAAAGACAAAGAGCAGTCACAGACCGGCAACAAACGTTTGCAAAGCAGATGGCTCAAGAGACTGGATATATATATCATCAAGAAGTTTCTCGGGACCTACTTCTTTGCCATTGCATTGATTATTTCCATTGCAGTAGTGTTTGACGTGAACGAGAATATCGACAGGTTCATTAATAATAAGGCCCCGCTGAAAGCGATTGTCTTTGATTATTACATGAACTTTATTCCTTATTTCTCCAATCTGCTCAGTCCGCTGTTTGTCTTTATTGCCGTTATCTTCTTTACTTCCAAACTGGCGGGAAAACTCAGAAATCATTGCCATGTTCTCTACGGGAATGAGTTTCAAACGAATGATGCGTCCGTATATGATTTCAGCAGCTATTATTTCCATAGTAGCCTATGGATTAGGCGCATACGTCATCCCCAAAGGTAATGTGACACGACTCAATTTTGAAGACCGCTACAAAAAGAAAAAAAAAAGGTGGAGTATGTACGCAATGTACAGATGGAAGTCGACAGTGGTGTAATTGCCTATATTGAACGCTATGAGAATTATAACAAGACGGGCTACCGTTTCTCTTTGGACAAATTTAAGGATAAAAAATTGATATCCCACCTCACCGCACGCAGTATCACCTATGATACAGCCAGTGTGCACAAATGGATTATCAAGAACTATATGATCCGGGAGATGGACGGTATGCGTGAAAAGATTACCAAAGGTGACCGGATGGACAGTATCATAAAAATGGAGCCGCAAGACTTCCTTATTATGAAAAACCAGCAGCAAACAATGACCAGCCCTGCCCTGAAGAGCTATATTGACAAGCAGAAGAAACGCGGTTTTGCCAATATCAAAGAGTTTGAAATAGAATACTACCAACGCATCGCCATGTCTTTTGCCGCCTTTATTCTGACCACCATCGGTGTTTCACTGTCTTCCCGTAAGGTTAAGGGGAGGAATGGGACTGAATTTGGGTGTAGGCTTGGCTTTGAGCTTCTCTTACATTCTATTCCAAACGGTTTCCGCAACTTTTGCCATCAATGGAAATACTCCTCCGATTGTGGCGGTATGGATACCTAATATACTCTACATTAATAGCAATCTACCTATACAGAAAAGCTCCTAAATAATTATAGGAGCTTTTCCAGTTTTTCACGCCAATCTTCTCCATTAGCAGGCTGCAATGTGACAAAACCAAATTCCTTGCCTATGGAGATATTTGAAGCACCATCATCCACAAAAAACAGTTTCGGAAGGATTCAACGCAGCATCTTTTATCATATATTCAAAGATGCGCTTGCCCCGATCAGGCCTTTTACACATTTCACTTCATAAGAAGCATATATCTTGTCCACATAGTCATCCAATGGACGGCCTGCTGATGTAAATTCCCTGCTACGTGCCCATCCCATAATATATGGATTGGTATTACTCAGAATATAAACATTGTATTTACGTTGGCGAAGAATATTCAAATAATCCAACTTATACTGTTCCACAGCTGTGACAAAATCCTCTCCACCCCAGTTCTACCTCTTTGTATGTCAATTCCTTACCACAGATCTCACTCAGTTTCAGCCGAAAAGATTCTGCATCGATACGTCCGTCCTCTATTTCCAGGAAGATACCCTTCTGGTGATACTTATCAAGCAGATTATCCGCATCCTTCACTCCTATTTCAACAAACTTTTTTTTACTGCGCGGTCACGGTCGATATCAATAATCACCCCCGCCAAAATCAAACACAACATTCTTTATCTGTCTCATACCTTTTTTAATTAATTATTGCAAAGATAAGCATTTGAAAAAAGAATAGAGGATGATGTAAATCAATAAAAAACACTATTTTTACCTACCAAAGAAAATATCAACCCTCAAAAACAAAAAACAAATGAAAATAAGAAACCTGCTTATTCGGAGTATGTTCTGTCTTTTTAACCTTTATACCTACCCCTCTCCATCCGCCTGCCGGTTCTCTCAAGAAGAACAAAACGACAAGGAACAAACAATATTAAGAATATGGAAAGCCGGGGAAACAGTCAGTCGGAAGAGTATAGTACAGTTTGGAACAGCCAATTGTTTTAAAATACAAAAGATTGACGACACCCTCTTCAAAAGAATCTATGGAAAGTCCTATAAAACGAACTGTACCGTACCGAAAGAAGAATTACGCTATCTGAAGGTGCTCCATTATAACCTGAAAGGAGAAATATGCCTTGGCGAACTGGTCTGCAACAAAGCAATAAGCAATGATTTAATCGAAATATTCCAGGCTTTGTATAAAGCACGATATCCCCATTGAACGAATGGTATTAATTGATGAATATAACGCAGAAGACAATCGGTCCATGGAAGCCAACAATTCCTCCTGCTTCAATTTCCGTCTTGTGCCGGGCACCCGGAAACTATCCAATCACAGTAAGGGATTGGCAATAGATATCAACCCGCTTTATAATCCTTATGTCAAGACCAATAAGAACGGAAAAATCATTATATCTCCCGAAAAAGGGAAAAAATATGCCGACAGAAAACAATCCTTTCCTTACAAAATAGACAAGAATGATTTATGCTACAAGGAGTTCATTAAACACGGCTTCATTTGGGGAGGTGCCTGGAAGAGTTTGAAAGACTACCAGCACTTTGAAAAAGTACGTCAGTAACTCTAAAAAGGAAATGGATGAAAGAATTTTCAAAAAAGAACTAAGTCTTTTCCAAAAAGGCCATGGAGTTTCTAAAAAAGCTCTTGTTCTTTTTAAAGAACGTCCTTGTCTTTTTGAAGGTGCCTGATTTCAACGTTAGTATGTATAACCCCATGAGACGTATGTGTAAAAGCGTGTTTCTGACACGGAACAAGACAATAGCAGAAAAAAAAATAAAAAAGGGGTTGTGCCTAAACGTTGATGATACTGTCATTTTGCCTGTAGGGGCGAGGTTTGATAGACCATTTAGTTTGGGCACACACCCTATCATTTTTGTTGTATTTTTTGTTTTTTTCCTTACGGAAACTCTCTTCTTAGTTTAAATAAGAAGAAAGTTGGGATGGAGTGATGTCCTTCGCTACAATGACACCGTTTTTATCCAAAAGAAAATTCTTAAACCCTTTATTCAAACGATAAGTTTTAAATAAATCGGAAGAATTACCTGCCAGTTCAACAAAACAATTAGATGTCGAAATCCGGTCTTTTTTAATGGTTTCGTTAAATATTGATTTAAATTCATCAAACGAAACAGAAACCATTTCCACATTATCAGCCTGCTCTATTGCATGATTCAAGGTGGCGTTCTGCACTCTCGAAGGGAGCATCATAGCTGGCCCAAAAACTAAGCAACACGTATTTACCTCTCAAATCCTTTAAGTCAATCAGTTGCTTTTCGCCACAGATGGTAAAAGTCGGAGCCTTATCTCCTATCGTCAATCCTTCTGTCGGCGTGTCTTTCCCCTACAAATGAGAACGAAATCAAGGAACTAATGATTAATACAACAAAAAATCCACTTTACATTTTTAATCATGTAATTCGGTTTTGGTTAATACTATCCGAGACTGCCCTTAAACAGTAATTTCTCCCCGGAACATTGTCTTTTGGCCTGATAATCAAAGCCATTATATTTAGAAATCCGTGGCAAAGGTAAGGAGTTTTTATGCCAACTCCAAGGAATCACATCAAAAAAAATATGTTATATAGCATAAATTCATCCATTCCATCGAGAAAAAAGAATCCCCAAAAGATAGCTTGATAGGATTAAATTGCGTACTTTTTGCAATCTGTAAATAGCAACATTTTATGTATGGATACAAGTACTGAACTTATTTTAATTCGTATCACCGGTTTGGACAGGCCGGGACTGACAGCTTCCATTACGGAAATACTTTCAAAATATGATGTTACCATTTTGGATATAGGCCAAGCAGATATTCACAGCACTCTTTCATTGGGTATTTTATTTAAAAAGCCGGGAAAAAGATTCGGGTAATATCATGAAAGATTTGCTATTTAATGCATCCTCTTTGGGAATCACCATCCGTTTTTACCCCATTACGGTAGAAGAATACGAAGAATGGGTAGGAATGCAAGGAAAGAACCGCTATATCCTGACCTTACTGGGACGTAAACTTTCTGCAAAACAAATTGCAGCCGTCACGCGAATCATTGCAGAACAAGGTCTGAATATAGATGCTATCAAACGCTTAACAGGTCGCGTTCCTTTGGATGAACGAAAAGCAAGTGTACGTGCCTGTATTGAGTTTTCTGTTCGCGGCACTCCCCGGGACCGGGAGGAGATGCAGCGGGAACTGATGAAACTCAGCAGCGAGTTGGAAATGGATTTTTCTTTCCAATTAGACAATATGTACCGCCGTATGCGTCGCCTGATCTGTTTTGATATGGATTCTACACTTATCCAGACAGAATGTATCGACGAACTGGCAGAACGTGCCGGCGTGGGTGACAAAGTAAGAGAAATAACCGAACGCGCCATGCGTGGTGAAATAGACTTTACCGAGAGTTTCACCGAACGCGTAGCTCTGCTGAAAGGCTTGGATGAAAGTGTAATGCGTGAAATTGCCGAAAACCTGCCCATTACGGAAGGGGTGGAAAGACTCATGTTCGTATTAAAACGATATGGCTATAAAATAGCTATACTTTCGGGTGGATTCACCTATTTCGGCAACTACCTGAAACAAAAAATACGGCATTGATTATGTTTATGCCAAAGAACTGGAAATAGTAGACGGTAAATTGACCGGCCGCTATTTGGGAGACGTAGTAGATGGAAAGCGTAAAAGCAGAATTATTAAAAAACTGATTGCACAAGTAGAGAAAGTAGATATTGCACAAACAATAGCCGTAGGCGACGGTGCCAATGATTTGCCCATGTTGTCTACTGCCGGACTAGGCATTGCATTCCATGCAAAACCTAAAGTGGTGGCAAATGCCAAACAGTCCATTAATACCATCGGGCTGGATGGAGTGCTTTATTTCCTTGGCTTTAAAGATTCTTATTTGGAAGAACGCGGCAAACTGTAAGAAAGATAGTATAAAATATATATATGAAATTTTCAGAATTAAATTTAGAAGAGAGTGTGCTCCAGGCATTGGAAGCCATGAGATTTGAGGAGTGTACTCCCGTACAAGAACATACAATTCCTATCATCCTTGAAGGAAAGGATTTGATAGGAGTAGCACAAACCGGTACCGGTAAAACAGCGGCATATCTACTCCCCATCTTAAATCAATTAAGTAAGGGAGGTTATCCCGAAGATGCCATCAATTGTATTATCATGGCACCCACACGCGAACTGGCGCAGCAGATAGACCAACAAATGGAAGGTTTTTCTTATTTTATGCCGGCATCCAGCGTAGCTGTATACGGAGGAAACGATGGAATACGCTTTGAACAAGAGAAAAAAGGACTGACTTTGGGAGCAGAAGTGGTTATTGCCACCCCCGGTCGCTTAATCAGCCACCTTAGCTTAGGATATGTAGACCTTTCCAAAGTATCTTTCTTCATTTTGGATGAGGCAGACCGCATGCTGGATATGGGATTTGCAGACGACATTATGCAAATAGTGAAATATCTCCCAAAGGAACGCCAGACAATTATGTTTTCTGCCACGATGCCTGTCAAGATACAACAGTTGGCCAAAACCATCCTGAGAAACCCGGAAGAGATTAAATTGGCGGTATCCAAACCGGCTGAGAAAATTATCCAGACAGCGTATATCTGTTATGAAAATCAGAAGCTGGGCATTATACAGTCATTATTTCAAGACCAGACACCTGAACGCGTGATTATCTTCGCATCATCCAAAATGAAAGTGAAAAGAAGTAACTCAGGCTTTCCGCCGCATGAAACTCAACGTCGGCGAAATGCACTCTGACCTGGAACAGGCACAGCGCGACCAGATTATGCATGATTTCAAGAGTGGAAAGATAAATATTTTGATTGCAACCGATATTGTTTCACGGGGCATTGACATTGATGACATACGCTTGGTCATTAATTATGACGTGCCGCATGACAGTGAAGATTATGTGCACCGCATCGGTCGTACAGCACGTGCAAACAACGATGGATGTGCCATAACCTTTGTCAGCGAAAAAGAGCAGACACAATTTAAGTCCATCGAAAACTTTATAGGTAAGGACATTTATAAAATTCCAGTTCCAGAAGAATTAGGCGAAGCACCCGAATATAATCCCCGTAGTAATAATGGTGGAAAAAGAAAAGGGAACTTCAAAGGTAAAAGAAACAATTCCACACGGAAACCCGGAAACAACACTAACGGTAAAAAACAGCAAAAATAACAGAAGCTGTAAGTTTTGTATTATCCGTCATGGGAAGGATATCAAAGCTAAAACGGCCTATCCAATCATCGGCTGCGGGGGCAGGGTCCACCTGCCCGAACCAACGGTCACGACCTTGAGAGTAATACACAAAGCAAATATTGTTTTTTTTTGGGCGAGCAAACCTCGCCCCTATTAATAAAATAACAGCATTATCAACGTTTTGACACGTCTCCGCTCTTATTTATTATTCAACGAGCCAGCTCATAAGATAATTTACCATCCATATCTATCGTGATATTGACCACATAACAAGAAGCCCCATCCGGTATACAAACAGTAGCCTGATAATGATAGCCTTTTGCATCGACCCCCATAAAGTCCATATCCGAAAGGATTGCCCATTTCAAGAAATCATCGGGTATGACATGCTTGAACATCTGTCTCGTGATATCTTTCGCAAACAAACTCCGTTTTCCTTCATATACACAAATATGAATGATGTATTGTCATAATATACATTATCCACACTCAGCCCCTCTTCCGACACCCCCGGACGCATCACTTTTATTCTGGACGGATTGATATAGACATATCCGCGATAACGGGTATTATCATACATTACCACCGAATCTTTCTTAATAACTTCCGTATAAACAGGGACTTCCTGTTCATGAATAAAAAGATAAAGAATCGGCATTATTCTCTGCCCTATGCAGGCGAATGACATCTCCTACCAGTGAATGAAACCAGAAAATATATTCTCCCTGTTTCTCTATCTTATAATTATTTATCCGAGCCCCATAAGTAGTCAATGTATCGCCTATAATTTTAAAAGCGACAGGAGCGACGGCAGCGTCAGCATAATAAATCGTATCGCCCGCAACTTGCAGCACGGCAGCTTCCGTATTGTCGTCCAGCCAAATGCCTTGCAACTTTTTTCTTTCGCCTCTCTATCTTCTTCTTGCAAAGCCTCTTTGTCCTGATTAGCTCCGCAAGCAGAAAACTTATCACCGCCAAAACGACAATCAAATATGATTTGTACATCTTTAACGTAATTATTTGCCTATGCAGCGATAAACAAAACCTAAATCCTGAAGTTCTTTTGCATCATAGATATTACGTCCATCCAAGATTACAGGCTGTTTCATCGTTTTCTTAACAACTCCCCATGCCGGCAAACGGAATTCTTTCCATTCTGTCACCAACATCAATGCGTCAGCATCCAAAAGAGCATCATACATATCGCAAGCATAGAATATCGTATCACCTATTCTTCTCTTTGATTCCCCCATCGCCGCCGGATCGTAAGCCCGAACCACACAACCTGCCTTCCTCAATTTCTCAATCAATACCAGTGCAGGAGCCTCACGCATATCATCCGTGCCGGGCTTGAATGCCAGTCCCCATAAAGCTATGGTCTTGCCTTCCAAGTCACCATTGAATATCTTTTTCCAATTTCTCAAAAAGAAGGCTTTTCTGGGTCTCATTCACCTCTTCCACAGCCTTTCAAAACCCGCATCGGATATCCATTTTGTTCTGCCGTCTTGATTAACGCCTTTACGTCTTTAGGAAAACAAGAACCGCCATAGCCACATCCCGGATAAAGGAACTTACGACCAATGCGACTGTCAGAACCTATCCCGTCACGTACCATATTTACATCCGCTCCCACCAATTCACAAAGATTGGCTATGTCATTCATAAAACTGATACGGGTAGCAAGCATTGAATTGGCAGCGTATTTAGTCATCTCGGCAGAAGGAATATCCATAAAAATAACACGTGAATTCAGCATCATAAAAGGCTTATACAGTTTGGTCATCAGCTTCTTTGCCCGTTCGGATTCAACACCTACCACCACACGGTCGGGACTCATAAAGTCATCAATGGCATTGCCTTCTTTCAAAAACTCAGGGTTGGAAGCCACATCAAACTCTATAGACACCCCTCTCTTATCCAGTTCAGCCTGAATGGTATCTTTCACTTTATGCGCAGTTCCCACCGGTACGGTGCTCTTCGTCACCACCAACGTATATTTTTTTCATGTTAGCACCAATTGTTTTGGCAACTGCCAGCACGTAACTCAAATCAGCACTTCCGTCTTCATCAGGCGGTGTACCTACAGCACTAAACACAATATCTACATTATCGAGACAGTTCTCCAATGCAGTCGTAAAATGAAGACGGCCGGCATTGACATTGCGTTGCACCATGTCCTCCAGTCCCGGTTCATAAATGGGAATAATACCTTTCTGCAGATTCTCTATCTTCTCGGCATTTACATCCACACAAGTTACATTTACGCCGGTTTCGGCAAAACATGTACCGGTTACGAGTCCAACATATCCGGTTCCTACAATTGCTATATTCATTTTATTATTAGTTAGTCTAACTTTTTATACGCTGCAAAATTACAATAAAAATATGTGGCAAGGACATTTTCCTTCATAAAAGTTGCGCTGAAATGGAATAAAAATGCTATTTTTGCACTATGATTGAATTGGCTAGACATATAGAAATTCTATTACTGGAAAATGATTGCGTCATTGTTCCCGAGTTAGGTGGATTTATAGCTCATTATCAACCAGCTTATTACGCTGAATCTGATAATATCTATTTCCCTCCTATGCGTACCATTGGCTTCAATCCCCAGTTGACAATGAATGACGGACTGTTGGTGCAGTCATACATGCAGGTCCATCATACAGACTTTCCGGATGCAACCCGGATGATTGAACAAGAAGTAGAAGAACTAAAAGATACTTTATATAAAGACGGACATGTCCAATTATATGGTATAGGCGATTTGCACTACACAATTCATAATTCTTACGAATTCCGTCCCAATGAAGAAGGTATCCTTTCTCCTTATTTATACGGATTCAGTTCTTTATCCATCAGTCCTTTATCAGAAAATAATTCAACTATTGCTTCAACCAAGGATATGGTGCTAAAGCCCCAAAAAGAAAAAGCAGCCATCCGTTTCAACCGTCGCTGGTTGGGTAATGCTGTTGTCATTGCCGTAGCGGTTATCCTGTTCTTTTTTTCCTTTCTGTACCTGTAGAAAACACATACGTGGATAAAGGCAATTATGCTTCCTTGGGAACAGACGGATTATTTGAGGCTATCCGCTCACAATCGTTGGCCACCACTTTGGTTGTACCGCAACAGCAAAAGACTGTTCAAGCCAAAAAAAGACATCGGGTAATACACGGCAGCAAGCAGGACACAAAAGTTTAAAACCTGTAGCCGTAAAAGTAGAAAAAAAGTCGGTTCACCGAAAACAGAGACTTCAAACAAGAAACAGGTAAAGAAACCCCTAAAGCGGAAAAAAACTGTTGCCCGCAAGACAACTCCTGCAACGGCAACCGCATCTTCTGCTTCTGTTCCGGCACAAAATAAAGCCGAAGCTACCACAGCAAAGCCAAAATACTTCATTATAGTATCTAGTTTGGCAACAGCTGCCGATGCACAACAAACATTAAACGAATATAAGCAAAAAGGCTTTAAAGAAGCAAGCATCATCGAAGGAAGCGGACGTTACCGTCTTGCCCTTTATGGATTTGCCGACAAAAATGCTGCTTATAAGAAAATGAATGAGTTGAAAAAAGACGAAGCATTCAAGAATGCATGGTTATTAAGCTCTAAATAAACAGATTATCTCCCATGAAAAGAGTTTTATGTCCTAAATGTGACAATTATATTACCTTTGACGAAACAAAATATACCGAAGGCCAGTCTTTGGTTTTTATATGCGAGCACTGCAAAAAGCAATTCAGTATCCGCATCGGAAAATCCAAATTAAAAGCTACCCGCAAAGAGGAGGTTCTTGACGAACAAGCCAACAACGAAGACTTCGGAAGCATCGTGGTGGTGGAAAATGTCTTTGGCTATAAACAAGTATTGCCTTTAAAAAGAAGGGGATAACCTGATCGGACGCCGCAGTAAAGGGACCGATGTGGATATTTCTATCGAAACATCCGACCCTAGCATGGATCGTCGCCATTGCGTAATCAATGTAAAACGAAACAAGCAAGGAGAACTCATTTACACCTTGCGGGACAATCAGAGCATCACCGGAACATTTCTATTAAATGACATATTGGGAGACAAGGACCGAGTCAGAATAGAAGAAGGAGCCATCATCACCATAGGTGCTACTACTCTTATTCTGCGAACAGCAGAAAAATAGAAATTATGAAACGTATTATACTCATCACAGGCGGCCAACGGTCGGGCAAAAGTTCTTATGCAGAAAAATTAGCTCTCAGTTTGTCGTCCAATCCTATTTATATGGCTACCTCCCGCATCTGGGATGAAGAGTTCCGCCAACGGGTCATCAAGCATCAGGAACGCCGGGGACCGGAATGGACAAACATAGAGGAAGAAAAGGAACTGAGCCGTCATCAGGTAGACGGGCGGGTGGTGCTGATAGATTGCGTGACTTTATGGGCCACAAATTACTTTTTTCGATCTGGATTCTGACGTGGGATCTGTCACTGCAAACTCTGAAACAAGAGTTCGATGCCTTCACAGCACAAGATGCCACTTTTATTTTTTGTGACGAACGAAATAGGTTCAGGGGCTGTTTCCGACAACCCCATCCAGCGCCGTTTTACGGATTTGCAAGGTTGGCTGAATCAATATATTGCCTCCCAAGCCCATCAAGTATACTTAATGGTATCAGGTATTCCTGTATTAATAAAACAATAAGACCATGAAAACTTTCCATATCGAACTTCCCGACTTACAGATACGGGAAGCATTGATAGACAAAATCAATAACCTGACCAAACCAAAAGGTTCTTTAGGCGTACTGGAAGAGCTGGCATTACAAATCGGCCTCATCCAACAAACCCTCTCTCCGACTCTCCGCCATCCCCACAACATCCTGTTTGCTGCCGATCACGGCATCGTGGAAGAAGGTGTCAGCAAATCGCCTAAAGAAATCACCTGGCAACAATTGAGCAACTTCCTCCACGGTGGTGCCGGAGTTAACTTTCTCTGCCGCCAACACGGATTCAAGCTCGTACTGGTAGATGCCGGAGTTGACTATGACCTTCCTTACGAGAAGGGAATTATCAATTGTAGCGTAGGTCGCGGTACCCGAAGCTTTCTCCATGCCCCGGCCATGAGTCATGAAGAGATGGAGTTATGTCTGGAACGCGGTGCACAAATGGTGGATAAGGCATACGCCGACGGTTGCAACGTAATCAGTTTTGGAGAAATGGGAATAGGCAATACTTCCCCCCCTCTGTCTGGATGCATTTATTTACAGGCATTTCTCTGGAACAATGCGTAGGAGCCGGCAGCGGACTGGATTCGGAAGGCATCCGTCATAAATACAATATATTGAAACAAGCAGTCGACAACTATCAAGGCGACGGCTCGGCAAGAGACAAGATTGCCTGGTTTGGAGGCTACGAAATGGTAATGGCTATCGGCGGTATGTTGCGGGCTGCCGAACTGAAGATGCTGATATTGGTCGATGGCTTTATCATGACCAACTGCATCCTTGCTGCTTCCCGGCTCCACCCGGAGGTATTGCCATACGCCATCTTCGGACATCAGGGAGACGAGGCAGGACACAAACTGGTACTTGAAGCCCTGCATGCACGCCCCTTATTAAATCTGGGACTCCGGCTGGGTGAAGGAACCGGTGCTGTCTGTGCCTATCCCATCATAGTCTCTGCCGTGACCATGATGAATGAGATGGACAACTTTGCCCATGCAGCCATCACAAAATACTTTTAACCATGAAACTCCTTGCCGCACTCATATTCTTCACCCGGTTGCCATTCTGGAGAATAACCGAAGTTCCCGCCGCTTATTTTAAGCGTGTGGTCGATTATTGGCCTTTTGTCGGTTGGCTCACCGGAGGAATAATGGCAGGCACGCTATGGCTCTCCGCCCAATTCCTTCCTATGTCTACAGCCGTCATCCTTGCTTTACTGGCACGCCTGCTTGTCACGGGTGCACTGCACGAAGACGGTTTGGCAGACTTTTGCGACGGATTTGGAGGCGGCACTTCGCGCGAGAAAATCCTTTCCATCATGAAAGATTCCCATATAGGAACATACGGTGTATTGGGACTTCTGTTCTACTTCGGACTCCTATGGAACCTGCTTTCCACCCTATCGCTTTCCTTGGCATGCATGGCCGTAGCGAGCGGAGACGCATGGAGTAAGTTCTGTTCCGCACAGATAATCAACATCTTGCCGTATGCACGCAAAGAAGAAGAATCAAAAGCAAAAGTCATTTATGACCGGATGAGCATTTCGACATGGCTACCGGCATTCATAGCCGGCGGACTCCCGATGTGGCTTTTCCTGAACAGGTCTTATTGGTGGGCAGCCCTTGCACCCGTTGCCGTCTTTTTCCTTTTATGGCAATTGCTGCGCAAGCGTTTGCAAGGATACACAGGCGACTGTTGCGGAGCCGCTTTCCTGCTGTGTGAACTATCTTTCTATTTAATAATAAACCTAATTTATACCAACTTATGGTAGTATACCTCATTCGCCACACTTCCGTAGATGTCCCTCAGGGAGTGTGCTACGGACAGACAGATGTCCCTTTGAATCCGACCTTTGAAGAAGAAGCCGCACAGACTTCCGCCCGGCTCAAAGGCCTTCAGTTTGATAAAGTATATATGAGTCCCTTAACCCGCTGTGTACGTCTGGCCACCTTCTGCGGTTACCCGGATGGCGAACGAGATGACCGTATCAAGGAAATCAACTTTGGTGACTGGGAAATGCAACGCTTTGATGAAATAACCGATGCCAACCTCCAGAAATGGTATGCCGACTATCGGAATGTGAGGGCTACAAACGGAGAGTCGTTTCAGGACCAATACCAACGTGTAGCCGACTTCCTGAATGAGCTTCGCCAAAAGCCATACAAACAGGTAGCCATATTCGCCCATGGAGGCGTATTGATCAATGCCCAAATTTATGCCGGAACAGTGAAACCCGAAGAGGCTTTCGACGCACTGACTCCATACGGAGGAATAGTTAAGATTGAGATATAAATTTCCCTGCGTTTCATTGCTTATAACGGAAGAAAAGGGTATGCTTCCATCAGACAGAGAATAACCCATATCACCATTATTCCCTCGGCAAACCGGTTTACCCGGACAGCAATACGCATATCTGACGAGTAAACCGGCCGATTATTATTGCCTATAAACGGTTTGTAAACCATCTCACCGAAATAATGATGAGGCCCCCCGAAACGGCAATTCAATATCCCCGCCAAAGCCGCTTCGGGATAACCGGAATTAGGACTTGCATGCTGATTACCATATCTTCCCACAAACTTCAATAAAGAAAGACGACCGGTAGAAAGTATCATCAGAACAGCTGTCAAACGAGCCGGAATATAATTGGCAATATCATCGATACGGGCTGCCCACCGACCGAACTGCAAATATCTTTCGTTCTTATATCCCACCATAGAATCCAACGTGTTTATCATTTTATATGCCAACATACCGGGAACTCCCAATAACAAATACCAAAACAAAGGAGCAATTACCCCATCGCTCAGATTCTCTGCCAAAGTCTCTAAAGCCGCCAGCCTCACCTCCTGATCTGTCAGTCCGGAAGTATCCCGTCCCACAATGCGGGATACCTGTCTTCTACCCTCCTCCAAAGAATGGTCGGCAGCCATAAAAACCATACGTACCTCATTGATAAGCGTAGTCCCTGCCAAACAATAAAAGATAAGAACGGCCGAAACCGCCACGCCTATCCAAAGATTCATAGCATATAATCCGTGTATCAATAACGCAGAAGCTCCATAAATGAATACAATAAGCACAACAGCCGTACATGCTCCTTTCTTCACCCGGTGTTTCCCTTTGTTCCATCGTTTTTCGCAAAAAAGAAATAAGTTTGCCAAAACCTACTATGGGATGAGGAAGCCAGGAAGGGTCACCTATCAACTTATCCAATAACCACCCTGCCAACAATGGTAGGATTAATACAAATATGTCCATTTCTTTATAGATTCTATCAATTCATTATTCTCTTCCGGAGTTTGTGTAGCAATGCGAAAAAAATGCCCGTTCAGCCCTTCAAAATTGGATGCATCACGGATAAGGATACCACACTCTCCTGCCAAGTACTCCTTCAAAGCTGCGGCCCGCCCCATTCGTAACTGAACCAACATATAGTGTGTATCCGAAGCCCATACCTCCATTCCTCCTATTGCAAGCAGTGCTTCCAGCCAATCTGTCTTTTTTTCCTTTAGTAACAATGATATATCTACATGATATTCTCCGGCATGCCGAAGCAAATAATGTCCTGCTTCAATGGCAAGCTGATTGACAGACCAAGGCATACGCTGCAAACGGATTTCACGCAATAAGATTTGATTTGCAGTCATAAAACCCAAACGGAGTCCGGGGACAGCAAAGCGCTTGGTCATGGAATGGAGCAGAATCACATTAGGATATCCGGCAGCTTCCCTGGCCGACAGCAGCGGTTTTAATGTAAAGAATTCATAAGATTGGTCTATTACAAAACAGCACTCCGTATGTTTTTCTATAAATGCTTTCAAAACGTCTTTATCCAATACACTTCCTGTAGGATTATTAGGATTGCATATCCATATCAGGTTTGTTCCCGACGGTATCATATCCAATGCGTAAATAACCTGTATCTTGTGGTGGTGAAGACGGCAGGCATCGGCATATTCACTGAAAGTAGGCATCAGGATGGCAGAATTTTTTCCCCCTGAAGGTTTGGGCTATCAAATAAATGGCTTCCGTAGCGCCATTAGTCACACAAACCTCCTTCCCGTCCGACAGATGAAGCGAATGTGCCAATGCCTGTTCTAAAGAATAAGGCTCCGGTTCGGGATAACTTCGAATACTTTCCATCCGATGATAAAGATGCTCACGCAAGCCATTATGATTTACATGATTATATACATTTGAGCTAAAGTTTATCCTTATCTTTTGCCCATATTTATAGGCATCATCTCCGTGTCCATCAATCATTTTTACACATTATTTGGTATAACAACGGCAGATTTAAGTGTTTGCGCACGTGTGCCGCCAACTTATCATATTGTTCTTCTTTATAGGCTTCATAATCCGGACTCTGCCGATGCAGCTTGTCAGCATAAGGCTCCAGCAGAAAATCGATGAAAACCTGATTATCAAGGATACCATGAATATAGCTTCCCATACATTTCCTATCGACAAAATAGCCATCCGCTTTTCCGTCTTCCAATTTATTCAATGGAGAAACAGGCGAACCGGGTACAAGCTCAGTCTCTCCCATGTGAATTTCGTATCCCCGGCAAACTGTTTCATTATCCCGGAAATGGAAAGCCACCCGGCGAGTTACCTTCTCACCTTGCATGGTAGTTATCATGGGAAGCAATCCCAAACCCGGCAGTTGACGGATATCTCCCTCTACTCCATCGGGATCGCGGACTTCCATTCCCATCATCTGGTATCCGCCACAAATCCCCATGACCGAAGCCCCTTTGCGATGTGCACGCAAGATAGCTTGCGCCACACCATTACGGCGAAGTTCATATAAATCATCTAATGTACTTTTACTTCCCGGAAGTAATATGATATCCGCTTTTGCCAGTTCTTCCGTATTATTCGTATAGTAAAGATGCACACGCTCATCGCGTTCAAGCATATTGAAATCCGTGAAATTAGACAGATGACGAAGCAATACCACCGCCACATTCACCTTTCCTTCTATCGCCTGCATACGTTTATAATCCAGCACAACCGAATCTTCCTCCTCGATATGAATATCCTTATAATAAGGAACCACTCCCAAGACAGGAATACCACACAACTCTTCCATCATTTTTATACCCGGTTCGAAGAGGCGTATGTCTCCCCTGAACTTATTGACAATGATGCCTTTTATACGTTTACGATCTTCAGGCGTTTGCAGCATGACCGAACCATAGACGCTGGCAAACACCCCTCCACGATCAATATCCGCCACCAATAACACATCGGCACCGGCATAACAAGCCATCGGCATATTGACCAAATCCGTATCTCGCAGATTTATTTCCGAAATGCTGCCGGCTCCTTCCATAACAATGGGGTTATAACGGGCAGCCAAACGATCGAAAGCAGCATTGACTTCTTTTCTCAGCTCCTCGCGTCCCTCCTTGCGGAAGTATTCGTACGCATCACGGTTACCAATCGGTCTGCCGTTTAATACCACCCTGAGCGGTGTGGTCCGAACTGGGTTTCAGCAAGAGCGGATTCATGTCTGTGTGACAGGGCACTCCCGCTGCCTCGGCTTGCACCGCCTGTGCCCGTCCTATCTCCAGCCCCTCGGGAGTGGCGTAGGAATTCAATGCCATATTCTGTGCCTTAAAGGGAGCCGGACGGTAACCATCTTGCTTGAATATGCGGCACAAAGCGGCTGTAATGATGCTTTTTCCCACATCACTGCCTGTCCCTGCCAGCATGATAGGGTGTAAGTTCTTACAATTCATTCTTCCCAAAGCTTTAATATGTCGGCTTCTCCCCAATACAAATGGGTATATCCGGCTATCACATTCTTATATCTGTACAAAGGAGTATTTACCTCCATTCCTCTGACGGTAAACTGTTTTGCCACCGAAGGAAGTGCGTCGGGCTCTATGATGTTGGAGTAATGGAACTCATGCCCCTTCAGTTCCAGTCCGTTATACTCTAACCGACGATACCCCAAATGCAACCTAGCCCCCCACCATTGTACAGTCCAATGGCAAGACGCCCGCCATAGCATAGGCCGTTCCCCCTGACGCGCCGTAAGTGAGCGGGTCAGGAACATCATTCCGCCACATTCCGCCAATACCTTCCCTCCTTCCTCGGCAAAAGTCTTTATCGCTTCCATCAGTTTCTTCCGACGGTGTAACTGGCGGGCAAAAGTTCGGGATATCCCCCCGGGAAGATACAATAAATCTGCTTCCGGCAAATCACTGCCATACACAGGACTGAAATAAGTAATATGTCCCAGCTCCGCCAGCCGAGCGATATTCTCACGATAAATAAAATTGAATGCCGGGTCGCGTGCCACTGCTATTTTCAGTTTTTTTGTACGGGGAGTGAAACTCTCCACCCCGACTTCGGAACTGTATGGCAATATATACCGACATGGGAAACCACGATGACAAATATTTAAAAGTTTATCAATATCCACATACTTTTCTACCAATGCTGCCGCCTGCTCTATCAGTACGTCCATTGCGCGTTTGGCAGTCAGTGTAAGTCCCAAATGACGCGATGGAATCTTAAGCCCATCTGTAAAAGGGAGATAACCCAGACACTCTACACCGGCATCGGCACACGCATCTTTCAGATAATTATAGTGAGGTAATGAAGATACCTGATTGAACACTACTCCGGCAATCTTCACATTCGGATGAAAATGCTTGAACCCATAAATCAGAGGAGCTACGGAATAGGCAGCAGAGCGTGCACTGACAACCAATATCACCGGAATGCCCAGCAGTTGCGATATCTCTGCACTGCTTCCTTCCATTCGGCTGTAACCGTCAAACAGTCCCATTACCCCTTCGGCAACACATACATCGGCTCCCTCTCCATACTTATTATAAATATGCTGTACATGCGTCCTCGATGCCATCCAAGTGTCCAAATTCACCGACTCACGGTCGGCTGCCAATGTGTGAAACTGAGTATCAATATAATCAGGGCCACACTTAAAAAGGCTGCACCCGCATGCCTCGTTTCTTCAACGCACGCAGCAGTCCCATCGTGAAAGTCGTTTTTCCGCTTCCCGAAGTAGCGGCCCCTATAAGCAATTGTGGCTTCATCTTTTCAATCTATATTTCAAATCGGGTGCAAATATAAAATAAATATCTAACTTTGTGTCCGATTTTAGCAACACAATCCCTTTCCTAACTTTGTTTACCTTCCTGATACACATGAAAAACTCCCATTAACAGATATAGAATAATCATTTAATTAATTATATAATAAATGGAACTTTTTAGAAATCTATTTGAAGGATACCCCAACCTGTGGGGTGGCGGAGTAGCACACTCCGTATTGATTCTTTCGCTTGTCATTGCCTTCGGTATCATGCTGGGGAAGATAAAAGTGGCAGGCATATCATTAGGTGTGACATGGATACTTTTTGTAGGAATCGTATTCGGACATTTCAATCTGAACCTGGATGAGCATCTGCTCCATTTCCTAAAAAGAATTCGGATTGATACTGTTCGTCTACTCTGTCGGTCTGCAAGTAGGACCGGGCTTCTTCTCGGCTTTCAAGAAGGGAGGATTTACGCTGAACATGCTTGCCATGATGGTCGTATTTCTGGGAGTTGTCATCACGGTGACACTGCACTTCATCACCGGAGTGCCTATCACCACAATGGTGGGTATCCTGTCGGGAGCTGTCACCAATACCCCCGGACTGGGAGCCGCACAGCAGGCCAACAGCGACTTGAATGGCATTGATGCACCCGAAATCGCACTCGGTTATGCCGTTTCATACCCGCTGGGAGTGGTAGGCTGCATCCTTTCACTGCTTGCGCTGAAATATTTATTGCAGATTAAACCGAAGCAGGAAGAGGCAGAAGCAGAACGCGGTTTGGGACATTTGCAAGAACTGACCGTACGCCCCATCTCATTGGAAATCAGAAATGAAGCAGTAAACGGAAAAACGATTAAAGACATTAAACCGCTGGTAAACCGTGACTTCGTTATTTCGCGTATCCGCTACTGTAACGGAGACAAGCAGACAGAACTTGTCAACTCAAATACAATCTTTCATCTGAATTATGAAATTCTTGTCATTGCCAACCCGATAGACGTGGAGGCAATTACCGTTTTCTTTGGCAAACAGGTAAATGTGGAATGGGATTTTAAGAATAAGAACCTGATTTCCAGAAAGATTCTGATTACCAAGCCTGAGCTGAACGGAAAGACTCTGGCACAACTTAAAATCCGTAATGATTTTGGAGTCAGTATCACGCGTGTAAACCGTTCGGGAGTAGACCTTGTCGCCACTCCCCACCTGCAATTGCAGATGGGTGACCGTGTAAAGATTGTCGGCAGTGAACTGGGAGTGGCGCAAGCCGAAAAAATACTAGGCAACTCGATGAAACGATTGAATCACCCTAATCTGATTCCTATCTTTCTGGGTATCGCACTGGGATGCATATTGGGCAGTACTCCGTTCATGTTCCCCGGCATTCCCCAACCGGTTAAGTTGGGACTGGCAGGAGGACCGCTTATCATCTCTATTCTGATAAGCCGCTTCGGACCTCAGTACAAACTAATCACCTACACTACCATCAGTGCGAACCTGATGGTTCGCGAGATAGGTATCTCTTTATTTCTTGCCTGCGTGGGACTTGGTGCGGGTAAAGGATTCATTGAAACGATTATCAATGAAGGAGGATATATATGGATAGGTTATGGTGCCATTATCACCGTGCTGCCTCTGCTGATAGTGGGATTTATCGGGCGCTATGTTTTCAAGTTGAACTATTATACCCTTATCGGAGTATTATCGGGAGCAACGACCAATCCGCCCGCTTTGGCTTATTCCAATGACCTCACCTCATGTGACGCACCTGCAGTAGGTTATGCCACTGTGTATCCGCTCACAATGTTTCTTCGGGTACTCACGGCTCAATTACTGATTCTCTCGCTCGGATAAGCCGGCACAGTAACGGTCTATTCTTTCTGCAACACGGATTCCGCAGATTTGCTTCGGCTTCATTTCTGCGAAATCCGTGTTGCTTTTTTCCTTTCGAGAATCCCGGCAGTGGGTATTTTCTTTCATTTAATTAAAATCCCCCCAACCATTTCTACGAATGTTTTATCAGTCTGTTAATGCGCATAGCATTGAAAACAGCCAGCAGAGCCACACCCGAATCTGCAAAAACAGCTTCCCACAGTGTCGCCACTCCTACCGTTCCCAATGCAAGGATGGCAAATTTCACTAAAAAAGCCAATATGATATTCTGCCAAATGATGCAACGCGTGTATTTTCCTATCCTGACAGCCGTTACCAGCTTCGACAAGCTGTCGTCCTGAATAATCACATCTGCTATCTCAATCGCTATATCACTTCCCAAACCTCCCATCGCAATGCCAACATCGCTCAATGCCAACACCGGTGCATCATTGATTCCGTCTCCCACAAAAAGCGACACAATGTTTCTCGTCCTTCAACTTCTGAAGGCGGGCCACCTTATCGGCCGGTAATAAATCGCCATAAGCATGCCGGATATCTAGACGGTGTGCAATGTTTTGTACCAATGCGGTCTTATCCCCCGACAGGATTTCAAAATGCCTGATACCTTGTTGCTTCAATCCTCGAATAGCTTCTACCGCATCATCCTTCAGCTCATCTTCCATAACAACCACACCTGCATAAATACCGTTGCAGGCACACAGTATCAGGCTTTCGGGCATTTCATGCAATCCTTCCGGATAAGCTATTCCATACTTGTCCATCAACCTATAGTTGCCTGCCAGTATCTGTTTGCCACCGATGTATGCTTCCAGTCCGTACCCGGCAATCTCCGTCACCGCCCCTACCGGATAAAGGGTTGCCTGCTGCTGTTTTGCATACTCCACCACGGCTTTTGCCATCGGGTGGCTGCTCTTGCTTTCTGCCGATGCAATATATTTCAGGACTTCTGCCTCCGAATATATTCCCGCAGTCTCTATCCGGCAAACGCGAAAGTTGCCTGTAGTCAGTGTACCGGTCTTGTCAAAAACAAACGTGTCTGCTTTCGTGATGGCGTCCAAATAATTGCCCCCCTTGAAAAGAATGCCTTTGTGTGATGCCGCACCGATGCCTCCAAAGTAACCCAATGGAATACTCACTACCAAAGCACACGGACAGGATATCACGAGGAACACCAGAGAACGATACAGCCAGCTGGCAAACAGATAGATAAAGGATGGCTGCACCAATGAATAAAGAAACGGAAGCACCGGAATAAGAAATGCAATCCCGATAACCGCCGGAGTATAGTAGCGGGCAACCTTACGCATGAACAGTTCTGTCGGCGCCTTGCATTCGGCAGCTTCCTCCACCATCTCCAGCATACGTGCCAAGGTGCTTTGGCTGTAAGGTTTCGTTACACTCAGCCGAATGGTCTCATTTACCGGAATCATACCTGCCAGCACTTCACCGGATTGCCTCACCGAGCGCGGGAGACTTTCACCGGTCAATGCCGCCGTGTTGAATACTCCCACCTCATTTTGCAACACACCGTCCAAAGGGACTTTCTCGCCCACTTTTTACTTCAATGGTTTCTCCTGTCTCTACCGCTTCGGGCGAAACAATCGAATATTGGCCTTTACGAAAGACAGAAGCTGTGCGCGGACGCATATCAAGCAGGGCACGAATATTGTCGCGTGCTTTGTCTACGGCGCTATCCTGCAACTGCTCGCCTACAGCATAAAACAACATTACTGCCACCCCCTCCGGATATTCACCAATGCAAAAGGCGCACCTATAGTAGCAATCGTCATCAGCATAAACTCACTAAAATACTCTTTCTTCATCAAATGCTCCCATGCTTCCAGCCATGACAGAAAGGCCAACCGGCGCGACTGCCGCCAGAAACCAGACAAGACTGACATAAGGCAGTGCAAACCATGACGTCTGTGCATATTCCAACAGAGCTCCCGCCATCAACATCAGAAACGAGAAGATTTCATTACGATACTGTTTCATATCTATTGTCTTATTTGTTACCGGCGCAAAGGTAAACGAAAAAACATGCAAGTAAGTTGCAAAAAAGAAATTCATAAATATGATTCAAGAATACCTAAAATAAGGATTTTAATCCGCCCGGCAACCATATATAGATAAGGAAAGCAAAAATATGTCCTGCCCTTTGCCACATTGTGATGGGAAATACATAACTTTGAACACTGAATATCAAACATAACGATACGATAATGGAAAATATAATAAAAAAGATAAAGCAGGACTATCCGGTCTCCGAACCAAAGCATAGATTTGCTGGTCCCGTGCCTGAAGCCTCATCGCTTCCCCAAGAAATACCAATTGATAAAAGAAGGCATCTATTGTAAGGTGGCCTACTTTATAGAAAAAGGAATGACTCGTTCCTATTGGCTGGTAGACGGAGAAGAAATCACAACATCTTTTTTTTTTCATGCGAAGGTAATATAGTATTCAGCATGGACGAACTATATTACAATAAGCTGAGCGAAGAGTTCGTAGAGTCACTGGAAGATATGGAGGTTTATGAAATCTCACTCAGTCATCTCACCCATCTGTTCCGGACCAATATCGAATGGGCAAACTGGGGAAGAGTTATCCATCAGGATGAATACAGACGCCTGCACCGCACTCATAAGGAACGGCTCACCTTGCCTGCCAAAGAACGATATGAACAGATGAAAATACAATTTCCTGCCGTATGCGAACGTGCCAACTTGGGATATATCGCTTCCTATCTGGGAATTACTCTTCCCACACTCAGCCGCATCAGAAGTAACGAAAAAGAGTCCTGAAAAGAAAACAGCCTGTATTCAGGAAGATTGAATCTGCCTCTATAAGAATAAGCGTTTTCATCCTTTCGATTATGCCTGTCTATAAGTCGGATTACTACAGTCTTCGGCAATGGACTGTATAGTCTGTTGCAGTGAACCGTACAGTCCACCGTAACGGACTGTACAGTCTGCCGTAACAGACTGTAATAATCTTCCGTTTAAAAGGGCTTGGCTGACTCTAAGAAATGGCTTACTCTTTCCTTGGTTGATGATATAATATATTAATCCCCAAGAAAATAAGGTGACCCGTTATTACAATAGTACCTACTCATTACCAATTCTTCACTGAACATTACCCATTTTTGGGTATTGCCCCACCCTTTAACTCCCTCTAACTTTGCAGCATCTTAAAATTATAAAATTTAAAGCAAATGAAGAGAAAGGTATTATTGTTTTCTATAGCCTTTGCAAGCTGTATGACCGGTCTATATGCCGAAAACGGCATTGACAAAGACAAAGAAAGCAACCGCACAGAAAAAACAACGGGAAAGAATGCTCCCCATAAGTCAAGGCTTACATTGGGAGGTTATGGTGAAGCTGTAATGACGCGCAACTTCTACAGTGACAATATCAACCGCTACTCTAAAGCGGAAGATTATAAAGATGCCAAAAGTCATGGACAGTTCGATCTTCCTCATGTAGTCATCATGATAGGCTATGATTTCGGCAAAGGCTGGACAATGGGAAGCGAAATTGAGTTTGAACACGGTGGAACAGAGTCTGCCGTAGAAATGGAACAGGAAGAAGTGGGCGAATGGGAAAAAGAGATAGAACGTGGCGGTGAAGTTGCCTTGGAACAATTCTGGATACAGAAATCATTCTGTCCTGAGTTCAATATCCGTGCCGGACATATTATAGTTCCTGTGGGGTATACCAATGCCCATCACCTTCCTAACGAATTCTTCACTGTATACCGCCCCGAGGGAGAGAACACAATCATGCCATGCACATGGCACGAAACCGGTATAAGTATTTGGGGACGCACCGGTGACTGGAGATATGAAGCCATGTTGATTCCTGCCCTCAATTCAATGCATTTTTCAAAAGACCAATGGATAAAAAATGGTTCGGGCTCCGCATTTGAGTTCACTCCGGCCAACAATTATGCAGTAGCCATGCGTATAGACAACTATTCCGTTCCCGGCTTGCGCATGGGACTGAGCGCCTATTACGGCCATAGCTTCAATAATACTCTTCAGGCAGACCAAGGCAAATACAAAGATACCAAAGGAGCTGTAAGCATTGCTGCATTCGACTTTGATTATAAGGGACACAACTGGATAGCACGCGGAAACATAGATTACGGGCACTTGGGAGATGCAGCGACCATATCAAAATATAACCGCGAACAGTCCAGCACATCGCCCTATAAGCGTACTCATGTGGGAAAGAATGCAGTGGCAGGCGGCATTGAAGCCGGATATAATGTATTCTCCCAAATCAGAAAGTTACGCGAATCGGGAGACAAACTCTATGTGTTCGGACGCTATGAATATTATGATTCTTATGTACCGGTCAAAGGAGCTACAAAATATTCGTGGACAGACCGCCAACGTATGGCAATAGGCGTTAACTATTATCCGATAAAAAGAAATAGTTGTGAAAGCAGAGTATTCACAACGCTTCCTGAAAAAGTCAATATAATAACGAACCGTCCATTTCTTTAGGTATTGCTTATGCAGGCTATTTTATAAAATAACAATAATTTAATATTTAATTAAAAGAGGTATGAAAAAGTTTTTAAGATTTCCCCTGTTTGATGCCATGGCAGCGATGATGACATTCAATTTCAGTGCATGCAGCGATGATGACGACCCGGACGGCGGTGATACCGAATTATCTGAAAAAGATAAAAGATATCAGGCTATTGCTGATCAGTTTACCAAGAATACAGTGATTGTTACATACACCGGTCTGGCTGACCAGACAGAAGCTTTGGTTGAAAAGCTGAAAGCACTGAAAGCCGATAAAACGGATGATAATGTGAAATCCGTGTGTGAGACATTCCTCAACGCACGTGCATGGTGGGAAAAGAGTGAAGCATTCCTGTTTGGAGCAGCTTCCGACTTTGGTATAGATCCGCACATCGATTCATGGCCGCTTGACTTGGATGGTCTGTTGGACGAAATGAAAAACACATCTCACATTACAGCCATGGAAGCTGAAGATGCCGATGTATGGGCAGGTGTAAAACTCGGTCCGGAGTTGCTTGGATTTCACGGTATCGAATATATTATCTTTGAAGCCGGCAGCCCTAAAGCAGTCTCGAAAATTAAAGATAAAGAATTGACTTATGCCATTGCCGTGGCAGGCGACCTGCGCAACAAATGTTATCAATTGCAGATATCATGGGCCGGTGCAGACAATGTGGACGCAAACCGTGTAACCAAAGTAGTAGACGAACTGGAATGGAATACGACTGTGGCAGGCGGTGAAAACTCGTATACACAGAACATGATGCTGGCCGGACAAGTGGGCAGTACTTACACCAGTTGGACAGGAGCTATGCAGGCCATCATCGACGGTTGCAAAACCATTGCCGACGAAGTAGGCACCTCTAAAATCGGAAAGCCTCACACCGGTGAAGACAAAAACTACATCGAATCTCCTTACAGCTACAACTCCATCACCGACTTTTATGACAACATCATCAGCATACAGAATGCCTATATGGGTGGTATAGAAGGACAGCGTGATGAAAGTAAATCATTGCACAACTATATGGCATCTGTAAACGCCGACCTGGATACCAAAACGATCTATGCCATCACCAGTGCATTGAACAAAATAAAAGCAATGAAAGCACCGTTTGTATTAAACTATACGGATGACTCTTGCCAAGAGGCAATGGATGCCTGCAAAGCCTTGGACGATGTCTTAACGGAAGTAAAGGCTGAACTTGCCAAATAAAATAGCAACACCAATATATCTGAGAACAAACAAAGAAGAACATGAAAGGATTTTTTTATTCAAAAAATATTTCCTGATGGGACTGGCGGTACTCTCGTTCGCCGCTTGCAGCGATGAAGATGCTCCGCGGCAAATTAATCCGCCGATAGAACCGGTTACGGATGAGGAATGGTATGCCGGAGGATTGCTGGGTACTACCTTCAACAGTTCGGCTTCTGCTTACGAAGACCCCACCCCTGCTGTCGAGAATGCCGGTATGACCGACAAGTTCAAGTATGGAGAATATTTCTTTGAGCGTACCTATACACAAAACACGAAGCCGTTCAACGGTCTCGGTCCACTTTATGTACGCAACTCCTGTATGTCCTGCCATCCGGGATATGGGCATGGGAAACGTATGGAACGGTATCGTGCCGATGATTGGGGAAACGGTTATCTGCTGGTAGTGACAGACCATACCGATACTTATCTTTCTTCACTGACCGGTATGCCCCAAACCAAAGCAAACAGCTCCATTCAAGGCTCCCATTGATGAAGATAAAATCAATATAGAATGGCTCGATTACACAGATGAATGGGGTAATAAATTCCCTGACGGAGAGACCTACAGCCTGATTTATCCGGAAGTCACCATCCCTGAAGATGCCTATTATGTTCCATTGGAAGTGAATGGTAAGACGGTAGATTATGCCAATGTCAAGGTTCGTCTGGAGTCCACCATCGGCATTTATGGTACCGGATTGATAGATGCAATTCCCGATGATTCACTGAAAGCCGAGTATATCCGCCAGGAAAAAGCCGGTGTTTCACTGAATCCCAGCTTCTTTGCCAATGGCAAATGGGTGAAAACCTATGGCAACACCACTCACCCGTTCCGTTATACTTATGCACTGAGCCGTGGTCCGCTGCAAGATGCGGCAGGAGCCAATGCCATTTGGAATATTACCAATGTAACACGCAGCAACCGTCGTTATCATTATATGACACAGACTTATGCCAATACAGCGGCAAATGATCCTGAAGTGCAAAACAAATTCTATGAATATTTTCCGGATTGGAACAAAACCGGAAATGTAAAGGAAGATATCATAAACTATCTGATGAATCAAGAATTGCCAGTTGAAATGACAGATGATGATTATGTGGACTTTATGATCTGGCACAGAGGACTTGCAGTACCTGCGGCACGTAATCTGGATGATCCCGACGTGCAAAAGGGGCGTTCGCTCTTCCGCGAAATCGGTTGTGCCAGCTGTCACCGCCCATCATGGAAAACCGGCAAGGACAACTTTACAGATCCAAGCGGATTCTTCAGTGACGGAGATGCACGCTTGCCCAGATATCCCGATCAGACCATTTGGCCGTATAGCGATTTTGTACAACATCGACTGTATATGGAGAATGATATCCGCACCGGCTGGTGCCGCACCACCCCGTTATGGGGACGTGGCTTATCTGCCATTTGCACCGGAGCCGGTGACCGTCTGCACGACTGTCGCGCACGCAATGTAATCGAAGCTATCATGTGGCATGGAAATGCACAAAGTGATGCCCGGTGGACAATTGAGAAGTTCCGTACGTTAAGCAAAGAAGACCGTGAAGCTGTCGTGAAATTCATTGAAGCAATCTAATTTTTATCACAACAAGAGGCTGTGCCACAATCCGGCATGCAGACAGACCGAATCGTAAAGACAGCCTCTTGTGATACGTCATCAAAACTGAAGCTACATGAAACTATTGAAAAGAATTGCTTTCTGCTTATTGGGCATCCTGCTTTTTGTCCTCACCATAGCTACAATACTGGAAAAAGTAAACGGTACGGAGTTTGTGAACAATCATATTTACAGTTCCGTACCCTTTATCATACTGTGGGGAAGCACAGCCCTTGCTTCCTTACTCTATATGATAAAAAAAAACTCTACCGCCAATGGACCACATTCCTGCTCCACCTTTCTTTTATCCTGATATTGGTGGGAGCATTTGTCACATGGATAGATGGCGAACAAGGAACCTTACAATTGAAACTTGGAGAGAAAACAATGTCCTTCATAAACAAAGGAGGAGAAAAACGCACTCTTCCTTTCAGCATCTCACTGGAAGATTTTGAAATAATTTATTATAAAGGAACACGGGCGCCTATGGATTATGTCAGCCGGATAACAGTTTCTGCCGAAAATAACAGTGAAAGTTTAGAAGGAGAAATATCTATGAACAAAATATTTTCATTCATGAATTATCGCTTTTACCAATCCGGGTATGATGCAAACGGACAAGAGACCGTTCTCAGCGTCTCCCATGACCCCTATGGGATAGGGATTACTTACACCGGATATAGCATACTGCTGGTTTCCATCATTCTATTCTTTCTTAATCCTCAAAGCACATTCCGCCAATTAATGAAAAGCTATCGCAACAACAGTCAGGATATAAAAAAGGGATGCAGCATCTTATTCCTGTTGTTTATCTCCACCTTTCCGATGGGAAGCCGGGCAATGGCTGCCGACCATCCCTTGCCGAAAACTCTCCCACGCGAAACAGCCGGACGCTTCGGTGACCTTTATATCTTGTACAACGACCGTATCTGCCCCCCTGCAAACTTTCGCAAGAGATTTTACAATCAAGTTATATGGCAAACCGACATATCACGGCCTTACCTCTGAACAAGTTCTGACCGGCTGGCTATTCTATTATGACAGTTGGAAGAATGAACCTGTTATCCGCATCAAAAGCAATGAAGCCCGGCGCTTATTAGACATAAAGGGGCAATATGCCTCAGTGAAAGATTTTGCCGGTAGCACCAATGAGTATAAGTTGGAAGATGCAATGCGGCAAATCCATTTAGGACGACAGATAACAGACAGGAAAGGCATAGAAGAAGCCAATGAAAAATTCAATATCATCAGCATGGTATGTACCGGAGCGCTTATGAAAATATTTCCCTATCGGGATGCAAAAGGAAACACCTTGCAATGGTATGCGCAAAGTGACCGGCTTCCCAATGAAATGGGAAATGAGCAATGGACTTTTACCCGCAAGGCAATGAATTATGTCCATGAGCAAATCGTCATGAAAAGATTTGATGAAGTAAACCGTTTACTAAATAAAATCAAACAATACCAGCAGAAAGAATGTGGAGAAGCACTTCCTTCAGCAAGTAGGTTCAAAGCAGAAAAACTATATAACCAATTCGATTACAGTAAACCTATTGCCATATTCTGCCTTTGTATCGGTTTATTTGCTTTTATTTACTATTGCCGTTGCACGGTAACAGAGAAAAACATCTGTTGCAGTTTAGCATTTATCTTTAATCTGCTGCTCTGCTCCATCTTTATCTATTTATCCATGACCATTGTCCTGCGCGGTTATGTAAGCAACCATCTTCCTCTGTCCAACGGTTTTGAAACAATGCAGTTCATGGCTTGGTGCACAGTCTTGCTTACTTTTTTTCTACAGCGTAAATTCACCCTGTCAGTACCATTTGGTTTCCTGTTGTGCGGACTTACATTATTAGTCTCCATGTTTGGCGAACAGAATCCTCGAATCACCCAATTAATACCGGTCCTCCAATCTCCCCTACTCAGCATTCATGTAGTAGCAATTATGACAGCCTATTCATTACTGGCTTTCATCATGCTGAACGGAATAACGGCAGTCGTTCTACATTACTCAACAGAAAATTGTGAGACAGCAATAGATTTTTTGCAAAGAATCAGCCGGCTGATTCTTTACCCGGCCGTATTCCTGCTCACCATAGGCATCTTTATCGGAGCTGTCTGGGCCAATGTATCATGGGGGCGCTACTGGGGTTGGGACCCGAAAGAAGTGTGGGCACTTATCACCATGCTGGTTTACGCGCTGGCACTGCACCCGGCCTCTCTAAAATGGTTCCGCTATCCGATGTTCTTTCATGTATTTGGCATTGTGGCGTTCCTCACTGTATTAATCACCTATTTTGGAGTGAATTTTCTGCTCGGAGGCATGCACAGTTATGCCAATGGATAAAAAAGAATGAAAAGAAGCATTGCCACAATGCCATAAAATTATAAATTTGCAATATTTAAAGCATCAACTATGATAAACTATAAAACCATAAATAAGAACGAGAACGTAATGGTCTGCTATTCTGAATTTACTCCTCCAAAAGGCGTTACCGAATATCAGGTCATGATTCAACTGACAAAACCCGGACAATCTTATGAAGAACAACTGAAATTGCTGTTGGATACCTATTCCGATTTGAAAGAGAATGAATTTAAAAAAGGGTACTACTATTTTCAAGCGATACTTTCTGAGCGATGCCGCCAATCAGACCGACCTGCTTTTGGCAGCGGAAACGGAACACTCGGATTGTGCCTTATCCATCATAGAACAGGCGCCCTGCAATGGTACCAAGATTGCACTATGGGCTTTTCTGCAAACAGAAGTAAGTACCAAGGCGCTTCCTGAAGGACTCTTCGAGGTGGCACACAACGGCTATCGTCACCTTTGGAAAGGAAGAGATTTCAACCGTGCCTCTACTTCGGAATACCAGACGCGGCTGTTGCTGAATAACTATGTGATGCAGCTCAGTGAGCAGAATTGCAAACTGGCAACAACTGTATCCGCACATGGTTTTTCGTACAAAATATAGATGTCAATTATGCAGGAATGGTAAAGGCACGAAATGAAGTGTTCCTCACACAAGACCTTACGGAAAAGACACACTACATAGCCAGCACCGGCATCGGCGGACGGCATCCCGACCCGCAAGTGACAGTGCAGATGGATGCGTATGCCATCAACGGAATACAACCTGCCCAGATACAATTCCTGTATGCCACTACCCATCTGAATCCCACATATGAATACGGAGTGAGTTTTGAACGCGGGACGTGTGTGAAATATGGCGACCGCAGACAGGTGTTCGTTTCGGGAACTGCCAGCATAAACAATAAAGGTGAAGTGGTGTACCCAGGTGATGTGCGTAAGCAAACCAACCGAATGTGGGAAAATGTGGAAGCACTGCTTAAAGAAGCCGAATGTAGCTTTGATGATGTATCACAAGCCATCATCTATTTGCGCGACCCAGCAGACTATACTATCGTTAAAGAATTGTTTGACAATAAATTCCCCCATCTGCCCCACGTCATGGTACATGCACCGGTATGCCGTCCCAAATGGCTGATAGAAATGGAATGTATTGCTGTAAAGTCCGATAAAAATGATAAGTTTAAGGACTTTTAATATGTAAAAAGCAAATTTTCATAAGGGGATGTCAATACTAAAAAAGGAAGTGTGTCAAAACGTGGATAATGCTGTCGTTTGGTTCGTAGGGGCGAGGTTCGCTCGCCCGAAAACAGTTTGCTTTGTGTATTACCCCCTCAACCAAAAACCGTTATACTATTTCCCTATAAGGAAGCATACAGTTTCGGCATCCGGGCATGATGCCATATATAAGAAGCAGGATAAATATCTTCCTGTTCTTTATCAAGTATCTTCTTCAGAATGCTGCATTTATTCTCACCCGCCACTAAGAAGCAAGTATGTTTTGCCTCTATCATCGGTTTTCCCGTCATGCAGATACGAACCGTTTTATTATAAGGATTGACTGATACAGCATAAGGCTCAACAGCCGTCAACAAGTCTTTCCGGTCAGGAAAAACAGAAGAAGTATGCCCGTCCTCTCCCACTCCTAACAATACAAAGTCAAAGACAGGTACTTCATCTACAGTCGGCACGGTAGCCTTTACCAGAGAAGAATACAATATAGCTTCCTCACCGGGAGCACCCTCGCCCACTATGCGGTAATAATGTGAAGCCGGCAGATTTATCTTGCCGAACAAAAGGCGGTCGGCAAGACCGAAGTTGCTTTGTGCATCGGTAGGCGGCACACAACGCTCGTCCACCCAGTAAAAATAAAGGCGCGCCCACGGCGTGTATGCCGCAAACTCACGTTCCCACACCTCAAACAATACCGCCGGGGTCGTTCCTCCGGAAAGGGCAATGGTAAAAAGGACGTTCGGGCTCTTTCTCCATTGCCTCCAATATATGAGTAATGAGGGTTTGTGATGCCTGTCGGGGCGATATATACAAATATTTATCAGGTATCATAACAAACAATACAGTTTAGAATGTGTCAGATTCTTACAAGGATTAGTCCATTCGGCATGGCTGCGCTCTATGAGCACGTCCGCCTCTTTCGGTCCCCATGTTCCGGCGGGATAACCATAAAGAGGGGTCTCCGGATATTTCTTCCAGTAATCCAGAATCTTGTCAAAATACGTCCAGCTCTCTTCCACGGCATCCGAACGGGTAAACAAGGTGGGGTCGCCCGCCAAGCTGTCTTCCAGCAAGCGAACGTAAGCATCACCCGTCTCCTGTGCATTCCGGTCATAACTGTAATCCATCTCCATTGTCCCCATATAAAACCCCGAACCCGGCGCTTTCATGGCGATACGCTGCAAGATACCCTCATCGGGCTGGATACGGAGAATCAGTTCTTCACCCCGATAGAACCCTTCCTTCATCTTAAACATCTGCATGGGAGCAGGTTTAAAGTGGACAACAATCTCAGTCACCTTGGTCGGCATCTGCTTGCCGGTTCGGATATAGAAAGGCACTCCCTGCCAACGCCAGTTGTCTATCTTGAGGCACATGGCAACGTAGGTATCCGTGCGCGAATCGGGATTTACATTCTTTTCTTCACGATAACCTGCCTGAGTCTCGCCGGCGACATATTGACCGCGGATGACATTCTCTCGAATGTACTCATCGGTCAGCGGATGAAGCGATTGGTACACCTTAATGACCTCGTTTCGGAAACCGTCCTTATCGAACTTGGCAGGCGGTTCCATGGCGGTAATGGCAAGCAACTGCATCAGGTGGTTCTGCACCATGTCGCGCAACGCACCCGAACCGTCATAATATCCGCCACGGGTTCCGATGCCCATATTCTCGACAGCGGTTATCTCTACATAGTCAATATAGTTACGGTTCCAGATAGGTTCGTAGATGGTGCTTCCGAAACGTGTCACCATGATGTTCTGCACCGTCTCTTTCCCAAGGAAATGATCGATGCGATAGATATCCTCCTCCTTGAAGTAGGTAGCGTAAATCTTATTCAACTTACGCGCCGATGCAAGGTCGTAGCCGAAAGGCTTCTCAACAATAATGCGCTTCAGCCCCGGCTTCTTGAGGATGCCGGCGTCATGAAGATATTTCGGAATCAGTTCGTAAAGCAACGGCGGAGTAGCCAGATAGAACAGGTAATTCCCATCATTCTCATATTGGGGCGACAGAGCTTTCAACCGCTCGTTCAGCCGGGAATAAGTAAAAGCATCGGCAGGGTCCATCGACTGATAGTAGACAGTGGAAAGAAAATCATCCAATGACGCTTTCTCCTTTTCATCCAGAGAAGGAGACTTCGCCAGCTCCTCCTTCAGATAGCTGCGATAGGTTTCATCCGAATAGGCAGTGCGGGCACATCCCACAATGGCAAAGTGCGGAGGAAAACGTCCTTCGTTGTGAATCTTCACCAAGGCAGGCATCAGCTTGCGCCGGGTGAGGTCGCCCGATGCGCCGAATATAACTAAAAACAAACTATGTGGTAAACTCATAAATCAAATTCTTTTTATCGGTTCTTGTTATTTCTTCTCCTGCCATTGTTCATGGAAAAAAACTCGCCTCGCGGACTATCCACCCGCTCGAACGTGTGTGCCCCGAAGTAATCGCGCATCGCCTGAATCATGTTGGCTTGCGAATGATGGGTGGTCAGCCCCAGGAAATAATTCAATGCAGCAGAGAATACGGGCACGGCCAGTCCTTCTTTCAGCATGATACTCACCGATTTCTTCCATACGGGAAGAGCCTCCGCCACTTCCAAACCGAAATGCCGGTCGAGCAACATGTGCGACAGTCCCGGTGCACGGTGATAAGCCTCGGCAATATCGTTCAGGAAAGCAGAGCGGATGATGCAGCCGGCACGCCACAGCAAAGCGATGGACGAAAGGTTCAAGTTCCATTTATAGGTGTCACTCGCCGTGCGCATCAATGCAAATCCTTGTGCATACCCCACCAGACGAGCCGCATAAAGAGTGGCCTCCAGCGCAGCAACAGTATCCTGATAATTATAAACCGGATGATTCTCAACGTGCATATAATGTTTGGCCATCAACACACGCAAGCTCTTTTCCGCAGACAGATTACGTGCAAACACAGCCTCGGCAATTACATCGAGAGGAGTATTAAGCTGCAACGAATTGATAACGCTCCAACGCCCTGTACCCTTCTGTCCGGCAGCATCCAGTATGCTGTCTATCAGATAACCTCCGCCACACTCCTTATGACGGAGAATAGCTGCCGTTATCTCAATCAGGTAGCTCTTCAGACGACCTTGGTTCCAACGCTCGAACACGTCAGCCATCTGCTCATTCTTCAGAGCCAACAGATTCTTCAGCGCATAATAGGTCTCTGCTATCAATTCCATGTCACCATATTCTATAGTACCGTTGTGCACCATCTTCACATAATGACCGGCACCGCCCGGACCTACCCACTCGCAACACGGACTACCGTCTTCGGCACGGGCTGCAATACTCTTCAGCATCGGCTGTATGAAGGGCCATGCCTCCTGAGCACCGCCCGGCATGACGGATGCGCCATGCAATGCACCTTCTTCGCCTCCGGAAATGCCGCAACCTACAAAATACATTCCTTTCTCATACAGTTCCTTTACCCGGCGCTCCGTATCCTCAAAATTAGAGTTTCCACCATCGATTATAATATCACCTTTATGCAACAAGGGAAGCAATCTGCCTGTCATTTCGTCTACTGCAGACCCTGCCTGCACCATGAGAAATACGACTTTCGGAGTCTTCAGTGCATCCACAAATTCCTCCAAAGTCTGCGTACCGACAATGCTTTTGCCTTGCGCACGCTTAGCTATGAAATTATCAACTATATGTTCTTCTTTGCCGGGAACTGTGCGATTCCACACTGCTACTTTCCATCCTTTACCTGCCAGGTTCAGGGCCAGATTCTGCCCCATTACTCCCAGTCCGATCAATCCGATATCTGCCTTTTTCCATAATTTAATCTTTTTATATTTAACAAACGGCAGATTTATTTGTTCAATAATTCTATCTTTGTGAATATATCAATCTTACATTATGATGAAAAAGATTAAAAATAGGGTTATTACCCCGTATTATCCTTGCCATTGCATTAGGTATCGCATTCGGCAACATCCTCCCCGGAGGATTGGTAAGAATCTTTGTGACCTTCAACGGAATCTTCAGTGAGTTCCTCGGTTTTATCATCCCGCTGATTATCCTCGGGTTAGTAACACCTGCCATTGCCGACATCGGGAAAGAAGCGGGAAAAATGCTGGTAGTCACCACACTCATAGCGTATGGAGCAACCTTGTTTTCGGGATTCCTTTCCTACTTTACAGGCATCACATTTTTTCCGTCGATGATTACTCCCGGCGCTTCTATCGAACAGATAAGCGAAGCCCATGATATCGTGCCTTTTTTCACGGTAGCCATTCCACCTGTCATGAATGTGATGACCTCACTCATTCTTGCTTTTTACACTGGGACTGGGCATCGCCCACTTGAACACCACAGCACTCAAAGATGTATGTAATGACTTTAAGGATATTATCATTAAAACCATTCAAGTCATCATCCTGCCATTACTACCAATCTATATCTTCGGCATTTTCTTGAATATGACGCATTCGGGACAGGTTATGAATGTATTATCGGTCTTCATCAAGATTATCGGAGTTATCTTCCTGCTGCATATTTTCCTGCTCATTTTCCAATACTCCATTGCGGCTCTGTTTGTCCGCCGCAATCCGTTTCGTTTGTTGGGGAGAATGCTTCCGGCTTATTTCACTGCGTTGGGTACACAGTCGTCGGCAGCCACCATTCCTGTCACCCTGCGACAAAGCATCAAGAACGGAGTGAGTGAAGACATTGCCGGCTTTGTAATCCCGCTGTGCGCCACTATTCATTTATCGGGTAGTACACTGAAAATAGTGGCATGCGCACTGGCACTGATGATTATGCAAGGAATGCCCTTTGATTTCCCCATGTTTGCAGGATTCATCTTCATGCTGGGCATCACAATGGTAGCTGCACCGGGTGTTCCGGGTGGCGCAATCATGGCTGCATTGGGGATCCTGTCTTCCATGCTGGGATTCGGAGAAAGTGAACAGGCTTTGATGATAGCACTTTACATTGCCATGGATAGTTTCGGTACTGCTTGTAATGTGACGGGCGATGGGGCTATCGCATTGATTATTGATAAGTTTTTCGGAAAGAAATAACTATGATTTAAAACACCGGCATCTGCCAAATAAAGCCCACACACACTCGATTAGTCGAATAATTATCTTCTCCCAGTGCTTTTAGCCCGGTCGGTAAATCGATAAGAACGACCGGTATAAGCCAGGAAGAAATGCAAATTGGTCTCCATCGGATAATACTCAATACCGCCTACATACCCCCATGCCGTACGGTATTTCCCTTTTTCCACCTCATCACTGCTTTTATAAACGGAAGCTGTTTCATACATACCTTTGGCAAACAGATTCCATTTCGGAGCAAATCGATAGTTGACATGAAGCACGTATGACATATATTCGGCGTTAAATACATTATGATTCAGGTCACCACCTATCATTCTTGTTATGATTCCCTTGCGGTCTACTCCTTCACGAGAATACATCCAGTCAAAATAGGCATGCCATTTAGGGCTGAAATTAAACTCATTACCCAAAGCATAATAATACATCTTCTCGCCCTTCGTTTCGTTCATAACAGAGGCAGACCAACGGGTTTTGAAAACATCCAGGAAGTTTCCATTCCAGTTCAAGGTATAAACTAACGGCAGTTTGGTACGTTCCAAGTCGCCATACATCTCTTTGGAAGGTCCATTCAGGCTGTTCAATACTTGAAACTGTATTTGCTGGTAAGGATTATAATTATAGGCCACATTCAATCCGGTCATGAAGTTGCTCATGTGCTCTATCATGTCGCTGTATTCGTAAATGTCAATCGGGTTGACATCAAACTCAATTCCTCCGTAAGCAGTGCATTGCTTGCCGGCAAAGAACGAAAACTTATCAAGTTTGACACCTATACCTGCATAATCAATACTGGTAGGAACATTGTCAATATTACCCGATCCATCATTACCACGATTAAGACGCTGCCGATAACGATAGCTCAGCCAATCGTTGATATTACCCTTCATTTCGATGCGGAGCTGTTTCATCTCGAATGCCCCTTGATCGAAACCGGACTCATTCCATTTCATATTGAAGTCACCATGCATGTTGAGATAGAGATTGAACTTATCGGTTTTCTTTTTTTATACCGGTCACCTCTTCAAAGAGGCTTTTATCGTCCGACATGAAATCACTTTTTGAAGATTGTGCATATAGCGAGTGTGAGAGCCTGACATGGCAATGGCCGTCAGGCATAATAACATTATCCTTTTCATAATTAAGTATAGTTTGGGGTTTGAAAATAAATGAGAAGGGAGTTTGTCAGAACTAAACCGACCTATCCAACCGTCAGCTGTAAGGGCAGGGTTTGCCTGCCCGAAGACACAAAAGCAAACTGTTTTCGGGCAAGCGAATCTTGCCCCTACGAACTAAACGACAGCATTATCCGCGTTCTGACACAACCCCCAAACACCGGGCACCTGCCCTATGTAAATCAATTAATACTCGTTGAAGTATTGCTGAATCTTCTTCCAGTCATTTGTCTTTGTCAACGCAAGCATCAACAATACACGTGCTTTCTGCGGATTCAGTTCTTGAGAAGCAACAAACTGATATTTATTGTCATCCACTTCTGCATCAAGAGTGGTAGGACCTGTCGGAACACGGCTGGAGCGAACGACCAGAATCCCCTGTTTACGCGCTTTTTCCAACATGGGGAACAGGTTCTGATGAATGTTGCCGTTTCCCACACCGGCATGCACAATACCCTGATACCCCCCGTTGAGGAACGGAGTCATCACATCGGCATCTACATTGGAATAGCTATAGACAATACCCACTTTAGGCAATTTATCTAGATTTGTCACATCAAACTCTGACTTGGTAGTATGACGTTTCAAAGACTCCATATTATACGACACTTTTCCATTAAGAACATATCCCAGCGCACCCGAATTAGGAGACTGGAAAGTCTGCACATCTACCGTATTCATCTTGGTTGCTCCCTGAGCGCCCAAGATGAATCCGTTCATTGCAATCACCACTCCTTTTCCTTTCGATTCTTTGGCGGCAGCAGTAACTACTGCATTATAAAGGTTCAAAGGACCATCGGCACTCATTGCCGTAGAAGGACGCATCGCCCCGACCAATACCACCGGTTTATCACTCTTCACGGTGAGATTCAGGAAAAATGCCGTTTCTTCCATCGTATCTGTCCCATGAGTTACCACGATACCATCTACATCACCACGCTTGAGCAGCAGTTCATTGATACGTTTTGCCAATGTCAGCCAAACGGCATCATTCATATCCTGAGAACCAATCTTTACAATCTGTTCACCGGTCACATTGGCAATCTTATTCACTTCGGGCACTGCATCCAGCAATGTACCGATAGCCACTTGTCCGGCTGTATAATTCGTATTGGTAGCCGAAGCACCGGTTCCGGCAATTGTTCCTCCTGTTGCCAAAATATGAATATTAGGCTTTTGGGCAACTGCTGCAAAGGCGCCGAATAACAACGTCACAGCCAGCAAACTGAGTTTTCTTAATCCATTCATAATTTTTTCTAGTTTAGGTAGTTAATATATTGAGACTATAATATTTGTATGAGCAACAGTCCGATAACAATCGATACAATTGTGGCTACAAGACCGGGCATCATAAAAGAATGGTTCAACACCCATTTCCCGATACCGGTAGTTCCTGTACGGTCAAAGTTTATGGCGGCAATCACAGTCGGATAGTTGGGAATAAAGAAATAACCGTTTACGGCCGGGAACAAGGCTATCAGCATCATTGGCGAAATGCCCAAAGCAATGCCCAGAGGCACAATAGCGCGCACAGTCGCCGCCTGACTGTAAAGCAGAATAGACATTACAAACAATGCCACACCGAAAAGCCACGGCATCTGACGGACAATTCCTTCAATAGAACCTGTCAATTCTGTTATATTACCATTAATGAAGGTATCCCCCATCCATGCGATACCGAAAATAGCAATCACTGCCTGCATCCCTGCCGGAAATACACTTCCCTGAGTTGCCTTGATACCGTCAGTACGCGAGATAATCAAAATGAGTGCGGCAGCCGATAACATCAGAATTTCAATCAGTGAAGGCATGTCCATTACTTTTCCGTCAAACGAAGGACGAAGACCGGGAATAGAACCGAACAGCACAATCAGCAGAGTGGCCACAATGAAGATAATCACAGAAAGACGTGCCTGAAACATATTCTTGACGTCATTCAGCTCCACGTGCTTATCCTCCAACAGACCTTCTTCCATACGACGCAGATACTCAGGGTCTTCCATCAGTTCCTTACCTACTCTCATCGAAGCGAAAGCGCCTACCAGCACACCTATCAAGGTAGCAGGAATAGTTATTTTCAATATATCAAACAGGGTAATGTCAAAACCGGTAAGCAACCCGAGAAGTGCCACGGTAGCAGCAGAAATCGGACTTGCCGTAATAGCCTGTTGAGATGCGATTACCGCAATACCCAAAGGACGTTCGGGACGGATTTTTGTTTCAGCGGCAACTTCGGCAATCACGGGAAGTACAGAATAAGCTACGTGTCCTGTTCCGGCAACAAAAGTAAACAAATAAGTCACCAACGGACTCAGAATAGTAACATGTGCCGGGTTACGGCGCAGCAAACGTTCTGCCAGCTTGACCATAAAGTCCAATCCGCCTGCCGCCTGCATACAAGAGGCGGCAGAGATAACGGCGACAATCATCAACATCACATCAATAGGGGGAGCGGTAGGTTGAAGTCCGAAAACAAAGGTCAATATGGCAAGGCCCACACCTCCCATCACTCCCAGTCCGATACCTCCCAGACGGGCACCTACAATAATAGCGACAAGTACAAATAGTAGTTGTAATAACATGATTCGTTTTTATCGTTATAAAAATACATTTTTAATTCTCATAACAAAGATAGACCAATTCTGTTCTATAAACCGTAAAAAAGCGGAGATTTTTCTTTTTTTTTCACTACCATAAGAAGAAAAAGGCGTAGTTTTGCAAGTAGTCAGCCAAACATTTTTCCGGCTTAATTGTTTAACATAAAATAGTTATATAATAATAAAGTAATGAACAGAATCTGCAATCTTTTTTGGTATTACATATCCTATTATCCAAGGGGGGTATGGTATGGTGTAGCGGATGGCGGCTGGCCTCCGCCGTGAGCAATGCAGGAGGACTCGGTCTGATTGGCGCCGGCTCCATGCACCCCGAAACACTCCGCGAACATATTCGGAAATGTAAAGCAGCCACAGAAAAACCTTTCGGAGTGAATATCCCGCTGATGTACCCCGAGATAGATACAATCATCCAAATCGTAATCGACGAAGGAGTAAAGATTGTCTTTACTTCTGCCGGAAATCCGAAAACATGGACAGAACATCTCCATCAGCATGATATAACAGTAGCCCATGTCGTGGCAAGCACCAAGTTTGCCGCCAAATGTGAAGAAGCAGGTGTAGACGCCATCGTAGCCGAAGGATTTGAAGCAGGCGGTCACAACGGTCGTGAAGAAACCACTACCCTATGTCTGCTACCTGCCATAAAAAAAATTACAACCGTTCCGGTTATGGCAGCAGGAGGCATCGGCTCCGGTGAAAGTATCTTGGCCGCCATGACACTGGGGGCCGATGGAGTCCAAATAGGTACACGTTTTGCATTGACCGAAGAAAGTTCGGCACATTTCACATTCAAGGACCGTTGTCTGCGGCTGAATGAAGGCGATACCCAACTCACATTAAAACAGCTTTCGCCTGTCAGACTCGTAAAAAATGAATTCTTCAAGCAAGTGGAAGAAGCAGAAACACGCGGTGCATCTGTAGAAGAATTAAGAGAATTATTGGGCAAGGGACGTGCCAAGAAAGGTATTTTTGAAGGAGACATTTACGAAGGTGAAGTGGAAATAGGACAAATAGCGTCTTCTGTACATAGTCTCAAAACAGCAGAGGAAGTAATCAAGGAATTGATAAACGATTTTAATGCAGCATTAAAACGTACAAAAGAAATACCTTCTTTTTATCCTATAATTAATAACTTGCATCGATTTATATTTATATCCGGGCAGACTTATCTATATGCCCGGATATATCCATGAAAACGCGATGTATTTTTTCAATAGCTATTCATTTCTTTTCAGGTGCAATGAGCCGGTAATACACATCGGCAATTCATCTTTATAATGTGTCACCATTATCATTGTTTTATCCCTGCGCCGGCAGAAAGTCTCAATAATATCTTTCACCAAACGGCGGTTTATCAAATCGAGTCCATGCAACGGTTCATCCAATATCAGTAATTCCGGGTCTTTAACAAAGGCACGTGCCAACAAAACCAAACGTTGTTCTCCGCTGGAAAGCTGTAAGAAACTACGCTCCTTCAAGTCTGCAATACTAAAAATATCCATCCACCACTCACAAGTTTCCATCTGTTCGGGACGCGGACGTTTATAAAGCCCCACCGAATCATGCAATCCGCTTGCCACAATATCAATGGCCGGTAAATTCTTTAAATAGGCACGATGCATCTCCGGGCTGACATACCCGATATGCTTCTTTATTTCCCAAATGCTCTCTCCTGATCCGCGCTTACGCCCGAACAAGGTTATATCACAGGCATAGCTCTGCGGATTATCAGCACAAACCAAACTCAGCAATGTAGATTTTCCGGAACCATTATCTCCGCTAAGAGCCCACTTCTCACCACATTTCACACTCCAATCCAACTCTTTCAGGATAGTCCTTTCACCGTAACGGATACTCACTTTATTCAAATCTACCACATGGTCGGTATGATAAAAGCCATCACCATAAGGAAGAGCCAAGATACGTTCTTCTTTCTCCTTTGAGAGCACACGTTCGGGGACAGGCTTGCAACCGGCAAGATAAGCTTTCAACGTAATTTTATCACCGCACATACGATTTTCTACAGGAATTACGTGCGTAATCAACGAAGGTATATCATCTGTCTTTGAAAGTACCAGAATTACTTGCAGACAAGTCATCCGTATAAGTTCGCAAAGCAATGCATGAAGTTGGTCACGTGTCTTGGCGTCAAGTCCGATAAAGGGATTATCCATAATCAGTACACGCGGATTACTCAGCAAAGTCTTTGTCAGTTGAAACTTACGTAACTCACCACTGGAAAGCAGAATAATATGTTTATCCAGCATCGTTTCTATGTCGAACAAGTCATACAACGTTTTTTTCAGTTCGGGATTCGTAGCTTTCGGCAAAGGTCACGAACGACAGGCGTTTCATCCAAATCATGGGCATTCCATCGTTGCTGATAATAATAATTACCGTCTGCATCCCCATAAGAGTCCCTGAAAGCAATATATTTTATATTATCATACACCATCTTTGAGGGAGAAAGAGAGAAATCATACTTCACTTCGTTCATTAATAACGGCCACCGGCCTGTAATCGTATCTACCAATATACTTTTTCCTGCCCCGTTCGGACCTACAATAGCAATATGTTCACCTTCGGCAAGCGTCATGTTTATCGGCTTTTTCATCCGATAAAGCGGATGACGGACAACCCCGTTCTCAATAGCAATAATATTCTGCATTTCAATATCTCATTTTAGTCTTAAACAGAATACAAAGGTAGATAAAATTTAATAGAGCGCTTACCCCATCCCTATATTTTTTTCTTGCCCGGAAAACATTCGTCAGAGCATAGAAAAATATGGGTTTTAGCATAAAAAGTTAGGTTTTTTTCATCCTTTTGTCATAACTTCGTGCACTTTTTTGGAGAAAACTTATGTATATATTCCGTTCTATTTACGAAATCATAAATACCATATCCACGGCAAAAACATTGCTGACGGAAATGTTCGAAAAGAGAAAAACCATCAGTTTCAGATACATCGATGCCTTAGAATTATTAAAAGACGATGAAAATCGCCTTAAAATATTAATTGAAAAAGAAGTGATTCACCAAAATGGCAACTTCTTGGAGCTGGACGTGCGTTTTCTCGATTTCTTTGAAACGCTACTTGAAGCCAACGAAGAAATCGACACAGCCACAATTGACGAAAACATCGAATACCTGCACGAGCTGATGGATTATTATCTGAAAGAAAAGATACAATCACGCAAAGAGAGCTATGTGAGGAACATCAAACTGACGTTCCAGAAAATAGCTCGCGTAACAATACGCAATATCATGAATTTGCAAAACAGTATCGACAACACTTTCAAACATGAACCAACATACCACCAAATCAAAATAGCCAAGCTGAAGAATCTGGACAAGAAGCGCATCAATATACAGAATCTCATTGACTCCACCGAGCACCTGATTCTACATGAAGAGCGACTTTTTTTCCAACAAGCCACCGATGAGGAATTAGGACGCATCTTGCTGGAACTGCGTCAGGAGTTGCAATTGTCTGCTCACAGCCTCATACGGGCGCAACAGGATATAATCAACTATCTGAACCAAATAAAGAATCAAGTAATATTGGTAGAGAAAATCCGAAAAGTAAAGTATCTGCAAGACCAGTTTGAACTGCGTGCCCGAAGCAACCTGGCAGAAGTAATGGAGAATGAACATTCCGTCTTGTTGGAAGGCTGTACACAGACTTCATTCAAACTATCACCCGAATATCTGGCAAGTGACGAAGCACGCCCCATTATCCTTAGAATCCTGAGCAACCGGAAAACCCGGGAGCATATCCGCAAGAATGAAGCGGGTGCTTTTAGTGAGGAAGACATGAAAGCGCAAGCCATGTATGAGGAAGTGGTAAACTTGGAAGAAGTGGTTAAAAGTTTTCTACAATCGGGTGCAGAAGCACAATGGAAAAACGAGCAACCCAAAGACTTGTTTACCTTTCTGCTCCATTATTCTTTTCAACGTGAAGTAAACGAGGAAGAATGCACCACACTGTTTTGCCAAATAGTGTCGCTCTACGAAGACAAATTAGAAATAAGCGATGATTTCGGACGATACAAACAATATGAATATGCCAAAATATACCCTTTATAAACTATGAATTTGAATATACAAATACCGGACAATACAGCATTAATCTTCGAATATATGCAAAAGGGCAATTTATCTGTTCCAACAGCACAGATATCGACTTGCGCGACATGTATAATATGATTGATGAGAACTACGAATCTTTATACCAATACTTTTCACAAATAAACTATACATTAGAAAGGGGAAACGAGTTTTTCTACTTCTCGCGCACGGAATCAAAAACCACATTGGAACAAAAGATACTCCGTGCCTATTATTGGATAGATGTACTTGATTTCTTCAAAACTTACGATGAAACATTCGGTGCAGGCTTCCGCTTCCAGCCGGAACAAATTTTGGTAGAGGCCAATATCAATGTTTTGCTGCAAAATAAATTAGACGGTATCCGCAAACATTTCTCGGACAAGGATATCCGCAAAGACGTGCTCGACAATATGATACGTTTGCTGGCCAAAGAATCGTTTATCGAATTGGAAAATGAGAAGACTAATACTTATAAGGTACTGACTTCATGGCATTATCTGGAAAAATTAGTCGATAGTATCAACATTTTTGAAGACATTGAAGATGAGAAACCTGAGTAGAATAATTTTTATCAATAGTGCGAATATTCCTTATTCGGACAATATATATCTGGATGGAAATATCCACTTTATCGGCACACAAGGAGTAGGAAAAAGTACCATTCTGCGTGCTATCTTATTTTTTCTATAATGCGGACACGCAGACAACTGGGCATTCCCGTTGAAAAACAAAATTACACGGACTACTATTTTCCTTTTGCCAACTCATATATCATTTACGAAGTAACAACGGAGCATGGAGCATTCTGTATCCTGAGCTTTAAAGCCATGAACCGGGTATGTTATCGTTTCATAGATTCACCTTATCGCAAAGAATTCTTTATTGACGAGAATCGCACCGCCTACAGCGGCACAGACCGTATCCGTGCCATGCTCGACCAACATGAAGTGGAGTATTCGCGCATCATTTATACCTACGACGAGTATCGTAATATCCTATATGGCAATGCAACGAGTACTGAATTCCGACGTTATTCCTTGATGGAAAGCAAACAATATCAAAACATTCCGCGTACCATCCAGAATGTATTGCTGAACTCAAAACTTGATGCCGAATTTATCAAAAGGACTATTATCTCTTCTTTAAATGAAGAAGAAATATCCATCGATCTGAATAGTTACAAAGAGCATTTGAAAGATTTTGAAACGCGCCTGAGAGACATTAGTGAATTTCAAAAGAAAGAGACACAGAAGCAGACAACGGAGATTACCCAACTATCACAGCAAACAACCCGTCTGCAAAGTGATATCATGCAAAATTGCCGCGAACTGGTGATTGCCGGTCGAAAAGCATCCGAACTGCTGCCCGAGTGGAAAGAAAAACGCGACAAGGCTGGCAATGACATACAAATACAGGAAAAGCTGAAGGCAGAATTACAAAATGAATCACGGCAGCGTTGCGAAAAAATACAGGAAGAACTGACCATCGTCAGCAATGATTTGAAGAAAGCCGTTCTGAAGGAAAAGGAATATGAAGAACATCATATACAGGAAGTGATGGAACGTTCTGCCAAAGAAATGGAATGGAAAAACAAACGTCTCGGTTTGCAGGAAGAACAACGCATATTGACTTCGCAATACACGGAAATCTCTTCTAAATACAAATTGCTTATCCAGAACCTGGATAACCAGTGGAATAAAATACACGAAGAGAAAATTCATCAATTGGATACATTAAATACTGTTTACAATGCCCGTTTGGAAGAAGCTCGTAAAGAAAAACCAAAACCAAACAGTAGCTTTGTATCAGGAGTATGAGAACCTGTCACAAAAACTGCATCCGCTAAAAGCCGAAAAACAGACAAAGCTGAGCGAAATGGATTATCGTATTCGTTCATGCCGCAAAGAAATCTTCTTCGAAAAGGAACAAGAGGAATTAAAGGTGCGCATTCAGTCGTACACCTCTACTCACTTGGAACGAAAAACACGTATCAATGAGGCTCAAATCATTATCAAAGACTTGATGATGAAATGGGAGCATGAAGTTCAAAAATTGGAAAAAGGGATAGATGATGAACTGTCGAAGTCACAGATGGAACTGCAACAGTTACATGTCCGCATACAGGAATTGCAACAGTTTCTTACCCATAGTAAGAGTACCTTACAAGGCTGGCTGAAAGAAAACCATAAAGGATGGGAAGAAACAATCGGTAAACTATGCGATGAAGCTATATTGTGGCAAACCAACCTCTCACCGCAAAAAGCAGAAGGCAATTCTTTTTATGGAATCCAAATTGATTTGAATGTCATAGAGCGTCACATCAAATCTATTGATGATTATAATAAAGAAAAAGAGGAGAAGGAACAACGTTCGGCAGAAATCTCTATGCGCATGCAACGTTTGCAAGCCGAAAAAGCAGAGGGACAAGAGCAAATAAAGCGAAAATACCAGCCGTTGATAAAAAGAACAGAAAAGCCGTATCAACCAATTAGAATATGAATTGGAAAAACTGGAACGCCAATACCAGCAAGACATGCTCGACCTTGAAGACTGGAAGAAAAAAGCAGAAGCTGCCCGTAATGAAAAGTTAACCCGGCTGGATGAGGAAAAAAAAGCAAAATTGCTTTAGAACTGGCTTCCGTCAATGAAAAGCTGGATAACTTGGGACAAGAGAAAGCAAACAAGCTCAATGCCTTGAAAGAAGCATGGGCACACTTGCAAAACCAACTCTTTGAAGAAAAGAACATCCAACAAGAAAATATACGCAAAGAAGAAAAAAGAGGAACAAAAGCGTATCAATGCCGGCAAAGCACAGCATGAGGCAGAGATGCAAAAAGAGTTGCATTCCCAAGGTGCCGATACCGAACGTTTACAAAATATCGCCAACCAACTGGGACAAATTGAGCAGGAGTTGTCTTTCATCAAAAACACGCAACACTGATTATCGAATATCAAAAAAGACAAACGAGACCTGATTGAACATATCCCTACATGGAAATATCAGGAAGAAGACCTGAGAAAGCAATTAAAGAAAGAACGGGATACCCTGAGAGCAGAAGTTGATACCTTGCAGAAAGAGATAGACAGAATAAAGATAATTTTACAAGAAGCCGAAGGTAATATTCGTCATTTACAACAGAATCTGGATGCTTACGCCAATATAGAAAGCTTTGATTGGTATAAATCTCATCAGGATATTTTCAAGAATGGCCCTTCTATGACAACTATTACACAAAAAAAGTTGCATGGAGTTAATTGACCTGTTGAATCAATATTACATGCAATTCATGCAGATGCAAACCAAACTGCGTAAAGCTGTAAACCTCTTCACAGGACACTTTGACGAAAACAATACTTTCAAGTTTAAAACCAAATTTAATGAAGACTGGGAATACATACGCTTTGCTGATGAGTTGCACGATTTTATAGAGGAAGATAGAATTGACGAATATGTACGCCGTATCAATAATGAACATTGGGATACATTTAAACGTATCAGCATGGATGTCACTTCACTTTCTTCTTCCGAAAAAGATATACAAACAATTATTGGCAAGATAAATAAAGGATTCGCTACCTGCAATTTTGTAGGTGTCATTCAGCGCATCGAGATGAAAATGGAAGAAAGCAGTAACCGAGTGGTAAATGTACTGCATGATATTCAAAAATATTACAAAGAATATGGTTATGACCTTACCCCCGAAACAAACTTGTTCTCTTCCGAAAAAGAGCCTTTGATAAAAGAAGAAGCCATCAAGCTGCTGCGCGACTTTATCAAAGAAATTCATGCCTACCGTTATGACAATATCCGGCTGTATGACTCCTTCGAACTACGTTTCCGCATTGTAGAAAATGGTAATGACACAGGATTTGTAGAGAAAATTTCAAGTGTAGGTTCGGAAGGTACGGATATTCTGGTAAAAGCTATGATTACTATCATGCTAATCAATGTATTTAAAGAAGCCGCTTCACGAAAGTTCAAAGATTTCAAGTTGCACTGCATGATGGATGAAATTGGAAAACTCCATCCGAACAATGTGGCAGGTATCTTGAAATTTGCCAACGACCGGAATATTATCCTTATCAACGGCTCTCCTACCGAGCTCAACCGAGAAGCATACAAGCATGTGTATTTATTAACAAAAGATTCACAGAGTAAAACACGTATTGCACGGTTAATTTCAGACACCAACATATAATGATAAATATTACATTAAACCAAGTGCGATTGTTGAAATCTCTCTTTCTTTAGGGGAGAGATTTCCTTTTAAGCAATTTAAAAGGAAAAAAATCTTTCAACAGTTATTGGATGAGCATGTCTTATCAAAGTTTCCACAAGGAAATGGTTTTATAATCTATGCTCACTCTCCCATTGCCTTACTAAACCATTTAAGTAATAAATATATAAAATGTTCCCTAGATGATTACATCGAAAAGATGGAAATAAATGAGCTAAGGAAAGTAGACAATATATTGATGAGAGGGAACTCAAAGAGCAATGAAACGCATCCCATGAATGGTTTTCTGGTGAAAAGCATTGAACCGATTGAAGTTTCTCTCTCCAAAAGAAAACTGGTGCTTTCTCCCGAAGTGTGGCCTGTCTGTTTCGTTTCAAATCATGAAGAGTTCACAATTCCCTCGGATGTCACCATTGTTATGGTAGAAAATCCTGAAAACTTTATCTTTATAGAAGAACAAAAGGAGTTCTTTGAAGGAATGCGACCTTTATTTACAACTTATTATCCCAGAGATACACATCGAAGTTTAGTGAATTGGTTAGAAACATTGCCTAATGCATACATTCATTATGGTGACTTTGATATTGCCGGAGTTTATATTTATCAGGATATTTATAAAAAACATATCAAAGGTCCTAAAAAATTCTTTGTTCCTAAATTTATTGATAAGTTAATGCATCGATTCGGTGATGCAGAACTTTACGATAAACAATTGAGTTACAGAAATTCCATCATTTCAGATGAACCAGGCATTCAAGAACTAATGAAAATTATCGATAAAGAACATAAGGGATTAGAACAAGAAATCTTTAATTCAAAAGAATATAAAAAAATATACAGACTAACTTTCTCTTCTTTTTCTATTATACTGAAACAAGTTTAAGGTGCTAACTTACTTTTTAAATCATTTTTAATCATGTGAATACTGTCACTGGAGTATTTCTTATAGAACAATAACAAAATAATGACTCCGCAACTGATGGCAGCATCCGCTAAATTGAATACCGGACTGAAGAATACAAAATTGTCTCCTCCTATAAATGGCATCCAACTTGGCCAGTTAAATTCAAAAAGAGGAAAATAGAACATATCGACAACTTTTCCGTATAACCAATCAGTGTATCCATGTCCTATCGGTACAAAAGTTGCCACTTCAGATAAGGTACTTTGACTGAATATGACTCCATAAAAAATACTATCAATAATATTTCCAATTGCACCTGCCAATATCAGGGAAATACAAATAAGATAACCACGTTTACAATTAGCTTTGATAAGTCGGCCTATATACCATATAATAATCCCGGCAAATAAGATACGGCCTATTGTCTGTACTGCTTTGGGAATAACTTGCATACCAAAAAGCCATCCCCGGGTCAACAAAATGAATATAGAACCAATCGGTAATGCGAATACTTTCATTATAATACATATTCGTTCGTTTTTACCGCTATTTTTATGATTTGGTCAAGAATTAAGATTCCCATCACAATCAACAAGGAAAGCCATCCTTTAGAAATAGTATTTTTCATAAGTATTATTTTGTGTTTTTAAATAGTTGCAAATATACTGAAGAATTTCTATCAGCAACCATTTTCATACCCGAAATGTCATCTTCCGATACTCTGACGGTGATATTCCTATTTTTTTCTGCACATATCGGCTGAAATAGGATACTGAGGAAAAATTCAGCTTTTCGGCAATCTCTGTCAAGGAGAGTTCCTTCTGCCATAGCAGACGAGTGATTTCCAAAAGAGTAAAACGATCTATCCAGTAAGTAGCAGGTCTGCCACTCACCTCTTTACATATCTCCGACAGGTAATGAGGAGTAATGCAAAGTCGGGAAGCATAAAAGTCAAGACTACGGTGACGGATATATTCGCCATTATACAACAATTCGATGAACTTCCGCAGCAGAAAAGTGATATGTTCCGACAGTCGGACCGCCTCCTGTCTGCGTGCATGGATGTCGTAGAGATCGAGAATATGGGCGGTAAGCAGACTGCCTAGTAATTCTTCCCGGAAAAGATGACCTTTATCCTCCATACGCTCCCGAATACACAGCATGGCCTGTTTGCACACCGGAAGTCATGAAATGAAAGTTTCATGACCGGATTCTGCAAAAGTGACAAATGTCCGATGATGCCGTAATTGCTGCGAATGGCTATTGAGGTAATAAACAAATCCGAAAGGCTCATAAAAATGCCTTGGAAGTCCCCGGAGTCCGAAAAGTCCGACCCAAGTGTTGCATTGGGCAGAATCACATAATCTCCTGCCGCAATGTGATAACGGGTGTCTTGAAACGTAAAGCCCATATTGCCTCCGCTGCAAAGAATATGAATGACTCTTCCCGTATGCCGCAGGGCATTGAAGTCCTGCAATGTATCAGCAAAAATAATCCCGTCGAAGTCTGTATGTGTCATTTCTCTTTCATTTCCTGCAAAAATAACGAAAAACCACGAATAGTGAAAATACTACCTCGAATTATGTAACAAAGAAGCGAGAAGTGCGTTGTAATTTTGCATCAGAAGCTAAAACCATAAAGAATATGAAAAATGTAAGATTAAACAATGGAGTAATGATGCCTGCCATCGGGTTCGGCGTCTTTCAAATTCCTGAAAACGAAACGGAACGGATTGTGAATGATGCGATTGAGACCGGCTACAGGAAGTTTGATACAGCCGCCTCTTATTTCAATGAGGAGCAGTTAGGCAACGCCATCCGACATAGCGGCATGAAACGTGAGGAGTTCTTCATTACCACCAAATTGTGGGTGCAAGACTACGAATACGATGATGCCCTGCGCGCTTTCGATTTATCGATGAAAAAGCTCGGGCTGGATTATCTGGACCTCTACCTGATGCACAAACCATACGGAAACTATCGTGGTTATTCCTAAATCCGTACACAAGGAGCGAATGGTAGAAAAAACTTCAACATCCTTGATTTCATGCTTTCTGAAGAAGAAATGGCCGCTATCTCCCTACTGGAAACGGGGAAAAGTCCTATCTACGATGACATGGATTTACTTACGGTGAAAGGTATCGGGTTGCACAAAATCCATGAATGATTTTAAAAAGAAAAGAGAAAATAGAATATGAACCCTTAAAAACAGAATCTTATGCAGACTATCAAATTGAACAACAGCATCGAAATGCCGGTATTGGGATATGGAGTATTCCAAGTATCTCCCGAAGAGTGTGAGCGTTGCGTGCTCGATGCCATCAGCACTGGTTATCGGCTGATAGACACGGCGCAGGCCTACTATAATGAAGAGGGCGTGGGCAATGCCGTCACTCGCTGCGGTGTGCCCCGTAACGAGCTTTTCCTTACCACCAAAATATGGATAAGCAATGCCGGAGAGACAAACGCCGCCCGCAGCATTGATGAATCTCTCCGTAAACTGCGCACCGATTACATCGACTTGCTACTCATCCATCAGCCTTTCAGCGACTACCCGGGAACATGGCGGGCCATGGAGAAGGCCGTAAAAGATGGAAAAGTCCGTGCCATCGGCCTTTCCAACTTCTACCCCGACCGCTTTGTGGATATGGCGGAATATGCCGAAATCAAACCTGCCGTGAACCAGTTAAAGACGAATGTGTTCAGCCAGCAGTGGGAGGCCGAAGTCGAAATGAATCTCTATGATACACACATCATGGCTTGGGCACCACTGGCACAAGGCGATCCCGACCTTCTGACCAATCCCATACTGACGGCTTTGGCCGAACGATACAATAAAACGGTACAGCAAGTCGCCCTGCGTTACTTGGTGCAACGCGGCATCATCGCCATTCCGAAGAGTACTCACACCGAACGTATGAAACAAAATCTGGATGTATTCGACTTTGCCCTCACACCGGAAGATATGGAAAGTATCCGTCCGCTCGACAAACCTGCCGACTTCCGCTGGTCGCACCGTAATCCCGAACTCGTAAAATTCCTTCTGAATTACGACAGACAGTTTAACCCGGACAATAAGAAGTAAGAATATGAAAATTTCATAAAGCAAGAATCCTTTTTTCTATTTCCAAATCATTTTCATTCAGTTGGGGAGACGGTATCATGCAAGTACGGATACAGTCTCCCTCCCGACAAGTATAATCGTAATATTTCTTTTGCAGCTCCGTCAAGTTTTCAAGTGCCACAAGCTCCCCTTTCAATTCCAGGAACTCCTCCATGTCCGTACTGTCACTTTGCTTTACAAAGAGAATACGGCGTGATATCGGATTCCTGTTATAATCCAGGCTGAGATATAACCCTTTCAGAAAAGGAGGGAAATCATACATGGGCAATTGCAGGTAAATGCTGAACAAAGCCATTTGGGGAGCTTCCCGTTCGTTGAAAAAAATATATCCGTTCTGATGGTTATTAAACAACCCTACCCCCCGGTGAGTCGTGTTATAAGCACTCATGTGAGTCACCTTCACATACGTGTTATCTTCGGAAGACTCTATCAGGTAAGGTTCCACTTTCAGGCAGTTGCATGACGAAGAAAGACTGTAACTCAAATAGCTGCCACTATAATTATAAACTTCCTGAACAGAACGCTGCATCTCGGCAGTCATCATTTCCATAAACGGATTCGCCTTTGTCTCGCCATTGGCAGGTTCCAGACTGAAAAGCAATTCTTTGATGCTTGACAAATTTCCCATCAAGCGTTTCTTTGAAATGTTATTGACCTGTCCCAAAGCCAAATCCAATGAATTTTCTTCAGAATGTCCTTGTTTCAATGAGGTTACATAAGTGGGCAGAACACTGGAATAAAGCGCAGACAATACACTGGGAGCCATATCGATAAAATCTGCTATTTCTTTCATTTTCAATCCGTTATTACGGAGGTATTCTATTCTTCTATAAATTTCTATTAAATCATCCATGGATATTATCTTCTATATTGAACTTACAAAATACAAGTTTCCGTGTGAACTTACAATGACATACACATTACATTAATATTACATCATCAACTCCTCGCTATATGAAAAATATTAATCATAAATATTCATTTTTTCTCCGACCGGATGAGCATACTTTTGCTGCCGGAAATCATCGGAACGGGATGCAAGACTCCGCTTTTACGATGATAAAAACATAATTTGCAAAAACAAGTAAAACAATAATGGAAGCAAAAAGCGAAACGAACAAACCAATATCCAATTTCCTGTTTATCTTATGGGCAGGAGGAACAGCCTTACTTTCCTATTCATTGGTATATGCACTGCGTAAACCTTTTACGGCTGCCACTTTTGACGGAATGGACTTTTTCGGAATGGATTACAAAGTAGCCACTACTATCATGCAAATCTTCGGCTACCTCATCTCTAAGTTTTTTGCCATTAAAATTGTCTCCGAATTGAAACGGGAGAACCGGTTGAAATTCATGATATTTTCCGTGGCTCTTGCCGAACTTGCATTGGTCTTTTTCGGACTGCTCCCCACTCCTTTCAATGTATTTGCATTGTTCTTCAACGGACTGGCACTGGGGTGTATGTGGGGAGTTATCTTCAGTTTCATTGAGGGGCGCAAAGTGACCGACATATTAGCCAGTTTGCTGGGAGTAAGCATGGCTGTGAGTTCCGGAATGGCAAAATCACTCGGATTATTTGTCGTCAACACATTCGGTGTCACAGAATTCTGGATGCCTGCCCTGATAGGCGGTCTGGCTTTTCCGCTACTTGTCCTGATGGGATGGTCGCTCAACAAACTGCCATCCCCCACTGACGAAGACCGCGCCCTGCGTTCGGAACGCGTAGCACTGAACGGAGAACAGCGCCGGCAACTGTTCAAAAGCTATATGCCCCTGCTGATAATGTTGTTTTTTGCCAATCTGTTCATCACCATCCTGCGTGATATCAAGGAAGATTTTCTGGTCAACATTATTGACGTAAGCACTATCTCTTCATGGTTGTTTGCACCAAGTAGACGGCATGGTAACACTGATTATTCTGGGAATATTTGCCATGATGTCACTGATAAACAGCAATTACAGGGTGCTGATAGTGCTCCTTTCCATGGTGATAGGCGGAGCCGTAACCATCAGTTATCTGGCATTCAATTATGACACACTGCAATTGCCCACCCTTTACTGGCTCTTTATACAGAGTTTGAGCCTGTATATTGTCTACCTGAGTTTTCAAACCTTATTCTTCGAACGGTTTATCGCCTGCTTCAAGATTAAAGGGAATGTGGGATTTTTCATCGCATCCATCGACTTTATCGGATACACAGGAACGGTTTGTGTGCTTCTTTTCAAAGAATATTGCAGCCCGAATATCGACTGGATGCAATTCTACAACCAATTTTCGGGATGGGTAGGCATCGTTGCCGGTATTGCATTCATCGGTTCGGCAATCTATCTGATGCAACGATACAAAATGGAAAAACAGAACTTGCCCACGGAATGTTATCACCCGACGGACAACGCCACGAATGCTTTCCCCCGCAAATCCAATCCACTCCTACAGGAAATGAATAAATAAACAAATAACTAAATAACAACAAGATGAAAAAAATAGAATGTGTAATTATGGACTGGGCAGGAACAGCAGTCGATTACGGATGTTTTGCACCTGTTGCCGCCTTCTTGAAGGCCTTTGGTGAAGTAGGTATCACTGTAACCATGGAAGAAGCACGCCGCCCTATGGGAATGGCAAAAATAGACCATATCCGTGAACTGTTCAAGTTGCCCGGAGTGACAGAGCAATTCCAAAAACTATACAACAGACTTTGGACGGAAGAAGATGTGGTTGCCATGAACCGTGAATTTGAGAAATATCTCTTCGCTTCTCTTCAGGAATATACCACTCCTATCCCCGGAGTCATTGAAACCATTGGCGAACTGAAAAAGGCAGGCATTAAAATCGGCTCCACCACAGGTTATACACGCGCCATGATGGATGTGGTCCTGCCGGGAGCTGCCGCCAAAGGTTATACCACAGACAATTGTGTCACCCCCGACGGTCTTCCTGCCGGACGTCCTCAGCCTTTTATGATTTACAAAAACATGACAGATTTGAATGTACCTTCCGTAACAAGTGTTGTGAAATATGGGGATACCATTGCCGACATCAAAGAAGGAGTGAATGCAGGCGTATGGACTGTCGGTGTCATTCTGGGCAGCAACGAAATGGGGCTTACCCAAGAGGAAACCGAGAAACTTCCATCAGATGAACTGAACAAACGCATGGCTGCCGTCAGAAAACGCATGTATATGGCAGGTGCCCATTATGTGGTAAACAGCATTGCCGAACTCCCCGAAATTATTGAAATTATCAACCATAAAATAAACTAACACAATGAGACCATATTTACTTTTGACTCCCGGCCCTTTAACAACATCAGAAACAGTAAAAACAGCCATGATGACCGACTGGTGCACATGGGATGAGGATTACAATGTGCACATCGTTGAAGAAATCCGCAAAGGACTGGTGAAACTCGCTACCCATAAAACCGATGAATACACAGCCGTTCTGTTACAGGGAAGCGGTACTTACTGCGTAGAAGCAACATTGGGAAGCGTCATCACCCCGAAACACAAATTACTCATTCTGAGCAACGGCGCATACGGTGACCGTATGGGAAACATTGCCGAATACCACGGCATGAACTATGACATGCTTGCTTTTGATGAAACCGAACAAGTATCCGTGGAATATGTGGACGACTACCTGGCACATAACGCAGAAATCACACACGTGGCAGTGGTGCATTGCGAAACAACGACCGGCATTCTGAACCCGTTGAAGGAGATTGCCCACATGGTAAAGATGCACGGCAAGAAGTTGATTGTGGATGCAATGAGTAGTTTCGGAGGCGTACCCTTGGATGTAGAGGAACTGGGTATCGACTTTATGATCAGCAGCGCCAACAAGTGCATTCAGGGTGTACCGGGATTCGGCTTCATCATAGCCCGCAAATCCGAACTGGCACACTGCAAGGGCGTATCACGCAGCCTCTCTCTCGACATTTACGACCAATGGGAAGCCATGGAGAAAGGACATGGCAAATGGCGTTTTACTTCTCCCACACACGTGGTCCGCGCCTTCAAGCAAGCCATGGACGAATTAGAGGCCGAAGGCGGCGTGCAGGCACGTCACGAACGCTACTGCCGCAATCACGAGGTATTGGTGGCAGGGATGCGCTCTCTGGGCTTCAAAACCTTATTGGATGACACCATACAATCTCCCATTATCACTTCTTTCCTGTACCCCGATGCGGCATTTGATTTCAAAGAATTCTATAAGCAACTGAAAACAAAGGGATTCGTGATTTATCCGGGTAAAATTTCACAGGCAGATACATTCCGTATCGGAAATATCGGCGATGTATTTCCTGAAGATTTCAGCCGACTGATTGATGCCATAAAAAGCACAATAAAGGCATAAAGTCTTCTCGCATAAAAATGGTAATTGTTTCTCGCTATACCAAAAGAGTGAAACAGTTGATTATCAAATGATTAACAATTTGTTTGGGACCACTTGGACCAGGGCCCGCCTTTATGAGAATCCGGCCCCAATAAAAGACCATTAATAAATTGATAATCAAACCGATAAAGCGGACAAGCCTATTAAATGAAATTCGGCACTGTAATCAATGAGATTATAAATCATTCAAGCACCTATTCAGCGAAACAATAAACTCATTGCCAACAGATATTATTCATGTAATAATAATTCATATTCCATAAAAAGAGCTTGTCCGTTTTACAAATCAAGAACATACTGATAAACAACAATATATATATTCATATCAGCAGAAATCCGGGGTCAGAATCTCATAAAGACGGGCCCTGGTCCCAGTGGTCCCAAATAAATCATTAATTCTCTGATAGTCAATTGTTTAATCATAATCCACATCACAAATCTGCAGTCCGTTTTATAAAGAGATAAAAGCGAAAAATAAAACATGGAAAAGGACTCCCGAAAAACTCCACTGTCTTTTTGCAAAACCTCTAAGTCTTTTGCGAAAAGACAGTGGAGTTTTGCAAAAAGCTGAAAGAGTTTTTTCAAGAACCTCAGAATTAAAAAATGCGGTTTTCTTTTCGTCTCCGTCACATCTCCCAATATCTATCGCAAAGATTCAGATATTCCATTTCGGGTTGATTGCCAAAAAGAGAGTGCAAAAAAAAGAAGTCTTCCGACGTTTCATCACTCTTATTTGTTCTTTTAAATCTTTGGATAACGGAGGCATCTCGAAGTCTGAAATCAGGACAATATCCGACTCTCTGAAATCGTTTCCGTTAATGATATGCGCCGCTTCGCGAAGGGCGGGTTCTACATCCGTTCCTCCGTTGAAGGATTTATTGAGAAATTCGGCCAGTTTGGGCATGTCGCGCGACAAATCTTCCACCAACAGAGCTACAGCCTCATCGGAGAAGTTGATGACATAACATTTGCGGTGAGTCTTTTCCGTCAACTGAGCAATGGCAAGAATCGCAGACTTGGACAGGATTTCCCGGTCGCCCTGCATGGAGCCGGACGTATCCACACAGATGATATAAGGTCCTTGTCCCGAAACTTTCTGCTTGTCATTCTTCACCGGGTCTGCTTCTTTCGATTTATAATCAAACAATTGCAACCGCTTCTCGGCATACCGTTCCATGAACACGGCACGCAGCGAATCGTCCGCCAGATAACAATATTCTATCGGCAACAGACTGTTCAGGTCATTGCCCAAAGTGACGCCCGTTATATCGCTGTGGGGAGAATGGCGAATCAGCATCTTCTTATCCACTCCCGAAAGAGAATCATATTTCAATGGTTCCCGGTGCTTTCTCCCCAAAAGATGCGCCAGTTGCCGGATGGCAGGATTGCGTTTCATCACTTGCTCAAAGGGGAGCATCTTGCGATACAAATCCGGGTAGTTGTGAAGCAGCCACTCCATGCGCGACCCGAGCAGGTGATTGCCCGACTGTTGCCCATGTTTCTTTACCAACAGGTCGAAACTCTCGCAAAGGCTGTCGATGTGCATATACTGATAGTCGTACTCCTTGCGGGTGAGCAACTGATGCCATTTATCCAGAAAAAACTCCTTTGTCTGCGTTGCTTCCCCTTTTAGCAGAGAGCAACCCTCCATTTGTGAAATATAGTAATCAATATTGAGTTCGGAAAGCTCATAACGCTTCTTGAATGCACTGCGCATCTGTTTCAGGAATTGCAGGAATGCCATGTCCGGCAAGTGTTCCGAGGAATAAAAAGCATCCCACTCGGGAGTGTAGCGCGAATAATATTCCTGCAGGGAAGGCGTTGTGCGGCGATAGTAGGCAAGCACTTTTTCCTCCAATTCGTGTCGGCGCACCACTCCGCTGCCGATATCATCCCTGTATGCTTTAAACGTTCTGTCTTTAAGCTCCTGTGAATAAATCATCTTCAGGTCTCTCAACCTTATATTCCTGGTTCTCTTTTCGGTACGCATCAGCCATTTCGTTCAATTCGTTCTTATATCGTTCTATATTGTTCTTTTGATGGGTGAGCATCCTCCGCATCAGGAGGCGTTGCCTTGCACTCAGGAAAAGATGATTTTCGTAATACTCTGTTTCGGCAGCAAGCAACTCGTTCCAGTCTTTCTCCATTCTCTTCAAAGCTTCGGTCACCGAACGGTATTTCATGCCCAGGTCTTCCGGTTCCGGTTCGGAAGGCGGAGGCGGACAGTTCTCATAGCACATCAGGTGATATTCATAATTGTTTATATAAACGGAGCGAGTTCCCCGCTTCAACGTATATATCTTGCTACGGGGAACTTTGGCATGAAGCACCGAATCATATTTTTTCAGAATACAACAATTTGCTTTGTACTTGTCTTTGTGCAAATAGAACAGTTTCCCTGTTTTGTCAAGATGCCGGTAATCGGAAGCAAAAATCAGCAAACGCTCTCTCATGCGGACTCCCTCCACCTGATAGTAATAGGTATCCACCACCTGAATGCCGGGATCATTAAGCTCGCGCAAACTGTGTTCCGAAGATTGACAGTCTTTCAGTTCCTCGATATCTTGTTCCAGCCCTTTTATGTTGAGCAGATAGCCCTCGGCACTCTTCCGTATGGCGGCGGCAACCATTTCTTCAATGGCTTCCATGTGCTCCGTTTCGCTCCACAAGCAATAAGATAAAAGCGTACAGTCCGACAGGCGGATGGTATCCGAACCGTTCAGGAAAGCGGACGTCTTGAGCAGCTTTACCATCTTCTTCCAGCGACGGTCGGACACATAGAGAGGAGCTGAAATACCACCCTCGTTCTGCACTTGCCGGTTATATTGCTCAATGCCGTCTTTCAGTGCATGAATCACTTCAAAAAATGGAGTAATGAATCTTTATGGCAGCTATTTCCTTTTCCCAACGGACATATTCTTCACCGGTTATTTGAAGTTGTTCATCCACCACCGGTTCCGTTTCGTCGGTAGAACGAAATCATGCGGTCAAACTCACCCATATCTTCTATTCCTCCCACCAGACAACGAAGCAGGAATCGGTCCCATAGAGCTTCAAGTCCCTGCCCTTGTGCCGGAAGTTCATTGGATGCTGCAATCAGACCTTTCAGAGGAACCCGAATAGAAAACTGTCCGTTACGATAAATCTTTTCATTGATAATGGTCAGCAAAGCATTCTGAATGGCAGGTCCGGCTTTCCATATTTCATCCAGAAAGGCAATGGTAGCCGAAGGCAGATAACCATCGACAATGCGTTCGTAGGTATCCGCATCCTTCAGTTTGGAGATGGATACCGGCCCGAATATTTCATCGGGCGTACTAAAACGGGACATGAGATACTCGAAAGCGTAGGCATCCCGAAAAGCCAGTTTCAGGCGGCGCGCCACCATACTCTTGGCAACTCCCGGAGGGCCGAGCAGGAAGATACTCTCTCCTGCCACTGCCGACAGCAGGGAGAGTGCCACCACATGCTCTCTTTCTCGAAAACACGTTCGTTAAGTTGTTGTAACAGGGATTCTATACGAAGCTTTAATTCATTCATTTTACTTTTTCCTTTGAAGTTTCATTGTGCTGTTGCCGATTCTTTTCAAACCATAACCGATAAGACTTCTCCATTTCGGGCAGTTCTTTCCGGTAATTTTCCAATGACCAGTCAAAGCCGGTATCTTCCATATATTCTTTCATCGGCTCCAAACCTATTTCTTTACGCAGAGTATCCACCTTATCAGGATTTTCAATGGGCACAGGAAACTGCTTTCCATTCATCCGCAATGTCTGAGTTCCATAAACCTGCTTCTCTCCCCTGTTCATTTTTATCCTGTCAGTCAGAAAAGCATACTGCCATCCATCCGCATTTCCTTCTTCCATTGCTTTCTTCAAGATGGGAAGATACTTGGTCTGTATAATTAAATCATCTGAATGCTGAATGCACAGAAAAAGCGTTTCATTGGCATCTTCACCTAGTTCGTCACTGCCCAACCATCCATAAAGATCAATAATCTGTTGTACCCGCAGCGCATTCTTAGAATCAATCCTTTTCATCATCTGGCGTATCTCCACAGTACGTTTATCTCTATCACCGTATCTCTTTGACGCATCTATCAACAACAAGCGGATACCCTGATCTTCGTTCCGCATCTGTTTCAGCTCTTTTACCAAAGAATAGACTTCAGGATTCATCTCCTTTTCCAACGCATCGGGCAATTGAATATAGGTAGCATTAAACGAAGCAATATCTTGAATGGCAAGATAATGGTAACAACTATCTTTCAAACTCTGCAAGGTTTGTGCATGGCCGATAGAAATGGTTGTTGCAAGGGCAACCCCCATGCATAATAACATCTTTCTCATGTGCTCTGTCTCTTTTTTGCAGTCACAAAAAGTAGTGCATTTATTCAGATAAAAGATAAAATCCGGCTCTTATCTTGTTTCTCACGCCGAATTATCTATCTTTGCGCCCAACATTGACAAACCATGAAAACATTAAAAGATATTGCAACGGCAAGGTTGCTGAACCAACATCTGCTTCGCCCGCTATTCACTGCCCCACAAGAGGTAGTGTCGTGGATGGGAGCAATGCAGGCACAGGATTTCTCCATGTGCCGGTGGGCCGTCGGAGTAAGGATGCGGAAGCCCTCGGAGGCCGGCGTTATCGAGGCACTCAACAAGGGCGACATCATCCGCTCACACTTGAACCGTTCCACCTGGCAACTGGTCACTAAAGAAGACTATCATTGGATGATGCCACTCCATCGGGAGCGTTCCATCCGTTCGTGGTGTGCATTTGCCAAACAGTCGGGCAACCCGATTTCCGACAAAATGATGGACAACAGCCGTGAGCTTCTGACTAATATATTAGGTGGAAAGAAGCATCTGACACGAGAAGATATCATACCTTTCTATCAGGAAATAGACATCGACAATGCTCACACCGTCCGCCACCTGTTGGCAGTGGCAGAGGCGGAAGGCATCATCCATAACGGTTGCACCGACGGCAGGAAGATAACCTACCGGCTTTACGGAAAAGATGAAAACAAGTTCGGTTGCCTGCCGAAAGAAGAAGCATTGGCACGCTTGGCAACAAAGTATTTCCAAAGCCACGCCCCCGCCACACTCGCCGATTTTGTATGGTGGAGCGGATTACCGGTGAAAGAATGCCGCATAGGAATGGAACAGATATCCTCTGCGCTGACCGTAAAAATGATAAACGGTACGGAATATTTCCTGCACGAGAGTAATCGATATGGCAAAATGCAAAAGGACAGCATTACACTTTTGCCTCCCTACGATGAATTGCTCATCGGCTACAAAGACCGTTCCGCCGTACTCTCCAAGGAGCACGAAAGGAAAGCCTACAATACGTTCGGCATTTTCTATCCGGTGGTTCTGCATGAGCATCGGATAGCCGGCAACTGGTCAAGGAAAGAATTAAGCGTTACTTTTTTTGAAAATGATAAGCCGGATGCAGCGTGTTTGGAAAAGGCAAAAAAACAATACGAGAAATTTGTAAATACCAACCGATAAAAATGACACAGCAAATGAAAGCAAACCTTCTCTCTCCCGATAAAGACCCGATGGGGGGCAGCTATTACCGACTATTTTCACCATCAGAAGGCAGGAAAACTACGTGTATTCTCATCTCAGTTTGAAGAAGATGAAATTCCCATTAACCAGCTTTTCCGTTCGTTCGACGAAATGTCCGAACCGGAGAAGACAGCTTTGCAAATGGCAAGCGGAAAGATTCTGGATGCCGGTGCCGGAAGCGGTTGCCATACCCTGGCATTGCAAGAAATGGGAAAGGAAGTTTGCGCCATTGACATCTCCCCCGCTTTCAGTCAAGGTTATGGCAGAACGCGGTGTACGTGATGTCCGTCAAATCAACCTTTTGATGTAGGATTTCTTGAAACATTTGATACCATCCTGATGCTGATGAATGGTTCGGGCATCATCGGGAAATTAGAAAATATGCCCGATTTCTTTCTGAGAATGAAACAATTGCTTCGTCCGGGAGGATATATCTTAATGGATTCGAGCGACCTGCGCTATCTTTTCGAGGATGAAGACGGCAGCTTCCTGATAGACCTTGCAGGAGATTACTATGGCGAAATTGATTTCCGGATGCAATATAAGAATATCAAAGGAGACCGTTTCGACTGGCTCTATGTGGATTTTCAAACACTCAGTCTCTATGCTGCCGAGTATGGCTTTGAAGCAGAGCTGATAAAAGAAGGAAAACACTATGATTACCTGGCTTGTCTGCGGATGAAATAAAACCGCGAATGTCCGAAATCGAATTCCGAATATTCGCGGTTCCCTCATTAAGCCATCGAGCCGCCCACAATATCAAGCAATTCATTGGTAATTGACTGCTGGCGGCTTTTGTTATACATCACCGTCAGCTCCTGCAACAACTCATTGGCATTGTCTGTTGCAATCTGCATGGCCATGGTCCGTGCCGCATGTTCGGCAGCATTCGAATCCAGCAATACGGTGAACATCTTCATACGCAACACCTTGGGTAGCATTTCCTGCATCAGTTCCTCGGCAGAAGGCTCAAGAATATAATCTATCGTCCTCTCTTCCTCCTTCTTTTTCATTATTTAAATCAATGGGAAGATAGGTCTCGCGAGTCAATATCTGCGAAGCGGTGGACTTGAAATGATTATAGAGCAATTCCACTTTATCCACATCGCCATGCAGGAAGCGTTTCATCAAATCGGCAGCCAGGTCGGCAGCCTCCTGATAAGAAGGTTTGTCTGCCATGTGCTGGAAGTCGCCTTCAATGCGGAATCCCAGCTTCCTGACAGCATCCGCCACCTTCTTTCCTACCGGGAAAACCAGAATATTCTCCAATCCCAACGGCTTGTATTCTGCCAGCAAATCGACCAGGTGCCTGATGACATTGGCATTAAACCCGCCGCACAGACTGGTATTGGAAGCAAACACCACGACAGCCACCTTTTTTACTTCACGCTTCACAATGAAAGGAGACGTCACCTCGGTACAGTTGCTCATAAAATCGGTCAGTATATGGTGCAGCCTGCGTTCGTAAGGAAGCATACTTTCTATGGCAGCCTGAGCCTTATGCAGTTTGGCTGAAGCCACCATTTTCATAGCCGAAGTAATCTTTCGGGTATTGTTTACCGAGGCTATTCTTCCTTTTACTTCTTTCAGTGATGCCATGATAATTATTGTTCTTTATAAGATTGAGCTGTTTCCGCAGCCACTTTTTCTATGATTCCGGTTACTTCCTCATTGATGACACCGCTTGCCAGCACATCAATTACATCCTGCTGATGATTGGCGCGCATCGTTTCCAAAAAAGTATTCTGGAATTCAATCACTTTATCCAAAGGTACATCATGCAGCAAGCTATGTACCCCGCAATAAAGGACGGCAATCTGCTCGCCCACCGGCATCGGGCTGTACTGGGGCTGAATCAATAACCGGTTGTTCTTACGTCCACGGTCGATGGCCATGGCAGTCACGGCATCCATATCACTGCTGAACTTGGAGAATGCTTCCAGTTCACGATACTGTGCCTGGTCTATCTTCAATGTACCCGCTACCTTCTTCATACTCTTTATCTGTGCGCTACCACCTACACGGGATACAGAAATACCTACATTGATGGCAGGACGGAATCCCTGGTTGAAGAGGTCCGTTTCGAGGAATATCTGACCATCGGTAATGGAAATCACATTTGTCGGAATATAAGCCGAAACGTCTCCCGCCTGCGTCTCGATGATGGGTAGGGCTGTCAACGAGCCGCCACCTTTCACCTTTCCCTTCAGGCTTGCCGGAAGATCGTTCATCTGTTCCGCCACTTCCTGCTGGTTGATTATCTTCGCGGCACGCTCCAACAAACGGGAATGCAAATAAAAGATATCTCCCGGATAAGCCTCACGCCCCGAAGGACGGCGGAGAATCAACGATACCTCACGGTAGGCAACAGCCTGCTTGGACAAGTCATCGTAAACGACCAACGCATCCCGACCGGTATCGCGGAAATACTCTCCGATGGCAGCTCCTGCAAACGGAGCAAAATATTGCAAGGCGGCAGGGTCGGCAGCAGTAGCGGCAACTACGATAGTGTAGTCCAATGCTCCACGCTCTTTCAGCACGTTCACGATATTGGCAACAGTAGAACCTTTCTGTCCCACGGCTACATAAATACAGTAAACAGGTTTGCCTGCTTCGTAATTCGCTTTCTGATTCAAGATGGTATCGATGGCAATGGCGGTCTTTCCCGTCTGACGGTCGCCGATAATCAATTCACGCTGTCCGCGACCGATAGGAATCATGGCATCGACAGACTTCAAGCCGGTTTGTAACGGCTGATTGACGGGCTGGCGGAAAATCACCCCCGGAGCCTTGCGCTCCAACGGCATCTCACAAAGCTCACCGCCTATCTGTCCGCGTCCGTCAAGGGGTTCGCCCAATGGGTCAATAACGCGTCCCAACATACTTTCGCCCACCTTGATGGAAGCGATTCGTTTGGTGCGTTTTACAATCATACCTTCCTTAATCTGATCGGTAGGTCCTAATAACACCGCACCCACATTGTCCTCTTCCAAATTCATCACAATGGCTTTGATGCCATTCTCAAACTCCAGCAACTCATTCGCCTCGGCATTGAGCAAGCCGTAGATACGAACCACACCATCGCTCACCTGAAGCACCGTACCCACCTCATCAAACTGAAGTGAGGTATCGATATCCTTGAGTTGTCGAAGCAATACTTCGGATACTTCGCTGGGTCTTATATTTTCAGACATAGTCTTTACTTTTCTTTTTTATACTATTCTTCTGTTCTTCTCTATAAACTGCTGTTTCACTCTGCGTATCTGGCTGGCAACGCTTGCATCCAAGCGGTAGGTACCGATTTCGAATATGAAACCACCTTCCAACGAGGCGTCTACTTTTGTAGCAAATTCAGCAGTTCCTTTCGTGCGGCTGACTACTATCTTACGGATGCGCTCCACTACTTCGGGAGCTACCGGATAAGCCGTGGTCAACTTGCCTATGCTGATATTTTTCTGTTTCCTGTACAGGTCGATATATGAATTTATCATAAACTGAAGAAACTTTTCACGCTTTTCCTTCAACACCAGTTGTACAAAGCGTTCCAGCTCCTTTGTCACTTTCCCTCCGGCAGCTTCCACTACCAGCCTCAGCTTTACATCGGGCGCCAGTACAGGATTGTCCATAGCCTGCCGCAACTCGGGAACTTGCGCATAACTGTCTTTCAGCAACAACGCTTCCCGGTAAACAGCATCTTCCACCTTCGCATCATCGGCATACGCCAGCAATGCCTTGGCATATCGCATAGAAACTACTCCTATATACATGGCAAATCAGTTTTTAGAAACAGTCAATTCATCCAGCAGCCGGTCAATCATTGCCGTCTGCTTGTTCTCGTCGTCGAGGTTCTTACGCAACACTTTCTCGGCAATATCAACGGACAGAACCGCTACCTGACGGCGTATGTCACGGATAGCATCTTCTTTTTCTGCCTGGATTTGGCGCTTCACCTCTTCCATCATTTTATCTCCTTCTATCCGTGCCTGTTCTTTGGCTTCCTTGATAATACGGTCTCGTGTCGCCGCTGCTTCGTTCAGTATGCGTGCCTGTTCCTCATGAGCTTTAGCCATGATGGTTTCACCTTCGGCTTTCAGGTTAGCCAACTGTTCGTTTGCTTCTTTTGCCACCACCAACGAACGGTCGATGTACTCCTTTACGCTCATTCACCATCTTGACAATGACGGGAAAACCGTATTTGGCGAGCACAAAGAACACGATGCCGAAGGAAAGCAACATCCAAAACAACAAACCACTATCGGGCACTAATAATGACATAACTTCTTTTTATTTTTATAATGCAAGGAAACAAACCACAATGGCGAACAAGGCTACACCTTCTACCAAGGCGGCGATGATGATCATATTCATACGGATATCACCTGAAACTTCCGGCTGGCGTGCAATAGCTTCCATAGCCGAGCCACCAATCTTACCAATACCCAAACCTGCACCGATTACTGCTAAACCTGCACCCAGTGCTGCACCTACTTTACTCAAGCCGACTCCGGCTGCTGCTTGTAATAATACTGTTGATAGTAACATAACTTTTCTATTTTTTAATGATTTATTTTATGCTTTTTCTTTCTCTGTTTCTTCTACACGGGACAGTCCGATAAACACTGCCGACAGCATGGTGAACACATACGCCTGAATAAAGGCTACCAGCAGTTCCACAAAGTTCATAAAGATGCAGAACAGAACGGATACCACTGTCATCGTGCCGTTTATGGCAGGTCCCATGCCGACTGTTACGAATATCAGGCTGGTGAGCGCCAAGATAACCGAGTGACCTGCCATGATATTGGCAAACAAACGTATCATCAAGGCGAAAGGCTTTGTGAAGATACCGAACAACTCTACTACCGGCATCAACGGCACAGGGCACTTTAACCATGTAGGCACATCCGGCCAAAGGATTTCTTTCCAATATGCCTTGTTGCCCCACACGTTGACAGCAATGAACGTACACAATGCCAATACCAGTGTAATGGCAATATTCCCCGTCACATTTGCTCCACCGGGAAAGATAGGAATCAACCCCATGAGGTTATTGATGAACACGAAGAAAAATGCCGTCAACAGAAAGGGAGAATAACGCTTGTAATCTTTTCCCACACAGCCCTTGATTACATCATCTTCTATCATCATCACAAACATTTCCATGAAACCGACAAAACCTTTCGGTGCGGGAGAATCAGGCGTGCGCTTCTTATACCAACGGGCAGTACCCAGAATAATGGCAACCAGCAACACACTGTTGATTAGCAGAGCAAGTACTGTTTTTTGTAATAGAAATATCGAACGGGCGAACCTCCTGTCCGGCAGCATTCACTTCTACAATCTTTCCTTTATGGTCTCCATCGGTAGCGATACGCAACCCTTCGTACTCACTGCCTTCATGTGCGATACGGGAAGAAAGAAAGGTATGCCATCCCGTCTCCTTACTGTATACAATCACCGGAAGAGGAATCACAATATCCTTATCACCCCACTTAGTGATATGCCATTCGTAAGAATCCTGAATATGGCCGAACACGATATCCTTCGCATCCACATTTTCCTGCTGCTGACTCACATTGATATCTTCGGCTTTCACCGTACCGACACCCATCATCAGCAAACAAAAAACAATACCTATCAAATACCTTACCTTATCCATTTTTTTTTTTTGTCTTTTTAGTTTAATCTTCAAATTGCTTTCAAACACGAAGAAGAATATACTTTCATACAGCATGCTGAAAAGGTAAAACAAAAAGAAAAGTCAATACGAAATCCTCCTTATGCACTTTGACGTGCAACACATAGAACAACAGGATTATCATCGAGAATACCATTTTTACAAACTTCATTCCCATATAGACGGAAAGCAATTTATGCGGCGTATACTTCCGACAGTAGTCGAACATAAAAATATAATACCATCCGAAGATATAAAAATACAGAGGAATAAAAAAGGAAACCAGGCAAAATAATGCTCCGGCCAAAATAACTTGATTGCTCCTCCTACTACCAGTCCGGCGACCACCATCATAACGGTCTTCCAGATTAAAAATCGCTTTTTTGTCAGTGTAAATCCCATAGTTTTGACTCTTTAAATGTTATTGTTCTACGCAAACCGATACTATATCCTGTTTTACCTCAACAAAACCACCCTTGATAGCGACTTTTTCCGGTTTCCCATCTTTCACATAAACGATTTGTCCCCCGGTAAGGGAAGAAATCAGAGCTGCGTGTAACGGCAGAAGAGTAAATGCACCCAACGTACCGGGAAACTCTGCACTCTCAACCTCTCCTTCTTCGAAAATAACTCCTTCGGGAGTGGCGATTGTCATATTCAGAAACCGTTTCATAAAGCACTAATTCTTTTTATTGGCTGTTTCCAGCAATTTCTTACCTTTTTCTATTGCTTCTTCTATTGTTCCTACGTTCAGGAACGCTTGTTCGGGCAGGTAATCCACTTCCCCGTCCATAATCATATTGAATCCTTTAATGGTATCTTCGATGGAAACCATCACCCCCGGCACACCGGTGAACTGTTCGGCAACGGCAAAGGGCTGTGACAGGAAACGCTGTACACGACGTGCACGGTTTACCGTCCGGCGGTCTTCGTCCGAAAGCTCGTCCATACCCAGAATGGAGATGATGTCCTGCAACTCCTTGTTGCGCTGAAGGATTTGTTTCACGCGTTGCGCGGTGTCGTAATGTTCCTGTCCCACAACATTCGGGTCAAGAATACGCGAAGTGGATTCCAACGGGTCTACCGCAGGATAAATACCCAACTCGGTAATCTTACGGCTCAATACCGTTGTAGCATCCAAGTGGCTGAATGTAGTGGCAGGTGCCGGGTCTGTCAAGTCGTCGGCAGGCACATATATACCGCCTGTACGGAGGTGATAGAACCATTCTTGGTGGAAGTGATTCGCTCCTGCATCTGTCCCATTTCGGTAGCCAGTGTCGGCTGATACCCCACAGCAGACGGCATACGTCCCAACAAGGCGGATACTTCTGAACCGGCTTGTGTGAAACGGAAAATATTATCAATGAAAAACAGAATATCACGCGGTCCGTTGGCATCCCCACCCTTACGGTCGCGGAACGATTCGGCAACGGTCAACCCGGAAAGGGCGATGGAAGAACGTGCGCCGGGAGGTTCGTTCATCTGTCCGTACACCAAGGTAGCCTGTGATTTCTCTACTTCGTTGTAGTCTACTTTAGAGAGATCCCAATTTCCCTCTTCCATGCTTTTTTTAAACTCTTCTCCATAGCGGATAACGCCTGATTCAATCATTTCACGCAACAGGTCGTTACCTTCACGGGTACGTTCGCCCACTCCTGCAAACACGGAAAAACCGTTGTGCTTCTTGGCAATGTTGTTGATCAACTCCATGATAAGTACGGTTTTTTCCTACACCGGCACCACCGAACAACCCGATTTTGCCCCCTTTTGAATAGGGCTCCAACAGGTCGATTACCTTAATTCCGGTAAACAACACTTCCTGTGTAGTAGACAAATTCTCAAACTTGGGAGGTTCACGATGAATAGGGTATGCACCCTCTTTACTTAACGGCTTCATTCCGTCCACGGCATCGCCCACTACGTTCATCAAACGTCCTTTAATCTGATTGCCCACCGGCATGGTGATGGGATGTCCTGTCGGTATTACTTCCATGCCGCGTTGCAGTCCGTCCGTACTGTCCATGGCTACGGTACGCACCGTGTCCTCGCCGATGTGTTGCTGCACTTCGACAACCAGCGTTCTGCCGTCCGGTCGTTTAATGGTCAAAGCGTCGTGAATACTAGGAAGAAGAAGGTCGGTATCGATATCTTTGCCTTCGAAATACACATCGACTACCGGTCCGATTACTTGTGATATATGTCCAACGATTTGTGACATAAGCTTCTGTTTAGTTTTATTTTATAATTTATCTTTGCTATAGAAACAATCTTTTCACCGAATTGTTTAGGTCGGTTATGCACCAACGTGCGTGGCAAAGGTAGAAATTATCTTCAATCATTATTCCCCGACTAACATTTTTTACACTTTAAAACGACATATATCCATTAAAAGGGGAAAAACAGAACAATTTTGATAGAAAGAAGTGAAAGATTATAATTATTCTCCCCGAAGCAATATGTATAAGTAACCGTTTGACACATAGCTCCGGAGAGAAAAACATTAAAAAGTATGCATACTACTCCTTATACATACCTTCTCTGGATAATTGCTTGTCCAGATTAGCAACTCCGAGTGCCACTATTGCAGTCACAACTGCCGTATGCTCCTGATATTCGGGAATATTCTTTGTGTAAAGATCACGTTCGGTATGCCAGATTTCTCCGTAAGAAAAATTATATCCTTTGATATCATCTGTCGTGAAACCATAAGTAGGAACACCCTCTACGGCAAACACACTGGCATCGGTTCCTCCCGTTGAAGTGGGGCGTTTACGGGGTTTGGCAACTTTCACCTCGAACGGAAAATCAGGATTGATATTCTTCACCGGTTTACAGATTTCTACAAAATCATCATACATAGCTTGTGGAACGGAAATACCAATCGGAGGAGTAGGTCCGCCATCCCGGTTGAACAGATTCGCAATCTTTCCCAACTCATTCTGATGTGTGCGGGCATATGCTTTTGCACCCAGCAAACCGAATTCCTCTCCGGCAAAAGCAATGAATAGAATGGTACGTTTGGGCTTCGCTCCCGAAAGGGCGATAAGTCGGGCAGCTTCCATCATAGGACCGATTCCCGTACCGCAGTCAATTCCTCCCGTTGCCACATCAAACGCATCGAGATGACCACTGATTATCACATATTCATCCGGATATTTTGTACCCTTTATGGAAGCTACTACATTATGGTATTTCACCGGGCCAAGCTTGAAATGGTTACGAATATCAAACTCCAACCAAAACTCCCGGCGTTCTTTTGCCATCTGTTCTATAACGGCATACTGATGCTCATCCAATTTAATATCACATACTTCGGGTAAATTATCAAAAGTGGTATTCTTGTCGTTCACCAACGGCCGGTCATAGAGTGCACGCAAGGGTACGGAAGCAGACTGTATGAAACCCAGCACACCGGCTTCGCACATCTCTTTATAGAATAACCCCGGCATACGACGCAAAGGAATCGTCTTGTGATGTGCACCCTTTGTCCAATTCTCCTTCATCAACGAATCATTCATTTGTTCAATCTTCACGTTTTCCGCTTTTATCGCATTGCGAATTGAATCAGCTTTGGCAGAATGATCGACAGGCCAGCCCACATTTTTTCCCGAGACCAACACCCACGCCCCTTTCAACTGATGTCTCATACGTTTCAGTTCAGCTTCCGTTGCGGGTTCTATCAGCACATGGGCCACGTTGCAGCCCTTTTGGTTCCCGAAGTATAAGAAGGAGTGACAAAATGCAGATTCATCGGTTGGTCGCCCCCGATAAGGCGTCCGAACCATGGACCACGGTTAAAACCTACAGGCAACTCACCGGCTTCTTCCAAATGAGCTTCGATACCCCAACTCCTAAATTCGCGGAGCATCCATTCGGCAGCATTATCATAGGCATCAGAGCCAATGGGACGACCTCCAAAACGATTAGTCAGGACATCCAGCTGATGCATTACACGATTATCGGTCGTTCCTATTTCTATTATTTTCTTCACGGCGGCAGGTTGAGCATATACATTTCCGGCATACAAAGAAGCCACCAAAAAAGACACGGCACAAAGGTTTTTCATCATAACAGTTTCGCTTTATCAATGATTAATGACTGCAAATATAAAACCTTTCATGAAACCTTATCCATTTCAAGCTCTATAAATTTCCATTTCCCCTGAATGATAATGTAATTCGCACCTACATAAAAAGCTATGTCTGCATCACGCAGCCATAACTTTAAAAAGAGAGTTTTATGAATTTATATAAAGTAATTGCAATCAAATGAATTCTTCGACCAAATACATCTCATTGAAAAGTGTTTGCGAGTAACCGGCAGCATTTTTTTGCAATAAATCAAGCAACAAATATTCTCCTCTGCGAACCCAATACACAAACTCACGCCGGGGTTCGTAAGTCTCGGCAAACTCCAGTAACCGCTCCAGTTCAAAATCATTAGAAACAATACCCGCACCACTCAAAGACGCATCGTAAGCATTACAGTCCTGTTCGATGTGTGCAGGAACCATCATAATGGGTTTTCCCAAATACATAGCTTCACAGATGGATTCAAACCCGGCAGTGCTGGCATAAGCTTTACAACCTGCCATCTGACGCAAAAATTCCACGTCATCCAACTGATAAAAAGTCAAAGTATCATCTACTTTCTTCACCGGTTCTTCCTCCCATTTATCCCAAAAAGAAATGAAGCGGAATATCGGGATGCTTTTTATGCCATTCCATTATGTTCTCACCAAAACCTGAATTGACCATATATCCGTGCACATAATCCCCCTTACAAGACTCATATAATAAAACTTCCCGACGGAGTAATGGAGGAACAACACGAATGTGACATTTATCATCATCTTTCATGACACGAAAAGAAAAGAGCCAATCGTTCGCATGCTCCGATAGCAGTCAACCTGGTAAAGAATTTCAGTAATGCCACATTCAACTTTCCGACACGAGGGAATTCAAAATCTTTATGAAGAAACAAATATTGATGTCCGATACACACCTGAGGCACCGAAGGGCGAAACAATAAGTAAGTGAAACCTGTGAGCAATTCATAAAAATTAATAACCATGTCGGCTTCACTGGCTTCGATACGCTGGAAAATATAACGAATACTGTTCATGTAGACAGGCAGTTTTACCAAATTACAAGCAACACTGCGTATCAAACTCACCCGTTTGTTGGCTGGCGTAGGCGTAAAGTTCGGACTGACAAAACGTTTTACGGGTGCATGAATGCTACGGTTAAAAAATCCCGGCAAACGCCGCGAACTGCTCTTTCCCACCAACACTTCCACAACCTCGTGGCCGTTACGAAGCAAAATCTCTTCCAAAGTGATTGCCTGGGTAAGATGTCCCCTTCCCTCTCCTTGAACAATAAATAAAAATTTCATGAAGCAGCATATATTAAAAGTTTCACATTCATTCCGGTTATCTTTTTAAAAACTATGCAAATATCCATGTTGTTCATTACAAGATAATGTCAAGGGAGTTACTATATGGTTAATTTAAACATTGGGAGTGTGTCAAAACTAAACCGGCCTATCCCATCGTCAGCTGTAGAGGCAGGGTTTGCCTGTCCGAAGACACAAAGCAAACTGTTTTCGGGCGAGCGGACCTCGCCCCTGCGAACCAAACGACAGCATTATCCACGTTTTAACACAACCCCAAGTAGTATTAATTATCGATATCAATCACATTAAATTTTAAGTCAAACTTGATTTCCCATCCATTGGAGAGCTTTATTTCATAGTCTTTTTTATCCTTTTCAATCCTCAGGACTTTAGCGTCTGGATAATTGGTTGACACATACTTCTGAATTTGAGCAGGAATCACATTACCCGGAACAGAGCTATATTTACAATTCACTTCTGTCCATGCTCCCCGCTTATCAAATTCCAACTTATCGCCATTCGTAAAAATTACATCATAACTTTCATCAAAGAGATCGGTTTCCATTTTAGCCATAGCTACTTTAGCAGCCGAAAAGTACTGTTTGATGAAAGTTTGAGCCGGTTGCGGTAATTGGTTTACTTGTATAGGCTTGTCATCATCGGCCATAACTACAGTTTGCAACGCGAATAAACACACTAAAAATAAAAATACCTTTTTCATAATCTGATTGTTTTATAAGTTATACATCATTGTCTTTTCTCTGATGCAAAGATTAAAAGAGATTCTGAAAAGAATTTGAAAAGAAGCACAGGAAACGCCTTTTTTACGAACTTTTTTTTATGAATTTAAAAAGTTGACCAAACTTTCCCTCTTAAATTGTTGGCACAAACAACGCTTATCATCGATTTACGACATCAAGTCATAATCTTACCTCAAAACAATGCTCCCCTTCCCGATAATAATAATGTAGATATATACCTTGCATTTTACAAATAGAATCGGCAAGTGCAAGTCCCAAACCGGTAGACCCTTCTTTCTTCTTTCCCTGATAAAAACGTTCAAATATATGACGACTGTCCAGTTCTGCTTCTGTCCCCCGATTGCAAAAAGTGATAGTACATTCCGTAATGATAATCCGAATATAGCCACCCTCTACATTATGAACAAAAGCATTTTTCAACAGGTTGGTAAATAACACCACTGCCAACATTTCATTCATAGTAATGAAAAACGTCCCTTCTTCCTCCACCTGTACTTCGATATGACGATAAGCATATACTTCTTTATAAATCAGTGAGATATTGCTTAACCAAGCGATTAACTTCTATCTGAGAGGTCTCCCGAGAACTGTCCATTTTCAATCTTGGAAAGCAACAATAAAGTTTTATTCAATTTTGTGATGTGTTCCAAGGTCTGGTGAGTCTTCATCAAGTCTGTCAGTTGAGCTTCGGAAAGAGCCTCATCCTCCATTAACATTTCCACACGATTGAGGCAGATAGAAAGTGGAGTTTGCATCTCGTGAGAAGCATTACCAATAAATTGCTTTTGCTGTTCAAACATCTTTTCGCTACGCTCCGCATAACGAATGGCCGCCTCATTCAACTTTTTAAATTCCGAAACCTGAGTAGGATTATGTAAAGGTTCATTCTTTGTTCCGATTCTATATTTATCCAACCAATTCAACAACACATAAAGCGGACGCATATTTTGATAAACCACCCACACATTTATCAAAATGGTAATAAGCAACATAATAACATACAGAAATATAATCCATCCCGTAATGGCTTCTTTCAAGTCCTCCTTTTCAATAGAAGGTGTTGCAACCGTCAGCTCAAAAAAACGGTCTCCGTCATCTTTAAAGAGCGTAGTCAGGATACGTGCCGGTTCTGTTTCTCCTTTTTCGGGAATATACACCATTGAATCTTTATAGAGTATATTTTCACGACTGACAGCATATTCTTCTGTTACCTCTTTTTTAAGAAATATTGATTATTGGAAGCTGTATTCCTGGATGGCAATTCTTCGCCTGCCAATGCACGGATAATAATAATTTCCGAGTAGTCTTCAAGTGCATCATCCACCTCGTCGTTAACTTCATCCATGACAGCGATATAAAAAAAGATAGCCCATCCGGTCAGAATAACTGTCAGGGCAAGCGATATACGAACCAGTATGTAATAAATCAGCTTCATCAGTCCATAGTCATTTTATAACCCAACCCATAAACGGCTTTCACCTCAGGAGTCGCACCGGCCTCCTTCAAATGCTTTCTTAAATTCTTTATTTGAGCATAGATAAAATCAAAATTATCTACTTGATCTATGTGATCACCCCAAACAGATTCGGCCATCGTATTCTTATTGACCAAACGTCCCGGACGATTCATGAAATAGACCAGAATGTCATACTCCTTACGATTCAAGTCCAGTTCCTTACCATCTACCTGTACACGGTATTTATCAGGAAAAACTTCAATGTTTCCATATTTTATGGTAATTTCACCATTCTGCTGATTCCGTCGGATAACACTCTTGATACGTGCATTGAGTTCTGCCAAATGAAAAGGTTTTGGTAAATAATCATCTGCCCCAACTCCAATCCCAAGACCTTATCTTCCAAAGAATCTTTTGCCGAAATAATAATCACGTTCTCACGTTTACGCATCTCTTTGAGCTGTTCAAGCAACTCCAATCCATTACCATCAGGCAACATTATATCCAGCAAAATGCAATCGTAAGTATAATCCTCTATTTTTTGGATACCTGTCCGAAAATCAGGAGCTACTTCTACTATATAGCGTTCTTTTTCTAATGAACGTTGAACTACTTCACGTAAATTAACATCATCTTCTACTAATAATATCTTCATAACCTTTGATATTTATGACAAGCAAAGAAATAAGATAATTCTGAAATAATACTGAAATAGAGAAAAAATAATTGGGGAAGTGGACATTTCTTAAAAAAAGTGTGCCAAGAGCTCGAAATATCCCTCGTATTCCAACGTCATTTCGCTCTTGACACACGGTCACAAACTCTCTTTTAAACCCTAATTATTCGATTTCCATTTTTGAAAAATCCATCTGTTTCACTTCATTCGGAGTCGGCTCGTCCATCAGTTCAAAAAGGAACTGTCACTTCACCGTTAACAGCCGAATTCAATTTTATCTTAACACCTTTCATTCCGGGAAGAGCCTCAATAGAATTAAGGTTAAATGAAACAGCTCCATTTCCATAAAGACCGGTCATATCATCATAGGTATTATAACGCAACTCCAATGTAAGATAACCTTCAGAATCCAAAGCTAAGGGGAGTTGTATGTACCAAACTGATGCGATGCTTTTCCTGTGCAGGCAGATTCTGCGTAAAAACAATATTCATATATCCGCCACCTATCCACATATTCCTCTTTTCAATATAAATAGGATCATTCCCCAATTCTGCATCGTTTTCTTCCGTAAGCTCCTCAACATCTTTAGTCAGAATGGAGCGAATACCCTCTATCTTGATAGCGCAATCATATCCTTGAAAATCATCATACAACGGATTGAATACGATAACAACACGCTCTCCATCCTCCGGCGACCAAGGAAAAGCCGATGCAGCAGGCCACAGAGTCCCCCACGTATCACCTGTCAGTGAATAAGTGTGGCTGTCTTTAGCTTCCACTGTAGCCCAATCAACAGCAATATCACCTATTGAATATCCATCACTATCGTCACATGACTGAAACATAAAAGAAGTAGCAGCCAGCATGATTCCACAAAAATGAGCTAACTTTTTTCATAATCTCTCTGTTTTTTATATTCTATTCATTAAAGAATGAAAATGATGGATTACTGCATATACCCTTTTACTATTTAACGTATTTTCAGCAAAAGTTATAGATATAAATTTCTTCGTAAACTCAAATATAATCACACAATATTCCCTTTTCCACGAAAATATACGCAAGATTCCCCTACGGTAAATGAGAATATAGTTCAAATAGAAAGCAACTATCCCTTCACACTCCGATTAATACTTTCTATATAATCCAATATTTCTTTGCGCCCTAGCTTTTTCTCAGAAGAAGACAAGAAATAAGGAGGCAATTCTTCCCACTGTTCACTCAGCTTCTTCAGATATTTGTTCACATTATCTTTTGCCTTCCCTCCCGACAATTTATCTGCTTTAGTAAATATGATAGCGAAAGGGACTTCATTTTCTCCCAACCACTCCATAAATTCCAAATCGATTTTCTGTGGCTCCAAGCGACAATCTATCAGCACAAACAAATTTGTCATTTGCTCGCGCCCCAAAATATAATCTTCTATAATTTTCTGAATTTTATCTACCTGCTTCTTACCTCTCAAAGCAAAGCCATACCCCGGTAAATCCACCAAATACCATTCGTTATTCACTAAAAAAATGATTAATAAGCAACGTTTTTTTCCCGGAGTGGATGAAGTCATTGCCAGCTTAGGACGTTTGGTCAGCATATTTATCAAACTGGACTTGCCCACATTGGAACGGCCTATAAAAGCATATTCCGGCAAATTACCTTGCGGACACTTATCTACCTTTGTATTACTTATTGCAAATTCAGCACTGAGTATTTCCATATATTTTTTTTTATTTTTAATACTTAAACAAGTTAACCCCATAAAAGTTAAGAATCCATTGAACATCAGCATCTCGTAGCCAAACTGATAACCGGTGTAATTAAACACCACCCTGTCTATGGCATAGCACACCAGCGGAGATGCTATCGCCACATAAGGCACAAAAGCGGTCACGCGGG